>Ga0182024_10010370_pt1 | contig 18992 bp, 15 predicted proteins | sample P32metaG_FD_120480 | JGI IMG/M metagenome (GOLD analysis project Ga0182024, IMG submission 120480) | Permafrost microbial communities from Stordalen Mire, Sweden - P3-2 metaG (Illumina Assembly) | ecosystem: Environmental > Terrestrial > Soil > Wetlands > Permafrost | place: Sweden: Stordalen... | reverse complement strand
CGCAGCCGCCGCCTTCGCAGCCCGCCGCGGAACGCGCGCTCCAGACAATTCCGTTAACGCACCCGCTAGCACGCATTCCAGCGCTCCAGTGGCCGTCGCCAGCGCCGCGCCGCCGCCGGCAGCCGTTGCAAAACCAGTCGCGCCGAGTCAGCCCGCACCGCAACCGACCGTCACGCTTTCATCCGCGGCCGTTGCTCCAGCCACAGTTGCTCCCCCGGCCGTCGCAGTTGCGCCAACTCAGCCTGCACCTCAACCGACCGTTACGCTTTCGTCCGTGGCCGTTGCTCCCGCCGCAGTTGCTCCCGCGCCTGTCACAGCCGCACCGCCGCCTGCACCCTCGACAACCGCAGTGATCGCAAGAAATTCAAATCCGGCTCCCGCTTCGAGCGCGAGCGCACCGGTGATCGTCGCGCAACCCGCCCCCACGGCAGTCGTATACAAAGCTCCAACTCCGGCGCCAGCCCCACAACCGAAGCCAGCAATCGCTGCGGCACCGGAAGCACCGCGAACGAATCCGGTCGTCGCAGTCTCCACGCCTGCGCCCGCTCCCGCCACAATCACTCCCGCGAAAGCTCCGGCAGCCGCGCCCATCGGCAATCCCGTTCCAATCGCCACCGCTTCCAACGCACCCGTTTCCGTTCCTCAACCTGCTCGCGACGATTCCAACAACGCCAGCGGTATGACCATCGAAACATCCGCCACTCTGCAGCCCGTCGCCGACACAACTCCTCATGCCACACTCACCGTCACCAGACCAACCGCGAAACGCCCCATAGACCCAGACGGCGATGAAGATTCCGAAGTTGCCGCGCTGAACAGCGAAGAAGCCAGCTGCACGCAATATTTTTCCGCCTACGGCCTTTCCGCGAACCAATACAAATGGCTAGCACAGAACCGGAAGAAAGCTTTCCCCGGCGTCTGCCCCGCTCCCTCCCCCGCCCAAGTGGATTTCGTGGTCATCTTTACGCACGACGTTCCCTTCTACAACGTCACCATGCCCAATGCCGTGCACACCGACATAAATGGATTTTCCGATTGGACTCCGCTCACAACGGTTGACACCGCCGTGATCTCTGCCTCCGACGCCGACAAGAGCCATCACGAATACGTCTGGGTATTCCACACCAATCGCGGCGCATTCAACCCCGCGACATTTTCTTCCCGCCGTCGCCCGCTCTACTCCAAAGCCGAAACCAATATGCTCGGCTCTCGCGGCGGCTTTCGCACCGTGATGGATGCCCTAACCTTCATCGAACAAAACGGCACAAATCGCTAATCAGGACGGAAGGGCGGGGCTTTAGCCCCCGAACTCATATTGTTCGATTGTGGCTGAATAATCTTTAAGTAGCCTGCACTCACGAAAACTTGAAGAACTTCAACGACGCAGAATTAATGCAGTACCGCGACCCCGTTGGCGGCGGCCCATCATCAAACACATGCCCCAAGTGCGCATCACACCTGCGGCAGGAAACCTCAGTGCGCGAAATTCCGAAGCTGTGATCCTCGCGCTTCTCAATATTTTGCGCAGCAACGGGCTCGAAGAAACTAGGCCAACCAGTCCCTGAATTGAATTTCGCCAGCGAACTAAAAAGCGCCGTCCCGCAGCACACGCAGCGAAACAATCCGTCCTCCTCGAAATCCCAATACTCCCCGCTGAACGCAAATTCCGTATCGCCCTCGCGCGTAATCCCATAAACGCCGCGCCCCAACTGTGCCCGCCACTCGTCATCACTCTTGACAATTCTCGGCACGGAATACACTCCCTGCCGCGCGCCAGCGCCAGAAAATTCCACAATCGCAACGTTCACCCGCCGATTATCCGCCGCAGCCTTCACCACCGCACGCCGCGAACCGGAGTAACGCCAAACCACCGCACCCAGAATCGCCGCCGCTGCTCCAAACAGGAACACCCGCCGCGTCACATTCCCCGCCGCTTCGTCTCTCGGCAACCCACCATCAAACATCGCGCACGTCCTCGTTCATTCCATCCGCGATCAGCATACGCATTTCAGCGCATCCGTAATGCTCCACTATGGAAATTGCCCCATAAACAATCACGATGCTGCCCCATTCCCGGACGATCCTGTGTTATTATTAACTCAGCTTACCCCTTCCGCTTTCAACCATTTCCAGAATTGTGCCTGCTCGTAAGGCTCTGCGAGGGGCCTGCGCCATGAAGAAGAAGCGGCTGGGAGAAATCCTCCGCGAACGGAATCACGTTTCCGTCGAAAATCTCGATAAGGCCATTCAAGATCAGCAGGGCAAACTCGTGCACCTAGGCGAGTTGCTGCTCCAGCGCGGAGCCGTTTCCAAGGCGGATCTGGTTTCCGCGCTCGTGGAAACTTCGCGCATTCCCTACTTCGATTGCAGTAACGTCGAGGTAGACGCCGAAACTTTGCGCCTGATCACCGCCACCATGGCGCGCAACTGCTGCGCCCTGCCGCTGGAAACCGTTGGCAACAAACTAGTCGTCGTGATGGCCGAGCCGCAGAATCTGCATTTTCTGGACGAGTTGCGCTTCAAAGCCAGCATGCAAATCTCCCCGCGACTGGGATTTCGCGCGGAAGTCGAAGCAGCCATCGCCATAAACTACGCGTCCGCGGCATCCGAAGCCGCAGCTGCGGCGGCCACGGCAGCCGTTGCAGCGGCCTCCACCGTGGTTTCCTTCAAACAAATTGTTCTCTCCGCGGCAGATGCGGAGATGGAATTCATCTCCTCCAGCTCGCAAGAACGCAACGTCGAAGCCATGCGGGAAATGCAATCCGAACTCCTGCAGAAATCCCGCACCACTCCCGCCGTCATGCTCGTCGCTTCCATCATCAAGGCCGCCGCCGAACGCCGCGCCAGTGACATTCACATCGAGCCGCACTCCGAAGATACCGCCATCCGTTTTCGCGTGGACGGAATGCTGCGCGAATATCAACGCGTCCCCAAAGCTCTGCAGAATTCCGTCGCCTCGCGCATCAAAATCCTCTCAGACATGGACATCGCCGAGCGCCGCGCTCCGCAGGACGGCCGCTTCCTGGTTAAAATCGGAGGACGCCGCATTGATCTGCGCGTTTCCACCCTGCCCACTCAGTACGGCGAAAAAGTCGTCATGCGCCTTCTCGAGGGCGACGCCCCGCTGCAGGATCTCGCAAAACTCGGATTCCCGAAGTGGATTGAAGAACGCCTTCGCCCCATGTTGCTCCTGCCGCAAGGCATGATCCTGGTCACCGGCCCCACCGGCTCAGGCAAAAGCACCACGTTGTATTCCTCGCTGCTGCTGATCCGCAGGCCCTCGATCAATATCATCACCGTGGAAGATCCGGTGGAATACGCGGTGGCCGGATTAAATCAGGTGCAGGTAAACACCAAGGCCGGATTGACGTTCGCATCCTGTTTGCGCTCCATCCTGCGCCAGGATCCAAACGTCATCATGATCGGCGAAATCCGCGACAAGGAAACCGCCGAAATCGCGCTGAAGGCCGCACAGACCGGCCACCTGGTCCTCTCCACGCTGCATACCAACGACAGCGTCTCGGCCGTCACTCGCCTGCTCGACCTCGGCGTCCCCGGATTTCAAATCGCCACTTCGCTCACAGCCATCGTCGCGCAAAGATTAATTCGCCGCCTCTGCGTCTGCGCCAAACCAACGCCGACCTCCCCGGAGTACGCTTCGCAATTGTTACAGGCCGGGATCGTGGACCCACCTCCTTTCCACAACGCGCCCAACGGCTGCGAAATTTGCGACCTTACCGGCTTCAAGGGCCGCATTGGAATCTACGAAATGCTCGCGCTGGACGAACCCATTCGCGCCTCCATCCGCCAAGGCGGCCACAGCGATGAAATCCGCACCCTCGCGCGGCAGAATGGCATGAAACTCATGCAGGAATACGCCCTCGAGCACGTTCGCGACGGGCTTACCACTCTCGAAGAAGTCCAGCGCGTGGTTCCCTTCGCTTCTGTCACCAGCATCTATTGCGTCGAGTGTGCGCGCGAACTTTCCGCCGCCTTCTTGTTCTGCCCGCACTGCGGCAGGAAGCGGAACTCCGCAAAAACTGTGAAACACAAGCGCTTCGCCATGGTTCCAGAAGGAGCGGAGGACGAATGACCTTCAAGAGAGTAAAAAAAGATTGGGAAACCGAGCGTCTGGCGCTGCGCATCCACAGCATCCGGCAAATCGCCGTGCAGTACGAAGGCACCGAAGAACGCATCATCTCCCGCGTGCCAGACGTTAGCACCACCGGCATGTTTATCAATACCAGCCGGCAATATGCCGAGGGCGCCGTGCTGAACTTGAGTTTTTGTCTCGCGCTCTCCGGCCTGGAAGTGCATGCGCGCGGCGAAGTCCGTTACTCCCTCCCCGGAGTCGGCGTCGGCGTGCAATTTATTGACATCTCCGAGAACGCCATTCATTCCATCGAACGCGAAATCCAGCTCTCGCGCCGAACCCAACGTCCCGCGCGCAAAGTGTCCCCTCGGAAGTTAAATGCCCGGGGGCTGAGTCACCGCAAATCAAGTCGCAGGTCAAATCGCAAGTTAACCGCTCGTCAACGTTCGAAGTCAAAAGTCACGCCCCGAAAATCCAGGTAACCTTCCTCCTGGGATTACCGTCTTCCATGTACGCCATCGTTTCTTCACAGGCGTATAATGCGTTTCTGAGGAGGTTCACACCATGTCTGACGCAACAAAGAAAGTCCCCTCGCAGGCTGAAATTGAATTCCTGGCTTATCAACTTTTTCTGGAACGCGGCGGCGAGCCCGGCCATGACCTGTCCGATTGGCTCGAAGCCGAAGAGCAACTTAAAACGCGGAGCGAAGTCGAAGCTCCTTCTTCGCAACGCACTGATACCGCTCCCACTCCCATTCGCAAGAGTGCTGCCGGCGCTTAACCCGCTTAGTGAAAATCGTGCGACGTGGTTTCCGCCCGCGTGATGGACAACGGCTCGACGCTCTCCACCTTCACGGAAACCACGTTGTCCTGATGCTGCAGCTGCCCTTCGATCAGCAGAAATTGCTGATGCACGATCGTAACGTGGTGCTCTTCAAATACACGCGGCGTCACAATCGCGTTCGCAATTCCCGTTTCATCCTCGATGCTGAGGAACACAAAACCTTTCGCGGTGCCCGGCCTCTGCCGCGCTATCACTCCGCCGGCCACACGCACATGCGTCCCGTCCGGCAGACGATTCAGTTCGCTCGCCGTCAGTACTCCCTGCCGTTTCATGCTCGCGCGATGATATTTCATCGGGTGCGGCCCTACGGTCATCCCTGTCCCGCGAAAATCCGCCACGAGGCGTTCTTCCGGCGTCATCTGCTGCAGCGGTGAATTCACAATTGCTGTGGTATCCGCCGCCCCTTGCTCGCCTACGACGTGCTCCTCCTGATCGTATTTTTCCAGCAGCGGTCCAGCACTGCGTGCGGCCCGCTCCACTTGCCACAGCGCGTCTCGCCGATGCGACCCGCGTCCTCCTCCGATAAAATTCAACGCGCCAATTTCCGCCAGTGCCGTCAGCTCCACTTTCCGTATCGCCGGAACGCGCAATTTCAAATCATCCAGCGAACCAAACGCCCGCGCATTCCGCTCGCGTACGATTTCCTCCGCAATCTCAGCCCGTAATCCCCGCACGTAACGCATCCCCAGCCGCACGCTCAATTCTTCACCCTGCTTTTCAATCTTGCACAACCAGTCCGAACACGTCACATCAATCGGCCTGATTCGCAAACCATGCCGCTGCGCATCCTTCACCAGCGTCGCCGGCGAATAAAACCCCATCGGCTGATTGTTCAGCATCGCCGCCGTGAAAGCGGCCAGGTAATGGCATTTCAAATACGCGCTGGCATACGCAAGCAACGCAAAACTCGCCGCGTGCGATTCCGGAAATCCATACAGCGCAAAAGAAGTAATGGACTGCACAATCGTATCCTGCACTTCGCCCGTGATCCCCTTCTTCTCCATCCCGCGCCGCAGTTTCTGCTCGATATCCTTCATGCGTTTCTCGGAACGCTTGAATCCCATCGCGCGTCGCAACTCTTCCGCTTCGCCTCCCGTAAATCCCGCCGCGATCATCGCCATGCGCAGCAGCTGCTCCTGAAAAAGCGGCACGCCCAATGTCCGCGCCAGCACCGGCTCCAGTGACGGATGCAAACAAGTGGCCGGCTCGCGCCCCTGTCGCCGCTTCAAATACGGATTCACCATCTTTCCCACGATCGGTCCCGGCCGGATAATCGCCACCTGCACCACAATGTCGTAAAAATGCACCGGCCTCAGCCGCGGCAGGCAGGACATCTGCGCGCGGCTCTCAATCTGAAACATTCCCACCGTGTCCGCCCGGCGCAAAGTTTCGTAAACCACCGGATCGTCCGCCGGCAAACGCCCCAAATCAATTTCTTCGCCGTAATTGTCGCGAATAATTTCGAGCGATTCTTCCAGCACCGCCATCATCCCCAGCCCCAGCAAATCCACTTTCACGATGCCCATATCCGCGCAATCTTCCTTGTCCCACTGCACCACCACGCGGCCGGGCATCGTCGCCGGCTCCAGCGGCACCACCGAATCCAATTGTCCCTGGCACACCACCATGCCTCCGGAATGCTGGCCCAGGTGCCGCGGCAAATCCTGAAACTGCACGCACAGCTCCAGAAATTTGCGGATCTGCGGATGCTGTAAATCCAGCCCCGCATCCTTGAAATGACGCGCCAGCGTATCGTTCTCGCTTTTGTACTCCCAGGCGCTTACCAGGCTCGTCAAGCGATCCAGCGTTTCGGAATTAAACGAAAGCGCTTTGCCGATTTCCCGCGCCGCGGATTTTCCGCGATACGTAATCACATTCGCGGTCATCGCCGCGCCCAATTTTCCGTAGCGCTCGTACACATACTGAATCGCGCTCTCGCGCTGATCTCCGCTCGGCAAATCCAGGTCAATGTCCGGCCACTCGCCGCGCTCCTCCGAAAGAAATCGCTCGAACAGCAAATCCATCCCCACTGGATCCACCGCCGTAATCCGCAGCGCATAGCACACCGCGCTGTTCGCCGCCGATCCCCTTCCCTGTACCAGAATATTTCGCTCGCGGCAAAACCGAATGATGTCCCACACGATCAAAAAATAACCTTCCAGCCCCAGCCGCTCGATCATCCCCAATTCTTTTTCAATCTGCGCGCGCGCCTTTTCGTTCTGGAACCCGTAGCGGTGAATCATTCCCTCCATCGTGCGCTCGCGCAGAAAATACGCCTGCGATTTGCCGTCCGGCACCGGATACCTCGGAAACTCGTACCCCAAATCCTGCAAATCGAATTGCAGGCGCGCGGAAACCAGCTGCGTATGCGCGATGGCCTCGGGAAGATCCGCGAATAAACGCGTCATCTCCTCCGGCGATTTCAAATATCGTTCGGAATTGCGCCCCAGCAGCCGCCCTGCGGTTTCCAGCGTGCGGTGGTGGCGCAGGCAGGTAAACACATCCAGCACTTCGCGCCGCTCCGGCTGCGCGTAGCACACACCGTTCGTCGCCAGCAGCGGCAAACCCAATTTCCGCGCGATTTCCACTGCCGCATGATTGCGCGCTTCCTCCGCGCGATCAAAATGCCGCTGCAATTCCACATACACATTATCGCGCCCGAAAATCTCGCCAAGCTGCCGCACGCACGTCGTTCCACTTTCCACGCCGCCTCGCCCCAGCGCATGCGCCAGCGGCCCTTCCTTCCCTCCAGTCAAGCAGATCAGCCCCGCGGCTTTTCCGCCCACCTCTTCGTACGACACCTGCCCTTCGCCCTTGCGCGCCCGCAATTTCATGCGCGTGATCAGCTGGCAAAGATTCTGATAACCCGCGCGCGTTTCCACCAGCAAAGGAAACCTCCACCCCTCCGCAGACGTCACCTCCGCCCCAATATGCGCGCGCATTGAAATTTTCTTCGCTGCCAGATAAAATCGCGGCGCCCCATAGACGCCGTCGCGGTCCAGCAGCGCCATCGCCGCCATCCCGCGCTCCGCACACCTCTCCGCCAATTCCTCGGGTAAAGACGCCCCCTCCAGAAAACTGAAAGCCGACCGCGCATGTAGTTCCGTGTACATCCGCATTCATCTTTAGTCGTACGTCCCGCGCACAAACCAACTCCGGCACGCCCCATCGTAATAAACGCAATACAAACCCGCGCGTGCGCACGCCTTCGCATCCGGCACCGGCCCAATCGCATGCACATTCCCCGGCACATTCACCGGAACACTCGCACCCCCGCCCTCAAACGCAATCTCCAAATCCCATTCCTCCTGCTGCCACGCATCTTCCCGCCACCAGTCCCCCGAAATCCGCCATGGTCCCGACGCCGTCACCACCCGCCCATACAAACCGCGAAAACATATTTTCGCCGGTCGCCCTTCGCGCAATTCCACCCGCGCGGCCAAACGCGGTCGAAAAATCCGGCAACCCGTAGCCGGCCTGCGCGCAACAGCCTCTCCGCCAGACGCGAATTTCTTGCCCGCCTTTCCCCGCGCCCTCGTCTCATTCGGCTGCGCAAAAAACTTGTTCATCCGAAATTCCCCCGGACGATGTGTATCCGTCAATTCCGGCGAACCAATATTCGCGCCGCCCACCAGCTTCGCCAGCCGTGCCACGGTCAGTTCCAATTTTTCCGGGTCCGGAGAATTGGGCACAAATAATCCATGCTGCGTCGAACGCGGCCGCGCCGGGTCCGCCCCCAGCGTAATTTTCACAATCGCGCCCGGAGGAGGATCCGCCTGCAACTGCAACCGCAGCAATTTCAAAAGCATTTTGGAATCCCGCATCGGCACCGGCAAATTCAAAACCTTCTCGTACGTCTTGGCTGCCGCTGTCGCTACCGTCACCGGATTTTTTCCGCGAACTTGCTCTTCCTTCTCGAACGCATCACCCAAATCAAATCGCACACGAATCGCCGCAGCGCTCAAAGCCCGCGTCGCTAACCGTGCGCACACCTGATCCAGCAATCGCCCCAGCACAAACGCCAGAGGCTCCAGATCCCCCACCGCGTCATCCAGCTCCATCTCTTCTTCCAAAATTTCCGGTGGTTCCGCCAACACCAGCGAACGCGCATGCGCCCCCCGCGCCAATTCCTGCAAACGAACTCCTTCCTGCCCCAAACGTTCCGATAATTCCTGCATCGGCAACGCTCCCAGCGCCGCGCAAGTTCGTATGCCCCAGCGCTCCAGCGTTTCCAAAGCTTCCGCCGAAGGCGCAAGCGTCTGCACCGGCAATCCACTCAAATACCGCGCTTCTTCTCCTTCCGGAATCACAGTAATTCCTGCAAAGCCGCGCGCCGCGTGCACGGCCACTTCCAGATTCGCAGACACGGCCACGCGCACGCGCAAATTCAGCTCCGCCGCACGCCGCGCAAATTCCCGCGCGATATTTTCCTCCGCGCCAAATAGAGAATTCAGCCCGGCCAGATCCGCCAGAATCGTGTCCTCCGCGTGATCTTCCACGCGCGGAGACATCGACCACCCCAGATCAAGCAACGCCGCGTGAGCCGCCTTCTCCAGCCCCGGCGAACGCCGCCGAATCTCCACTCCGCACAATTGCGCCTGCGTTTGTGCCATCCCCAGTTGAATCCCCGCGCGCCAAGCCGCCTCATTCGCCGCCACCACATGAATCAGCGGCGCAGTCCCATCCACCAACGCCACGGTCTTTTCAAGCAGCTCACCATCAGCACGCAACTCAACGTTGTCACGCACCTCATCCTCAGCGCGCAGCACCGCCTGCACCATGAAATTCGCAACGTGAATAGCAGCAAACGCCATATTTTTTCGAATGCACGGCCTCATCCGGCAAAATCGCGCCAGATTTCACGACAAAAATTATTTCCGCTTGGCTGCAATCAGCAGGCTGAAAAATTCCCAATCTATCCGCGTCTTAAAAATCCCTGCGCTGGCCACCCGCGGCTCCGCAGCAGAACCACCGCGAAAATATCCCGCGCTCCCCTTCTGCATCCGCGAACGCGACACTTCCCCCCGCGCGCTCCGTCCCTCGAGCAGCCATCCCCAAGGCAACCGCGAGTAATCCTCTATACGCCCCGCCGCATCCTCCACTGGCATCTGCGACCACCCCGCCGCCCCCGCCTCCAGCCGCAATCCCAACGAAGCGCAACTCTTCGCGTTCGATTCCTGCTCCAGCAGCACCAAAACCGTCGGCGTATCTTCCACCGCGCGCCGAAATCGAAACCAGGAATCCAGCGGCACGTGCCGCACCAACCGCGGCGCAATATCGCTCAGGTCCACGGCAATCAATCCAAATCCTCCGCCCTGCAACAGCAGATCCGTCGCGCGCAGCGTCTGCTCCACATTCCGGCAGCGCACCCACAATAATTTCCTCAATTCCACTCCGGCCGCTTCCGCCGAATGCGGATCAAACGCATCTCCTCCATCAATCAACGCGCAAGATTCTTCCTGCGCCGTGCGTGCGCTCAAAGCCGCCAGCAGCAAACTCGTCCGTCCCGAACACGACGGCCCAAAAATTTCCGTCAAAGCTCCGCGCGGCAAGCCTCCGGTCAGCGAATCAATTTCCGGAATGCCGCTGGAAACAGTGACCACCTCCTGCCGGTCGCGATAATTGAATGGCGCAGCCACGCGCCCCGCCAGAGCGAGTTCCACCTTCGAGCGCAGCGCGGCAAAGTTGGCAGCCATGGTCGGGTCAATTGTCAGCGTGCAAAAGCGTCATCCCAATCTTCGCTTTTTGTTCGCCTAGAGGAATTCTCCACCACTCCCCCGCCATTGTCAATCACCCGAGGTCCGCGCGTGTCGCCGGCTCTTTGCCTTTGACGTTGTGGCGGCCATCCCGCGCAGCGGGACGGCCGCAGTTGACTTTAGTTTTTGAAGTAGTTGACTCTGTTTCTAAATTTGTAATCGCGACACACACCAACCCGCTCCAGCGGCTGAAAAATAAAAACCGCTGCGTGCACCGCAACTTTGGTATTTGAAAATCCGCCCAGCCAGCGCTAACTAAAAACCACCCACATCAATAACCGCCTGGGCAAACTCCTTCGGAGCTTCCTGCGGCAGATTGTGCCCGATGCCGCCCGTGACAATCCGGCTGGCGTACTTCCCGGAGATTTTTTTGGCATAGGCACTGGGATCGGGATGCGGCGCGCCATTTGCATCACCTTCCATGGTGATGGTCGACACCGTGATCACCGGACTTTCCGCAAGCCGCTTTTCCAGATCGTCATATTTCGTCTCGCCTTCAGCCAATCCGATCCGCCAGCGGTAATTGTGAATCACCATGGCCACATGATCCGAATTATCAAACGCCGCTGCGCTGCGATCAAACGCGGCATCGCTGAAGTTCCACTTCGGCGAAGCTTGCTGCCAGATCAGTTTCGCAAAATCCTTCCGGTATTTGTCGTAGCCGGCGCGGCCGCGATCGGTGGCGAAATAAAATTGGTACCACCACGCAAACTCCGCCTTCGGTGGCAACGGTGCCTCATTCGCTTTCGGGCTGCCGATCAGATACCCGCTCACGGAGACCAGGCCCTTGCAACGCTCCGGCCACAGCGCCGCCATAATGTCGGCCGTGCGCGCGCCCCAATCAAAACCGCCGATGATCGCCTTCTGAATCTTCAGAGCATCCATCAACGCGATGATGTCCAGAGCCACCGCCGCTTGCTGGCCGTTCCGCATCGTTGCAGTGGAAAGAAAACTCGTCGTGCCATACCCGCGCAGATACGGAACGATCACGCGGTAGCCCTTCGCCGCCAACAACGGTGTGACATCTACAAAACTGTAAATGTCGTACGGCCAGCCGTGCAAAAGAATTACCGCAGGGCCACTCGCCGGCCCAGCTTCCGCATAACCAACGCTCAAAAGCCCGGCATCAATCTGCTTCAGTGGACTGAATGACGTGTTCTGGCCTTCTGCTGCGACCGTGACGTTTGTCGCGACCATCCCCATCTCATCTGCGAAGAGTGCATTCCCTGCGAGCACCGTAGATCCGGCGGACAGCCCGGCCATTGCTAATAGACGACGACGTGATATCTCGATCGGTTCTGCTTCCTTGATAGTGAGGCTCCTTTATCGAGGATTGTATTAATTCCTGCGGGCCGTAAAGGGGATGAATCTTTCCTGCGTGAGCGCTGGATCATTCAAGACCGCAACAACGACCCGAACCTGAACCTGTGGTCCTTCCGCTAGTCGAGCGCAACTGAGGATGAGCCTGGGGTTCGAGCAAGAAGTATTGCATTCGCGCGGCAGAAAAATACGCACCGGTCGGTACGAACCGCCGAGAGGGTGCCATCCCGTCCCCCGCGAAATTGCCCGGCGATCACGCGCGAGTTTACGAAATCCCAGAACGTCTGACAACTCAAAATTGCGCGAAGCCAGCGCGGCCGCGGTTTCTTCACTGCAATTGTCCAGCCGTTGGGCGCCTACTGAACCAACGTGAGGAGCGGCTTGCCTTTTTCGACGATGTACGTGGAGAACACTGTGCTATTGCCGCTGCCGACGTTTTTCGCCGTGTGGACCGTTCCGGCTGGGACGAACAAGACTTCGCCGGCCTTCAGCGTCACCGGCGGCTGGCCTTCGAGCTGAAACTCCAGCGTGCCTTCCAGTACATAGACGAGCTCTTCGCCCGGATGCGTGTGCCTGGGGACCGCCGCTCCAGGGGGAAAATCTGCGCGTACCTGGACGGCCTCGCGTCCGGAGATGCTGAGATCGCGCCGCTGGAGTTCGGTGCGCTTAATGCCAGTCTGCTGCGAGCGCGTCACGCGCAGCGCCAAACAGATGGCGACGATCAGCAACGCTACTGCGAAAACGCGAGCCGTTTTCATGTTGAGCTCCTTTAGTATTCTGCTTCTCGGACGCCTAAGGTACGAGTTTCGCTACGCGTGCATTTCGTTCTCGGTATCATCAAGGTGCGTAATGCGTAAAAACATAGTCGTGATCTTTCGCGGGAATGTGACAGGGGAAGCAGGTTTCGTGCAGCGCCTTGTCTCCCGGCTTTGTGCCTGTAAAGTCAGCGAAGCCCCAGCCGCCCGTCTCGGCGTACTTCTTCGAGTCCTTGACCATGAACTGAGCGTTCATGCGGGATTCGACAACGAAGGATTGCACGCCGGGGAACGGACCATCCAGGACTTTATTGTTGAATTCCGACGAAACGCGAGTCCAGTGAATCGCGGCAATGATGCTGCCATCAGGGAACGGGAGCGTACCTTCCTTGTAGGCCTTGATCGCTGTATCGTTGCCGACTTGAGCGCGTATCTGGTCGGTCTTGCCCGGTACCAGAAGGTTGGCCACGGCGATCACTTTCCAATCGCGATATCCAGCGGGGATTTTCACTCCGTAGATCGGGGAGGCGTCTCCATCAGACTGTCCGGATGCGTGGGCCATGTAGGCGAAAACGAAAATGCCGGCCAGAGTTGCAACTGCAAGCACCAAGAAACCAATCCGTTTCATAGCGTACCTCCTCTTAGAATTTTGAGCACCACCCTTCGCTCTTCGCACTCACTCGCAGCTTACTTGGGCAGTCCACTCGGCAGTCCACTTCGCCAGATCACTTCGGAAGTTCCGTCCCAGCCTCCTCCGCCACCATATACTTGGCGTACCAGTCCGGCCAGTTCGGATCCGCCGCGCCGATGCGCTTTTCGCGCTCCCCGTGCGCCACCGACGCGCGCCGCATCGCGTCCGCCAGATCATTCGCCGAAGCAAAGCTGGTCGCCGCGGAATCAATACGGCCGGGCAGCCGCGTCGTGATTTCTTGGAACAGCCAGCCGTTCCCGTCCGGATCTTTCAAAGAAGCGAACGAGCGGTAGCTGCGATGCTCGGGATCCGGGCCGATGACGCGAACTTTTCCAAACAGGAAGGCCTCGTCCGTACCCGCATATACGCCGTCATTGTGGAACACTTCGCTGATCTGCACGCCGCGCTCGAGCAACGCTTCGCGCGCGACCTCGATGTCGGAAACGATCAGGTACAGGCCCTGCGCGGTGCCCGGCGCCGCCGGGGTGACGTTCCTGCCGAAGATGACTGAACATCCGGAGCCCGGCGGCGTGAACTGCACCACGCGGAAGTCCTTACCGTTATCGAAGTCGGCGTCCAGCCGCCACCCGAGCTTCGCGTAGAATTCCTTCGCGCGGTCCACATCCGAGACGGGAATGACCACGATCTCGAATTTCATGTCAACTGGCGCGATGGCGGTTTCGATACCACGGACTGCGTTCGTGCTCATAATTGCCTCCTGAGTTGTGTCATTTGTTTGCCCTTTTTTGTCCTCGACCAGAGTGGCCGATAAGTTTCATTCCCGAAGCCCTTATTTCTTGATTCAGCCCGCAGACATTTTTTCGCTCGCCCGAAAGCAACCTTCAAGAGAGTCGCCGGCACAAGAAACCTGCGCCGCGAAAGCGGATAATACCACCGCCTCCGTAACTGTAGAAGTTGCCAAGCTTCGAGCGATGGGCCAGCTTCCGATAACCCGATATACCACGACTAATCTGCATTTTTGTTAGATGTCATTCGGATTTGGCCGACGAAACTGCTACACTCTGTCTCTTCAGCACCCAACAGGGAGGATCCCATGGCATCCAACGAAACCAAAAAATGCGCACATCCGGTCTGTACGTGTCAGGTCACTTCAGGGGACTATTGCAGCCCGCAGTGCGAGACGATGGAAGATATGCCGGACGTGGACTGCAAGTGCCCTCACACGGTCTGCGCGGGCAGAACGGAATACGCGGCCCACGCATAATCAGCGAAGACGGCCTGCGTATCCCAGCGCGCGCCGCTTATTAGAGTCGCTTCAGCAGTTCAAATAGGCACCGCTAAAGTGGGCTTCGGTACCAACACGCCCGTTAACGCGACGACGCATCACGACACTCGCAGCTGACGGAGGAATCTCATGCTGGGTAAGCGCGCCTTCACCGCGGTTGTTTTGTTATTCGCACTCTTATTTTCTCAGGACTTCGTACCGCTGATTCGCGCGCAGGACTCGGCGCCTCCTCCCACTCCCGAAGAACTGGACCAGTTACTCGCTCCAGTCGCTCTCTATCCTGATTCCCTTCTCGCGCAGATCACCACCGCCTGCACAAATCCGCAGGAAATTCTGGATGTTGATAACTGGTTGCAGCAAAATTCCAATCTCACCGGCACCGCGCTCACCGACGCGGCACAAGCGGCGGGATTTGATCCAGCGTTTATCGCGCTCGTGAATTTTCCGCAAGTCGTAACCATGATGGCGGAGAATATCGACGATTACGCCGCCATCGGCGACGCATTTTTGGCGGACCAGGCATCGGTTACCGCTTCGATTCAGCGCCTGCGCGCCCAAGCCTATGCCTCCGGCGCGTTGCGCACTAACTCTCAATATCAGGTGGATGTGCAGCAGCCCGCGGGTCAGCCGATCTACGTAATCCAGCCCGCAAATCCACAAGTGGTTTACGTTCCGGTTTACGATCCCACGGTCGTTTACGTCGCTCCCAACCCTGGCGTCGTTGCCTCGTCGTTCGTCACTTTCGGAGCGGGGATTTCGATTGGCGTGCTCGTGTCTACAAACCAGCCATGGGGTTGGGGCGGCTGGGGATGGAATTGGGGATCGAATCGCGCTTATTACAACCACAGCGACTGGGTGAGATGGGGCAATCCTTATCGTCCCCCGCGTCCCTGGTATCGTCCGCGCCCCGTGTACTACAACAACCGTCCCGGATATGGCGGCAATTGGGGCTATCGCCCGCCGAACTACCGGCCGCCCAATCGTCCCTATCGCCGGCCGCCGAACAGCAAACCGTGGGGACCGAACAATCCTCCGCCGCGCCCGAGACCCAATCCAAATCCGCCGAAGCCGAATCCGCGCCCAAACCCAAATCCTCGGCCAAATCCGCGGCCGAATCCGGATACCAAGCCGAATCCGCGGCCAAACCCGAATCCTAAACCAAATCCGGATGCAAAGCCGAACCCGCGGCCGAGCCCACGCCCGAGGCCGAATCCGGATACGAAGCCAAATCCGAGTCCGAATCCAAATCCAAAGCCGAATCCCGACACCAAGCCAAATCCGGATACGAAACCGAATCCGTCGCCAAGGCCCAACCCGCGGCCAAGCCCGAATCCGGATACAAAACCAAATCCAACTACAAGGCCGAGCCGACAGCCAAGATCGCAACCGGGTTCTGATGCAAAACCGCAGGCCAAGCCGGCGCCACAGCCTAAGCCCGCGACGCAGGCGAAACCGCAACAAAGACCTGCGCCACAATCAAAGCCCAGCGCACAGCCAAAGCCACAAGCGAAGCCCGCGCCGCAAAAACCTGACGCGTCCAAGCAGAAGACGCAACCACAGGCAAACTAATCCTAGGTGGGCTCCTTCTCTGTAATGGGCCAGGAGCTCGCCCGAAGCGCGCGGCGCTCATAATCGGCACGACGGATGCAGACGCCGAGCAATACGCGCTCCATGACCTTACTTCGATTGAATTTCTATGGAGGCCCGCCTTGCTTTACGATCGTGATGTAAGATCAAATCTCACGGAGAACCAGAATGACCAATCTCGACCACCTGCTACAACGCAACAAGGAATTTGCCGCTCAGCAGTCTGCCGCCGGCACGTTGATGCCCTCGCTTTCCACCGCCATGCCCAACGTACAGGCGATCATCATCGGTTGCGCTGACATGCGTGCGGACCCGGCTCACATCCTCGGAACGAAACCGGGCGAGGCCGTCGTGCTGCGCAATATCGGCGGACGTATCACTCCGGGACTGCTCGAGCAGTTGGGCCTACTCGGGCGAATCGGCCAGGTTGCCGGAAAGATTCCAGGAGGCGGCGGCGAGTTTCACATCATCCTCCTTCAACACACCGATTGCGGCATCACTCGCCTGGCCGGCGACCCCGCCATGCTGGCCCACTATTTTCAAATTCAAGAGGGCGAACTCAAAATCAAAGCGGTCAGCGATCCCCGCTCCGCGGTTGCCGCAGACGTCGCCGCTCTCCGCGCAATCCCGGCGCTGCCGGCCGCGTGGCTAATATCAGGCCTGGTGTACAACGTCGCCACCGGACTCGTTGAGGTCGTCGTGCCGCCAGCCCCGCTTCGTACCGCATAGACATCAATCCATAAACCCGTGCGCCCGTGCTGGGCCGCCGCGAGGATTGCACGCCGGCCGGGTCGGGTGTAGCTTGAAGTCGTCGGGAGGGCCAATTTAGGAGACCCCTCTCAATAGCTATGCCACGCCGTTTAAAAATCCGTTTCGTCATCCTTCTTCTCGGCCTCGCTGGCCCGTGTGCTGCTTTCGGCCAGGACTCGCGCTCCGTTCGCCTGCTGGAAATCACTTCCACTCGCACTCCGTATGGCGCGCCGCCTATGATGAAAGGCAAAGCAAGTCAGTCGCCGGATGCCAATCCCAGCCGGACGGAGCTTGCGATTCGCAAGGAAGGGGGCGCATACACATTAAATGGTCAACCGGTCGATCCCAATTTGATTGCGTCGCTGGTTCGCGCGCTCACCGCGCCTGCCAACCCAGAACCAAACCCTGACGACCTCGGCGTCACTCCTGCTTGGCTGAAGGAGCGCGCGGCGTCCGTTGCTCAGCGCGTTTCCGAAACCAGTTTTATCGGCCGCGCACGCGTCCCGCATGCCGAGCTGGAATCAACCTTCGCGGATCCCGTGATCATGGACAAGATCGTCCCGGAACTTTTCGCTCGCCGCCACTACTATTGTTCCGATTGCATTCACTCCCTGTTTCACGTGGTTGTCACGGTCACTTTCGACGATGGCTTGAAGCTGTCCGCTTCAACCTCGTCAGAATTTCCTTTCATGCTCCCGTGGCACCTGTCGAACGCAACCGCTTACAACGCCGACATCTCGCGCGCCGTCGCCGCGCTGATGCCTGATAAATCCGCCAACCGCTCTCGTCTGCTGGCCGAGAACCTCGACATACAACTGGGGCGCGCCGCTATCGGGCACGCTAGGGACCTCGATGTCGAGCATCGAACCGGTGGCGCCTTGGACACTCTGCGCACCAAATACACAGTCGTGCTCGCGAGCATCGGAGAGTACCCAGATCCTGTGTTGCGCGGTCCAGAAGCGCCTAAGGTTGAGAATCCCAGCGTCCATTTCCGGCTTCGTCGTTCCGATACGCCTGACATCTTCTTTGACGACGAACTAATCCTTCCATACGCGGATGGCAACGTCGTCGGCACGGATACGTTTTTGCAACGCGCGCCACAGTACGAGCAACTCGTTTTATCGGTTCCCTGGCTGAATCAATTCGTACAGCAGAACAAAAGGATCGTGCGTCCCAGACTGGCTTTCTCTCACGGCGTGTCGCTCAGTGACGCGGCGGCGCAGGCTTTCGCCGACGATATGCACGCAATCGGCCGGGATAAATTGATCGTCAAATCCGAGGCGCTGAAAGGCCAGATTGCTCTGCTCACTGTCGGTTTCGGAATGGAAGAATCAGATTGGCTGGTGTTCCCTGATCGCCACATGCTCCTCTGGCGTTATCTCCAGACTCCCATCTACGGCAAGCCGGACCTACTGAAATGGCAGCCCGCGGACTTCCCCAGAGAGCCGTGCGCCAAATTAAAGAACAATTTTGCGGGCTGCGTCGGTGCGGAGGTCTCGCCGGACGGAGCTGTCAGCGCTCCCGAATAGCCTCTTCTGCAATTCCTCCCACTCCGCTTCCGCCACTCGGCCCGCAGCACACCCCGCGAAGCCTGTTTCTCATTTCGCTACACTCTTCACGAATACCAGCTGCATCTTTCGCCCAGATGGAGGATTTTACTGGCGTCCTCCATTGCCTCTCATCAGTGGACGACAACCAGATTTGATCGCTAAGCCGCCGCTTGCTTGCACCAACGCAACCGGCCAGCAGCGATCCCCACAAGGGAGATAAATGGAGATCAGTTCAGGCGTGCGCATCGGTCCCTTCGAAGTTTTTGCTCCGCTGCAACCCGCCGTCTCGATGGTCCGCCGCTACGGCGAACATCATTTTCCCGGCAGATTGATCGTCGTAGAAGGAATTGACGGATCCGGCAAATCCACCCAGCTCAGCCTGCTGCATAAATGGCTCGAAT
>Ga0182024_10010369_pt1 | contig 18992 bp, 19 predicted proteins | sample P32metaG_FD_120480 | JGI IMG/M metagenome (GOLD analysis project Ga0182024, IMG submission 120480) | Permafrost microbial communities from Stordalen Mire, Sweden - P3-2 metaG (Illumina Assembly) | ecosystem: Environmental > Terrestrial > Soil > Wetlands > Permafrost | place: Sweden: Stordalen... | reverse complement strand
GTATCCCTCGCGGGGGGTGCACTTACCCGCTCGACGAGGGGTAGCAGCTTCACTCTAGTTGGCTAATGCGAATAGGGGTACTGTCCTAATTTCGAGGGGTTTGTCCTAATTTGCGGGACGGACTGTCCTAATTTCAATTTGCGAGCCATCCGGCCCGTTATTTCCTCTTGTGGTCTTCGTCGTATTTTTTGAGTTTGGCTTCTTCTTCGAGAAGCAAGCGCTCAATCACGCCACGCCGTTCTAGGTCGGTCACGATTTTAAGCATTGCCCGATAGTGCTCAATATTCTGCCGTATGACAAAGCGTTCCATGACCTCTCCCAAGGGCGCGCGGCTTCCTGCGTTGGCCCTTGAGCTAGATCAACGCGGACATGCGGAAATTATACGAATGATTTTCGCTGGAAAAGGCTATTCCGATGTCCGATTGGAACCCGATTGCTACAGCGCCAGCGGATACCGATCTGGAGCTAAGTATATACGATCAAGGGGAATATCATGCGTTGGTGTTTCCCTGCCGGCGCGATGGCTCTGGCTGGCGCGACGTAAGCGCCAATCGCCACATGCCGCTTAAGCCGACCCATTGGCGGCTGTGGAAGCGTGCGCAAATGACCTAGGCCGCCTCAGTTGGCGGCCTCGTCTTTTTTAGCCCCAAGAACCTGACTAATAATTTTCTCTCCAAGCCGACGGCGGGCCCGCCGTTGTGCCCGGTGTATGGGAACGTCATCGTACCAGATGTAGTGTTGTTTGGTCTTTATTTGTACCGCTGAGCAACAAACGATGGCAACGGTTTTGCAGACCGTCGCCCATTGCACCGAACGATTGTGAGCGGTAGCGGCGCGAAGGCTTTTGGACACAACAAAGTTTTGCCCGGCGATGATCATTGCGTAGCCCGCCATCTGTCGGCGACTTATATTAAGCGAGTGTTCCCGCAGGACCGCCGGGCGTCAGAAACTAGAAATGGCAGCTAATGAGTCGCGCCTTTTGCACCTTCAAGGTGACGGCATGAGCACCGCCGCCCCTATCCTCACACTCGACGAAGTCGCTAGGCGAATCCACAAAAGCCGTCGCTGGCTCCGAGAATGGCTTCGTGATAATCCTCGTGAAGCCTCGGGGCGACCGTTGTTCGTTGTTGCTGGTCGCACATGGTTGTTTACAGAGAATCAGTTCCTGCGACTCCTGGAGTCCTTGCCGTGCCCCTCAAAATCATTGCTTCCCGGAACTCGAAAACGCCTAACCTCTACATCCGCGGCGCGTACCTCGGTATCCGAGTGGACCAGAGCTGCCGAACTGACCGGCGATCGGTCGCTAACACCATCCTTAAACGGATCGAAGGCGAGATAGAGCGCGGCGAATACCGGAAGGTAAAAATCGAGGCGCGCGTTGGGCCGACGTTCTTAAGCGCCGCACTGGCCTACCTCGAAGCCGGCCGGCGCAAGCGATACGTTGCCAAGCTGATCCGGTACTTCGGCGAGACACCGCTCGCCGAGATCGACCAAGCTGCGATCGATGCCGCCGCTGTCGCGCTCCATCCGAATGCTGGACCGGGCACGCGCAACGCCGCGGTCTACACTCCAATCTCCGCTATTCTCCATCACGCGGGCGTCGATCTGAAAATGAAGCGCCCGAAGGGTGCCAAGGGCCGTATCGTTACAGATTGGCTCCGATCTGAAGATGCCAACTCGATCATCGTTGCCGCCGATCAAATCGGTGCCGAGTTTGGGACGCTGTTGCGCGCGTTGCTCTACACCGGCTTACGTCTCGGCGAAGTGCTGGCGTGGGAGTGGACCGATTTAAATCTCGACGAAGGCGCTGCTTGGACTCGGCGTGAGAAGGACGGAATCGAATCCGACGTCAGACTCCGTCCCGATCTTGTCGCTGCATTGCGGTTGCTACGCCCTGCGGATGGCCGTGGGCGCGTGTTTCGGTTTCACCAGGGCGGACACCTCAAGCACATGCTTACCCGCGCCAAGTTGGCCGCGCTCGATCTGCCCTGCCCTGCCCGGCGTCCGGTCGGTTGGCACGCTCCGGATCATCGCTTGAGTTGGGTCAACTTCCATTCGTTCCGTCACACCTGGGCGTCGTGGATGCGACGCTATGGTGGACTCGACACGAAGGGACTCGTTGCAACAAAGAACTGGTGCGATGAGCGCAGCGCGTCACGATATGCTCATGCTGTTATGAGCGAGGAATGGCAGCGCGTCGATCAATTGCCCGCAGTGGAGAAAACGCGGAGAGTGTAGTTCCGAACACCCAAAAAACGCCATTCTATTAGCACATTTGGCAAGTTCCCCGCATCTTCCCCAGGAGCCGGCCGCACCCTTTTGAGGATACGAGTCCGAGGCCCGCCGGATAAGGCTCTACGCGTTCGCATAGCTGTTTTTTGCTGGACGCATAGCTAGGCCCGCAAAATGGCGGAAGCCAAGGACTTGAAACACATTTGTGAGTTGTCTACGCCGGCAAGACCGCTATGTTGCGCTGCACAGTGGGAATTTCCCGCTGGGGGGCAGACGTCTGTGGCATTCATGGTGGCGGCCGCGGACGCGAATTGGGGAGCCGGTGCCGAATGACTGCCCTCGTCCGCATCGCGTTGCGGCGTCCTTACACCTTCGTCGTCCTCGCCCTGCTGCTCCTGATCGTCGGTCCGCTGGCGGCTTGGCGCACGCCTGTCGATATCTTTCCGGAAATCAGAATTCCGGTCATCGCCGCGATCTGGCAGTACACCGGCTTGCCGCCGCAAGAGATGGCCGGCCGCATGGTGACACAGTTCCAGCGCGCGCTGACCACCACGGTCAACGACATCGAGCACATCGAAGCGAACAACTACACCGGTATCGGCATCGTCAAAATATTCTTCCAGCCAGGCGCGGACATCCGCACGGCGAACGCGCAAGTCACCGCGATATCGCAAACCCTGCTGCGACAGATGCCGCCCGGCAGCGTGCCGCCGCTGATCCTGAATTACAACGCCTCTACCGTTCCGATCATTCAGCTCGCCCTGTCCGGCAAGGGCCTGCCAGAGCAAACGCTGTTCGACCTTGGCCTTAACTTCGTGCGCGTCCCGATCGTTACCGTACCGGGCGCGGCCATGCCGTATCCGTTCGGCGGTAAATTTCGCCAGGTTCAGATCGACGTCGACCCCGAGGCGATGCGGGCGCGCGGCCTGTCCGGTCAAGACGTCGCCAACGCTTTGGCCGCCCAGAACCTGATTACTCCGGTCGGAACGGAGAAAATCGGCACCTTCGAATACGCGATCAATCTCAACAATGCCGCGCCCCTGATCAAAACCATGGGCGATCTGCCGATCAAAACTGTCAACGGCGCGATGGTCTACGTCCGTGACGTAGCCCATGTCCGCGACGGCAACCCGCCGCAGCAAAATATTGTTCACGTTGACGGTAACCGGTCCGTGCTGATGTTCGTCCTGAAGAACGGCGCGGTGTCGACGCTTTCGATCATCGAGGGAGTAAAGAAAAAAGTACAGGAGATGAAAGCGACCTTGCCGAGCAACCTCGTGCTCACCCCGATCGGGGATCAATCGATCTTCATCAACGCCGCGATTGGCGGCGTCGTTCGTGAAGGCGTCATTGCCGCCGCGCTGACCAGCCTGATGATTTTGCTGTTTCTCGGAAGTTTCCGTTCGACGCTGATCATCGCCACATCCATTCCGCTCTCCGTGCTTGGCTCGATTGCGACGCTGTGGGCACTCGGCGAAACCCTCAACATCATGACCTTGGGCGGACTGGCGCTCGCCGTAGGCATCCTCGTCGACGAGGCCACGGTCACGATCGAGAACATCAATTGGCATCTCGAGCAGGGCAAGGAGGTCGAGACCGCTATTCTCGACGGTGCCGAGCAGATCGTGACGCCCGCCTTCGTTTCGCTGTTGTGCATCTGCATCGTGTTCGTTCCGATGTTCTTTTTGACCGGCGTGCCACGCTTTTTGTTCGTGCCTCTGGCGGAAGCGGTCATGGCGGCGATGGTCTGGTCGTTCATCCTGTCACGCACGCTAATGCCGACGATGGCGAAATACATGCTGCGCAAGCACGCCCCGCACACCGATATGCACGGCTCCGACACAGCGCTGCCGCCGTCGCGCAATCCCCTGGTGCGTTTGCAGCGCGGGTTTGAGGCTCGCTTCGAGCGCGCCCGCCTCGCCTATCGCGAGCTTTTGACAATGGCCTTGCGCCACCGCACGGTGTTCGTGAGCTGCTTCCTTGTCTTCGTGATCGGCACGTTCGCGCTGGCGCCCTATCTCGGGCGCGACTTCTTTCCGTCCGTCGACGGCGGCCGGATTCTCATGCACGTCCGCTTGACTGTCGGCACCCGCGTCGAGGAAAGCGCGCGCCAATTCGCCGAGATCGAGAAGGTCGTCCGCCAAATCATTCCGTCGGAAGAGCTCGGGACGCTGGTCGACAACATCGGCTTCCCGGTGAGCGGCATCAACAGCACCTACAACAATACCGGCACGATTGGGTCGCAGGACGGCGAAATCCAGATCGGTTTGAATGAGGACCATAGGCCGACAGCCGACTACATCCGCACTCTGCGCGAGGAGTTGCCCGCCCGATTTCCGGGCGTGACATTCTCCTTCCTGCCGGCCGACATCATCAGCCAAATTCTCAATTTCGGCGCCCCGGCTCCGATCGACGTGCAGATTCGCGGGCCCAACCTCGATCAGAACTTCGCCTACGCACAACTGCTGCTGCGGCGGCTGCGGCATGTTCCCGGCTTGGTCGATGCGCGCATCCAGCAGTCGCTCAGCGAGCCGAGCTTCAATGTCGACGTCGATCGCACGCGCGCGCAATATGTCGGTATCACCGAACGCGACGTCACCAACAGCATGGTCGTGAATCTCGCCGGATCGAGTCAGGTTCAGCCGACATTCTGGCTCAACCCCGAGAACGGCGTGAATTACTCGATCGTCATGCAGACGCCGCAATATCAAATCGATTCATTGAACGCATTGCAAAACCTGCCGATCACCGCACCTGGCGCGCCGCCACAAACGCTCGGCGCCATCGCCGACATCAAACGCGGGACCGTGCCCGCGGTCTACTCGCAGTATAATGTTCAGCCTTTGATCCAGATTTACGGCACCACACAAGGCCGCGATCTCGGCGCCGTGGCCGCCGACGTCCAAAAACTCTTGGACGAAACCGCCAACGATGCGCCGAAGACCGCACAGGTCGCCATGCTCGGGCAAGTCAAGACCATGAACAGCTCGTTCTCCGGCCTGATCTTCGGTTTGGCCGCGGCCGTCGTCCTCATCTATCTCCTGATCGTGGTCAACTTCCAATCCTGGGCCGACCCGTTCGTGATCATCACCGCCTTGCCGGCCGCGCTCGCCGGCATTGTGTGGATACTGTTCGCAACCGGCACGACCCTGTCGGTCCCGGCGCTCACCGGCGCGATCATGTGCATGGGAGTGGCGACCGCAAACAGCGTTCTGGTCATCAGCTTCGCCAAGGAAAAGCTCGATGAGCACGGCGACGCGACCGCCGCCGCCATCGAAGCGGGCTTTGTCCGTTTGCGGCCGGTGTTGATGACGGCGCTGGCCATGATCATCGGCATGTTGCCGATGGCGCTCGGCCTGGGCGAAGGCGGCGAGCAGAACGCGCCCTTGGGCCGCGCTGTGGTCGGCGGTCTTTGTTTCGCAACCATCGCAACTCTGATATTCGTACCGGTGGTCTTCAGTATCATCCATCAACGCCGCGGCTCGGTTGGCGAACGCGTGATCGGAGAACCGCATGCCGCCTGATGATTCCGCTCCGCCCGCGCTGCCGCACCGCGGGCTCTATATCGCCGGTCTGACGGCGGCGATCATCGCCGCGGTCATCGTCGTCGTCGGCATCACCACGCGCAAGATTGCCGACGCAAAACTCCAGGAATGGACGGAGAACCAGGCGGTGCCAGTCGTTGCCGTTGCGCCGCCGGACACGCGCGGCAAGACAATGACATTCAGCCTGCCGGGACGGCTTGAAGCATACATCCAGGCGCAGATGTATGCGCGCGTCACCGGCTACGTGAAGGACTGGAAGGCCGATATCGGGACGCCCGTCAAAAGCGGCGATCTGCTCGCCGAAATCGACGCGCCGGATCTCGATCAGCAGATCATGCAGGCCGAAGCCAATGTGGCCAGCGCCAAAGCCAATTCAGTGCTCTCGGACGCCACGCTCAAGCGCGGCCAGTCGTTGATCACCTCCTACGCCATATCGCAGCAGGATCTCGATCAGAGAGCGGCCGACCAGTCCAACAAACAAGGGATGGTCCGGGCGGCGCAAGCCAATCTCGACCGCCTGCGCGTGCTCGAACAATACAAGCGGATCGTCGCGCCGTTTGATGGTCTCGTCACCGCGCGCACAACCGACGTCGGAGCCCTGATCAACGCCGGTTCCGGCGGCGGACCGCCGCTGTTCGTCGTTTCGGAGACGAGCAAGTTGCGCGTCTACGTCAACGTTCCGCAAAGCTACGTGCCCAGCATCCCGGTCGGCACCAAGGCCCATATCTCGGTGCCCGAATATCCGGGAAAGACTTTTCCCGCGACCGTCGAGGCCTCAGCGCAGTCTGTCGACATCGCCTCCGGCACCACCCGGATGCAGCTCGTCGTCGACAATTCCCACGGCGAGCTGATGACCGGCGACTTCACCAATGTGAATTTCGATCTGGCGCACCCCGAGATCGCGATCAGCGTCCCCGCGAGCGCGCTGATTTTCAATCAGAGCGGGCTGCACGTCGCCATCGTAAGTAGCGAGGGACGGATCGTTCTCAGGGAGATCACGATCTCACGCGACTTGGGCAACGAGGTCGAAATCGCATCGGGGATCGCCGCGGACGATCGCGTGGTGGTCAACCCGCCGGACGGCATTGCCACCGGCGACAAGGTTCGCATCGCCGGCGCGCCGGGAACGCCCGGCGAGCCGGAGACGGCCGAGGCGAAGTGAGCCATCGGACGGCCTTCGTCATCCGATCGGCTTCAACCCTTTCGCGTATCGCTTGAAATTACGGACATAAAAATCGGCGCCGGCAGCGATTCCAATCGCCGCCGCTTCATCGAGCGTGCGAATGGCGCGCGCCGGCGCACCCACGATGAGCGACTTATCCGGAAACGACTTGCCCTCGGTAATGAGCGCGCCGGCACCGACGAGACAGCCGGCACCGATGCGCGCGCCGTTGAGCACGGTGGCGCCCATGCCGATGAGCGCGCGAGCGCCGATCGTACAGCCGTGGAGAATTACGTTGTGGCCGATCACACAATCGGGCCCGATGGTGATCGGGAAACCGAGATCGGTATGCAGCGTAGCGTTGTCCTGAATTTGCGAGCGCTCGCCGAGTTCGATCCACTCGTTGTCGCCGCGCAGCACGGCGCCGAACCAGACGCTGCAATCGGCCTTCAACCGCACCTTGCCGATCACCGCCGCGCTCGGCGCGACCCAATAGCGGCCCTCGTCCGGCAAATCCGGCTGCTGCCCGTCGAGTTCGTAGATCATGTGAAACGCAACCTCTGCTGAATTGTCATTCCGGGGCGCCGCATAGCGGCAAGCCCGGAATCCATAACCGTTGCGATGATGGACCTGATTTCCAGGCTCGCGGGCTTTGTGCGCGCCCGGAATGATTATCAGACGCTGAGAAGCGCTTGAAGCGCCATCACCACGACCGTCCCCGACATCAGACTCCACAGTCCGGCGATCACCGTGGCCACCATGACGAATTCGCCACGGCGGCGCTCAAGCCGGCGCCCGCGAAGCGTGTTGCGCATGATGAGGAACGGGGCCGAGAAAATGAGCAACGGAACGGCGGCAAAGCGGCCGGGCATGGGTCCGACTTCGAGCAACCGGAAGCTTGGGAAATGCAGGCCGAAGAGACGGTAGCCGCTGGCGCACAGACCCGCGACGGCAAAGCCGATTGCGATCGCGAATAGAGAATAGACAACGCCGGGCGAAATCGCCGGCAGCAAAGCTTCGTACATTCGGGGCGCCTCCGATCGTCCCGAAACCTCGCAGACCGAGCGGCGCGCCGCCACGTGATGCTTAAGGAAGGGTTAACGAGAGCGCGTCGGCCGCCGTGCCATACTGACGGTTGATTCGCGGCGAGGGGCGAAGCAACGTTATGATCGCGCGCGCAGTTCCTCGATACAAACTATGGCGCAAGCCGCCCGCCTTGCTGGCGGCGCTCGCACTTCTTGTCATCCTCGTCGCTGGCGCGGCCACTTATGTGTCCTACGTGCTGTGGCCGACTTGGCCAAAAGCGGCGGTCCGGCTCGATGCACCGGCCGTTCCCGTCACGGTGGCGGACGTGCTTTTCAACGTGCCACCAGCGGCGATCCGCGCCGCGGTGCAACGTCATCCCGGGGCGCACGAGCGGATCGACCTGGTCTTTCTTTGGCCCTCGCTCGCGCCACCGCAAGCGGACGGCGAAGGCGTCGCCACGCCTGCCGTTGCGAACGAGGAAGACGCCGTGCCGATGCCGAAGACGAACGATCGCCTGTTCGTCACGATATCAGGCCTCGGCACGGTGCTCGCGCCCGCCGCACGGCTGCGCACCATCTATCCGCGCTATATCGAGGCGCAGGCAACCGCAGGACCGGACGGGCTCGCCATCGTCCCGTTTCGCGCCGGCACGCCCTATGAAGGCGAAGACCTGGTCTACCTCGCCGACAAGCCCGAGCAGTTCTTCGCCCGCTGCTCGCGAGCGGTCCGCACCGTGCCAGGCACTTGCATCCACGAACGTTCGCTCGATGCCGCCGAGATCACGCTGCGGTTTCCACGCGAATGGCTGCAAGATTGGCGCAACGTCGCGGCCGGCTTCGATCGGCTCGTCGCACAGCTTCGCGCCCAGGGCGGCTGAAGCTCCGCGAGCCGTCACTCCAGGTCGCTGCCCAGGATCGCCATCTGGAAATTGTAGGAGCGCTCGTCGTCCTCGTCGTCGACGAAAATGACGCCGACGAATTCATCGCCGACATAGACCTCGGCGGAATCGTCCTTTTTCGGCCGCGGCACCACACGCATGCGTGCATTGCCGAACAGCTTCTTGAGATAGGCGTCGAGCTTCTTGACTTCCTGCACGTCCACCGGCGCGTTCTCCTACCAAAGCCGCATAGCACGCGGCGGCGGCCGCGATCAAATCTCGTCGTAAAGCATCTGGTCCATCAAGCGCGAAGGCTCGGGACAACCGGCAACGCCGACGACCTTGGCCGGCACGCCCGCGACCGTGACGTTGTTTGGCACCGGCTTGAGCACCACGGAACCGGCAGCGATGCGCGCGCAATGGCCGACTTCGATATTGCCAAGGATCTTGGCGCCGGCGCCGATCATCACACCGTAACGAATCTTGGGATGACGATCCTCGTCCTCCTTGCCGGTGCCGCCGAGTGTCACGTCGTGCAGCATCGAAACGTCGTCGTCGATCGCGGCGGTCTCGCCGACCACGAGGCCAGTGGCGTGATCGAGAAAGATACCGCGCCCGATGCGAGCGGCCGGATGGATGTCGCATTGGAACACCGCCGACGCGCGGCTTTGAAGATAAAGCGCGAAATCGCGGCGACCTTTGCTCCACAACCAGTGCGCCAACCGATGGGTCTGGATGGCATGAAAGCCCTTGTAGTACAGCACCGGTTCGAGCAAGCGGCGGGTGGCCGGATCGCGGTCGACGGTCGCCGCGATGTCGGCGCGGAAACTCTCGCCGATCGAAGGCAAATCCTTCAGCGCATCCGCATAAGCCTGCCTGATCAACTCACCTGACAGCGCCGGATGGTCGAGCCGCTCCGCCAGCCGGTAGACGATGCCACCTTCCAGCGTGTCGTGGTGCAAGATGGTCGAATAGATGAAGGTCGCAAACTCCGGCTCGCGTCGGACCACTTCCTCCGCCTCGCGCCGGATGCGCGCCCAGACCGGATCGACCTTGTCGAGTACCGGTTTCGTCTGATGTTGGGCCATTGGAGTGCCTCCGGAACGCCGCGCTTCTATCATAATTGGGACGGCTGTGGATAGAATCCAGAGGTAGACATGCACCGGGCCAATGGCCGCTTGTAGGGCCTTTGGCCCATCAAAAGGGGGCCAAAGGCCGAGTATCAGTTCATGTTCAGGGCCGCTGCGCTAGGAAGCCCAGAACGCCATCCTTGAACACCCGGTCGCCGACCGCGAGCATGTGATCGCGGCCGGGGATGACGAGCGCCAGCCCGCCCGGCACCAGGGCGGCGAGTTGCTCCGGCGAACCTGCGATCTGATCCTTGCTGCCGGCCGCCACCAGGAGAGGCACCGCAATGCGGCCGATTTCGTCGCGGTCGAGGGTCTGGCGCGAGCCACGGATGCATGCGGCGAGGGCGCGCAGATCGGAATGCGTCTGCTCGGCGAAAGCTCGAAACGTGTGGCCCGTGGGATCGGAGACATCGGCGCGCGTCGGAGCTTCGAGCGCTGCCGCGATCGTTTGCGGCAGCCCGGCCCCATCGACAAGATGAATGCCGAGCCCGCCCAGCACGGCCGATCTCACGCGTTCGGGATGCGCCACCGCTAGCAGCGCCGTAATCCGCGCGCCAAGCGAGTAACCCATAACGTCGGCGCGCGGCAGATCGAGATGATCGATCAGCGCACGCACATCCTCAGCCATGATGCCGCTGTAATAGTCGGCCGGGTCATAAAGCTTGGTGGAGGCGCCGTGGCCGCGGTTGTCGAGCGCGATGACGCGGCGGCCCGCGCGTGTGAGCGTCGACACCCAACCGGGATAGACCCAGTTCACCTCCTTGTTGGAGGCAAAGCCGTGCACCAGCACGATCGGCTCGCCTTCGCCTTCGTCGAGAAAGGCGATTTCTACCTCGCCATGCATGAAACGCGGCATCCCGTGACCATAATCGATCCGCTCGACAATGCACGCGTACCGCACCGCCCGCCGCGCCTTGACCACTTAGCTCAGGTTGCGTAGCGTCTGTAAAAAACTAACGCTCGCAAAATGCGCCGCAAGAACGGGGCTTTCATGAACCCTGGCGGGCGCATCACGATGGTTCATCAGGGAGGACTCCTATGGAAATCACTCGACGTTCGTTTGGACTCGCCGCCCTTGGCGGCGCGATGCTTCAGGCTTTGCCCGCCGCAGCAAAGGAAGCGCCTGCTGGCGCGCAAGCGCCCGGTATCTACCGCATGAAGCTAGGCGCGTATGAAATCACCATACTCAACGACGGCACGGGGGCGCTCCCGACGAAATACTTCTCGGGCGACGCCGAAGGCGCGGCAAAATTACTGGAAAACGCCTTTGTTGCGTCGAAAGATCAGGCCCCCACCACGTTCAACGAATGGCTGATCAACACCGGCGACAAACTCGTGCTGGTAGACACCGGCTATTCCAACGCCATCGGTCCGTTTGCCGGCCACTTGCCGAAGACTCTCGCCGCCGCCGGCGTCAATCCTGCTGACATCGACGCCGTTATCATCACCCACATCCATCCAGATCACTGCCTGGGATTGCTGACGACCGACAAACAGATCGCGTTCCCGAACGCGACCATCCACATCAATGGCGAAGAACTCGCGTGGTGGCTGGAGGGCGATATGAAGATACCCGACGGAAAGCCGTTCTTTAAGGATCTCTTCGAGGGTGGGCGCGCGGCCTTTAAGCCATACGTGGATGCGAAGAGGGTGCAGACGTTCAAGGACGGTGCCGAACTTTTCCCGGGTGTTGTAGCGGTCACAGCGCCGGGACACACCGTGGGCCACACGATGTTGCGTGTCGCTCCGAGCGGTGGTGGGCAGCTCCTCATATGGACCGACATCGTCCACAGCACGGCACTGCAATTCCCCGAGCCGGAGCGATCGATCGCGTACGACCTCGATCCGCCGAAAGCGATCGCGACCCGCAAGAAGGTGATGGATATGGCGGCGACCGATAAACTGCTGATCGCTGGCACCCATGTCGGATTCCCAGGTATCGGCCACGTAGCGAAAGCCTCATCCGGCTATGCGTTTGTGCCGGTACCGTGGAACGGCAGCCTCTAAGACAGTGGATTAGTCCTGAAGCAACGGCGCGGGAACGGCCAAGTCGCTTCCGCGCCGCCTGACCTGTAGGTCGGCACTTTGAGAGCAATGCCGGCGCGCTCGCGGCGCGCCACAAGGAGGATTCCGATGCAACGCTCGTGGCTCGTTTTGCTCAGCGCGCTGTTCGTCGTTTCGAGCGGGCTCGCCAAGGCGCAGGTCTCCGACGATGTGGTGAAGATCGGCGTGTTGACCGACATGTCAGGTCCGTCATCGGCTGCGGACGGCCCGGGCTCGCTGGCGGCTGCGCAAATGGCGGTTGAGGATTTTGGCGGCAAGGTTCTGGGCAAGCCGATCCAGGTGATTTCAGCCGATCATCAGATCAAGCCCGACATCGCCGCCGGTATCGCCCGGCAGTGGTACGACCGCGACCAAGTCGACCTGATCGTCGACGTGCCGGTCTCGGCCGTCGGCCTGGCGGTGCAAAATGTCGCCAACGAAAGAAAGAAGCTTCTAATCGTGCATTCGACGGGGACCGCGGACTTCCACGGCAAGTTCTGTACGCCTTATGCTCTGCAATGGGTCTTCGATACGCACGCGCTGGCGGTCGGTACGGCGCAGGAAGTCACCAAGCGCGGCGGCGATACCTGGTTCTTCCTGACCGCCGATTATGCCTTCGGACACGCGCTGGAGCGCGATGCCTCGGCGGTGATCATGCAGAACGGCGGCAAGGTGCTGGGCTCGGTCTCCCATCCGTTCGCAACGCCCGACCTCTCGTCATTCATTCTCCAGGCGCAGGCTTCGAAGGCAAAAATCATCGGCATCGCCAGCGGCCCGCCCGACAACATCAACGCCATCAAGCTCGGCGGTGAATTTGGTATCTTTCAAGGCGGCCAGCAGATGGCCGGCCTATTGGTGCTGATCTCCGACATCCACGCGCTCGGTCTAAAGGCCGCGCAGGGCCTGGTGCTCACGACGTCGTTCTATTGGGACATGGACGAACAGACCCGCGAATGGTCGAAGCGCTTCTTTGCCAAGATGAACCAGATGCCGTCGATGTGGCAGGCCGGCGTTTATTCCTCGATCATGAGTTATCTCAACGCCGTCAAGGCGGCCGGCACCGACGATCCGCTTAAGGTCACGGCAAAGATGCGCGAGACGCCGATCCAGGATTTTTTCTCCCGTAACGGAAAACTGCGCGAAGACGGACTGATGGTCCACGACCTCATCCTGGTACAGGTGAAGAAGCCCGAGGAGTCGAAATACCCTTGGGACTATTATAAAATCCTCACGCATATCCCGGGCGATCAGGCCTTCGGGCCGCCCAATCCGGCTTGTTCATTGGTCAAGCAGTGATCGCCGCGATCAACGGCGCCTAAAGCGCGCCGCGCGTGCGCGAGCCATCACATATTGGAGCGCGTGAGGATGCGGCAGCCGAGCACCCTGCCCCGCACGCGGCCGCGGCTGCTTTCGATTTAAAGAAGTTGTCCAGGGAATTCCTTGAAGACCCTTATCCAACCTACCGCGCGCTCCGGCAATTCGATCCGGTTCATCGCATGCCCGACGGATCGTTTTTTTTGACCCGCTATGACGATTGTCTTGCCGTCTACCGCGACACAGAAACCTGGAGTTCGGACAAGAAGCTCGATTTCCGGCCGAATTTTTCCGACAGCCTCCTCTTCGAGCACCACACCACCAGCTTGGTGTTCAACGACCCGCCCTATCACACGCGCGTGCGCAAATTGCTGGCGCCGGCCTTCACGCCGCGCGCCTTGCGGGCGTTACAGGATCGGATCGAGAAACTGGTCGATCGTTTGCTGGAGGCCGCGGCAGACAAAGGCGAAATCGACCTCATCACGGACTTTGCCGCCGCGATACCGGTTCAGCTCATCGGTGACATGCTCGGCATCCCGCAGGACGAACGCGGTCCGTTGCGCGGATGGTCGCTCGCCATTCTCGGTGCGCTCGAGCCGGTTCTTAACCGCCAACAATTCGATACCGGCGTTTCAGCCGTGGCGGATTTTAAAGAGTATTTGAACGACATTATTTCCAGCCGGTCGCAAAGCCGCAACAGCGATCCGGCGGAAATTCTGTCCAAGCTGATCGGCGGCAGTGACTTTGCCGGGAACGGCGGCGAAGACGCCCGGCTCTCCAAGCTCGAGCTGATCCACAATTGCATTTTTCTTCTCAACGCCGGGCATGAAACCACCACCAATCTGATCGGCAACGCAGTTGATCTTCTCATCCGTCATCCCGATGCGATGAGCGATCTGCGTGAGCACCCGGACGCGATGGAGACGGCGGTCGAAGAATTTTTGCGGATGGAAAGCTCGAACCAGCTCGGCAATCGCAGGGCCGTCAAGGATTCCGTCCTTGGCGGCGTCGATATCGCGGCCGGAACTTATGTGCATATCTGCATCGGCGCCGCCAATCGCGACCCGGGCCAATTTCCCGATCCGGATCGCCTCGACATCCGGCGTCAGCCGAACCGGCATCTCGCCTTCGCGACCGGCATTCACGCCTGCGCCGGGATGTCGCTCGCCCGCATGGAGGCGCAAGTCGCAATCGGCCGGTTGCTGGAGCGTTTTGCCCGCATCCAGCCGGCAGCGGCTCCGATAAGGGGCGGCCGCGCGCGATTTCGCGGATTTAACTCTTATCCTGTGCGATTGGGCGGCTGACAAGATTCCGACCGACATTCGGTCGTCGCGGCGGGCTATTCTCGCCGTTCAAGGATTCGCCGGGAAACATGCCATGACACCGGTCAAACTGCTGCTCGCTCCGATCCGCCGTGTCGTTGGATTTCCGTTGTTCCAGCTCGCCGTCACGGTGGCCGTCATTCTGTGGCTGCAGGCCGCATCCGACGCCTCGGTGTTGGGTCAGATTTATAACGGCCTCGATCGGCTGGTGGACTTTACCGTTCAGCGGTGTGCTGCGATTTTTGAGGTAAAGTCATTCACCAAATCGTGGCTGACGACCGGTTTCTGGATCGCGTATGTATACGTGATTGGCTTGCTGATCTTATACGTCGCCCGGGTCGTCATCTTGTCGATCGTCGAAGTCGCGGCAAGATACAACTTGCTTTTCCTGCGGAATGCAATTGCACGCGAACGTGGCATAGAAGCGTACCGCGCCTGGCTTCCGTTGGAACGAATCCGGCCGGCGCACATCCCGCAGGAAAAATGGGAAGAGACCTTTGCCTGGCCGGCCAACAACAAACCCCCGTATCCGCCGCTGATATATCGCTTGGCGCGCGGCGTGATTCTCTACGCCGCACTGCTTTTGGTAGCCGCCGTCCTGCTGCAGGAGTTCACGCCATTCGCTGCGCTCACGTGGCTGGGCAATGCAGCACGCAAATTGGCGATGGGAGCTTGAGTCCTCAGTGGCTGAACAGAGCGTCGAAGCCGACCGATCCCGCTAGAAATTCTTCCGCCGCACCGCTATGGTGCCGCCCGGCAAGGTCAGCGAGCATGGCGGATACCATCGTTCCTCATTTCCACAACGACCTCGGCGTTCCGGTCATCAACATCGGCGCCAAGGAGTTCATGTGCGTCGGCGCCATGCCGCCGTTCGATCATCCGCACGTTTACTGCGACATGGGCGAGGACGCCGAGTACGTCTGCCCGTATTGCTCGACACTCTATCGCCACGATCCGACGCTGGCGCCCAACGCCGCGCGGCCCGCGGAATGCGCCTTGCACGACGCCATCGTCTGAACCTTCCGCGGGAGGGCGTGCCCTGACGTCCCCGCGCGTGGTCATCGTTGCCGGAGCCGGCATCGCGGGACTGACCGCCGCGCTCGCGCTCGCGCGCAACGGTTTTCGCGTCGTCGTATTGGAACAAGCCGAGCGGCTCGAGGAAACCGGCGCCGGCATCCAGCTCTCGCCCAACGCCACACGTATTCTGATCGATCTCGGGCTAGAGGACCGGCTGCGGCCGCTCGCCATCGCGCCCGAGGCGCTGCGCGTCCTCAATGCCGCGAGCGGACGTGAAATCGTGCGGATGCCGCTTGGCGAAGCCGAACAGCGCTACGGCGCGCCGTTTTGGGTCATCCACCGTGGCGATCTGCAGGCGGCACTCGCAGCAGCAGCCGCCCGGCAGCTCGACATCACGGTCAAGCTCGGCCTGCGCGTGGAAGATTTCGTCGCCCATCCCAACGGGGTCACCGTCTTGGCGCGCGGCAGCACCGGCACAACCGAGGAGCGCGGCCTAGCGCTGCTCGCCGCCGACGGCCTGTGGTCGCTGGTGCGCAAACGCATCGGCCACGGCGAGCCGCCGCGCTTTGCCGGGCGAACCGCTTGGCGCGGTCTTATTCCGGCACGCGAGGTCGCGCCCGAATTCCGCGAGCCGCTGATCCATCTTTGGCTCGGCCGCGACGCTCATCTCGTGCACTATCCCGTCAAGGCCGGCCGAGTCATCAACGTCGTCGTCATCACGGCCGACGATTGGACCGCGCCAGGCTGGAGCGAGCCCGCGAGCCGCGCCGATCTTGTCGCGCGTCTTCCCGCCAGAGCATGGGCGCCAACCGCGCGCGCTCTCGTCGGATTACCCGAGGCGTGGCTGAAATGGGCGCTGTACGACCGCCAGCCAATCCGGCGATGGTCAACCGGACCGGTCGCGCTCCTCGGCGACGCCGCACACCCGATGCTGCCGTTTTTAGCGCAGGGCGCAGCAATGGCGATTGAGGATGCCGCCGTGGCGGCGCAGTGCCTTGCGCGGCAACCCGGCGATGCGGCTAGTGCGCTGCGAACATACTGCGCCGTCCGCCGGGCGCGCACACGGAAAGTGCAGCGCGCGGCGGCGCGCAACGGCGAGCGCTATCATCTTGCCGGTCCAAACGGTTGGCTCCGTGATACCGCCATGCGGACGATGGGCGGCAAGCATCTGCTGCGGCACTACGACTGGATCTATGATTGGCGGCCGCCCGCGGCATTTTCGTCTGCCTGATACGAAATCAGCACAAACTCATCCCAATTTGTTTCAGTGACAATGCCGCTGTCGGCGGCATCACCCGCCAGTAAACGCGGGTGCCCTTATTGAGGGCTTGGGATTCGTTGACTGTCATTTATTACTCCTACCGGTGTATGAGCGCGGTTGGATGCAACTGTGAAGCGAAATCTCTACTTGGTTCACAACGCCAATATCAACGTTGAACCGAAAAATGCTCCGCGACAGAGGTAAGCGAACCCGCGTCGTTTCCGTGGAGTTACTGACGACAATTCTTCGATTTGGTTTCTTTAAAAGGCTTCTTAACTCGCGGGCTGTATCTTGCGGCGGTTACTTTGCCCGGAGCAGCAGTCATGTCGCTGGATCAAGCGGAATGTGGCGATGGCGCTGTCGTCGAACCGCAGCGCGACGTTCGTGTCATCGTCAGCATTCCCGGACAATATTCGGTCGCGGACCGGCGTAACGCGCGTGGCGAGCGTCGCGTTTTCGCGTGCCGCGCCGTCTATCTGTCTGCGCACGAGATTGGACTCGCTGCCCCGGTCAGCGGGAAAGTCGGCGAGCGGGTGGTTGCCGACATCAACAATCTCGGAAAACTGGAAGGTCCGATCGTCCGGCTGCTCAAGCAGGGGTTCGTGATAAGCATCGCGGTGGGTGAGGAGGAACGCAACGGGCTTGCGGCCAAGATTGCTTGGGTGGAGAGCCACAAAAACCACGACACGCCGAACCAACGTGGTGGCGAACGCTTCATCCCGGCAAATCCATATTCGAAGATTATCTTCTCTGACGGCAGCGTCGAGACCTGTCTCATTGTCGACTTGTCTGTTGCCGGCGCCGCGATATCGGCCGACACGGTGCCGCCGATCAGAACGGTTCTGGGCGTTGGAGGCGTTGTAGGGCGAGTTGTGCGCCACTTTGTCGGCGGATTTGCCGTTCAGTTCATCGAACGGCAGAGCCGCAACACTGTTGAAGCCATGGTGATTGGTGAATGAGCATCAGCATGGGTAGATCGGAGTGCTGGTCGGCGGTACAGGTACCGGCAAGACTCTTCTCGTCATCGCCAGAAGCTGCATCCGCTGCAGCGCGCCACATCGATTTTCACATCGGCTTCTGAAACTTGAGCACGAAATTGTCGACCGGCGTTGTCGGCCGGTAACTCGGGAAGTCGTGCGTGTCGTCTGGGCTTCGCCAGAAGTTGCCTTCGGCGACGACACGGAAGCCGGCCGCTTTGACTTCCTGGCGCAACATACTCTCCTCGATGCGATGTAGCGTCTTGCCGACCGACGTTCCTTGGCCCGGCAGCGCGGAATGATCGGCGATCACCAAAAAGCCCCCGGGTTTCAGCGCCGCCAACAACTTACGGTCCATCGCAGCTCGATCGACGTTCATGTATGTCGTGTCGTGGTAGTAGAAGAGGAACGTGACGAGGTCGAAATCGTGCACCTCCGGCGGCACCGGGTCGTCGAAGGGCCGCACGTCGGCCACGGCGTCTTTCATTGCGGGAGTCTTTAGTCGAGCGTCGAAAGCAGCCTTGGGTTTCTCGCCGAGATCGGCGGGATTCTGCCCGTAGACGATGCCGCCGGGCGCCACAGCACGCGCAATCAACTCGGTGCTGTAGCCGCCGCCGGCGCCCATATCGAGCACCTTCATGCCAGGGCGCACGCCGGCGAAGGCCAGAAACGGCGCCGGATCGCGGCGCTTGTCGGCCTGCCGATCCGCATCGCTGCGGTCCGGTGCCGCCAGGAGCGCGGCATAGTCAGGCGCCGGTTGTGCTCCAGCTTCGGCACTGGCGACGAGCAAGACAAAAACGCCGAGAGCCATTGTTGCAAATTCTTTGCGCGCGCTCTTTGCGATCATTGGCTTCTCCCGGCAAAACGCTCAAAGCTCGTAGCACCAAGTGAGTGGCACCGCCATTTATCTGGCATTCTACCTAAGTGTTGGCGCGCTCGGAGGGATCGCACGCAATGACGCGATTGACCCGAAGCGGTCATCACGTGAGAAGTTTCATTCCCTCGAATACGGATGCTTCGGCGGGCTAAATTGCGTTCTTCAAGAACTCTTTCAGTTCCTCGAAGAAGCGGGGCAGGCCGGGGTCC
>Ga0182024_10010368_pt1 | contig 18994 bp, 20 predicted proteins | sample P32metaG_FD_120480 | JGI IMG/M metagenome (GOLD analysis project Ga0182024, IMG submission 120480) | Permafrost microbial communities from Stordalen Mire, Sweden - P3-2 metaG (Illumina Assembly) | ecosystem: Environmental > Terrestrial > Soil > Wetlands > Permafrost | place: Sweden: Stordalen... | reverse complement strand
CCGTCCCAATTGGTGCTAATAGATGCTTCTCGCAAGTGCTTATCTGTCAGACACTTCCACACATTCTTAACACTTTAATGCTTATCGATAAGCAGCCCTGAAAAGGCTGGCGTCGGGGGTTCAGATCCCTCCCTGGCCACCACATTCTAAACAGCTTAGCGATTTTCCAAAAAGAGTGGATTTCGGTAGCGCGAACAATACGCGAACATCGGTGACCCGAATACTGGCGAGTGTGTAAAGATCGCCGCCGTTCATCATGTACGACGAAGCGAACGTATGGCGCAGATCGTGAAACCGGAAATCCTCGATACCGGCTTTTTCGAGCCGATCCTCAAAACTTTCCCTCGACCCATTGCCGCGTGCCAGTCACTCCCGGCTTCGGCGGAAAAATCCGACCCCCGGCATTCGCGGCGGAAAACCGCCGCATCTCGCCAGCCAGCTTAAGTGTGAGCGGAACGTCTTCCCGCCCTTGAGAGATCACCTTCCGGTCTCTGGCCAGGCGACTGGTTGAGCACGGCGTCCATCTCTCCCATGATGAGCGTTGGGGTGGTTGGCTCGGGACGTATTACGAGAAGCTTCGCGAAGCGGTATACGACCTCGGCGACTCGAAGACCAGATCCCGAGGGCGCAGCCTGAGTCTGGAGCGGTGAGCTTTGGCGCCAAATATGGTGCACGAAAAACTCAGCCTACATGAATGTTCGAAGAGAACTCAACTCTCCGGCGATAACTGTTCGAGATTTTATCCACGCGTAAGTGCCCGGTGGCCCTTGATTCCATCCGGCGCCTTGCCGAAAACATCGCATCGAGACAGCGCTGTCAGCTTTCTTCCGCGAGTGCCCCAATGTTCAACCCAAGCCTCGGTCTGCCTGGAATCTCCGTCCCAACGGAGTTTTGCCACGTCATTTCGGAGGAAAGACAATACCCAACAAGTCACCCAAGACAGTTCGGATCAGTATTTGGTCCCGCGGATTATAGCTGGAGGAGCCCCGAGGGATTCGGCAGGCAAAATCTGGCCGCACACGTGCTCGTAAAGTTTCGCTGCGTTAGCGTCGCGAAGTAGCTATAACGGGCCATGAAGCCGATCAGGTTGAAAGTTAACGGTCAGCACCGCACCGTGAACGTCGACCCTGACTCACCGCTATTGTTTGTTCTCAGCGATGAGCTCGGGTTGCGAGGTCCGCGATTTGGCTGCGGAATGGCGCAATGCGGATCGTGCACAGTCATTATGGGGGGCCGGGTGGTCCGATCCTGTGTGATGCCTGTAAAAGCCGTGGGAGAGGAGGAAGTCACGACCCTCGAAGGGCTGGGCACGCCTGCGAAACCACATCCCATTCAGCAGGCCTTTATCGACGAAGGCGCGGCGCAATGCGGATTTTGCCTGAGTGGCGTGATCCTCACCGCAAAGGCTGTCCTCGATGGAAATCCCGGCGCCTCTGACGAGGATATCCGTACTGCCCTTGGCGGTGTTCTGTGCCGCTGCTTTACGCATACGCGCATGCTGCGCGCCATTCGAAAATATGCCGACACGACCAGGGAACATGCACGCAAGGCGTGACTTTTTGAAAGCCGGCGCCCTGCTGGTGAGTTTCAGCGCTGCCTCGCTGACCGTGTCTTCGCTCGAGGGTCAGGGACAGTTCGACACCCATCCCTCTCACATCGATCCGAAGAAGCTCGACTCGTGGCTGGCGGTGGCCGCGGACGGCACTATCACGGCTTACACAGGAAAGTGCGACTTCGGACAGGGCATGTTTACCGCACAAACCCAGCTGGTCGCCGAAGAATTGTGCGTGGCGATTTCTCGCGTAAAGCTGATTCAGTGCGACACATCTATCGCACCGGATCAGGGCACGACATCCGGTAGTCAGTCGACTCCGACGAATTTCAATTCTCAGAACCTCGCTCTCGCGGCAGCGACGGCCCGTGAAACGCTCCTGAGTCTGGCGGCACGGAAGTGGGGCGATCCGGTCGATCAGCTGACTGCGGCAGATGGGGTGATCACGGGCACAGGGGGACGGCACGTTACGTACGAAGAGCTTATCGGAGGCAGGCGTTTCAACCTGGTGCTGAGCCCAACCGCCACGCGGCGCTCCCCTGAGCAATGGACCGTTTTGGGTAAACCGGTTCCCTCTCTGGATAGATCCGCCCTAATGACAGGCCAGTTTGAGTTTATCCATTCTGTCCGCGTGCCGCATATGCTCCATGGCCGGGTCGTGAGGCCGCCGGGCATGGGCGCGAAAGTTGCGTCTGTCGACAGGGGTTCGGTACAGCATATTGCCGGCTTGTTGAAGATAGTCGTCCGCAAGGATTTTATCGGCGTTGTTGCCGAAACTCAATATGAGGCGATGTTGGCTGCACGTCAACTGGCCGTCCGCTGGAATGATGGCCCTGAGCTTCCCTCGCAGAAAGACTTCTTCGAACATTTGCAGCGGCAGCCTTCGAAGGATACCCTCAGCGTGGATTCGGGCGACGTTGAGAGATTGCTGGATGGCGCCACCAACGTTGTGCGAGCGCGGTATACCTATCCCTACCAAATGCATGGTTCGGTGGGCGCATCCTGTGCTGTCGCTGATGTCAAATCCGACAAGGCAACGATCTGGTCCGCAACCCAATCGGCCTATCCAACACGCAGTATCGCGTCGACGTTACTGAACCTGCCCCTCGATAGCGTGCGTGTTATTTATGTGCGCGGATCGGGATGTTACGGCCTGAATGGCGCCGATGCCGTCTCGTTCGACGCCGCGATCCTGTCCCAGGCCGTGGGAAGGCCGGTGCGTCTGCAGTTCTCGCGCGAGGATGAGATGATGTGGGAGAATCTGGGCGCGGCCTGCGTCATCGAACACCGGGCCTCCCTGGCGCCGGACGGACGAATTGCGGTCTGGGACCGGGAAGATTGGGTAACTTCGCTGGGTAACCGTCCGGGCTATGACCGTCCGGGAAACGTTATCAGCGGCATGTTGCTTGGCTATGAGCCGGAGCCGCTGCAACCGGGACCGGCCAAACCACCGGCTGGTAAATTTCGAAACCAGAGCAATACGGTCCCATCCTACTTCGCCGGGTGCATCGAAGGCGGGTGCGGAGGCGGAGGCACAATTCGGAGTGAACGCGCCCTCACGCACACTGTGCGATCGCCATTCTTCACCGGGCCGCTCCGATCGCCATTGCGAATTCAGAACACCTTCGCCAACGAGTGTTTCATGAACGAGTTGTGCGCCCAGGCAAAGGCGGACCCGGTGGATTTTCGGCTTCGGCATTTGGATAACGCGCGGGTTATCGGCGTGATTAAGGCGGCTGCCAGGGCGGCGAACTGGGAGCCACGCGTTTCACCCGCGCCGAATCCCTCAAAAACAGGCGTGGTCAGCGGACGCGGGATTGCTTGTGTCGATTACGAAGGCGGAAACGGCTATGCGGCGCTGATCGCCGAGGTCGCTGTGGACCTGGCAACCTGCCTGGTCCGCCCAACCCGCTTCGTGGTGGCCCTGGATTGCGGGCCCGTTTCTAATCCTGACGGTCTCAGAAACCAGATCGAGGGTGGAATTCTGCAGGGCATGAGCCGCGCTTTGGTCGAAGAGGTGACCTGGGATAACCGGCGCATAACATCGACGGATTGGGAAACCTACAACAGCCTGCACCTCGATTATGAGATGCCCGCGATTGAAAGCGTCTTTGTTACTCCCGAAGGTGTGCCGGCGATCGGGGCGGGAGAAACCGCGATCACCGTGACGCCCGCCGCCATAGGCAACGCCATCTTCGATGCAACGGGTGGGCGTCTGCGGGGTTTACCTTTCACTCCCCAACGCGTGAGCGCTGCGCTGCGCGAAGCTCGCCGCGGCTCCGGACTGGCCTGAATATGCGAAACGTTTCATACGCATTGGCCGCTTTCCTGCTGACGTTCGATGCCGCTGCGCAGCCGGCACCGCCGCGCGACGACGCGACTGCTGCTTTTGAGGCGATTGTACCGGTATTGCGCCATCCACGATGCGTGAATTGTCACTCCGCCGGAGATTTTCCGCGTCAGGGAGACGACAGCCATCAACACACAATGCAGGTCAGACGCGGGCCCGACGGCCAGGGAATAAATTCGGTCAAATGCAATACCTGTCATCAGGACCATAACCTCGCGGGCGCGCATATGCCACCGGGGTCTCCGGACTGGCACCTTCCCCCTCCCGACACGCCCATGATCTGGGAAGGGCTGACTGACAGCCAACTCTGCGAGTTGCTCAAGGATCCGAAGCAGAACGGAAATCGCAGCATCGATCAGATCGTGGAGCACATGTCGACGCCGCTGGTGCTGTGGGGCTGGAATCCTGGCGACGGCCGTACCCCCATACCTGTGGAGCTGAGTGAGTTTCAGGCCCACGTGAGAGATTGGGCCGCAAACGGAGCAGCCTGCCCCATTGTGAAACCGGGAGGGAGGCCTTGAGCGATACACTCATCCGTTTCCTGATCGGCGGGCTCGTTGTCTCCGCGTTCGCGACCGTCGGCGGTCTTTTCAAGCCCATAAGCTTCGCCGGATTATTCGGCGCCGCGCCGTCTGTGGCTCTCGCAACTCTGGCACTCACAATTTCGAAAGACGGTAAGGTCTATGCCGCCACGGAGTGCCGTTCGATGATGGCAGGCGCCACCGGGCTTTGCCTGTATAGCATTCTCGTCAGCCAACTCCTGAGCAGGTATCAACTATCGGCTCTGGCCGCCACGCTTTCCACGATACCCGTTTGGTTTCTGACCGCTTTCGGACTGTGGCGCGTGTTCTTAAGGTAAATCCCGATGATGACAATCAAAGTCGATCCCTCGGGACTGAAAGAAACGAAGTGGCATGAATACGCTGTACGCTTCATTGCTGGCGGCATCACAACAGTTGTCGCGGGCCTGATCGCGCGGAAATGGGGACCCGGGATCGGCGGTCTTTTTCTCGCTTTCCCTGCCATATTCCCCGCCAGCGCTACCTTGATCGAGAAGCATCAACGGCAGCGAAAACAAAAAAAAGGCCTGCATGGCGAAGAGCGCGGTACCGACGCCGCAGCCATCGATGCCCTGGGAGCAGCCATGGGGAGTGTGGGCCTTGTGGCTTTCGCCGGCATTGGCTGGTGGCTGATACCGGGATACGCAGTACCACTAGCTCTCGGCGGAGCGACCATTGCGTGGCTCCTCATCTCGTTTTCGGTCTGGATCATTCGACAACGGCGCCGGCGGCTATTCTGAACTGCTATCGGGAAGCAAGTTAAAAGGAGACACTATGGACATTCTGACGGCGACTAAGGATTTTGAAAAATGGGTCAGCCAACGCACTCCCGTGATTAAGACTCAGCTTTCCGACAAGCACAGACAAATGGCGGAAAGTCCGGTCCAGTTCCTGCGCGGCACGTTCTATCGCTGGACACAGCTGTTTCCCGAAATTTGTCCGGATCTGGGCAAGGCGCCGGCCGTGCTCGCGGTGGGAGATCTGCATATAGCGAGCTTCGGCACGTGGCGGGACGGGTTTGGACGTCTGATATGGGGCATCGACGATTTCGATGAAGCCTACCCGCTGCCTTACGTGAACGATCTGGTGCGCCTGGCCGTCAGCGCGATCGTGGACGCATCGGAAGGGGAGATCAAGGTCGGCCTGAGCAACGTGGTCGACGTGATCCTGGATGGCTATCGCAGTTGTCTCAGGCAGGGAGGACTGCCCTTTGTGCTTGAAGAAAAACACACGTGGCTGCGCTCAATTGCGCTCAAGTGTCTCGATATACCGGCGGAATTCTGGAAGAAGATGGACGCCTTACCGACCGCCCGTACGGAGGTCCCCGGGGATGCGCGAAAGGCAATTGCGCGCCTGTTGCCGGTTCCGGAACTGCCATGCCGGTTCGTTCGGCGCATAGCCGGCGTGGGGAGTCTGGGCCACGCCCGCTACGTCGCCATCTTCGACTGGCGGGGCGGCCAGATCGCGCTTGAGGCCAAGGCCGCGACGCCATCCGCATGTGCCTGGGCCCGGGGCGGAGGATCGTCGCGGATTTACTACCAGAACTTGCTGGAGCAGGCAATTCGCTGTCCCGACCCCTTCGTTCGCCTGAGCGGTAAGTGGCTGGTCCGTCAACTGGCGCCGGATTCGTCGCCCATTGACATCGAGACGATGAGCGGGCAAAAGAATCAGGACAAGCTGCTTCGCGCGATGGCCTGGGAGACGGCGAACGTTCATCTGGGCACCATACGGGCAGGCGCGCGAATTCTCGCTGACCTGAACAGCCGCTCCGGCAAATGGCTGCGGACGGCGATCAGGGACATGGCGGCGGCCACAATCAGCGACTGGAAGGCGTGGAAAAAGTCGCAGCGCTCGTGATTCGCGGTGGACGGAGCGAAAGGCCCATGCCTTTAATCGGCTGTTGTGGGTGGGCAGGCTCACAGGCGCAATACTTTTCTCAATTTCCCATCATCGAAATCCAGTCGACCTTCTATGATCCGCCCGCCATTCGGGTTGCGGCCCGCTGGCGCACCATTGCTCCGCCCGGGTTTGAATTTTGTATCAAGGCATGGCAGCTGATCACGCATTCACCATCGAGCCCAACCTACCGACGTCTGCGGCAACCGGTCAGTGCCGGGCGACGCGCGTTCTTCGGGTCGTTTCAGGAGACGGATGAAGTCTGGCAGGCCTGGATGAGGACGCTTGAAATAGCCGACGCGATCCGGGCCAGTGTCGTACTCTTCCAGTGCCCCGCATCGTTCCGTGCGAGCCCCGTCAACATCGAGAATCTTTCTCGCTTCTTTCATAAGATCGGGCCACAGTCATTCCGTCTGGCATGGGAACCGCGCGGACCGTGGCCCGCTGAAGCCGTTCGCGATCTTTGCGCGCAACACCGTCTAATTCATTGCGTCGACCCGCTCGTCTCCACGCCCGATTATCAAGGCGCGTCTTACTGGCGCCTGCATGGCAAGGGGTCATATTCGTATCGATACACGGACGAAGACCTCATTGACCTCGTACGACTACTGTCTTTCGCTCCAACGGAACCGCAGGCCCGCATCCTCTTCAATAACATCACGATGAAGGAAGATGCCAGCCGGTTTGGGCGACTGCTGGGCGAAACCCCTTAATTGCCATTTCTCATACAAAGTGGTTCTTGCGCTCCACTGCTACCTGTTTCCCAGGAGGAATCATGCGTCATAAGCTTCTCGAAAAACATCCCAGAACCTACATCCTGGTATTCGATACCGGCGATGAGGTTGCGGCAGAACTGAAGCGATTTGCATCGGAACAAAATATATCCTCCGCCAGCTTCAAAGCGATCGGGGCTCTTTCTTCGGTTAAGCCTGGCTGGTTCAACTGGCAAACGAAACGATATGAGACTTGTGTCGCACTGGAAGAGCAGGTGGAACTGCTTTCGCTCATCGGAGACGTCGCGGAAGATGAGGGCCAGCCGAAAGTCCACGCGCACGTGATTGTGGATAAATCAGACGGAACCGCACACGGGGGGCATCTTCAGGAGGCTGTCGTGCGCCCGACATGTGAGCTGGTCATCAGTGAAAGTCCTGTGCATCTGCGAAAGCAAATGGATGCTGAGTCCGGGATTCCACTCCCTTCGCATGAGAGCGTGGGAGTACCTTTCATAAGGGCATTTTGCGGGCCAAGGCGCGTGGTAGAGTCATCGTTCACAACCGTCCCTCTCAGCGTCGCGATCGTGACAACAATAACCCTTCGGGCGGCAGGTTTAATCTGTAATACCGTTAACGATTTCCTCTTGGCTTGGTGGGATCAGCGACGGCTTCTATAGACACCGGACTCATATTCTTCTGCACTAAGAGGCGGGTGCGAATCTCGATCCGCGAAGCGTGTCTTCGGTCACAGATTTCTTTTATCAGGATGCGCAGGTTTTGTCTTCGTTTGTTGCATTCGACTACAAATTGACACCCGCTCGGCTTAATCGCAGGTTAAAGCAAAGCTTCAGAACATCGTGTGGCCGATTGCAACTCAACCAGCAAGCGGGCAATACCGGGCTCAATTTAAATGATCGCGCTTCGGCTCGAGCGGTCGAGGCGAGCCCTACCGGCCATCGGCGTATACTTCCCATTTGGCAGTCATAGTCCTCGCCATGTAGTCCCACTCGTATGACCTACAGCGAGGGGGCTCTCCTTAATTATCGAAATCTCACACGTGTATCCTGATGGAACCGATGCTCGCGATCGATATTTTGACGCATAGCGCGAATCCGGAGAACTGCCACTGCTCTCACCAGATTGGCCCCACGTTTGCGAAGGTCACATATCCTCATGGATGATTTTTCGGCAGAATCAATCTCCCCAGAGGCGTCAACCAGAGTGGTTTTGCATCAGAAGGGACGGATACCGACTGTGTTCAGCAACGCAACTACTGACCAGGCTCACGCAGAAGAACAAGAATTAACCAGCGGAACCTGGCTTCCTCGCCTGAAGCAGATAGCCTTCCTGTCACTCGTGTTCGCGAGCGCGATCCAGGGGGAGAGTTACGGATCACCCCCGCGACTGAGTGTCAATCCAATCGACATTTTTTCGGCTTTCAATCTACAGCCTCTCCCGGATAATGCGGGCACTCCACTGACCTCTGGCGTTGACGCGCTGCAAGTGGGGAACCGCGCTGCCGCACTATCCCTGTCAGGCGCATCCGCAACCGCTGCGTGGCAAAATGCCCAGAACCTCCTCAATGAACGCGCCACTCGGGCAGCGAGACTTCCCGCCGGTAAGACGGTGGTTTTCGGCGGAGCGACGGCCTCGCTTCTGAATAAGGCCATTGCAGGTTCCGGGGTGGTCAGAATACAGGTAATTTCTGAGATGCTTTTAATTGGCCAGCCCATAGAGATTCAACGCTCGAGCGTTACTCTCGATTTAGGGCCGGCCAGGTTAGCTGCCGATGACCTCCAGCCGTACATGATTCGGATAGAAAACGCGACCAACGTAATTGTCAATGGCGGCGATTTTGTCTCCGGGGATTCTGCCATCCTCGTGAGCGCTTCAACCGGCGTCGATATCAGCCATGTTCGGATTGGCAATTTAACGGGCGCAGGTATCGTAGTGACCGGTTCGACCAGGGTGACAGTCGCCGAGAACCAGATTGCGGACCTTCAACTGGCCGGAATTATCATCCATCGCGGCACCGCGCAATCCATTGTGGAGAACAATCAGATCATCGGGGGGACCGGGTACTCGAATATGGCGGCTGGCATAGTCATTACCGATCGCGAAGTCGATCTGACATCGAACCCCCGGGCCATCTTCGGCCCGGACGGCTATTGGGTAATCAGCCAGCCTATGATGCTGCGACTGAACCCTCCTCACGATAACCTGATTGCCTGGAATAGCGTATCCGGCGGTCTGGCATCGGGAATTTACTCCGATGGAGGAATCAGGACGGTCATATTCGCTAATGTTCTTGAAGGAAACTCCAAGGAAGGCCTTTGTCTCGATAATGGTTCGACCGCCAATGTCGTAGTGTCTAACGTCATTCACGACAATGGCGAGAGATGGGGTGATCCCGATACCGTGCTCGCGCTGGATTCAATACTTGCCGGCGGTCGGCTCCCCGATGGGACCGCTGCGGAAAAGGTTCCGGGCATATCGCTGGACAACGCCCTGTATAACACTGTTGTCAGCAATGATCTGGCGCACAATTTTGGAGGCGGCGTCAAAATGGTCCGCACCGCGTATTTCAACGCGGTTGGAATGAATACTCTTCTGGATAATAGTGACGGCGCGAGCAGTTCGTTTCATTTCTTTGGGATCGAACTCGGCGCCACCTCCGGCAGTTCACCCGAACTGGATTTCACTCCAAGCCGGGGCAACATAGTGTTTTCAAATGTGATTCGCGGCTCTCATTATTCGGGCATCTTTTTCGACCAGGGCTCAGACACGAATAACGTACTCAACAACGTGGTTCTGGACGCCATCTCCTGGGCGCTCGAATCAGTCGAACAGATGATGAATACCTCGGTGAACAATTTCACAAATCTTCCCTCCCGCAACATTGGTTCGGGCCTCGAAGCCGCGTTGGTAACCTCGGGTCAGGCAGTCAACGATCAGTAAAACACTTTTAAACCATCCCCGAGCGCTCATCCCGTCCAGCGCGAGGCTCAGGCCCTGCCTTCCTTTTTTCCCTTCATCACTTTGTGAATTTTTTGTGCCCGCGCTGGAGCCAGATGTTTGTTAGGCTCCCAACCGCAAGGCGTTAAGCACGTGTGCTGCCAGACGCCTGTCTGCGACTACCAGCGGAAGTACTCGGCGCCAACTACCTTCGGCGCGTTAATTGCTTGCCACGAATAGTTATCGTCTGCTGGCTTGAGCCGGAAGGCGGAAATTCAGGAGCGAAGAATGAAGGCTCAGGGCCGCCAGCGTCGCATTCAGAAACAGGTCTCAAAGGCAGACAAGGTTCCTCCGCGTCGAAAAGCCGAAGTCGCGATACAGGCGGGCGCTCGGGACTATCCGGTGCCGCCTTTGCCAAAGCAACACCAAATCAAGCCCGGATCCGAACAACAGTTTCTCGAGTCCCCTCAGTGTTCAAGCTACATCACCGGGGAGATTCTGCCCATTATTTGCGGCTACAGCGGAGGTTAGGTTGGTCGTTGCCAGAAATTCCCCGGCGCACACCATTAGCGAGCTCATGGCCCGATATCCCGACGTCCAGCTGGCGACGCTCGTTGATGTGGTCCCAAAGGGCTCCAATTGGGTTCAGGAGATCAAGTTCGATGGATATCGGCTTCTCGGATTTCGGTCGGGCTACACGGTTAGACTGGTCACGCGCAACGGGAAGGATTGGACCGGAAACTTTCCGTCACTCTCGGCGGCCCTTTCGCGACTATCAGCGGACAATGCCGTGTTGGACATGGAAGCAGTGGTTCTCGACGACAGCGGCAAAAGCAGTTTCCAGGCTCTGCAAAATGCACTCGGCGAAGGCGGCGACCGCGAGAGCATCGTCGCATATGTGTTCGACCTTCTTTGTCTCAATGGAAAAGATCTGACCGGGCTGACGCTGGTGGAGCGCAAGGAGAAACTCGAAGCCCTGCTCGGAAGAGAGAAGATTCTCCGCTACAGTGGCCACGTCATTGGCCAGGGCGACGAAATGTTTGCGAAGGCTTGTGAAGCCGGACTCGAAGGCATCGTTTCGAAGGAGGCCAACGCGCCGTATGTGGCGGGCCGGGGCAAGAGCTGGCTCAAGATCAAATGTTCGTTGCGGCAGGAATTCATCATCGTGGGATACAGCGATCCCCGAAAAGGCGAGCGAGCCCTGGGTGCACTCTACCTCGGCTGTCGAAACAAGTGCGCGCTTCAGTATGCGGGTAAGGTCGGCACGGGCTTCACGATGAAGAGCGCCCGCGAATTGACAGACCGTCTAATGAGGATTCGCGAGACCGCGCCCGTGCTAAGCCGCACGGAGACAGCGGGACTAGGCGCCGGCGAATGGCGAGCGGTTCATTGGGTCAAACCCGTTCTGCTGTGCGAAGTATCGTTCACCGAATGGACCGACGACGGACGCATTCGCCATCCTTCGTTTCAGGGTCTGCGCGAAGACAAGAGTGCCTCTCAAGTTAGGAAGGAGACGCCTGTGAGCAAAGCGACAGCGATGGAAGGCAAGGTGGAAAACCTCGTCCTGCACGGAATCACGATTACTCATCCCGAACGCGTCATATCCGACACCGGTCATGTAACTAAGGGCGCACTCGCCGAATACTATGCAGCGGTCGCGCCATGGATTTTGCCGCAGATTGTGCGGCATCCGCTAAGTCTCGTGCGCTGCCCGTCGGGAGTGGATAAGCAGTGTTTTTTCCAGAGGAACCCCGGGAAAGGTCTGGGACCAGATGTCCGCCGCTTCGAATTCAAAAATAAGGGGAAAGCGTATGAATATCTGTACATCGAAGACGCAAAAGGACTGCTGGAAGTGCTTCAAATGGGCGCCGTCGAAATTCATCCCTGGGGCGCGTCAGTCGATTCGATCGACTATCCCGACCGCATGATCTTCGATCTTGATCCGGCTCCCGAAGTTCCCTTTGAAGCGCTGAAACTCGGCGCGCAGGATCTTCGGCAACGCCTCGAAAGGAAGGGTCTCAAATCTTCGCTCAAATGTACGGGAGGAAAAGGTCTCCATGTCACGGTACCGTTAGCTGCGAAGGACTCATGGTCGACAGTAAAACGCTTTGCCGCATCCATAGCCGACGAGATGGTCGCCGTGGCACCCGAGGCCTATGTCGCGACGATGAGCAAAGCGAAACGCACGGGCAGGATCTTCATCGATTATTTCCGGAATGACTACACTGCGACGGCGATTGCCGACTATGCTGTTCGGGCACATCCGGGCGCGCCCGTGGCCCTGCCCATCGAATGGAAAGAATTGAAGGATCTCAAATCGGCCAGTCAATTTACGATGAAGGATGTCCTGGCACGATTGAAGGAGACGAAGAAGACGCCGCCTGTGTCTTCGCGCTATACCATTCCTGTGGGTTAGAACCTCGCCGCTTACGAAAACGATGACAACGCACGGGAAGTTCGCTGGATTTGTTTCCGTAAAGGGAGCGCGCCAGCACAACCTTAAAAACATCGATGTGGAGATACCGCGGGATGCGCTCGTCGTTTTCACCGGCGTGTCCGGATCGGGGAAATCCTCGCTTGCTTTCGGGACGCTGTATGCCGAAGCGCAGCGCCGCTATCTGGAATCGGTGGCGCCCTATGCCAGGCGGCTATTCGACCAGATGGGGATTCCGGAAGTCGACAGCATCGACGGTCTCCCGCCCGCGGTGGCGCTCCAGCAGCAGCGCGGCTCGTCCACTACCCGTTCCTCCGTCGGAAGCGTGACTACGTTGTCCAATCTGCTTCGCATGTTGTATTCGCGGGCAGGCTCTTACCCGCCGGGTCAACCGGAACTTCATGGCGAGGCATTCTCCACAAATAGCCCGGAAGGCGCCTGCCCACACTGTCACGGCATTGGGCGCATCTATGACGCAACCGAGCAGACGATGGTCCCCAATGATTCTTTGACGATTCGGGAACGCGCGATTGCGGCCTGGCCGCCAGCCTGGGGCGGTCAGAACCAGCGCGATATTCTTGTGACGCTCGGTTACGATGTGGATCGCCCCTGGCGTGAGCTTTCGAAGAAGGAACGCGACTGGATTCTGTTCACCGAAGAACAGCCGACCGTCCCGGTTTACGCCGGACTCACTCCCGAAGAAACACGCCGAGCCCTCAAACGCAAAGAGGAGCCAAGCTATCAGGGAACTTTCACCGGAGTGCGCCGCTATCTCCTTCATACGCTCGCGCATACGGAAAGCGCATTGACCCGCAAGCGGGTTTTGCAATTTCTGGCCAGCACGGAATGTTCGGAGTGCCATGGAAAGCGGCTGCGGCCGGAATCGCTGTCCGTCAAATTCGCCGGACTGGATATCGCCGAAATCTCAACTTTGCCTCTGACCCGTTTAAGTGATCTGCTGCGTTCCGCGGTCTCAGGAGCTTCGGGCAAAAAGAACGCAGCCCATCCCGAGCGTATGGTGGTCGCGCTGCGGATCACCGAAGATCTGGTCGAACGTATCGCGGTGATGCTCGATCTCGGACTCGGCTACTTATCGCTGGAACGCAGCACACCCACGCTATCGCCGGGCGAGTTGCAGCGGCTGCGTTTGGCGACGCAGATCCGTTCGAATCTGTTCGGCGTCGTCTATGTGCTGGATGAACCGTCCGCGGGATTGCATCCAGCGGATACCGAAGCGTTGTTAGTCGCTCTGGATCGGCTCAAGGCATCGGGTAACTCGCTGTTTGTGGTCGAACACGAACTGGATGTGATCCGTCATGCGGATTGGATTGTCGATGTCGGTCCTGCGGCCGGAGAACACGGTGGCCAAATACTTTACAGCGGCCCGCTGAAAGGACTGGAATCCGTCCGGGAATCGAGAACCCGGCCTTACCTGTTCGGACAGGAGGAGCCGCGCCGTCGCTCTGCGCGAACCGCGCGGGGATGGCTTCGGATGGAAGGCGTGACGCGCAACAATCTCGAGAATGTTTCAGTGGCATTTCCCCTGAGGACGCTGATCGCCGTGACCGGCGTTTCTGGTTCCGGAAAGTCCAGCCTGGTGAGCCAGACTTTGGTGGAACTGGTCGGCGAACATCTCGGGCATTCTCGTTCCTCCGATGAAGAAGATGCGGATTCTCTTAGCGGAGAAACCGCCGCGCCTTCCGAAGGCCGAATCGTCGAGGGCCTGAGTGCTGTGAAGCGGCTGGTGCAGGTCGACCAGAAACCCATTGGACGCACGCCACGATCGAATCTTGCCACATACACCGGTCTGTTCGACCACGTCCGCAGGATCTTTGCCGATACGAAAGCCGCCCGGGCCCGGCGTTACACCGCTGGCCGATTCTCTTTCAACGTCGCTCAGGGCCGGTGTGAAACCTGCGAAGGAGAAGGATTCGTTTGTGTAGAACTATTGTTCATGCCGAGTGTATACGCGCCCTGCTCGACATGTCATGGAGCTCGCTACAACGCGAAGACCCTGGAGATACAGTATCGAGGCAAAAACATCGCGGAAGTGCTGGCGATGACCGTGGACGCCGCGCGCGAGTTCTTCGCGGAACAACCGCAAGTCGGGCATGCCCTCGCCGTTCTGCAAGAGGTGGGTCTGGGATACCTGCGGCTGGGACAACCCGCGACTGAATTATCGGGCGGCGAAGCGCAGCGCATCAAACTCGCCACGGAACTACAGCGCAACCAGCGCGGAAACACGCTGTATGTTCTCGATGAACCGACGACCGGGCTGCATCCGTCCGATGTTCAACGACTGGTGAGTCAGCTCGATGGGCTGGTTGAACTCGGTAATACAGTAATTGTCGTGGAACACGATCTGGCTGTCGTGGCAGCCAGCGACTATGTAATCGATATGGGACCGGGAGCAGGAGAAGCAGGAGGTGCGGTTGTTGCCTTCGGCACGCCCGCGGAAGTGGCGGCTTCCACGCGAAGCCGGACTGCCCTCTATCTCAAACGGCGTCTCAATGCACAATCCACAAATGGAATCAGAGATGAGAAGAGTTCGTAAAATCTATTTCGAAAAGGCGGCTGATGTTCCGAACAGCACGCTTCCCGTTTTGTTATATCGTTCTGTACTGCCGCCGCACACGCCGCGCAAAGCCAACGCCTTCCGCGAGCATTTCAGGAGTGCCGGCTGGACAGGCATCTGGACCGACACAATTTACGACTACACACATTTCCATTCCAACGCCCATGAGGTCCTCGGCATCGCGGAGGGCAAGGTGACGCTTAGGCTAGGCGGTGAGGAAGGTTCACTCCTGAGGCTGAAGGCAGGCGATATGCTGGTTCTCCCGGCCGGCGTCGGCCACCGGCGCATTGGAGGCGATGATGGTCTTAAGGTTATCGGCGCTTACCCGCCCAGCCAATCGCACTACGACATGAAACGTCGGGGCCGAGCCGTTCCCAGGGTGGCCTTGCCTTCGGCTGATCCTTTCTATGGCACTGAGGGGCCGCTTACCAGGGCGTGACAGACCGGCCGTGCGGATTCCGCAACGTCGGGCTAAATATGTAAAGCAGCTTGCAGTTTTCGGCGCTTTGGTATCGCTCTTGAAATACCGACCTTCGACAACAAGGACGCATGAAGATGCGGCTCCGGGATGTAATCGTACGCGCCGTACGGCCACCATGTTCGAATCGGCCCAGGACTGCGATGGCATGTTGCGTGCACCACCAGCGACATGTATCACCACATAAAACAATTGATGTACACCGTCCGCATCGGAATACCTGATCCGCGCTTCGGTAATATGCTGCTGGAGCAATTTGGCGGGGCAAACGGCGAACTCGCCGCCGCGATGCAATATTCCATACAGGGTTTGAATTGCGACGATCCGGAACGAAAAGACCTGCTGATGGACATTGGCACGGAAGAGTTGAGCCATCTGGAGGTTGTGGGCACGCTCGCGCGCATGCATCTCAAACCGCTTAAGAGCGACCGTCGCGCCGCCCACGCTGATCCGCTCATCGCTATAGCCGGAGGCGGCGGCGTAGGGCTGTTCAATTCCATGGGCGACGCCTGGACTGCTGATTACCTGAAGATCACTGGAGAACTCGATGTGGATCTGCGCAGCAATATCGCGGCGGAAGCGCGCGCGAAAATCGTGTACGAACGGTTGATCAACTTTACGGACGATCAGGGCACCATTGACGCCTTGCAGTTTCTGATGACGAGGGAGATTACACACATGAAGGCGTTTACGGCGGCCCTCGACAGTATGGGCAAGCCTCCCTTCTCCATCGGGCGAATTCCCCCCACCGCCGGGCTCGTCGACCAGTATTTCAACGATTCCACCGGTACAGGCGACCGGGGCGAACCCGACGCTACCGGTCCCTGGAATCAGGGCGGCGACTGGCAGATGGTGACCGCACCCGCGTTCCAGGAGTTCGAGTCTCCGGCATCCGGAACGCGGCAGCCTGGTGAAGGCCGGCCGCAATAGGATATTGAGACTTTAATAAAGCGAAGGAACACAACATGCCACAACTGAAAGAATTGCTTGTCGAACAACTGCAGGATCTGCTTCACGCCGAAATGCAGCTCACAGGCGCGCTGCCAGGGATGGCAGAGGCGGCCCATCATCCGAGGCTCAAGGAGGCTTTTGAAAAGCATCTGCTCCAGACTGAGGGTCATGTCGAGCGGTTGCGCAACGCCTTCGGGCTACTCCGCGAACAGGCGCAGCCCAAACCCTGCAAGGCGATGATGGGATTGGTCGAGGAGGGCAAGGAGACTATTGAGGAGGGACGCAAGAAAGAGCCGCTTGCGGCCGATCTCGCGCTAATTGCAGCTGCCCAACGGGTGGAGCACTATGAGATATCGGCCTATGGAACGGCGAAGTGTCTGGCGCGCCAACTCGGCGAGGTGGACTGCGCGCGCCTCCTTTCGCACACCCTCGGCGAAGAGGAATCGGCGGACTTCCTGTTATCGGCGATCTCCGAGCCGATCATTCAGCAGGTGTCTCTCGACGATGCCGACGCATTGGTGAACCTGGAGACGGTCGGCGAGAACGGCCGGAAGAAGTCTCCCGCGAACGGCTCAAAGACGGCAGCTAAACCGAGAAAGAGCGCCGAGGAAGCTGCTGCCCGCCGCTAATAATGAGCATAAACAACCAGGGCAGGCCGACCGTGGCGAGTATAGGATGGCAAACCTAATAGTATGGACGATCCTATAGTAAGTTACCTGCACGGTCACTGGGCGGGTTCGGGCTTCGCGGTGGAGCTTTTGGAAAAGCTCTCTGCTGAATTTAGTGGCACGCCAACGGGAGACATCGCGCGAGAACTTGTGCAACAAATCCAAATTGATCGTGAAGCGCTCCACCAGCTGATCGACAATGTCGGCAAGGCTAGTCCGGACTTATACGACGCGCTCGGCTGGGTCGCCGAACGCGTCGGCCGGATCAGACTCAAACACGACGATCCTACCGGGCTTGGCGCATTCGAGGCCTATGAGACCATCAGTCTCGGCATCCTCGGCAAGCGAGCGCTCTGGGAAACTCTGCAGACACACCAAACTCTGGACAACGGGCTCGCCGGTTTCGATTACGAGGCTCTTATTAGTCGCGCGGAGGAATAGTTTCAGAAGGCCAATCAATATCGACTGAAGTTAATCCCGAGCGCACTGAGCAGGCAGTATGACAGTTCTCGCCAGCCGTCCGTTTCTTGCACAGGGAGTAACGAATGAAAGCAGTGACATGGCAAGGAAAGCATGACATCCGCGATCTGCGGCTCGGACTTTCACCTTTACGAAGGCTACATTGCGACGATGGAGAAAGACGACGTCCTCGGCCGTGAATTCATTGGCGTGGAGGAAGCAGGCCCAAACCATCCACTGAAACGGGGATCGCGTTCTGATTCCGTTCCAGATCTCGTGTGGCACTTGCCATTTTGGTCAACGAATGGAAACTGCTCTTTGTGATACGGCGAATCCGGAAGGCGCAGAAAAGATGCAGAGGCCTACGCTCAGGCGGCCGCGGGTCTTTTTGGCTACTCGCATCTTTACGGCGGTTACCCGGACGGACGATCTCGGTACGTTCGAGTGGCATGCGCTGACTTCGGGGCCTTTAGGGTCCCGGAAAATCTGTCCGATGAGCAGGTTCTCTTCCTCACGGAGAGTGATCGCTCTCGATAATGTTACGGAGCCGCTTGAACTGGCACGGAAGGCCGGCGCGGAGCCTGTGAATGATGAAGACAAGGACGTCCAGGAAAAGCTGCGCGCGATGAGTCGGGCCGCGGTCCCGACCATTGTATTGACGCGGTCGGAATGGAAGCGCATGGGGAAACCCTCGATGCCTTCTATGACCGGATCAAGACGACGGTAATGTTGGAGACCGACCGCTCGCATGCCTGCGAGCGGCGATCTTCGCCTGCGCTAAGGGCGGTACTGTCTATATACCCGGCTCTATGGTGGCTTCCTCGACAAGTTTCTGTTAGGTATTGCGTTCGCGAAAGGCCTCACGCTAAAGATGGGACAGACGAATGTCCATCGGTACCTGCCGGCTACCGGATTACATTCAGACGGGGCAGATCGATCCGATGTTCGTGATCACCCACAGGCTCGCGCTCGACTACGCTGCCGAAGCCGAGACCACTCTATTTTCAACATTGTGCAGTTCGGGTAAGCTACTCATACATGCCCGGAACGAATCCGACTTATGTTGAGCGTCATAATAGTTTGGATCGTGTACATCGGAGAAATACGGAATGGGAATCGATCGGACCTTTAAGGCCGAACTGGTAGGTTGTTTCGGGCAACCCATAGCAGAGAATCCAACCGGAGTCATGCAAGAGGCGGCGTTCCAGGCCCTCGACATGAATTGGCGATATCTGATGGTCGAAGTGCCCCCCGAGAACTTGCGCGAGGCGTTCCTGGGGATGCGCGCGTTTGGAATGCAGGGGATCAACCTGACGATCCCCCACAAGGTGTCTGCCATCGAATATCTCGACGAAGTGGCGGCAGATGCGGCTACCATCGGCGCAGTAAATACAGTCCGGCGG
>Ga0182024_10010367_pt1 | contig 18994 bp, 12 predicted proteins | sample P32metaG_FD_120480 | JGI IMG/M metagenome (GOLD analysis project Ga0182024, IMG submission 120480) | Permafrost microbial communities from Stordalen Mire, Sweden - P3-2 metaG (Illumina Assembly) | ecosystem: Environmental > Terrestrial > Soil > Wetlands > Permafrost | place: Sweden: Stordalen... | reverse complement strand
TAGTGTGAAAGATACAGCACAGAAACTACTTCTAATAGACTGTGACGATATTCGACGGCAATCCAGAGTTCAGATGTTAGAGAGCGTCGGCTACGAGGTAGCAACCCGAACAGATTACATCGCTGCCGAACGGTCCGACCATGAAGGCCACTTCGACCTGATAATCGTGACTTTGCACCGTCACCCGGAAGACGCTGCGGCATACAGCGACGATCTGAGCAGGACCGAACCCAAACTCCCGATCCTTCTACTAACCGATGCTGGGGTGTTTGTCCCGAAGGGAACCTTGAGTCAAAGCGTGGGCGCAGGAAGCGCAGCACAGTTGATTCAAAAGGTATCCGCTATGCTGGTAGGCAGTAGCCATATCCGAGAGCTTTAAAGAGCGAACCCACTCCAGTTTTTCGATCATGCGACCTTTGCACGCTTGGCATCCTTTGCCGGACTAGGTGTTGGGAACGTCAACGGGTTTCTGGTCGCGGATGCAGGCTAATTACGACGGTTGGCAGGCTTCCGCTACGGCGCGTGAGTGACGACCCTAGATAACCTCTCTAAACATCTCTGCATCTCTTCTCCCAAGGAGACTGTCATGACTCAGGTAGATAAAGACGTCACACCACACAAGTCGGATGATGCAAAGGGAGAGAACCCAGCCCAAACTCATCTGGAGCGAGATGCTGACGAGTTGGCCAAGGAGGCTGGGAAGACCGAACAGCATTACGACAAGGAGAACTCCATCTTCACCAAATGAAGGTGGGCGACCCGCTCGATGACCTCTACACAATTTCTGCCCCTGTTGGGTAGAGGTCTGACAGCGATCTGGTGCTGTTTTGAGATCGAGGGGAATCGTGCGACTCAACCGTCTGAGCAAACCAGACCAGACGGGCACACAGGATGGTGGCCAACTAGACTTCAGAAACGAGGAGCGTCTTATGGCCGATTTCGAGATTGTAGAAGAGGACAACCATAGGCTTGTGCTCATGGTTCGATCTTTGGGCACTGAATGCAAAGTGAACCATATTCTCAGTTATGAGCGAGCAGTGGAATTTCACGCGAAGCTGGGGAAGTGGATTAAACAGCTTGAGAAAGAACTAGAAGAACCGAAAGACGAAGGATTCCGACTTGTAAGGTCGCAACGTTAAATAGGCTCATCGAAACAGCTATACCGGGGTAGGGTATCAACTCCGGTGTCAGTTCTGGTGTCAGTTGCTTTGGTATTTCCTGACGTCTCGGTGGGTCTCCAGGCGAGTCAATTGTTTTCTTGAGTGATTGATTATAGTGGGGTTAAGCGTTAAGTGCTTGATTCTAAGAAACTTCGCGGAGAGGATAAAAGCGGTTTCCTAAACCGGAGGTCGGAAGTTCGAATCTTCCCAGGGTCACCATAAATCAACACCCGCGCCTTTCTTGTCAGCGGCGGGATAGCATCTCTGGCCGCTGCTGCCTTCCTTATTCGCGATGGACGCAGGGAACCTCATCTAAGGTGTGGCAATTGAAGTTGGTGGGTATAAACAACACTCAAGGAGAGTCGACCGATGGTCATTTCGGTACGCTGATGACCAGGCATAGGATCCAATGACGATTGATAAGGAGTAAGTATGCCAGACACGGGAGAAAAGGGAGAGCTACGGTCACGAGTCAATGCGAAAGAAGCAGAGACTGAGGCCGAATCGACTAAGCTGTCACAAATGTCCAAACCACTACCAGACCGGACGCACGATACACGCCGCGCCACAGCCAAAAAGAAGAAAGGAATCAAGAGTCGCTGATTGCTCGGCAGGCAAGCATGAATTGGTACAGTCAGGAAGGTATGGCCCCTCTCCCTTCGAGGGTTTTGCGGAACTCGTTGGGCGTGCGGCAGTCCAGCGAGCTGTGACGGAGGGTTCTATTCGATCTTGCGTCTCCCCGCTGAATTTCTTATCGAGCTACGGGTTCTGCAGGGAGGTATGTTTTGCTTACGGCTACATAACCATCGCGGGCTACCTGTTTACCTCGCTCCAGGTAAGGTGCTTCGTCGAGTGGCTGGGTTGTCGCGAGGCCGTCCACGTAGCGGTTGTACATGCAGAATGCGGCGGCAATCAGCACCGTATCGTGAATCTCTGTGTCGGTGGCGCCAAGACTGCGGGCTGCCGCTATATCTTCCGGCATAACGTTCTTGCCGCCCTTCTGCACCTTGGCGGCGATGACCAGCAGGGACTTGAGCCTGGAGCTGATGTCAGCGTGCTGGAAGTCGGCCTTGACGCGTTTGACGAGTTCATAGTCGTCATTAAGGTTGGCGGCGGCAATGGCTCCGTGGATCGTCTGGCAGTAGTGGCATTCGTTGAGATAAGAGACGTAGGTGGCGATGAGTTCGCGCTCTCCGGGTGTGAGCGTATTGTCAGTGTTGTGCAGGAGAACTTCGACGAGTTCGTTGAGCGGCTTGGCGGTTTCGGGACGAAAAGCCATGGCGGAGCGGATACCGGGAAGGTTTTCGGGCAGTGCGATGTGAGGCATAGTGTCCTTTCAGGAAATGTGGCTGGGGACCGCAACGTTCTAGGTTCGCGAAGCTGAGCCAGTGTAGCCGTGCTGGGCCAGACTGGCGGCGCGTTGGCGGTAGAAATCGGGGTCTTCTGGGGTCCAGGTGGCGAGACCATCGACGTAGCGGTTCATCATGCAGAAGTTGGCTGCGATAAGCACCGTGTCGTGGATTTCGAGATCGGTTGAGCCTTGCGCACGGGCCTGAGCTATGTCTTCGGCGGAAACATGCTTGCCGCCTTGCTGCACGTGGCCGGCGATCTTCAGCAGAGCTTTGAGTTTGGGAGAGATAGGAGCAGTGGATGGGTCGCACTTGATCCGCTGGACCAGGTTCTCCTGCTCTTCGGTAGCGCCCAGATAGTGCGCGGCTACCGCGCCGTGGATGGTCTGACAGTACCGGCAGTCGTTTTGAGCAGAGACGTAGGTGCCGATAAGTTCTCGCTCGGCAAGAGTGAGAGTGCTCGGTCCGCGCATGAGGATCTCCGCCATTTCGCTCATGGGCTCTGCCGTCTCGGGACGGAAGAGCATTGGGCCGCGCGGACCCGGGACGCCTTCAGGAAGTGGAATATGGGGCATGAGAGATTCTCCTGGGTTGTCGGCGCTGGCGGCTAAACGACTGCTTCTTCTGGTGTGGCTATCGGACTCGGGGCAGGAGCGACGTAGCCCTGATGGGCCATGCGTGCGCCCATGGGAATATAGGCTTCCTGCTCTTGCGGAGCCCAGGTGGCAAGACCGTCTACGTAGCGGTTGTACATGCAGAATGCGGCGGCGATCAGGACCGTGTCATGAATCTCGGTGTCGGTTGCGCCTTCCTTACGAGCGCGGGCGATGTCTTCGGTGGTGACGCGCTTGCCGCCTTGCTGCACGTGGCCGGCGATGTTCAGGAGAGACTTGAGCTTCGAGGAAATGGGAGCGGATTCGAAGTCCCGCTTGATCTCCGCGATCAGCGCAAAATTGCCGGCAAGTTCAGACGGGCCGCCTAAATGGTGGGCTGCTGCTGCTCCATGACTGGTCTGGCAAAAATGGCAGTCGTTCTGACTGGAGGTGTAGGTGGCGATGATCTCGCGGTCTGCACTGGAGAGGGTGTTGGGCCCGCGCAGAAGGAATTCGGCGAGGGCGCGCATGGGCCTGGCTGTTTCAGGGCGGAAGGCGAATGGGCCGGTTATTCCTGGAAGTCCTTCGGGGAGAGCGATGTGAGGCATTGGATTCTCCTGTGTTACCGAGTGATCTCGGCTGGCTGGGGTTCGGGGATGATGGCGATAGGCTGGGGCTTGTTGTTATGGATGCTGTAGCGCGGAAGAGCGAACATGAGCAGGCAGGGAATCAGCGCGGGGAGGGCCAGTAACTGGATAGTGATGGGACGATAAGACCCCAAAGTATCGAAGATGCGACCGACAAGGAGAGGCCCGGTGGCGCCTCCGATTGCGTACGTTGTCCAGGTAAGCGCGTAGAGTGTGGAGAAGCGTTTGAGGCCAAAGTAGCGGCCGAGAAGGTATGGCGTGATGTCCCCTTCGCTGCCCATACTGAAGCCGATGAGGGCGGCGGCGACAAGGCCCGCAGTAAGAGTGTTGGCGACCGACAGCAGCACAATGCCCAGCACCGTCATGAGAAGCATGATCTGCGAGACGCGAGGGCCGAAGAAACGATCCAGGAAGATTCCGGTGAGCAGGCGTCCGATAAGGCCCGTGGCCCCGATGATGGAGACGGCCCACGCAGCGCCTGCGGTGGAGACGCCACGGTCGGTGAGCAGCGCGGAGAGATGTGCAATCGCTCCGTTGACACTGATGGCATAGAGGCAGACGGTGGCGGCGATGATCCAGAAGGCAGGAGAGGCAAGAGCTTTGGCGACGGGCTCGCCTAGTTCAGTAGAGGCATCTTGATCCTGGTGGGCAAGGGGGCGTTCGCGGACGAAGACTGCGGTAAGTGGGAAGCCAACGGCGAAGGCGAGCAGACCGAGGATGAGGTAGGCTGTACGCCATCCGAGATGGGTGATAACGGCCTGCGCCAGGACCGGGAGCAGCATCGCTCCCAGGGCGCTGCCAGCGAGCATGATGGCGAGCGCGACGCCGCGCCGGCGGTTGAACCATGTAGAGATGGCGCGCGAGTATCCGATGTAAGCGGTCCCGTTGCCAACCAGGCCGATGAGAAAGTAGGTGAGATAGAAGTGCATCAGGTGCGGCGTAAGCAACGCGAGCGAAGCATAGGCAGCCGAAAAGACCAGGATGCAAGGCAAGATGATGCGCCGCGGTTTATAGCGGTCGAGGAGAAATCCGAGACCGGGCGAGGCGGCGGCCACGGTGAGCGCAGCAATGCTGAATCCGGCAGAAGTGGCTTCGCGGTGCCAGCCGAAGCTCGCCGTCAGCGGCTTGAGGAAGAGGCCGAAGGTATAAGGCACGATCGCTGCAAAGCTGACCATGACACCGAAGAAGCCGGCGAGAACAATCTTCCATCCAGGGTAGGCGAGGCGGGATTCTTCGAGTTCAGCAGCCGCGCCTGACAACGTTGATTCACTCATTAGCGGACATAGCCCCGGCTGGCGATCTTGGCGGCGTGGAGGGCGTGGTTTTCTGCTGAGACGGGATGGACGCCGGTGGAGTTGATCCAACGATTGTAGAAATTGAAAAGCGCCGAGACGGTGATGGCGTAGTAGATTGCGGCATCGTCCCAGCCGTGCGCGTAGAGTGGCTGCATGTCGTCGCGTGTAATCCTGTTCGACTCCAGCGTGACTTTGCGAACGAATCGCAGCAAGGCCTTTTCGCTGTCGAGAATCGCCGCGGTCTCGAGGTCGTCGATGACCGCCTGCACCAGCGCTGGATCGTTCAGCAACTGCGCTGTAACGGCCGCGTGTGAGCGCATGCAGAACTGGCACTGATTGAGCGAGGAAGTATATGTTGCGATGAGTTCACGGAGCGAAGATGGAATGGGCCCTGGCTCGTACATGACGGCGTGGGTGAATCGCCCGAGATGAATTGTCATCTCGGGACGAAAGGCCAGCAGGTGCCAGATTTGCCAGTATTCCGGGCCGTTGTTCCGCGCCGCCTGGATCAAGTCGGCGTATGCACTGGGTTGCGGGTTGTTTTCTACATCCAGCAGATACATCGGTTCCATCGAGCTTGCAACTGTCACTGTACCCCCTCAACTGTCGACTCTAGAAAGTGGCCTTCAATGCGAATTGCGTCAGGCGCGGCGGCGCGGCCGAGATGATCTGTCCAAAATTCTCAGAGGCGATGTCGGCAATCGGCAAACCGAGATTTGCGTGGTTGGCCACATTGAACGATTCAGCACGGAACTGAAGGTTGAGATGCTCGTTCACGCGGAGGTTCTTGAAGGCAGACAGGTCCACGTCGGCCGACGAGGGTCCGCGCGCGATGTTTCGCCCGGCGTTGCCGAATTGCCCAGCCTGGGTATTGGGGTCAAGGCGCTGGAAGTTCGCTGGATCGATCCATTCCGCCACGGTATGGGGGCCGTGATTCGGATTGCCTACGACATTGGGCCGGCTGGCAGGGTATCCGGAAATTGGAGGCGCCGATGCCTGCAGGCTTACGTTGGCGCTGTCATAGACCGTATACGGCGTAGCAGAGTTAGCAATCGCAATCGCATTCAATTGCCAGCCATCGAGCAGTTTGCCCGTCAGCCCGCTCTTGCCATGCGCAAGCGGAATCTCCCACGCGCCACTGGCCACAAAGCGATGACGCGCATCAAAGAGCGATGGCCCATGTTCTGCCTTCAGGTCAAAGGGATTTTGTGCCAGATCGTTTTCCCCACCCAAAGGCTTTGAAGACGATCCCTGCAGATTCATTGATGACAGATAGTCCAGAGTCTTCGAGAACCAGTACGACACATTGAACCCGAGCCCGTGCGACATCTGGCGCGAAAAGCTCAATTGCGCCGCGTGGTAGGTTGAATTTTGTCCATATTGCAGTTCCGCGACGGTCACAAAGTCACACGGGCCGCTCGCTGGGCAGTTGGCATAGATGCGGCGCCGGTCAGCGTTTTGAGTATTGGCGCCCGGGCCGTAGACTGCTGGATTGGCGTCGATGTTGCGCGGCACATGCGTGCCTTTCGTTCCAACGTACCGAGCCTCCAGCACGTAGGAGCGGGCTATTTCCCGCTGGATCGAGAGGTTCCAGTCCTGGGCGTTCGTCGGCCGCGCATGGTTGTCCATCACAAACAGCGTCGAGGGTTTCAGCAGCGTATTCGGTTCCGGAATCGCGACATTGCTGTAGGGCGAGGCAAAGTTCAGCACCGGGGGCGTAATCTCTTCAAATTGCGCCCATGGAACCGAACTCACGGGCCCCTGCGATGTGACTCCCATGCCGTTTGCAAAAGGATCGTAGAAGATGCCGTAGGAAGAACGAATCGACCACACGTTCTTTCCTGTCGGATCCCACGCGAATCCCACACGCGGCATGAAGCCCTTGTAGTAGCTCGGCGCAATTCCCCGCGAGACGCCCGGATCACCCGGAAACAACAATCCGGTCTGGGCGGAGGGCATAATGTGCGACTGCACGCCGGGAACAAAAGCATTGAGCCGGTTGCGCGTCTCTGTATTCGGATTGATGATCTCGTAGCGCATCCCGTAATTCACGGTTAAACGGCTCTTCGCGTGCCACTCATCCTGGTAATAGAAGCCCGCGCTCCAGTTGCGCACATAGCGCGTAAAGTCGCCGCGCCCCTGGTAAAAGACCACTGGTGCGCCCAGCAGCAAATTCGCGAACGCATCATTGGTCGGGAACGACGAAGCAAAGATGAAGAACGCATTGGGAGCAATCGACTGGAAGAGATTCAGTTGGTTGCGGCGGTACTCCGCTCCAACCTTGATCCAGTGATTCCCGCGCAACTGGGACAGTCCGTCATGCACCTCATAGGTATTCTGCACGGAAGTGCGCGGTCCGGTGATCGCGCCGCCGATCGGCGAATATCCCGCCAGATTAAAGAAAGGCGGCCCCTGGCCGATGCTCGAAGCCGAATCGTAGTCAAAGCCCAGCGCGCGCGGCGGAGTCGTGTTCAACCGCTGATCGAAGAGGAACTGATACCGCAGGTACGACGCTTCAAAGGAATTGGTAGTCCTTGACGAGATCAGATAGGTGTGCGAGCCGACAATGGAATGGACCGCGAAGTCGTCGCGGGTCGGAAATCCCGGTAAGTCTGAACCGCGCACCGACACTGGGTTGATGTTATAGCCGGTGTAATAGGAATAGCGGCTGAACATCTGACTCTTGTCGTTGGCATGAAGGTCCAACCGAAGGCCTGTCTGGTCGTAATCGTTGGTCCCGACAATCGTGTCCGTGTAGGTATTTGCCCCGGCATTGGGCAGCGGGTAAAGCGCAGCGACATTGACGGATACGGGGTTGATCGCCTGTGGCGGCAGTTTGTCCCCTGGAAATTCCACCCCACCCGCGGCAATATTCAACAGCGGATGCCCAATCCCTGAGAAGTCTCCGTTGTGCTCAGCCCCGCTCGGCACGATCGCCGAAGTCGTAATTCCCGCTCGACTGCGCAGGCTTTCGTAATAAGCGAAGCCGAACAGGCGATCTTTACGAATCGGTCCGCCCGTCGTAACTCCAAACTGATTCTGCTTCAGCGGTTCGACGGCCTTGGCAAAGTAATTGCGCGTATCCAGGATGTCGTTCCGGAAAAACTCATAAACTGTGCCATGAAGATCGTTTCCACCGGCCCGAGTCACCACGCTCGTTGTCGAACCCGTATTCCCGCCATACTCCGGCGGCGCCGTATTCGTGAGAATGCGAAACTCCGCAATGGCATCGATGGGAATCTCAAGCGCGAATCCGCCATCCATGCGATTCACGTTCTGCGCACCATCGAGCAGGAAGTTGTTCCCCTCTGGCCGCTGCCCATTGACCGCGTAGGACTGGCCCTGGCGCAGCGAACCGCCTTCCTTCGTAACCCCGGATGAAATCGGAGCAACACCCGTCTGGAGCAAACCCAACTGTGAGAAGTTCCGTCCGTTCAGAGGCAGGTCAAGAACCTCTTCGCTATCGACGACTTTTCCAAGGGTGTTGGTTGAGGTGTCGATGGCAGGAGGGACATCCGTGACGACAACGGATTGGTTGAATGAACCGACGGCCAGCGGAACGTCAATACGGCTGGTCTGGCTGACGGTGATCTCGATTGGTGACTGGGTGAAATGAGCAAAGCCGGGAGCACCAACCGTGAGCGAGTACATACCGACGCTGAGTTGCACAAAACGATAGAGGCCATCGCTATCAGAAGCTTGTGTGCGGGTCGCGTTTGTGGAAAGGTTTTTGAGGACCACGGTCGCGCCATGAACGACCGCTCCACTCTTGTCGAAAACGTGGCCTTCGAGGGAGCCCACTGCATCTTGTCCGTATGCACGTGGGATCAATAAGAAGACAGCAATAAGCAGTCCAACGAACAGAACCAAGAATGAATGGGGTTTCCGAACGGATTCCAGACCTGGATATGCGACTTTCCTCATCAATAGCCTCTCTCCAAAACGTCGATCGCCGAGCCGCAATGGATAAGTTCTTCTAGTCTGCAACGAATTCTGCTGTCGCGGATCGGCAAATCAAACTCTAAGGAGAGTCGGTTAGCCTGTCTTGCGCCGAAGTGAGGAAATTTACATCCATCAAAGGATGGACAGGCGCCTCATAGATCGTGAGAAAGTCAATTTCGCACGCCAAGGATCGATCCATCGAAGGCGAAGGCCCGGCTTGGCAGGTGATGCGGCTTTCACTTTGCGGAGGCAGAACCCTGGCTGGAATCGCCTTCCTTCTCGGTAAGCTTGTCGAGTTCAGACTGCATCTGCTGGACCCAGCCTGCCGTCTCCAGTTGGAGTGTCTTTTCCGTCTGATCGACGAGCAAATCGATGTTGGTCGGCCTTTTCTTCTCCCATGGAGAAAGGGCCTTCCACCAGCACTCGATGTTTCTCAGACTTGCGAGCGCGACGTTGTACTGAACAAGAGAATTTTCCACCTGATCCAATTCGAGCTTTGTGAGGAAGGCGGTAGCGAGAGCCGTGGTGACGGCAACCCACACTTCAAACTGAGCTGCCGCCAGAAGCGTTCCTGCCCCTCCAACCAACAGGCTCCACAATTGGAGCTTCTTGAGTCTGCGGTAAAGTGCGCCGGTCTTGTTGACGAAGTAGGTTATTTGATCTTCGATGCGTTGGGTCACATAGTCCTCGGGCCCGAGGAACCTTAACAGCAAAGGGTCTACATTGGACGGATCGATCTTGGCGAGTTCGTCCTTGGATTGATGAGGCACGTTGCTTCGATTGACCTCGGTTTGTGCGAGGTTTGCTGTGATGTCCTTCACGTTGGTGGCCAGCTTTATCTGTGCAGAGGTCTGAACGCACCGGGCCCCGCTATACTCTCCGGATCTTGTGCGATAGCGAAAGATCTCGCGCTTGATGGACTCAGCCGCTGCCCGCAGAAGTATCCATTTGTTCCCGTCGCGAAAGCGGCTGTTATAACTGGTCAGGATCGAAGTTGCGATTGGAACCAAGATCAACAGGCCGCGCAGCAGTAGGTGATAATGCTGGGCCGCAAAGGGCGGGAACCACTGAAGAACCCATTTCCCGATAGGCCCCGGACCTGCGGCATCGACCGCCAGCAGAGTAGCGAACACTCCCAGCGATAGCAGTGCGATCTGAATATTCTTGTACCTGTCTTGTCTATTGATAGCCGCGAGGTCCAGGTCGTCATGTTGGCTCCAGGCGGACTGAAGAACGTCGCCGGGCTGCTCGATCGGACCCAGCAATACCCGCTTCAAGTCATCCACATTTCCATCGAGCGGAGCCGCGAAAACGATTGCAGTATCGACGATCTCGCGCAGATCGGGATCGGAGATCACTGGCGCCGGCGTACCGTCGGCAGGAGTCGCCATAGCCGCGATGATTGTGTCTCCAAGGCCGCCTGCCCCCTGAGCGATGAAGACTGGCCAGCCACGCCTTGCGCATCGCTGAACGGCAATCTTATCCTCATCGCCTCCGCCAAACAGCACAGCGATAACGGGTTTTTCAAGCGCCGCATCGTTTTTCGCCAATTCGGCAATGATCAGGAATCTCGACTTGGCCTGATCTCCCCACTCGGCCTGCAGAGGCAGGATATTTTCGTGATTGGAATCGGGGGTGGTTCCCGCATTGAGAAGCCCGAGTAAGGCGGGCCCAGTGTCCATCTGCTGAGCCGCCTCTCCCATCTGCGCCGCGAGGCCTTCTCTGGAACCGTCGTCCACGATAAGTGCATTCGCAACGAGCGCGATTGGGCCTAGCGCTCGCGCGCAGAAGGACCGTACGCTGGGAGCGTTGGATGCATCAAAAGATCCGAATAGAAAGATGATGGCATCCGGCTTGGCAGTAACCTTTTCCGCTGCACTCTTGAACGAGTCGTTTGGCGAAACATCGATCATGTCAGTAAACTCATCGGTTCTATGGGGTGGGCAGAGTTTAGCATCTCGACTAGTAGAGTTGGAACAACGTTGTTAGGCCAGAAAAAGTAACCTCAGAGTTCAGGTCTATTGTTGGAGGGTGAAGGTGATTGTTGCTCTTGCGGGGCGCCGAATAGATTCGCCCTTGGCTGATGAACCGATATTTCCCCTTCACGCCGTAGAGCGAGTGAGGTCGCGGATGAAGCAATTGTTCGAGAGCAGGGAAGTCCGCGTGCTTGTCTGTTCCGCAGCCTGCGGCGCCGATCTGATCGCCCTGGAGACAGCAGGATCATTGGGAATTCGTAGACACGTCATTCTGCCCTTCGAGGCAGATCGCTTTCGCGCAACCTCTGTCGTGGATCGTCCAGGCGATTGGGGACCGATCTTCGATAAGATCATCGCGGAAGTCGCCGCCAATCATGACTTAGTAAATCCAGGCCTTGAGCCCGAGGCTGATGCGTCGTATCTGCGAGCTAACGATGTCATTCTTCAGGAGGCTCTCTCCCTTGCCGCGACGAACGCTGACTCGGTGAATGCCGTCCTCGTGTGGAATGGCGTCTCACGTGGCGACGACGATATGACCAACAGCTTCGGTCAGACCGCACGCTCGCTGGGTCTGCAAGTACTCGAGTTGAGCACCCTCTGACTGAGAACGGTATGCACGACCGGCTGTCGCCGAGGGAGCTTGTCACTCCCCCAGCTGCAACGTCGCAACAACTGCGTTGCCTGCCATCTGCAGGCCCGAGAACATCCGGGGCATGCGCGGGCAAATGCTAAACTCTGCAAAGTGCTCTTGGATGGTATCGCAAACCTGAATCAGAAGTTAAAATCTTCCCAGGGCATGCGTTTTCCCTGGCCTGTTCTGCGTATGTTTCGGGTAGTTGAGTCCGAGGCATGTGCACTCCCAATCACGGAGACTCACCAGGATGTTCGGGAAGGCGGTGAAAATCCGCCACTGCCCCGCAACTGTGAGCGCACCTGCCATCTGGATCGTCGAATAGACAAGGCCAGCCGCAGGAATCCGGCCAGATGCCACTGAGTTCATACTCGGGAAGGCGGTTCGGAAAGGCGCAAGTCAGGAGACCGGTCCTCGGTGCCACTCACCTGCTTACGTTCCGAGGGGAACGGAGGATACCGATGTCTTTGTCAATTGGCCGATCTGGCCTGTCTTTGCGCACGAACTTGCGCATATTCTGCTACACACTTCTCCTTCTATCCGCATCACTGGCCCACGCAGGCGTTATTCGCGGAACCGTCACCGATACCACCGGAGCGACGGTCAAGGGCGCGACCATCGTCCTCAAGAATGGCGCGAAATACGTCGCTACAACCGTCTCGACGGCCGATGGAAGCTTCCAGTTCGTAACTGGGCAGGCCGGTCGGTTTTCACTCACCATCACTGCCGATACCTTCCGCCAGCTTGAGCCGCCTGCCTTCTATGCAGGCAGCAATGCCAACGTAGAAAAGATGTTGGTGATGGAACCGGAGTGGGTTCACCAGTCCATCGTAGTCACCGCAACCGGAACGCCCCTCCCGCAGCAGCAGACCAGCGTTTCCACGAACGTCTTTACGCCGCTCGATCTCGCACGTCGCGACGACCTGGTAAGCGTGCTGCGCATTCAGCCAGGAGCCGTCATGGCACAATTGGGGCAGCGCGGCTCGCAGGCATCGCTGTTCATTCGCGGCGGAGACTCCAATGCCGGCAAGATCCTCAGCGACGGTGTCAACGCCGCTGAGATCGGCGGCATCTTCGACTTCGGCAATGTCTCGACCACCGGCATCGAGAGCACTGAAGTCTACCTCGGTCCAAACAGCAGCCTGTATGGCGCCGACGCGGGTAGCGGAGTGGTTAACTTCGCAACACCGCACGGCGTCAGCAGCGCTCCGCAGCTCATCTTTAACGGCGACCTCGGCAACTTCCATACGGCGCGCAATCAACTGGAACTAGCCGGCAGCCGCAACAAGCTTGACTACTATGGCGCTTACTCGTGGTTCCAAACCGAGAATGCGCTGCCCATGGATCGCTACCACAACGGAGCGGCAGTGGCTAACCTCGGCTGGCAGCAGAGCGCGAGCCTGCAACTGCGCGGCACAGTGCGTTACGGAGTTTCAGCAGTGGGTGTGCCCAATGCGTGGAACTTCTACGGGATAGCCGATGACCGCAAGCAGAGCGACCAGAATCTCTACATCGGCGGCTCCATCGACTACCAGATGACGCCGGATTTTCATAACAAGGTCCAGTACGGCGCGGCTCGCAAGCGTGAACAGTCGATGCAGTGGTACCCCGCAGGCATCTGCATCCCAGTCGGAACCTGCGATCTGCCGGTTGGCACCTATCCCGCGGGCAATTTCTACGGCGAGGACGTGACTATTCGCGGGGCCAACCATGCGCAGGTCGTCGGCCAGGCGATCCTCAACTATTCGACAGCGAACTATTCGATTTATCCCAATCGCCTCGACCTGATCACAGACCGCGACGAGTTGAACTACGAAGGGGACTATCACTTCACGCCGCACCTGACCGCGTTGATCGGCTTCCGATTTGAGAATGAGCGCGGCTCCGAGCGCGAGCCGGTTTACGTCCTCGATGACGAAGCTGAGCGCAACAACTACAACTACCTCGCCGAGGTTCACGGCGACTTCAAAGGACGCCTCTTTTACACCCTCGGCGGCAGCTTGCAGCGCTATCAGATCATCGGCACGCAGACCTCACCCCGAGCCGGGCTCTCGTATTACCTGATCCGGCCCCGGCGAGGCATCTTCAACGGAACGCGGTTGAGCTTCAACTTCGCCGACGCCGTACGCGAGCCGACTCTGGCCGATCAGTCAGGATCGCTCTACACCTTCCTGCAGGCGCATGGAGGCCAGCAGACGATAGACCAGTTGCATATTCCGCAGCTCACCGCGCCCACCGCGCGTACCTGGGAGGGTGGAGTCGAGCAGGGCCTGATTGGCGAACGAATCATCTTCCGTCTCAACCTCTTTCACAACCAATTCGGCAGGCAGATTGAGAGCGTCGGAGCAGGCCTGATTCCGCAACTCTTGCCCGGCCTGACTCCGGCCGAACAACAGCAGCTTGAGGCCTTCCTCAATAACAACGGTGCCTACTCCCTCGACGTCAATTCAGAGGCCTTCCGCGCCATGGGCGTCGAAACAACCGTGGAAGGTGGCATCGGCCGCAACATCTTCCTCAAGGGCGGCTACACCTACCTGGACACGGTCGTGCAACGGTCGTTCTCCAGCGACAATGCAGCGCTGCTTGATGGATACGCGCCCACCTACAACGGCATCCCGATCGGCATCTATTCGCCGCTCAAGGGCGCGCGTCCCTTCAGGAGGCCGCCGCATACCGGCTTTATTTCGGCCAGCTACGCGGGCCGGAAAACCACCGTAATCTCGACGATGGCCTTCTCAAGCCGAAGTGACGACTCGACCTTCCTCGGCTACGCAGATCTCCAGCAGGAGAACTCGCTCTTGCTCCCGAATCGCAATCTCGACTTCGGATTTGCGAAGATCGACTTTGGCGGCAGCTACCTGGTTTTCTCCCGGCTGTCGATCTACGGCCAGGCGGAAAACCTGCTGAGCGACCAGCATATTGCGCCCATCGGATATCCGAGCCTTCCGTTCAATTTCCGCATGGGTCTGCGCATCCAGGTAGGCAAGGCAGGGCAATAGCAGATGAAACAATTGAAGATAGATTTTTCATAACATCGACAAATGATTTTATGGCGGCGATATCTCTGCAAGATGCAAGGCTGAGAAGTTGCCGCCTTTTCCTCTGGTTTTCATATTGGTAGGTGTCGATTGTTGGTTGATCAAGCTGTTGTTGTGTTAATTAATATTCACAATATGGTAGTTCGCCGTTCACCGGGAAACGGACCAGAGAAGAGTACCATCCGCAGGGTGAGTAAGCAGACATCCCGCACGATCGTCCCAACTTGTTCATAAACAAGCACATGGAGGAGATCATGAGCCAAGCCAGCAATCACAGATCCTGTAACCATCCTCGCTCTGAGTTATCCGTTATCGTGTCCTGACTCCACCGTCGCGGATTCGCCAGGGCAGCTCCCTTGATGGAAGCAAACCCGCCAAATGTGGGATGCTAACAGTGGGCTTATACCTTGTAATTCCCGCATGGCAGGTTCCAATGCGCGCTCGACTCAGGTGCGACGCAAGAGGAACACGACATTTCTGTCAGCGTGAAACGGATAAGTCTGGCCTGCGAAGTCTGTCGACGGATTTGCTCCGTCCGAGGGCTTTGCCGTACCGAAGAGCTTCACATTTTTGGAGACCAATATGTCAATCAGTTTTCGCCCTGGCCGCATCGTCGTCCAGGCTTGTTTTGTCCTGATACTTGCACTCTGTACCTTCGCCCATGCGCAGACGGCTGTAGATGGCGCAATCGGAGGCACAGTGCTCGACAGCACCGGAGCCGTCGTTCCGAGCGCCACCGTCGTCGTGCACAATAATGGCACCAATGCCGAACAGAATGTCGTCGCCGATGAATCCGGATACTTCCGCGTGATCCATCTGCAGCCCGGCCCTTACAACGTCACCATCACCGCACAGGGATTCGACACCTACAAATCCACCGACGTGACTGTGCAGGTCGGCCTTCTAACCGATGTGCAGGCGCACCTCAAAATCGGCAATTCCTCTGAGACGGTCGAAGTGACCGGAGAGGCGCCGCTGGTCAACACCACCTCGCCCGACTTCGCCGGTGTGGTCGATGAACTGACCCTGCACAGCGTGCCCGAAAACAACTACCGCTGGTCGGCATTCGCGCTTCTCACCCCCGGCGTCGTCAACGATTCGAACGGCTTCGGTCTTCTCAGCTTCCGAGGTCAGAGCACCCTGTTGAACAACGTGACCATCGACGGCACCGACGACAACCAGGCCTACTTCTCTGAAGAGCGTGGACGCACCCGCGCCGGTTACTCGACCATCAAGGCCGCAGTGCAGGAGTTCCAGGTCAACACCTCCAATTACTCGGTGGAGTACGGCCGCTCTGCCGGCGGCATCGTGAACTCGGTGACCAAGAGCGGCACCAACACCATCCATGGCGAAGGCTACTACTATGATCGCGACAGCGACTGGAACGCGACCAACAGCTACGTAACTCATCCGGTCGAGACCGCGCCCAACACCTTCACCCCAACCGCCTTCAAGCCCACCGATCTTCGCAGACAGTTTGGCTTTGGCGTTGGCGGACCGCTCTGGAAAGACAAGCTGTTCTTCTTCTTCGCCGCGGACAAGTTCTACCACGACTTCCCAGGCGCCGCGACGATCACGGGCACGAGCGCCAACTCAAACTTCTTCAACACTGCCGGCACCTATGCAGCCGCGCAGATTGCGCAGCTGCAGGCCGATACGGGCCTGTCGGCAACCGCCGCGGCCAACTTCTACGATGCCGGCATCACAGGCCTCACCAGCATGCTCGGCACTACTCCTCGAACCGGCGATCAGACCATCTACTTTCCCAAGATCGACTGGCAGGTAAACCAGAAGAATCATGTTTCGGTTGAGGCCAACCGCATGCGCTGGACCTCACCAGCCGGCATTCAGACCGCCCCGGCAGTCGCTTACGGCATGTCGAGCTTCGGCAACGACTACGTTCGCGATAACTGGATCGTAGGCAAGCTCGACAGCTTCATCACATCGACCATCAGCAACGAAGCACGCTATATGTACGGACGCGACTTCGAGTTTGAATCCAACCAGTCTCCCACCGCCTACGATCAGAACAATTTGCTTAGCAGCGGCAGCTACACCAACCCCCTCGGCCTGCCGCCAAACATCTTCCTCAGCGGCTTCTTCCAGTTCGGCACGCCACAGTTCCTCAATCGTGAGGCTCTTCCCGATGAACGCCGCTATCAGATTTCCGATACGGCAAACTGGATCCACGGCAACCACAGCTTCAAGTTTGGCGTCGACTATATCCACACCGATGACCTGATCATCAACCTCTACAACCAGTACGCAGGCTACTCCTACACCGGCAACACCCCGCTGGGTAACTACTTCGCCGACCTCTATCTCGCGACAAATCCAGTCGCAGGAAAGAAGGCGCAAAACTACAACACCTTCAACCAGGGCATTGGTGTAGCAGGTCTGAATTTCACGACCAGCGACTACGCTCTCTTCGCGCAGGACGAGTGGAAAGTCAACCCGCGCCTGAGCCTCACCCTCGGCGTTCGCTGGGAGTATGAGAAGCTGCCCGATCCTCAGCTGGCTAACTCGCTGATCGCCGCGACATCGAGTCTGCCGTCCTATGCCGGCAACGTCGGTCCGCGCGTCGGATTTGCCTATGACGTCTACGGCGGTGGAAAGACCATTCTCCGCGGTGGCTACGGCATGTTCTTTGCTCGCGCCATCAACTCGACCGTCTATCAGGCCCTCATCGGCACCGGCGCCGCCGGCAGCCAGGTGAACCCGAACCTGTTCCCGGGCAGCACCTGCGCTCCGGTCTTCCCACAGGTAGTTGCGGCAGCGAACGACGCAACCTGCCTCGGCGGATCAAGCGGCAACGCCACAGCCTACTACCTCGACTCCAACTTCAAAGTGCCGCAAATCCATCAGGCCGACCTGACGCTCGAACAGCAGCTAGGCAGCCATGATGTGTTCAGCGTTTCATGGCTGGGCTCATGGGGCCGCAGGTTGCCGGACTTTGTCGACACCAACCTGCCCGCCCCGACGCCTACTGAATTCGTCATCGCCGACCCCAACCAGACAGGCCCGCTGGCTAACAATTCCACAGTTACGGCGAATGTCTATTTCTATGACACCGCTAACTCCAATCACCGTCCCAACCCCAACTTCAGTTCGATCACCGATATCTTCAGCGGCGTGAACTCCAACTACGAAGCGTTGGTTGGAACCTTCAAGCACAAGATGAACCACTACGTCTCGTTCGACACCAACTACACGTGGTCGCACGCGCTTGATTTCGGCGAGAACAACACCACCGGCGCGAGCGCGACTTCGCTGCTCGATCCGGCAAACATCCACCTCGACTATGGAAACTCCAACCAGAACGTACCCAATCGGTTGGTGTTCTACGCCGTGGGGACCTCTCCGTATCGCGTCCATGGGCCGCTCGGCTATCTCGTGAATGACTTCGAGATCTCGCCGGACTTCCAGTTGCAGAGTGGGCTGCCGTACTCACTCGGTGTCAGTGGTTCATCATCGAAGCTCTACCTGAATCCCGGCTCCCCCGCGCAGGGTTCGATCATCAGCACCAGCTCCTTCAACGGATCGGGCGGCGCAAATCGCATCCCGGGCTTTGACCGCAATGCATTCCAGCAGCCCAAGACCTATGTCATCGATCTGCGGCTCTCAAAGAAAGTTGTGTTTCGCGAACGGTATAGCCTGGAGTTCCTGGCCGAAGCCTTCAACCTCGCCAATCACCAGAACGTCACGTCCGTCGGCACAACTGCCTACGCAGTTTCAACAGACAAGGTGCGTCATCTGAACGAATTCGTTCCCTACACCAGCGTCCCATTCCAATCAATCACCGGCACCAACAACAGCAACTTCGCCTACAACGTTCGCCAGCTTCAAATGGCAGTCCGGTTGAAGTTCTAAAAACCAGCAAACACTCAAGCATAAAGACGCGGCAGCCTCAACTGCCGCGTCTTTTGCATTTGCCCCTGCCTTTCTGTGTGTAATTCCCAGAGCTCAGGTCAGCAGGAGCGATAGACGCAGCAAAGAAAGCGGCGCTCCGACCCTCGAAGCAAATCCTCTCGATGTAGAGTTGACGGCTTCGACTACATTCACAGGCTACGCATCGGCGTTTCAGCGCGCCGGCTTCAGGACCGTCGCTCGCCACATCTCCTCGCGCCCGACCATGCGTCTTGACCTTCAAACCTAAGACTCCTCGAAGAAACCGCAGGCCGTCAAACTCCGCGTAGAAGATCCGCGGCCTGGCGCTCACAGGGCGAAAAATAGAGAATGACCCCCGGGGGAGGGTATTAATTTTCTGGGGCAATTATCCCTTGACATCAAGTAGTACAAATGGCATACTGTAGTTGCCATGAAGCCGAAGCAATCAATTCCGAAGCACTTGCGCTTTACAATC
>Ga0182024_10010366_pt1 | contig 18994 bp, 15 predicted proteins | sample P32metaG_FD_120480 | JGI IMG/M metagenome (GOLD analysis project Ga0182024, IMG submission 120480) | Permafrost microbial communities from Stordalen Mire, Sweden - P3-2 metaG (Illumina Assembly) | ecosystem: Environmental > Terrestrial > Soil > Wetlands > Permafrost | place: Sweden: Stordalen... | reverse complement strand
CGTAGCGCCAGCAAGGGTTGAACCGCCTCGCCGAAATACCGCATCCATGCGCTTCGCCACGGAGTTGCGAGCTACGGGCTCGGAGCATGAATCATGCCGAGCGACAGGTGTCAAGACGACTCGGCAATAATTTCCGCGGCTTGCCGCCGAGGTAAAAAATCACCCTTTGTCGGTCCGAAGATTTGGCTTAGAATCAATCCCCAGTGGAACACGTTGCAACTCATCCGCCGATCAAGCCGTTCGCAGGAAGGAACCAACCGCCGTGTTGTCCGTACGACCGAAAGTCGCCGAGTTGCTGTTCCACGTCTATGGACGCGCGTTACACCCGGAGTTGTTCGAGGTTCATTCCTCGCGGACCGTTCAACGCGGCGGCTACGAGGCGACGATCAATATCACCAGTGCCGGCCACGTCGTCGCCTGGCGTTATCAGGGCATCACGCTGACGGAAGTCGCCGCCAGCGCCCATCACCCGTTGCCGCTCAAGCGCCGGCTGATTTCCTATCTGCTCAAAGGGGAGCGAAACGATCGGGTCGAATGCCGCGGCGGGGTTCGCTATCAGATGAATTTTCAATTGGAAGCGGTCGATCCCCAATTGTTCTGGACGTTTCAACAGGAACTGGCTCTCGACGGCCAGCATCAAGGAATGCTTCACCGCTTCGACTCCAGCGGCCGCATGGCGCTTGGCGCCCTAAGCTACATCAATGTGGAAACTCGCAACCGCAGCCTTCTGGTGCAGGCGTTTCACACGTTTCCCGACGACTACGCGATCGTCAAAAGCCAATCGCTGTTCGAGATTCCGTAGCAGCGGAAAAGGTGGCAGGAACCTTTTCGCAAACGGCTTCGACCGTGATGCCGGCATCTGGCGTGCGAAAAGGTTCCTGACACTTTTTCCGGCTCCACGCTCGGGATTGCTTTAAGCCCAGCCAGTCTTTTCGCGCAGAAATCGCTCTAGCGCCGCGTTATACGCAGCCGGATTTTCCAGCGGGCTCATGTGGCCCGCGCCGGGAATCACGACAAACTCCGCGCCGGGAACCCGTTCGGCGATGCCGCGCATCTCTTCGACGGGCGAAATCACATCGTGCTCGCCGACGACGACCAACGTCGGCACACGAATTTCCGCTAGCGACGCGGTCATGTCTGGGCGGCCAGCCATTGCCACGAGCGCTGCGGCGACACCAATCGGCGACGCCCGTTCGATCGCGGCCACGGTGTCGGCAATGCATGGCAGTTGCTTGGCCACCGTTTCCGGACCAAACAACTTGGGCATCATCGCCGCTTTGACCGGGTCGATTCCCTCGGCCAGAACTCGCTTGGTCAGTTCCATTCGGCCGGCGACCGCTTGCGGGGTGTCGGCAATCGAACGTGTGTCGCAAACCACCAGCGCGGCGAGACGAGATGCATACTTCGCGCAGAATTGCCAGGCGATGTAGCCTCCCATCGACAGCCCGCAGAACGCAATGGGCCGGTCGACCTCCAGCCGATCGAGCAGAGCGTTCAGATCGTGCGCGTAAGTGCCCATCGAAACCGGCGACCCCGCGGCATTCGAACTGCCGCCAAAGCCGCGCAGATCGGGCGAGATTACACGGCCGCGCGAGCCGAAATAATCGATCTGCGGCTGCCACATCGTGTGGTCCAGCGGAAAGCCGTGGACAAGCAGTAGTATTGGTTCACTGCTGGAACGACTCCTGCCGCGATCTTCCACGGCCAAACGAACATCGCCAAGCGAAACTACTTTCATGCTGTCCCCTTACGCGGGTGTCTCAGAGAGTCGCGTGGCAGCGAATAAGCCCAGGGAAGGCCGCCAGCGCTTTCTCTAAATGCGAAGACGATGGCGGCCTTCCCTGGGCTTGGCGCGAGCTTCCCAAACCAAGACGTCACTTCTTGGCCTTCGCCTCGTCCAGCGCCTTGCGGAATTCCTCGAGCGATCGGCGGATCTGAGCGGAGCCGGGATCGAATTCGACTGCTTTGGTCTGATACTTGACCGCGTTTTCGAAATCCTTTTTCGCGGCATAGCAATGGGCCAGCGTGTCCAATAGCTCCCCTTCGCCGGGCGACATCTCGACCGCTTTCTGAGAGTAATCGAGCGCCCGATCGAGGTTTCCCTCGGTATTGGCCACGAGCCAGGCGTATTCGTTGTAGCAATTGCGAGCCCGGTCGGGGTCGGATTGGCCCGTCAGGCTGATTTCATACGACTGGATCGCGCGATTGATCAATTCGAGGGTTTGCTTGCGGCGCTGCGCATCTTGATTCGGGAGATGGTACATCGCGATCAGCACGTCCGGATCGGGATCGGCCGGATCGCCCTTGTCGATCGCCTCATCCAACTCCTCGGATTGCCGCTTGCGATCGTTTTTCGCCGCGAACTCGCAGGCCAGATAGAAATGGAGCTGGGCGCGGATCAACCCGGGCCGCAACTCGAACTCCGCCATCTTCTGCGCGAGCTCGCCATTCTTTTTCAACTGTTCGACCAATTTTTGCAACATCTCCGCGGCTTCGCCGTCGCGCTCCTGATCGTGCAGCATTTCGGCGAGAAACGTGCGACTCCGCAATACTTCTCGGCTGTCGGCCGGATCGTCTTTGACAATCCGCTGATATTCCTTTTCCGACCAGGCCACCATTCCATGCAAATAAAGCCGCTGCGCAACTTCATAGCGGGCGGTCAAGTCCTCGGGCTCCGTTGTGATGATCTTAAAAGCTTGTTCGGCGTATTTTTCGGACCCCGCTTCGTCGCCCCGGGCTTTGTGCGACTGGGCCTGGGCGTAGAGCAGAGTCCGGTCGGCGGCAAACGTCCGGTCGAACTGCCGGGCCGTCTCGTCGACCACTTCCCACGCTTTCTGCGCAACCAGCCAATCGACAAAACTGATCAACTCGTCGACATTGTCGCTTTCCCGAGCGATCATCTTCCGCATCACGTCGATGGCCCGATCGCGGTGCTGCCGGACCAGCAGCATTTGGGCATAGTTCCGCAGCAGCAGGTTTTGAAGTTGGGTCTCGGCTTGCGGATCGGTCGCATCGGCGACGGCCAACTCTTCCGTGACCAGCTTGTCCCAATCCGCGAGAGCCGCTTCCGGATCGTCGTGGCTGTGGACATAATTTTGCAGCCACCGGGCAGGCGCGCGATCGCTTCCGGAAAGTGCACGAAGAATCTGTTTGGCTTGCCGCGGCCACGCCGTTTCGGCCGGCTCGGGTTGCTGCATGATGTCTAGCGCACCCGCTTTGGCCAGCAGTGCCGACTTCTCGAAGCGAATCAAACGGCACAGCGGCTCGAGCGCCTCGTTGCGCGGCATCTGGATCAGCTTTGCCATCACCACGCGCCGATCGCGCAAGTTCTTCGAGTCGTAGTCGGTCAGCGCTTCTTTCACCAGCGGCGAATCGGTTTCGTGAATCCAATCGATGCGAATCAGATGAACGAGATAGCGAGCGCGGGCGGCGATCTCCAGATCGTCGTTATCCTCGGCCGCCACGAGCACGTCGAACGCCTCGGGCCCCAGCTTGGCCAGTTCCTCCTGGGCCTGCTGCCGCACCGCGTATTGCGGGTCGCCCAATTGGCTGATGAGCGCGGCCGTTCGTTGCGCGATCGTGGGGGCAGCCGAAACCGTGTGCCCCTCGGGCCCGGCCATCGCGGTCCCGGTCGGCGCGCCCAGCCACGCGAACGACAATCCCAGGCACAGAGTCATCCAGAATTTGGCCATTGATCGTCTGCCTCATTTCGGAAGCTTTTTGAAGGTCGAACAACATCCATTCTATCCGCCAGACTTAAGCATACTATTCTGGCTGCGGAAATGGCAAGCAGCGAGCGACCAGCATGGGCGTTTTCGCGGTCAATTGCGGTCCTCCAACGGTTCGCCCCGACCGACTGTTTAGGCAAAGTGCAGCCGGGCCGCTATACTGCGGCGGTCGTATGCCGTGCCGAATTGCGATAGTCACGGGGCGAGCGGGACTTCAGAAAATCGTGTAAGGACACACCAGCGTGAGCCCGGTCGAAACTCAATGCCCCAGCTGCGGCGCGCCGATTCGCTTTGCGCTCGGCTCTTCGGTCGTAACGGTCTGCGCGAATTGCCGCTCGGTCGTCGCCCGGGGCGATCAACGGTTGGAAGACCTCGGCAAAGTCGCCATGCTGGCCGACACCGGTTCGCCGCTTGTCGTCGGGCGGAAGGGAATCTATCGCGGGATGCCGTTCGAATTGACCGGCCGGGCTCAATTTGCTCACGAGGCCGGCGGCGTTTGGGACGAGTGGTACGCCAGTTTTCCGAACGATCGCTGGGGCTGGCTGGCGGAGGCGCAGGGGAAATTCTATCTGACCTTTGCCCGGCACGTTTCGGCCGGAGCGACGCTGCCCGATCCGAAGCAGATCGAATTGGGACACAAATTCACGCTCCCCGGCGTCGGCATGTTGGTGGCCAACGAGATCGGCCGGGCGACGGCCAAGTCGGCCGAGGGCGAGATTCCGTATCGGCTGGTGCCCGGCGCTCCGCTCGACTACATCGATCTGACCGGCGCTGGCGGCAAGTTTGCCACGTTCGACTACGGCGACGATCCGCCGACGGTGTATCTCGGCCAGGAAGTGACGCTCGACGATCTCGGCATTTCGCCCGCCGCCGCGCCCGAGCGCGAGCCGCGGCACGTCGGCGCGATCCAAGTGAATTGCCCGAAGTGCGGCGGAGTGCTCGATCTGCGGGCGCCGGATGTCGCGGAGCGAGTGGCCTGCCCGTATTGCAATTCGCTGCTGGATTGCACTCAGGGGAAACTGCAGTATCTCGAAGCTCTGAAGCAAACGAATGTCGCGCCGTTGATCCCGTTAGGCGAGGTCGGCACGCTCGAAGGAAAATCGTATACCGTGATCGGTTTTTTGCTCCGTCATGTGGAGGACGCGGGGACAAAATACTATTGGCAGGAATTCTTGCTTTATAGCGTCGGGATTGGGTTTCGCTGGCTCGTGGAAAGCGATGGGCATTGGAGCTTCGTGAAAAGCGTTCCGCCGGGGGAAGTGGAAATTAGCGGGCGGATTGCCATGTACCAGGGCCGGCATTTTCGCCTTTTTCAATTCGCGCCGGCCGTGGTCGATCAGATCGCGGGGGAGTTTTACTGGAAGGTCCACGTCGGCGAGCAAGTTCTATCGTCCGACTATATCGATCCGCCGCGGATGCTTTCGCGCGAGATTTCGACGGTCAACGGCGCAAAAGCGGACGGGCCATTGGCACAGCATGGCGAGATCAATTGGTCATTGGGCACTTACCTGCCACGGCAGGACGTCGCAAAAGCATTCAAAGTGGTGGATCTAGCATCGCCCGAGGGCGTCGGGCCCAATCAGCCGTTCGGCGCCAAGGGGGTATACCCGGTTTGGGCGGTGCTGTTGGCCGTCGCGATCGTGATCTGGCCGATCCTGGCTTGGCTGCGGCCGTCGCATCTGCTGACGGAAAAAATCTACACGCTCGAACCTCCCACGGCGCCGGAGACGACGCGAACCGTGTTCGAGTCGCCATTGACCGTCGATGCGCATCGGTCGATCCACATCCGCATCAACGCGCCGGTGAACAATTCCTGGCTGGCGGTCGACGGCGATTTATACAACGAAGACACCGGCTTGTTGGAGCCTTTCGAGGCGGCTGTCGAATACTATTCCGGAACCGACAGCGACGGCGAATCGTGGACCGAGGGATCGCACGAGACCGACGAATATCTCTCGGCCGTTCCGCCGGGCAACTACACGCTTCGGTTGGAGGCGCAATGGACCAACATGACGCAGCCGACGACGATGCAAGTGCGCGTCGAGGAAGCCGGCCCGCGGCTGTCGCATTTTCTCTGGCTGCTGCTCGCGCTTTCGATCTTGCCGCTAATCACGATCTATTTCCATTTCCGCTTCGAATCGGCCCGCTGGGAAGACAGCGATTTCAAGCCGGCCCCGCGATTCGTGATCGATAGCGGCGAGTGATTGATGAGCGGCGATAAATCGCTTTCGCGCTGTCTTACTTCAACAGATATGCTTGCTCCGCGCGCTGCAGTGGCGACGATTTGACAGAAATCTCAAACACGGTAGTCGGTATTTCCTGACCTGCCCAAACATATCCTTGCCTATCGTCGATAAAGGTTCTAATCCCAAAACCCCAGCCGCTAAAGTCAACGCCGTTTCCGTTCTTGATCCTAACCATTCCTCTGAAAGGCTGTCGCCCGTCCGGCTTGTTAAAGATGCCCAAGAGGTGAGCGCCGTATCCGAAAGCATTTGTTCCGTTCCATCCGAATCTTTCAGCGTCGTTCGAGGTTCCGAGTTGTTCCCGCGTCACCCCGATGATGACCACCCTCTTCACGTCGGCCCGCATTCTGAGAAACTCAACGTCATCTCGCACGGTGTCAAGAGGAACCGCAAACTTATCACGCCCCGCGTTCACGTTTGTGTTCCAGATCGACGGATCAGTGGAACGGAAGATGACAATCCAATCACCTTTGAACGAATTCGTGGCCGAATTGCTAATCTCATCGACGAGCTTCTGCACTGTAACTTTCTGAATCCCGGAAAGCCCAGGCAGAGCCCTTTTATACCAATGCAACGATCGCTCTTGACCACCTTTGATTTTGTTCCACGCGTCCCCAATTGCCACGTAGTCTTTGGAGTCGCGTTCCAGCCTGGCGACGTTCTTCAGGGCGTCGTCATCGCCTAAAGCCAGCATCGGAACGCCCCGGTCCCAGTCCTTCTTCACGAAGCACAGGAACGAGCCAACGATTCGGTTTGCTTCGGGATCGGCGGGGCTCTCCTGCAATTTTAGTTTTGCTCCCGCCGCCTTCTTGAACTCGTCTTGTGCTGTTTTCGCGTCGCGCTCTTGGGTCGTCGCGGTCTTGATTGCCGCCGGATCCTTTGCCCTCCTCGCAGATGCAACTAAAAGCTCAGCCAGGTTCTCCGCCGACTTGTAGTCGTCGCGCTCGTATGCCTTACCAATGACATCCTGAATCTTGCCGCTCACCTCGGTTCGCTTCGACATTGATTCCAATACGTTCACCCAAATCGGGAAAACGTTCAATTCGAAACGTGCGTCCAAGGGTTCCATCGCCGAGTCGAGCGTCTCAACATCATCGTTCGCCGCGCTAATCTCGATGGTCTTACGGAGCAGCGCATATTGCCCCGCAACGTCACCGTTGGTTCCTTGCGCGACCCCGAGAAGCTGTTGACCAAAATCCTTGGTTGGATGAGCGAGTTCTTTCTTGTAAAGGTCCTTGATCGCGGCCTCAGCCCGCTTGATTTGATCTGCGTCGGGAGGAGCCAATTTCTTCGTCGCGTCGTTGGCACTGGCGTCCGGCACTGCGGTCGGCATCGGTTCCGTCGCTGCGGAACCAACGGTGGCCGGGGGTTTTGGCGTATCGACTGGCGGTGACGGACTTGGCTTTTCGGAATCTGGCGGTGCGGTTTCCTGTGAGGCAACGGCAGTCGGATCAGGAATCGGAGCTGGAGCTATCTTCGCGTCTGGCGTTGGGCTGAGGCCGTTCGGCTCGACGTTCACAGGATTGCTAGAAGACTTGTCGGACGACGGCGCGACGGCGGGTTTGACGGAAGCTGGATGCTCCGGCGGTTTAGTCGACTCCGTCAGAGTCGCGACAGCTTTCGCTGGATTTGCGGGAACCGAATCCTCACCGCCCGACAGCGAATTGACGACGATGATCGTCCCGACCACCAACTCAATAGCTGTCGCTGCGGCAACCCATACCAGCGGGCTGGTTTTCTTTTTTTGCCGCCCGACGGATGTTGAATTCGTCGACCGGAACTCTGAGGCCATCGATTCGAGGTCAATTGCCGACGACGCGGGGAGCGCCTGCGCAGCCCGGCCTGGCCCGGCGATAGCCTCGGCGCGGGGGAGCGAGGAAACGGCCGGACCGGTTGGCACATTTGCCGCGCCCGCCACGGCGCTTTGAGCCGCGATCCGCTGCCGCAACCGGGCATCATAAGCCAACTTTTTCTCGGCGTTCAGCAGCGTCACTCGTGCTTTGGAAAGTTCATTGAGAATGTCCTCGGCGAGGGGAGCGTTCTCTCCAATTTGAAATTGCCGCAGGAGCGCCATGCGGCTGTCGGCGGCGTAGGAAATGGCATCCGCGTCGGATTCGAGGGCGTCCACACCGAGCAATCGATAGAGCGTGGGCGGTTGGTCTAGCGCCTTAATGCCCAACCACTTCGTGTAGGCCGTTTGCTTGTCGAGCATCGAACTCCCCCGTCGCCGAAAACCTCGAACGCGCCGGATGGTGGCGAGATCAAACCCCAGACCCCATGATACCAATAAGGATGGCCGCGCCGAAGCGCCGGGGGCCAAATATCGACCCGGCACAGACCCGGCGCTCGGGACCGTCAACGATCGCTTTTCCCTAGCCCAGGCGTGAACGCCTGGGGGAACGCGGAAGAAAAAACGTTCGCCAGCCCGCTTCAGCGGGCTTCCCGTGGCGTCGGCTTGAGCCTTTTGAGGCGCCCCAGGGCAGGCGGCTAAAGCCCAAGCAGCGAGAAGCCCCGTGAACGGGGCTGACGAAGAGGGTTTCGTTGGATCCGGCGGTCCCCAGGCGTAAACGCCTGGGCTAGGGAAAAGGGTGTGGTCGCAAGGGAAATTAGGTGTGATCGCTGAAGAAACGATGGGACCGCGTAATTTTCCAATCTCTCTTGGCGCCGTTTTGTCTGGACAGGCTGCCCACCGGCTGTTACCACATATCGCAGCACGTCTCGCCAACACGAATCGCAGGTTTTCGATGCTCGCCAAGATTTACGCTGTGATCGGCTCGGCCCTGTTGGCCGGGTTCATTGGGATGTCGGCGACCGGATGGGAGCCGGTGGCGGCCGAGCAAAAGGTTTTGCCGCCCAGCGTGCGGCAGTCGCCGGGCGGATACCGGTCGTTTCACTTTTGGCATTCTGGATTCCGAGGAGGAAAGTGATGCCTGACCATCTAGGCGCTCAGATTGCTTCGGTTTTGGTGTTCGGCGCGCTGGGGCTGGCGCTGTTTGCCGTCGCCTTTGTCGTCATCATCATGATTATCAAGCACGTGCCGCTGAGCGTGCGGAAAGAGATCGAGCAAGACCATAACACTGCGCTGGCGATCATCATCGCGTCGATGATTTTGGGGATATCGGTAATTGTCGCGGCGGCGATTCATGGTTGAAGGGAGTACGTGAAATCGGCGCTAAGCCCAGGGAAGGCCGAGAGGAGTCTTTTCAATCGCGGAACGCCCGGGCGGCCTTCCCTGGGCTTGGGGGCGCGTCAGCGGCTCCGTATCGGCGCGGTTGCCGCGGAGTATGATTTGCCCATCGACAGTTTCTTTTAACAATCGTTCGCCGACTTACCGCCCGCGCCCTATGCCTCGTCCGTGGCTGCTGTTTCTTAATGTGTTGGTGATTGCCACGTGCGGGCTTGTTTACGAACTGCTGGCCGGCACGTTGGCCAGCTATGTGCTTGGCGATTCGGTGACGCAGTTCTCGCTGATCATTGGCGTCTATCTGAGCGCGCTGGGGGTCGGGGCATGGCTGTCGCGATTTGTCGATCGTGGGCTGGCTCGGTGCTTCGTCGAAGTGGAAATCGGCGTGGCGCTGTTGGGCGGACTTTCGGCGCCGCTGCTGTTTTTTAGTTTCTCGCGGCTCGGCTGGTTTCACGTTGTCTTATACGGGCTGGTGTTCGCCATCGGCGTGCTCGTCGGACTCGAGTTGCCGCTGCTGATGCGGATTCTGCGCACTCGGCTGGAATTCAAGGACCTCGTTTCCCGAGTGCTGACGTTCGACTACATCGGCGCGCTCGTCGGTTCGCTGCTGTTTCCCTTGTTCCTCGTGCCGCGACTGGGGCTCATGCGAACGTCGCTCGTGTTCGGGATTCTCAACGCGGCGGTCGGATTGTGGAGCACCTGGCTCTTGCGGCCGCTGATCGAAGGTCGCATTTTCGGATTGCGGGCGCGGTCGATCGTGGCGATCGCGATTCTCGCCGCAGGGCTGTCGCAGGCCGATCGGCTCACGTCGCTTGCCGAGGAGGAACTATTCGCCGATCCGATCGTTTACGCGCAGACGACCCATTATCAGCGAATCGTGATCACGCGCGGCCGGGCCGGGTTTCAATTGTTTTTGAACGGCAATTTGCAGTTCAGCTCCGCCGACGAATATCGATATCACGAGGCGCTCGTGCATCCGGCGATGGCGCTAGCGGGCGAGCCGCGGCAGGTGTTGGTGCTCGGCGGCGGCGATGGGCTGGCTGTGCGCGAGATTCTCAAGCATCCGTCGGTCGAGCATGTCACCTTGGTGGACCTCGATCCCGACATGACGCGGCTTTCCGTTCGGTTTCCGCCGCTCGGCGAATTGAATCGGCATTCGTTTTCCGATCCGCGGCTGACGGTGGTCAACGAAGACGCGATGATTTGGCTCGATCGGCCGCGCGGCGAAAAGCCGTTCGACGTGGCGATCGTCGATTTTCCCGATCCAAGCACGTTCGCGCTGGGAAAGCTCTACACGACGCGGTTCTATCGGCTATTGCGGGCGGCGCTGGCTCCGGGTGCGACCGTGGCGGTGCAATGCACTTCGCCGCTATTTGCGCGGCAATCGTATTGGTGCATCGTGCGGACGATCGAGGCAGCCGGGTTCAACGTGCGGCCCTATCATGCTGCGGTGCCGTCGTTCGGAGTGTGGGGATTTGCGCTGGCGCGGCAGGAACCGTTTGAGGCGCCGACGAAGTCGCCGAGCGGCTTGCGGTTTTTGAACGACGAGACGCTGGCCGGCATGTTCCAACTTTCCACGGATCTTGGCCCGGTGCCGGTCGAGATCAATCGATTGGACAACCAGGTGCTGGTCCGCTACCACGAAACGGAATGGCGGCATTGGGAGTAACGCGCGAGTGTCTCACCATCTCAACCGCCGCGAACTGTTGATCGCCATGCTTGGGCTGCCGGCGGTGATGGCGGGGTGCCACGGCGCCGATAGATCCGAGCCGGAATTCGGGGGCACGCTGGTTGGCCCGTCGTTTGAGTTCGGCCATCGATTGCGCGATGGCTGGCATGTCGCGCCGTCGGCCGATGCTTGGGAAACGAGGGGCACGGTAATCATTGGCGGCGGCGTGGCCGGTCTGTCGGCGGCGTGGCGACTGCGGAAGGCCGGTTGCGATGATTTCGTGATCGTGGAACTCGAGCCCGACCCAGGCGGAACGGCGCGCGGCGGACAATCGGGCGCGGGCGTTTCGTCGAAGACCGCGTTCCCCTGGGGCGCGCATTACGTTCCCGCGCCGACGCACCAACATCCCGCGCTGATAAAACTGTTCAACGAGCTCGGCTTGTTCGACGGCGTCGATGCCGATGGCGACCCGATTGTCGCCGAGCAATTCATTTGCCGCGATCCATCGGAACGGCTGTTTTATCGGGGCCGATGGTACGAAGGGCTCTATCTCTATACCGGCGCGAGCGCCGACGACCTCGCCCAGCGGCGCCGCTTCGACGCCGAGATCGACCATTGGGTGGCGTGGCGAGATGACCGCGGGCGGCGTGCGTTCGCCATTCCGACCGCTGCCGCTACCGACGATGCCGAAGTCGCGGGCCTCGATAAGGTCTCGATGGCGGAGTGGCTCGATGCTCGGCAGCTTACTTCGCCCCGGTTGCGATGGCTGGTCGATTATTCCTGTCGCGATGATTACGGGCTGACCCTCGAGCAGACGAGCGCTTGGGCCGGGCTGTTTTATTTTGCGTCGCGCGTCGTGCGGCGCGGGGCCGAAGCGCGACCGCTGATCACCTGGCCGGGCGGGAATAGCCGATTGGTCGAACATCTGTGCAGCGGATTGGATCGGCAGTTGCGGCTCGACACCGCGGCGCTCGATATTGTTCCGCGCGACGGCGGCGTCGATGTCGTCACGATCGCTCGCAACGGGACAGTGCGCGACGGCATGTCGCGCGGCATTCATGCCGAGCGGGTCATCTTCGCGGCGCCGCAATTCTTGGCCCGGTATGTCGTCCAGCCATATCGCCAGAATCCGCCGGCGCATTTGCAGAAGTTTCGATATGGCTCATGGCTGGTCGCCAATTTGTTTTTGCGCGACCGGCCGGCGGAAAATGGATTTCCGCTCGCGTGGGACAATGTGCTTTACGACAGTCCGTCGCTCGGTTACGTGGTCGCCACGCATCAACTCGGGCCGGAATATGGGCCCACGGTGTTGACCTATTACTATCCGCTTTGCGATGCCGATCCGCGGCGAGCGCGGCAGAAGCTGTTGGACATGGACTGGCGCGATTGCGTCGAGGTTGCACTGGCCGATCTTTCGCGGGCCCATCCCGATATCCGGTCGCTGGTCGAGCGGATCGACGTGATGCGCTGGGGCCATGCGATGATCCGGCCGGAGCCGGGCTTTATCTTTCGTCCCGACCGACGCGCCGCCGCCGAGCCGTTTCGCGGGATTCATTTTGCGAATACCGATCTGAGCGGCGTGGCTTTATTCGAAGAAGCTTTTTATCATGGAGTCCGAGCGGCGGAAGAGGTTTTGCAGGCGCGCGGCCGGAAATCGGCATCGTTTTTGTAGCAGTGGCAGACGAACCACGCATCGAAGAATCAAAACCATGGCCACAACTCCCCAGCCCATGCTGCTCCCGGTTCGACCCGCCCGTGTCGCGTCGATCGACGCTTATCGCGGGTTGGTGATGTTCTTGATGATGGCCGGGATCATGAAATTGCCGGAGATCGCGCGGTCGATTCCGGAGAGCGGCTTTTGGGCGTTCTTGGGGCATCATCAAAGCCACGCGGAATGGATCGGCTGTTCGCTGCACGACATGATTCAGCCGTCGTTCTCGTTTCTCGTCGGCGTGGCGCTGCCGTTTTCGATCGCCAGCCGGCAGGCTCGCGGGCAGTCGACGTTTCGCATGTCGGCCCATGCGTTTTGGCGGGCGTTTCTCTTGATCGCGCTCGGCGTGTTCTTGCGCAGCATCGGCCAGCAGCAGACGAACTACACGTTCGAAGACACGTTGAGCCAGATCGGCTTGGGCTACGGATTTTTGTTTCTGCTCGGCTTCCGGCCGATGCGCGATCAATGGCTGGCGCTGGCGATCCTGCTGATCGGCTATTGGGCCGCGTTTGCCCATTATCCGCTGCCGGCCGCCGACTTTGACTACGCGAAGGTCGGCGTGTCGAGCCAGTGGCTTTCGGAGCATGGTCTCTCCGGCTTTGCGGCCCATTGGAATAAGAATAGCAATATCGCCTGGGCGTTCGACACCTGGTTTTTGAATAAGTGGCCGCGCGAGAAGCCGTTCGTTTTCAACGAAGGGGGCTATGCCACGTTGAGCTTCATTCCGACTTTGGCGACGATGATTCTCGGGCTCATCGCCGGCAAAGTGTTGCGCAGCGAACGGACGCCGTGGCGCAAGGTGCTTTGGCTGACAATCGCCGGTGCAATTTCGCTCGGCCTCGGTTGGCTGCTCGGAGCGGAAGGCGTCTGCCCCGTGGTCAAACGAATCTGGACGCCGAGTTGGACGCTGTTTAGCGGCGGCTGGTGTTTCCTGATGCTCGCGGGCTTTTACGCGGCGATCGACATCGTGGGCACGCGGCCATGGCAACGAGCTTGGGCCTTCCCGCTGATGGTCGTCGGCGCGAATTCGATCACCGCCTATTGCATTGGGCCATTATTTGGGCGATTCATCAACGACGCGCTGAAATGCCACTTTGGCCAAGATTGTTTCGCCCATTTCGGCACCATCTACGAGCCGCTCGTGCGTGGCGTGGCGATCTTGCTCGTCGAATGGCTGATCCTGCTTGCGATGTATCGCAAGAAGGTGTTTCTGAAGATCTGATACGCAATCTGGCTGTCGCGCCAGCCATCGTCACTTTTTCAAGTGCGCGTCCAAAAACTCGAACGCTTCCTTCTCGGCCCGTTCGGCATCTTTGCCGCCGAAGCCGTGCTTCGCCCCTTCCAACGGCACGAGTTTCACTTCCACGTCGACCGACTTTAGCCGATCGTTCATCCACTCCGCCTGCTCGAACGCGACATACTGATCCAGCGTGCCGTGCAAGAGCAGCGTCGGGGCGGCGTCGGGCGTCACCCAGTTCAGCGGGCTGGCCAAAATGTGCTGATGCCGTGCGCGCTCCAAATCGCCGCCAAGCCACATCGGCAACACCTCGGCCGCATCGACGCTCTTGCCATACGACTTCGTGAAATCGCTCGGACCATAATAATTGACGACGCAAGCGACCCGGCTCGACGGATCGCCCGCCGCCCGATCTCCCTCGAATTGCGGCACGTCGCCAGTGACGCCCATGAACTGCGCCAAATGTCCGCCGGCGGAGCCTCCCAGCACGGCGATCCGCTGCGGATCAACATGATATTTCTCCGCGTTGCTCTTCATCCATCGAATCGCCGCCTTGCAGTCGAACACGGCGGCCGGAAACTGATATTTGGGCGAGAGCCGATACGTGATCGTCGCGGCAACGTACCCTCGTGCGGCCAGTTTCTTGCACAGCCCGTCGTAGCCCTTCCGATCGCCGGCCCGAAACCCGCCGCCATGAATGCAAATCACCGCCGGCAGTTTCCCCTCGGCTTGCTTCGGCTGCGCCAGGTTCAATTGCAAATGTTGATTGTCGGGATTGCTGAATTCGATCCCTTCCTCGAACGTAACCTCATCCGCCCCTCGAGCCCGCGGCGCGAGCCAAGGGAGCAGCGACAGCGACAAAAGTCCAACCAGCAATGAGCGAATGCGCATGATTGAAATCCTTGGTGGGTAGGACGTTTTGGCGGGAACAGGCGGCGAGGCTGATTATTTCTTCCAAGCTCGCCGAGTGCAAGCGATTCAAGGGATTGGTTTCGGCACGCCAGTCGGGCAACGGCGCTCCCTGCTAAAGAAATAAGCTAGATTTCACGAGAGAGAACTGCACCTCAATCCAACCGAGGAATCGTATGGCCGAGCATGATCTTATGACCGCCAGGTACTTCAAGCCGGACGACGAATCGCCCTCGACGGGCGGTGCCGCGACGATCCGAGAATCCCGGCCGGCGCAGACCTCGCGTATGGCCACTGCGGCACGTGCATCAAAGTGGATTTCGGTCGTGGCCGCCGTGGCTTTCGTTGCCTGCGCGATCGCGTTGGCGGTTCCGTTTCTAAAGCTAAGGGCGCCGTCTTTGGGAAAGGCGAACAGCCCGGTCGATTGGCTGATTCGCCTTTGCGGCGGAGAACCCGACAAGGCCGTCGAAAAATGGCTCCGCGACCGCGGCGAAGCCAATAAGCGGGAATGGGACGAGAAGTATCGCCAGTCGCCGATGTATCAAGTCGATCCGTCAAAGCCCATCGACTGGCACTTCGAGCCGCAAGCAAACTTCAAGTAGTCGCAATCAATCAGATCGGCCGAGTTCCGGCTCGCCGTGGAATTGGCGCGGGCTCTCTGTTCCGCGTCACTTCCCGCCGTATTTCAGAAAATACTCGAAAAACGCCGCCATGATTTCGTTGTCGCCGTCGGTCGGTGCGTGCGTTTCGCGGCTGGTCATGGCGACGCGGTTTTCGTAGCCCAACAGCTTGTTCACCGCGACGGAATGGTTGAGCGCCCGCCAGCGGTCGAGCTTATCCTCGGAGCCGCCCGAGAGGAGAAACGGCCGGGGCGCCATCAGCGCATGCAGCTCGTGCAGATCGTGGCCCGACTCGACCAACTGCTTGTACGCGCCGGTGCGTGGCGAATCGGCCGAGAGCATCCCTTTCTTCCGCTCCTTGTCGGGCTGATAGCCCAGATACCACGGCTCCCAGTAATTCGCGAACGAACGCTTCTCGTCGAACACCACGTCGGGATCGAACCAAACGGCGGCGGCAAATCGCTCGTCGAGACACGAAGCAAACATCGCCCATTTGCCGCCGTAGGAAAGGCCCGTGATGCCGACCCGCTTCGGATCGACCGAGGGCAATTCGGCCAGGGCGTTGTACAAGTTGGCCGCCATGTAGGCGTTGTACGAAAGCGGCTGCAACCGAGCATGTTCCTTGTTGGGATAATACGTGTTCGGATCGCTGCCGAACGAGAGGGCGACGAAACCGTGCCGAACCAATTGCCGGGCGAAATCGTAGGGCTTGCCCGCGCCGCGTCCGCCTCCCAAACCCGAAAGACCGTCGTAAAACACGACGATCACGGCCGGAAACGGCCCGCGTCCTTCGGGCACGAGCAAATAAGCGTCGTCGGAAGTCCGGTCGGGCGCAACCTGCACGCGAATCCGCTGCTGCGTGTATTTGTCGTGCGATTCTTTTTCCAGATACTCGATCGTCGGCTTCTCGACCAGCGGCGGCCAAGGCCCCATCAGCGTGTGCCAGGTTTTCAAAATCTCGGCCCGCCGCAACCGCCAATCCTCGGCCGTTTTCACAGGCCGCCCATCATCGAAGACCAGCGGCGATTTGTATTTCCCAAAATCACCAGCGAACTCCGCCGGTGGATGAAAGTATGGCGCCAACTGCGCGCGGAGCGTGGCCAACTCCGCCACATTGTCCGGCGCATCCCCCCGCGCCGCGACGGCAACGGACACCACGAGAACCGCGAATATGACTCTCATGGACCAATCTCCCAGATCATTTAACCACGGATAACACGGATGGCACGGATACGAAGAAGAAGAGAACGAAGACAAATTCCGAACAGACCATATCCCTTCGCTGAAATAATCGGCGTACGAGTGCCCGCGTTCTCTTCGTAACCATCCGTGCAATCCGTGTGATCCGTGGTAAAAAATCTTCGTGGCGTGAGTCAGGTCTCAAGTCCACAGATTCCGATCGAGCATCCGGTAGTTGATCGCCTCGTTCAAATGCTGCGGCTTGATCCCCTCGCTGCCGTCGAGGTCGGCGATCGTCCGGGCGACGCGGAGGACTTTGTCGTGCGCGCGGGCCGAGAGGCCCAGTTCGGTCATGGCGGCGCGCAGCAGGTTCATGCATTCGTCGTCGAGCTTGCAATGGGCGCGAAGCTGGCGATGCGGCATGTGGCCGTTGTTGCGCGTGGCCGTGCCGGAAAAGCGGTTGCGCTGGGCCGTACGAGCCGTGACGACAGCCTCGCGCATCAGCGCGCTCGAGGTGCCCGCCGCGCCGGAGGAAAGTTCTTTGAACGCCACCGCCGGCACTTCGATATGAATGTCGATGCGATCCAATAGCGGGCCGGAGATTTTGCTCATGTACCGCTCGACTTGCGGCACCGAGCAATTGCAATTCCGCCGCGGATCGTTCCGGTAGCCGCATGGGCAGGGATTCAACGCCGCCACCAGCATAAAGCTCGCCGGGAACGTCGTGCTCGACAGTGCCCGGGCGATCGTCACCGTGCCGTCTTCCAGCGGTTGCCGCAGCACTTCGAGCGTGCGGCGATTGAACTCGGGCAGTTCGTCGAGAAACAGCACTCCATTGTGCGACAAACTGATCTCGCCGGGTGACGGCACCGAACCGCCGCCGACCAGCCCGGCATCGCTGATCGTGTGGTGTGGGCTACGATACGGCCGCGTGGCCAACAGCGGCTGCCCCGGTCGCAGCAAGCCCATCGCGCTATAGATGCGAGTCGTTTCGATCGATTCGCTGGCGGTCAGATCGGGCATGATCGTGGGAATCCGTTTGGCGAGCATCGTCTTGCCGGAACCAGGCGGGCCAATCATCAACAAATTATGTCCACCGGCCGCGGCGATCGTGATCGCGCGCTTGGCCATTTCCTGCCCGCGCACGTCGGCGAAATCGACGTCGTAGACGGCGAACTGGCGAAACCATTCGTCCACCCGCGCCGGGGTCGGTTCGATGTGCAACTCGCCGGAAAAGAATCCGACCGCCTCGCTCAGGCTCGACACCGGAATCACTTCGATTCCCTCGACAACCGCCGCCTCCGCCGCGCTGGAGCTCGGCACAACCAGCCCGCGTAGCCCTTGCTGCTGCGTGGCGGCAATGGCGATCGACAGCGCGCCGCGGGTAGGCCGCGTGTTGCCATCCAGCGCCAATTCGCCGACGACCGCGTAGTCGCGAAACTTGTCGGAAGTCAACTGCCCACTGCCGGCCAGCAGGCCAAGCGTAATCGGCAGATCAAACGAAGCGGCCTGCTTGGGCAACTCGGCCGGCGCGAGATTGATGACCACCCGATCCTGCGGCCGCTGGAAACCGGAATTCACCAGCGCCCGCTCAACCCGATGCGTACACTCCTTGACGACTGCTTCCGGAAGCCCGACCAACACGGTCTTGGGAAGCGCCCCCGGCGAAACGTCCACCTCAACATCGACCGGCAGCGCCTCGATCCCCAGCAACGAAAACGTGCGAAGTTGTGCCAGCATGGCGGGGCGCGGGTGCTTTGATCACTTTGGACGGGAAGTTAAACCGGTCATTGTCGGGCGCGGCCCGGCGCGCTGCAAGTGGCGACTGCGCGAATGCCGCCGAGTGGGTTTCGCCGCTCGCTGTGGTAATTCGAGCAATTCCGTTTCGGGGCAGCCGAATGTAGATCGTTGGCCGAAAAACATGGCCGAAAAACCTTGCCTCAACCGCTAGAATATGCTAGAAATGGCATGATGCCTGCCGAAGAAAAGGGCGAGCCGCAAGAGACGGAGCCGAAACGGGTAATCTGGATCGCAAGCAGCCGCAAAGACCTGCGAGCGTTTCCGGAGGACGTGAAGGATGTCATTGGCTTTGCGCTCTACCAAGCCCAAATAGGCAAGAAGCATGTATCGGCTAAGCCGTTGAAGGGGTACGGGGGCGCAGGGGTCGTGGAGATCGTGGAAGACCACGACACCAACACGTATCGTGCGGTCTACACGGTAAAATTCAAGGGCGCGGTCTATGTGTTAGACGCGTTTCAGAAGAAATCGAAGAAGGGTGCAAGAACACCCCAAGCGGACATCGAACGTATCAATAAACGGTTGAAAGCGGCACACGATCATTACAAGCAGTGATCGCGGGGAGAACGAACATGCCAAGCAGCAAAAAGTCAAGAAAAGTCGCCAAAGCAGAATTGAGCGGCGGCAATGTGTTCCACGACTTGGGCCTCAATGAGCCAGGAGAGAGGCTCGCCAAGGCTCAATTAACCAGTCTCATTTGCGCGTGCATCGCCGACT
>Ga0182024_10010365_pt1 | contig 18994 bp, 17 predicted proteins | sample P32metaG_FD_120480 | JGI IMG/M metagenome (GOLD analysis project Ga0182024, IMG submission 120480) | Permafrost microbial communities from Stordalen Mire, Sweden - P3-2 metaG (Illumina Assembly) | ecosystem: Environmental > Terrestrial > Soil > Wetlands > Permafrost | place: Sweden: Stordalen... | reverse complement strand
CGCGCGCTGGCGCCGACGAGAAGATGTGAAGAAGCCATGGCGAGCCTCCCTGATCTTATGCTTTCTCGGGCCGGGTTCGCGGCGGTGCTGAATGCACGGCGCGAAATCTTCAGGCCCGATGCATCATCGCAGCGTCAACGCGCTTGCGCCACAGACGAACGCCGCAGTGCGCGGCTTATTTGTTCACAAAGGAGTGTCTACAATTTAAGGTTGGCAAATGGTGCGCTGCAGCGAGGACAAAACAAAAGGCCTGCTAGGGCTCTGAGAAACGCGCAAAAACTAAGGGCGCCGGGATTGTCCCGGCGCCCTTGTCAATTCGGCGAAAGATGGTGTTCGCCGCAGCTTAGAATATCGTCGAGAACGCCCAGTAGAGCGTGCCGGAGATCGCCATGGCCGCGGGCAGCGTCAGCACCCAAGCCAGCGCAATATTGCGCACGGTCGAGAGCTGAAGTCCGGAACCGTTTGCGGCCATAGTGCCGGCGATCCCTGACGACAGCACGTGCGTAGTCGAAACCGGCAATCCGTAGATGTCGGCTGCGGCAATCGTCGCGGCCGCCGTGATCTCGGCGCAGGCGCCTTGGGCATAGGTCAAATGCGTCTTGCCGATTTTCTCGCCGACCGTGACCACAATGCGCTTCCAGCCGATCATCGTTCCAAGACCGAGCGTAATCGCCACCGCGATCTTGACCCAAGTCGGAATGAACTTGGTCGCCGCGTCGAGCGAAAGCTTGTAAGCGGTTAGTATTTTGATCGCGTCCGGCGCGAGGTCGCTCTCCTTGTCTTTCATGAGGAAGCGGATGGCTTCCGACGCGAGATACATATCGTTGCGCGCGTTGCCGACCGAGTCCACCGGCATCTTGGCCAGCGATCCGTATTTAGTGACTTCGTCGGAAATATCGCGCACCAGCAGCGCCAATGCCGGATAGGTTCCCTCGTTCAAGTTGTGACTTGAGACGTAAGCGGTCACCGCCGGACGCGGATTACCGAGCACGTTGTATCCCGACGCTTTCTGCTCGATCACGGCGCTCGCGGCTTGCGACCTCGACGCGAAGATCTGCAATTGGCCCTCGGGCAGGGAGCGATTGAGCGCATAGGCCGTCGGCACGGTGCCGATCAGGATCAGCATGATGAGGCCCATGCCCTTCTGACCATCATTCGAGCCGTGAAAGAAGCTCACAAGCGTGCAGGTGAGGATCAGGATGCCGCGAATCCACCAGGGCGGCGGCTGATCGCCCTTCGGCTCGGCATACAGCGCCGGCACGCGGACAAGCGACTTCAGGAGCAACAACAAGGCGGCGGCAAGTGCGAAGCCGAACAACGGAGACAGGAGCAGCGCTTCGCCGACCTCCTTGGCTTTCGACCAGTCGACGCCCGACGTGCCGCTGCGACCGTGCAGCAACGCATTGGTCACGCCAACGCCGATGATGGAGCCGATCAACGTATGTGAACTCGACGCCGGCAGGCCGAAGCCCCAGGTGCCCAGATTCCAAATGATGGCCGCGATCAATAGCGCGAAGACCATGGCGAAACCGGCGTTGCTGCCAACCTGCAAGATCAACTCGACCGGAAGCAGCGAGATGATGCCGAAGGCGACCGCGCCCGATGACGCCAGAACGCCAAGCAGATTAAACCCACCCGACCAGACCACCGCGATGTTGGCCGGAAGCGAGCGCGTATAGATGACGGTCGCCACGGCGTTTGCCGTATCGTGAAAGCCGTTGACGAACTCGAAGCCGAGCGCGATCAGCAGCGCGACGAAGAGCAGCAGGAAAGGCGCGTAGCTCGTGACTTTCGCGCCGGTGGCGTCGATGTCGGAATAGATGCTGTAGGCGACGAACAGCAGGACAGCTGCGATGACGCCCCCAAAGATAATGCCAGTCAGAGGGTTAACGGCCCCGGTGAGATCCGGCCCTTTGCGGGCTGCGGGTTCGATCGAACCGGGTAAAATGGCAACGTCACTCATGAGACCCCTCATTTCCCTCAAAAAGGACCTCATCTTTGCGCGGGCTATGTGACAGCTAGATGAAAAAGGCCTTTCAGTTGGGTCACAGGCCGACGTTCAAGCCGGCCCGGTCCTAAGCGGTCTTCTGACAGAAATAATCGATCACGGACCACAACGGCTTGGGCCGGTAGAATTCGTCCAAGGGCAGCGGACGGTTGATAAGTCCGTCTGCCCGCTTATTCCACATAGGCATCCAAGTATAGCGGTCGGTGATGCCCCACGTGGCGATCACGGAAGGCCGGGCTGCGGCAAAGATGGTATTGAGGAAATCGTATGCGCGCGCCGCGACGAGCGCATCGCGCATGGTGGTCGGTCCCGGAAAGTCCTTGTCGATGACATCGAGCTCGGTGACGTGAACCGACAAGCCAAGCGCTCTGATTTCGGAAACGAACTTGTATAAGCCGTCTTTATCAATCTGATACTTGCCGAGGATATGGCCCTGCAATCCGACGCCGTGCAGCGGTACGCCGCGCGCGAGCAAATCGCGAACGAGTGTCAGAAGCGCTTGCCGCCGCGCCGCAAAGTCTTCACCGACGCATTCGATATCATATTCGTTGATCACAAGCTCGGCCGACGGGTCGACCTGGTGCGCCAGGCGAAACGACATATCGATGTATTTCGGGCCAAGATATTGCAGCCAGATTGACGGGCGCAGCGCGCCGACCACGCCCTTGGCATCGTCGATCGGTTCATTGACCACGTGCCAGGTCTTGATCTTGCCGCGATAGCGGGAAACGACTCTTTCAACGTGGTTCGTGAGCTCGTGCTGGGCTTCAACGGCCCCGCTGATCTCTTTCGTCCAGTTCGGCATGGCGCCGTACCAGACCAGCGTATGACCGCGCACGGTCATCTCGTTCGCTCCGGCAAAGGCCAGTACTTTGTCGGGGAAGTCGAAATTGAACTGATTGCGGGCAGGACGCAGATAGTCCCAGAACAATCCGTATTCCGGTGTCACCTGCTGGCAAAAGGTCTCTAGTGCAATGCGGTACTCGGGTTCCTTCAGTAGCGGGTCGAGATTGACGCACGCGCCATAGGGGATCCGATGGTTTGAGCGCGCCGCCGGATTCACGTCGGAAGTCGCCGCGTCCACACCGCCCCCGCCCAAAGTTCCATTGGCCAGGGCTCCGACCAGACCGGTGCCGCCTAAAATCGCTTGCCGCCGTGAGAGCATGGGCCTCCGAGGGAACTCGTGCGTCCGCCGTTCATCCGCTCGACGACACAATCCATTGTAGGTGCAGATTGTGGTTGTTTCCAGAAAGGAACTTCGATCAGTCAGATTAACCTTTACGCGGTCAATCGCTTCGTCACGATCGCTTGTTGTGGGACAAAGAAGCGCGGGGCGGGCGTGTTTGAACCGTTGCGAGGTGAGTCGTGAAAGTCTTGGAACTGACGCGTCTCGGCGCCCACCACGTCCGCAACGCCGTCGCGGAGGAGATTTATCTGCGAACCGGCAGCGATCTGACGGTGCCAGTGTCGATCTACGGCGAAGTGATCGAACGCTGCAATTACAAGTGCCGCTATTGCGAATACTGGCGGCGGCCCAATTATCGCGAAGACATGTCCATCGATGATTGGAAGAAGGCGCTGCTCGACCTCAAAGATTTCATCGGCCATTTCCACATAGAGTTTTCCGGCGGCGAACCCTATCTAAAAAAAGGTTTCGTCGACCTCATCACCTTCTGCGGTCAGCAGGGGCTCAAGTGGGGCGTCACCACCAACGGCGGCGCCTTCGGCAACCAGAAATTGGTCGACTGGACGGTCGCGGCCAAGCCTTTCAACATCAACATCTCGATCGATTCGCACGACGCCAAAATCCACGACTATGCACGCGGCATCGACGGTTCACTGCAAGACATCGTCACAGGGATCGGCAATGTGGCGCGCGCCAGAGCCAGGCACGGTGTGGATTTTCCCATCATCGTCAAGGCTGTGGTCCACAAATTGAATTTCCGTCAGCTCCCCGAGCTGGTTGAGTGGGTCCGTGATATCGGGGCAACCGCCGTCAACTTCCAACCGGTTGAGCAGCATACGGAGGAGGCAAAAGACGAGTTTTGGATCAGCCCCGACGAATTCGACGATTTGATCGCGGTAAAAGACCGCCTGATCGAAATGAAACGCGCCGGTGCGCCGATCCTCAACAGTGATCTCTTGCTCAATCTGTGGCCGAACCATTTCCGCCGAGAAAAGGCGCCGCGGGAAGTCATGCCGTGCCGGGTCGGGATGCGAATCTTCTTTATCCGATCGGACGGACGTGTGGAAGTCTGTTGGAACTTTCCGCCGATCGGCAATGTGCGAACGCAAACTGCGCGCGAAATCTGGCACGGAAAAGAAGGCGCTGAGCGCCGCAAGGAGACAGTGGCTTGCGAAACGCTTTGTCTCTTCACGTGCCTGTCGCAGAAGAATCTCGGTGACAAGATCGCGATGGGGATGAAGCTCATCCGTCCGCCGAAGGTTGCGACGGCGACCAGACCGGTTCCGGCCGCCGCAGCGAAAAGCTGACGCTGCGTCGGTCTATAACTGCATCCCGCCAAGGCGCAATTGCGCCAGTGCTTTGCCCGCGATCTGCAGGCCGCGGTTCAGGTGGTGCCGGCTTTTGGCGATATCGAGCAACCAGCACATGATCAAGTAGCTCGCGACGCCGATGGGGACGAGAACGGCGAGTGCGAGCTTGTCGGAAGGCGCCGCCGCGAGGTCGAGACCTCTGACCACGATCGCCATGACGACTGAGGCGATCAGAACTTTTGTCAGCCGGCGATGGGGCGTCGGCATCGGGAAGGCCCAACGGGTCAACAGCAGCGCGCCACTGAAGCCGAAGATTTCGGCCGCCAGCCGCCCCCACGCCGCCCCAACCGGCCCAAAATGCTGGATTAGCAGATAACTCACGACGGTGTTGAAGGCCAGCACCGAGCCCGTGTTCCACAGATAGAACGAATTACGCCCAGACAGCAGAAAGCTGACGTGCAGATACTGATACGCCATGATCTGGAAGGCGCATGCTATCGACACGATGGGCATAACTGCGATTGCCGTGCTGCGGAAATCAGCGCCGAGAATCACGTTGGCAAGATGGGCCGACAAGATCGCAAAGCCCAAACAGGCGGGAAGCGTCCCCGCGAGCAGGAACTCGAAACACTCCGCGAGATGCGACCGTACCGCGGCGGCTCCATTATTGGCGTGAATCTGGACCGCGAGCGGGAAAAAGGCCGCCGCCGCGCTGATAGCTGGAATAATCAGTGCCTGCCGAACGAGGTCGACACCGGCGCTATATTGTCCGGCCTGGGCCGATCCGATGAGATGGGCGATAATGAAGCGGTCGATCACGCCCGACAAAGCCAAAAGCGTAAGCGACACGGTCAGTGGAATTCCGGCCTTGGCCATACCGATGAGCCGCGTGCCGTCGTATCGAATGACTGTGCCCGTCCACGCGTCGCGGGTAAAAGCGAACGCAGCCAAGAGATAGGCAAGCGCCGACGACGTCAGCAGCAACACGCCGGAATGGCCCACCACCGTGAACGCGACGCCGAATGCGGAAACCAAAACCGCCCGTACGATCGTCGCCTTCATCACGGTGAAAGCCTGCAGCCGTGCGCGCAACAATTCCTGGCCGGTCTCAAAAAAACCGATTGCAAGCGCGAGCCCCGCAGCAGCCGAAGCAGGAAGGCTGGAAAGGCCGACCAGCGGGGCCCCAACATAGGCGACAGGCGCCAATAAGCACGACAACACGAGTCCCGGCACGATAATGCCGCGTACGTCGGTCCCGTCGCCGCGTGCTTGCTCCCGCATGATGGGAAGCCGCAACCAGCTGATCATGAACGTGCTGGCGATTTGAGCGAAGCCGAAACCGAGCACATAGGTCCCGAACTCGGCCGGCGCGAGTAAGCGTGTGAACACGATGACGTTGATAAGGCCGAACGCCGCCGAGAACACGTTGGCGGCAAAATTAATCGCGGTTTGGCCTAACAGCATCTTATGCTTTCCGCGAAGACCGCCGAGCGCCGCGGGCGCCAACGAGCCGGCGCCTCATCGCTCGTGCAGCTGCGCGTCAAGGTGTCGCCCGGAGGCGGCCTTCGATCGGCCGCTCGCCGCCGGCTCGACGATATGGCACTGTTGCAAGCCAACGGCGTCGCGGATGATCGATACCGGCGTGTGCGAAAACGACTCGATGCACAACGCTACTTTGGATTCCGGCGTATTATTGACCATAGCCGCGAGCGCCGTGGAATCGAGAGGGACATCGTCCCAATATGCGTTAGCCAGACTTTCGGTCGTGATCTCGTGCTGTGCCAAGTGCTGCTGCGAATTGCGAACGAAATGGCCGTAGAGGAGATACTCGGAAAAGTCTCGCGTGCTGCAGAGCGCGTGAGCCCAGGTTTTTTTCGTTATGCCTTCGATGGCGTGCGTCATATCCCGTAACGCGCTTTTGTCCCAGACGATCAAATTGCCGACGTAATCGTCGGCGGGGAACGTGGTCGATTCCTTGCGGCCAAGCAGGCGGTCGCAATTGCGGGTCCAGGTCGCGTGCAGCGGCGCCTCGGCGGAAATCGCGGCCCGCTCCATGTAGAGCGGCGTTTTCTCGCCACCCGCGTAGGCCTTTAAGTCGAAAGGTCGAACGAACACATTATCCGAGTCGATGAGGCAGAACCTTTGCTCCGGTGCTTGCAAAACCGCGGCGATCTTGAGGATCTGCTGAATGTGCCAGCCGTGGACCGGCTTCGTTCGAAACGACCACCAAACTCGGCGGCCCTTGCGCAGCACAGAAGGTATGAGCTTGAGCCAGCGTGGCAGCAACTGCGAGCAGGGCAAAACAATGCGGCGATGACTGCCGAATTGCGCGAAGAGCGGCACATCGTCGTCGTTGACGATGACATAATGCCTCTCGTAGCCGGTGAGATGCCGCTCGGTACTCTCGCAAAGCAGAGCGACCCGCTCGATGTCGTTGCGGTGACTTGGTGTAACGAGCGCAACGCCTCGTACCATCGCTTTCCCTTTTGAGTTGTGCCTTCAGCCTTAGGCCCGCTTTGCGCCCCAAAGCGACACATATTGTCTGCAGCGCCGCAAGGTTAGAGCGTCGATCTGCGACTTCAACGCAGTTGCGACGCGTTGGTTAATGTCAATGCGGGCCGCTTGGCGATTTCACACGAGGAACGTAAACTTTTCGATATTGGCGCTCCCCCGCCGAGCGTTCGAAAGTCCCGCTCAAGGAACATTCTTAACGGCCTCGATTAAAAACCCCGTTCCACCGGGACTTAAGATTCTGTCCGGGCCGGCAGCGGGCGCCTAAGGTGCTGCACCAGCCCGCGAAGGAAGAGATAGACCAGGCGCGGCCTGAGGATGCTGTCGGGATATAAAAATGCGCCAATAGCCACGTGCTTAAAGAATCTGATCGCCCGGTCCTGAACATATTCATTGCGGGCCCCGGCCCAGAAGGCGTCGATTTCCGCCAACCGCCGTAGGCGCTTCAACTCGGCAGGAAGAAATTTCTGCTGGATCGCGGCGTTCGAGAACACCGCGTCGATCGCCGCGAAATTGGGGCGGGCTGGCGATTTCCGCAGTCGGTAATTCGCGCTGTTGAAGCGCTGCCGGTACTGAAGGGCGATATCGTCGGGCATGGCCGCGAAATCGCCCAGCACGGCGAGACGGCACCAGAACTCCCAGTCTTCTCCGAGCTTAAGCGCCGCATTGAAGCCCCGCACCGCGCGGGCGGCGCCGGTTCTGATGCAGATAGCTCCGCAAACGATGAAGTTCTTGGCTATGAGATGACGCAAGGTGTCGTCATTGGGAAATACCTTCCAGCGAAGGTCCGCTCGTGTCGAAAGCTCCGAACCGTCCTCCGCGATCCTGATGTGATGCGCAAAGCAGGCGACGTGTTGCGGCATCTGATCCAGAGTCGTGGCCATTCGAAACAGCGCGTCTCGAAGCAGGATGTCGTCTGCGTCGAGAAAGAAAATGTACGGCGCGCGCGCAGCCGCCAGGCCGGCATTTCTCGCAGCGCTGACGCCGCTATTTTCTTGGCGAAGCACGACCAACCGGCGGTCGGGAAAGGTGGCCAAGATCTCCTGCGTGCAGTCGGTCGAGCCGTCGTTGACGACGATGAGCTCGATGTTCCCGAGGCTCTGCGCGAGAACGCTTTCCAACGTATGCCGAATGAATTTTTCTGCATTGTACGCGGCGATGACGACGGTTACTTTGGGAAGCGTCGCGGCGCCTTCCCGCGCGGTCCCGCCGCTCGGATTCCAACCGTCTCGTGCCGGTGCGTCGCTCATTTCGAGGCGGCCCGGTCGCGAATGACGTCGAGGCTTTCAGCGACGGTTGTGAGAGCGCATCCTGATCTGGTGGCCGTGCCAACCGCCCACTCAAGCAGATCGGGAGAGACCCCGTGTCTGCTTGGCGGCTCTGCAACATCATGGCTGTAGAAAATCAGCCAGCCGCGGGTTTGCACCGTCTCGGCGATCAGTTCGACAATCTTGGCGTGATCGATGGATACATTCTGCAACGGCCAGGCGTCGAGCGCGCCAAGGTCGGCTGTCCCGCTATTGATGCCGGCATGGCCGGATCGGCACGATTCGAAGCGGCCCTCGAGGTAACGCTTGGTTCGGATTGAAAGGTCGCCGTACGGATACGCGAAATTTTGAACGACGATATCGCCGCTGATCGTCTTCAGGACCGCGCGGTTGCGCTCAATCTCCCATCCGAGTTCCTCGAGACTCATGTATCGGATCGCCGGATGGGAATAGGTGTGGCATCCGATTTCGTGGCCGTTCGCCCACGCCGTCCTGAGCTGGTCGATCGTTGCGCGCGGCGGTCCGCCGGGACCAGCCGTGCCGCAGCCGCTGCCGGCAACAAAAAAAGTCCCGCGCGCTCCCTGCTGCTCAAGGATGTGCGCTCCAAGCTCGCAAGCCGAGGCCGGTACGTCGTCAAACGTGAACGACACCATCGGCGGTACGTCGCGCAAGGTCAGCACCTTACTACGGCTTTGGCGCGCCAAGAATCGTGACGCCATACCGGTGACCCTCTCCGGCAGGGAGCCGCTGTTCGGGTCGTGTGTTTGATGCGCCAGCATGGTGCTACCGGTATTCCTCGTAAAGAATGCCGAACTCGGCGGCGATGCGTCCGCTCCCGCGTGCGGCCAGGATCAAACTGCGCATGATCCCAGGGCGGCCGCCAAACGCCGCGATGGGCAAAAACAAAGCTCCGGAACCGATCAGGCCGAGACCCTTGCACCACCGGCGCACGGCGCCGGGGATAGTCCCAGCAAACTTACGTTCGACGCGGGTAGCGCCCGTGCCCTTGCGGAACATTCGCCGCAACAAGTAACCGACGGTGGTCCGCGATTGGGGCGTCGTCTCGAACACGTGCGCCTCATCGGCCCATGCAAAGCTGCGCCCGTCCCTGCGGCAACGGTAGAAGAATTCTTCGTCGCCGCCCCCGGTGAACGCATAGTCGTGCTGGAATGGCTCGTCGAGGTAATGCTCGAGTGTGGTGCGCCGTATCAGCATGCTTCCCGTGCCATAGATCATGGACACACGTCCCGTCGCATAGCGATGCGGTGCATAGAGGCCGCTCTTCGCGAGCCAGTGATCGGGATTGTCAAAGACCGGAAATACCGGACCGCCGACGATTTCAACATTGTATTCCCGGGCGACCCGGACCAATTCAGTGAGCCAGTTTGCGTCGGGGTATTCGTCGTCATCGAGAACGGCCACATAATCGGGAGCCGGCGTCGAATGACAGGCGATCGCGAAGGCTTGATTGTATGCGTAGGTGTGGCCGCGGCGAGGTTCAACGTAGGACTGGATCGGGAAACGGAAAGTCGGCGCCATCTCTTCCACAACGGTCGTGCCGGCGCGTGCCTCCGCGTCGTTATCAACGACGACGATGCTGAGCTTCCCGGCGTAGTTCAATTGCTCGATATGGGCCAGCAGTTTGCGCAGCCCCGCCGGGCGGCGGAACGTCGGCACGCACAAACACACTGAGGGCGCGGAGCCTTCGGTCATGGCGCAGGGGTGCTCCACATTTGGTTCACCTACCGTTAGCCTGATCCCAGACCGGCTTATTTGCTGGTCCGGTCCGCGTGAGCAGCAGAAACATTGCGTGCGGACTGGTCACGAGATAGCGACCGGTGAGGCGCCGCGGTTCGAGATAAATTCGATAAGCCCATTCGAGTCCGGCGCTCTGCATCCAACTCGGCGCGCGCGCGCTCCTTCCAGACAGGAAATCAAACAACCCGCCCGAAGTTTTGATCAACCCCACGCCGCGCAGACGGTCGCGATGGCGGACGGCGAACGATTGCTCGGCCGGCGCCCCGAGACCGAGCCACAGAATGTCCGGGCGAGCGCGGTTGATAGTCTCGATGATCCGTTCTTCGTCTCCTTGCCGGCGCAAATACCCACCGTTGTGACCGACGATGTTGAGATCGGGATAAATAGCTTGGACGCGCTGAACGGCCTGGTGCACCACAGACTTGGCCGCGCCGAGCAGAAACATCCGCGCGTTGCTTTGCTGTGCAACCGAAGCGACATCGTGGAAGAGGTCGGTGGTCGCGACCCGTTCCGGCAGCGGTGTTTTGTGGAAAAGGCGCGAGACAAAGACCAGAGGCATGCCGTCCGCGTGGATAAGATCGGCTTCAAGGAACAGATCGCGAATTTGCGGTTGCCGGGCGCACATCGAAAGCACCTGACCATTCGCGGAGGTGAAGATGAGCGGGCGCAAGGCGGCATTGCGGCGTTTGAGCGCGACGTCGACCATGAGCTGCGCCGACTGTGCGCGATCGATCACCGCAATTGGTAGTCCGCCGATCGTGGCGACCGGTACGCCCCACCGCGGCTCGGCGGTTACATCAAGGTAAACACCGGCGGATTGTGCCGTCATGCCTTCGTGCTCCTGGCGGTGCATTTAGCCGTCAGGTCACGGAAAACAAAGCCTAATGAAGTATTAGGATTAAGACCGCCGCGCAGGCGCCGCAGCCGTTAACGAACGTGCTGCGGCATCGCTTGCGACGGCGCGTTTCACGGTGTCAGGCGCGATACTGAGAGCAGCCGTAGCGCAAAGGTTGCCGCAAAAAGGAAGAGGGCGGCCCCGCCTTCCTGCAGCAACATGCTCTCAAAGCAGGATCCGTAGGCGGCGAAAAGGCAGACCCGCAAAAAGAGCATTTCCAGCGGTACGGCGGAGGGTTCGTGCGGTGAGCGATAAAAATCGATGAGGGGAAGCAAAACAAGCCACAGGATCACCAGCACCGCGCCGGGAATACCGATGGTGAGAGCGAGATCGAGGTAGCCGTTGTGAGCATGGCCGGCGGTGTTCGCCCAAATCGCGTATCCGCCCATGCCGTAGACGACCTCCGGAGTTCCCCAAAACGACGCAAATCCAAATCCGGTGATCGGCCGTTCCATCACGTGGTCTAATACGAATTGCCAGACTTCGGTCCGTCCGGTGAAGGTCGAATCCGTCAGGACCTGATCGAGCAGATTACGCACGGGCTCGGAATAGATCGAACCGACCGAAAGAATATTGAAGATCGCCACACCGGAAAGGGCCATCGCAATTCCTGTGGCCGGCCGGCGAACACGGGCCATGATCGCGGAAATAATCAGTACCAGCGGAAGCATGGCGATCGACGTTTTTGACTGTGTAAAGAGAAGGAACGTCAATGCCGGCACAATGATCGCAGCGCCGAGGACGGCTCCGCGCACGCGACCGACGAATAGTCCGATAAAAGTGAACAAGACCATCGCGGCGCTCGCTTCGTTCTTGTGTCCGAAGACGCCGCGCCAATCCCCGGCAAGTTCGGGTTCAAGAAAATCCGAAGATTGATGAATCGAAAGCGAAGGTGAAAACACTACGCCGAGGTAACATAAGACAAGCACGATGAGCACGACCGCAGTCATCACGTCGCTGAACTGCCGTACATTTTTGGGCACCAGCATCACCATGCCGGCAATGCCTATGGTCAAAAGCGTGAAGGCGAGGCGTCGGGCGGAAAGCGACGGTTCCCAGGAGGTGACGGCGGACAACGCAAACCAAAGCAGCGTTGCAATCAAAATCGGCCGTACCAGAAGCATCAACCGTGACGGTTGGTGGAAGAAAGTCCACGCTGCCAGCACCAGAAACAGCAGCGAATAGCCGACTTGGTTCGCGATGTTGCCAACGCCCGTGACCTCCGGCGGCTCGGCGAGGCTCTCGAATGGCCGAAACGAAATCCACAGCAACAGAAACACTGCGGTAAGGAGAAAGGTGCGAATGAGCGAGTCGGCGTCGAGGGCTCTGCCGACCGTAGGGCTTTCCGCCGAGATCAGATCGAGGCGTGGCACAACGATCTTCCTTGCGCGCATTGCGCATGAGTTGGCTTGACGCTCAGGCCGCTCTGGCTCCGGTGAGAACCGCTCCGCGGACCTTTCGGGCGTTGGGGCCGAGGCGCGACATGAATTGCTCGACGGCGCCGGTGTTCAGATCGTCGGTTCTTGCGACCAGGACGATATGATCCACCTGGTCGGCAAAGAAACTGGTGCTCGGATTGCGGCCCAGATCAATCGCGGCGACGATGACGACGCCGAAACGTTTCGTCTCGTCGAATACCTCTTTGACAGCCGCTTCGCTGATCCGCCCGCCGCGCCGGCTGCTCGGCGAAACAAAGGACACGAGATTGATGTTGGTTTCCCGATCGTGAACGATCACCTCTGAGAGGTCTCGCCGCCCGACGGCGACATCGACGAGTCCGGCTTCGTTTTGATCGGCATCGATCGCCGACAGCATTCGGCATTCGAGGTCCGCGTCGATCAGCAGCACGCGTTGCGTCGCCGCCGCGACCGCGGCGAGCGTGAGCGCGACCGTCACGGTGTCGTCTTCGTCGTCGGAGGCGACGACGAGAATGCTCGGATTGCCGCGGGTGCTATGCTTCGCGCGCACGGCGTCGAGTACTTTGCGAAGCTCCATGGCGAAGCGCGATTTCGGATTTTCAGCGGCGCTCAAGCCGAACGAGACGTCGACATTCGGCAATACCGCGAGTACCGGAATGGACGAGGAGAACCCGGCGGCCGGCCAAAACTCTCTGATCGCGTTGGCCAATTTGCCGCGAGCGGCGCCAATTCGACCGGCGCGCGGCGGCGCTATGTCGTACGTCTCCCGCACGATGACGATGCCGGTGCCGGCAGCGACGCCGAGAAGCAGCGCGCTCACGGCAAGGAGAAGGTTCGATGGTGGGAAACTGCGGCGCGTCGGCACGTCGGCCCGTGAGATTACGCGGATGTTCTTGGTGTCGAGCCGCTCCTGTTCGCCGGTCTCGCGGGCGCGGACGAGAAACGACTCGTAGACTGCACGGTTCGCCTGCACGTCGCGCTCCAGCTCGCGGAGCGTCACCATGGCCTCGTTCGTGGTAATCGCGTTGCTTTTTAGCTTTTCCAGGTTGGCGGCGAGCGCCTCATCGTTGGCGCGTGCGCTTTCATATTCGCTGCGCGCCGAAAGCGCGATGCGATGCACCTCGTCCTCAATCATTCGCCGCAGCCGGTCGGCTTCCGCCTGGATCTCTATCACCGCCGGGTGTCGCGCGCCGAGCGAAGTCATCTGTTCGGCCTCGCGACGCATAATCTCGGCGTATTGGCTGCGCAGCGCAGTGATGGTCTGCGACTGCACGGCTTCCGGGAAGGCGCCGATTTCGTCCTTTTTCAGTTGCACCTGCTGCACCTGGTCGAGACGCGCTTTCGCGGCCGCCGTGCGCGCGCGAGCCAGGCCCAATTGATTGTTCAGCTCCGTGAGCTGCTGCTCGTTGACGAGCTGTCCGCTCGAGCCGAGGATGTTGTTGCTTGCCTTGAATGTCTCGACCCGATCCTCCGCTTGGCGCAGGCGGTCCTTGAGTTCACTGAGGCGGGCGGACAAGGACTGCGAAACCTGGCGTGCGGCATCGGACCTGACATCCGTTTGCTCCTCAAGATAGGCCTGTGCAATCGCGTTGGCGATGCGCGCCGCTTTGGCCGGCTCGCGCGAGGTCACGCTCACGTCCACGACATAAGTGCGCTCTGCGCGTTTCACTTGAACGCTCCGCTTGAGCGCATTCACGGCGGCAGTGGACCTGTCGGCGCCGTCGTCCGCCGATTGGCCGAAAAATTCCGGATCCCGATCGAGCCCTTCCGCGTTTACCACCCGCCGGAGCACGCTATCGGATGTCAGGACCCGAACCTGGCTCTCGACTTGCAGCACCGTCGCGTCGTTAGCCTGATTCGTGGGCGTAAGATCGTTGCCGACGGCGTGGAAATCCGTCGGGTCGATGAGAATCTGCGTTACCGCGGTATACCGGTGCGGTACGGCGACTACGAACAGCAGCGCTATGGCGAGCGCGGCAATTGTGGTCAAAAGGATCGTCGTCTTACCTCGCCAGAGGACCGACAAGATACCCTGAAAATCAATGCCGCCCGCGGAGGGAAAATCGACGCCCACGTCGGCCGTGCCGACGGTTGCCGATTGGACTTGGCGCGGGGCCTGAAACATTCCTAGTTGACTCTCTTGACAGGGGGCAGCGCAAGCTGCGCGCACTGGTCATGGCGCCAAGCGGCCTGGCATCGGCGCGTCAGTCCCCGACATCAACTCAAGGCTCATGCCGCCGGGCGTGTCTAGGCAAGTCCGTATGGTTAATCAATTCATAAGGGCATAGGGTTAATGGCTGGTGTACGCCCACATTTTCATCACCCGCCCAAGGGCGCTTACGCTCCAGTTGGCCGCGGTTATCGGCGCAGCAGGCGGAACACGACACCGGCGGCGAGAAGCAGCGCAAAAACCGGTATCCAGATCAGAACCGCCCCGACCACCGCGAGCAGGATTACAGCAGCAAGGATGCCGACAATCAGCATCAGGAGCGCAACGCCGAACGGCCCCAGTCTCGCGACATAGATGCGATGCATTCCACCCGCGGTTGACGCATGCGGACGCCAAGCGTTTTGAGGCCAGTCGGGCTCGCGCCGCGTCCGGTCCGGCGGGATGATTTCCGGTTCTAAGCGCGGCCGTTCCGGCTGGTTTGAATCTTCCGCCATGGCTTGATCGCTCACACTGGGATTTACCGTCACATATGTAAGGTTTGCGGACATCATCACAAGCGGCTCATTGCCGCTAGCCAAGATTCGCTCGGCCGGCGTTTTCATGCGCGCGTTGTTGTGGCGAAGAGCAACGAACCGCGGTTGCCGGCGGGCATCATGACGGAGCGTTGCAAGCATGCTAGCGTTCAACGATGAGCGCGAACAATTTCGGCATGAGTTGCGGCGCTATCATTGTCGTTGCCGTTGCCGTTGTCTGCGGCCTTTGCTCAGGCACGCTGGCGCAAGACTCTTCGGCGTTGAGCGATGCCGCCAATGCCATGATCGGTGGTTGGGAATTCTCCAACGCCGATCACGACAAGATTTGCCGGTTCACCTTCCGCGCCGATGCCGTGGCCGGCGGTTATAAGCTCGACATCGACAAGAACTGCGCCAGCTTGTTTCCGTCGACCAAGGATGTCGCCGGTTGGAACGTAGACGCGTACGGCACGCTGCGGTTGCTTGATGCACGCGGCAACGCGGTCATTGAACTCACCGAGGCCGAGGCCGGCATTTTCGATGGCTTCCAGCCCGGCGAAGGCCGCTACGTGCTGCAGAGCGCGGCTGCGGCGCCGGTGCGCTCGGCCGACGACATGATCGGCGACTGGGCGATCGCGCGCGGAACGGGCAGGCCGATCTGCGTGCTCACGCTGGCGAACAATCCTGCCGGCGCCGACAATTTGGCGCTCAAGGTCAAGCCCGGTTGTGACGCCCTCGTCACCCGGTTTGGCCCAACCTCCTGGCGCATCGACAAGGGCGAATTGGTCCTGCTGTCGGCGCGCGGTCAAGTTTGGCGCTTCGAAGAAGACGACGCCAACACTTGGCTGCGCGTGCCGGAGAGCGCCGATCCGGTCTTGCTGGTACGGCAGTAGCGACGGTATCAAAGCGAGGATGCAGCATGAGCGATCTGGCCGCGGCTTTTCGCGCCAAGCAAATCGGATTTCTTCCCGATCATTTAGGGCTTGATTGGGTCGAACTGCGCACGGGTTTTGCGCAGGGCGGGTTAGAGATCGGCAAACAGCATTTGGCGCCCAACGGCTACCTGCATGCCGCGACGGTCGTTGCCCTTGCCGATACGGCCTGCGGCTATGGCTGCATCGCGTCGCTGCCGGAAGGCGCGGCGAACTTCACCACGGCCGAGCTCAAAACCAACTTCATCGGGACCGCGCGCGAAGGCCGCATTAGCTGCGAGGCGCGCTTGGTTCACGGCGGACGCACGACCCAGGTGTGGGACGCCGAGGTGAAAAGCGAGGCCACAGGCAAGACGATCGCGCTGTTTCGATGCACGCAGATCGTTCTTTATCAGCGCCGTGGCGCGTAAGACGCTGGCCACATCTCTGCGTCACGGGCAGTTTCCGCTCGATGTTCGAGATGAAGGAGTGGCGGAGTTGGCTGCGTGACCGTCAAGGCGATGCTTCCACGCGGGTTCGCGACGAGCGCGCCTATTGTCATTGTTGGCGCCGGCGCCGCCGGCTTCTGCGCGGCCCTGTCGGCGCATGAGGCGGGTGTCGATGTAGTCGTTCTGGAGCGCGATTCCGTGCCGCGCGGATCGACGGCGTTGTCGGCGGGATTGATCCCCGCCGCCGGAACGCGCTTTCAGAAAACCCTTTGCATCACTGACAGTCCTGCTTTGTTCGCCGCCGACATCCAGCGGAAGGCGCATGGCGAAGCGGATGCCGCAATCGTCAAGAGCGTGGCGCAAGAAGCTGGTCCGACGATCGAATGGCTGGCGGACCGTTACGGCTTTCCGTTTTCGGTGGTGCATGACTTCGATTATCCGGGTCATTCGGCACGACGCATGCACGGCCTGCCGACTCGCTCGGGCGTCGAACTGATCGATCGGTTGCGTCAGACCGCGGATGAGGCAGAAATCCCACTTATCCTCAACGCGACTGTCAGCGCGCTGTACGCGGGCGCCGACCGCATCATCCGCGGCGTCGAGCTCACCCGGCCCGACGGAACGCGCGACACTCTCGGCTGCCAGGCGCTCATCCTCGCCTGTAGCGGCTACGGTGGCGCCGCCGATCTCGTCGCGCGACACATACCCGAAATGCGCGGCGCATCGTATTTCGGTCATCCGGGTAATCGCGGCGACGCGGTGTTATGGGGAGACGCGCTCGGCGCGAAACTCCTCCACATGTCGGGCTATCAGGGGCATGGCTCGGTCGCTCATCCGCACGGCGTGCTGATCACGTGGGCTGTGATCATGAAGGGCGGATTTCAGGTCAACACCAAAGGTGTCCGTTTCTCCAATGAGAGCGCGGGGTACTCGGAACAGGCTGCTGTCGTGCTGGCTCAACCGGACGGAATAGCCTTCGATATATTCGACGAGCGCATCGCCGCAATCGCCAGGCAATTCGCTGATTTCCGGGAAGCCGAAACTTGCGGCGCCGTGATCGAGGCTTCGACGGTCGCGCTCTTGGCGGAGCGGCTGAAGCTGCCGTCGTCCGCACTGGCGCAAAGCTTTGCCGAAGTCGAGGAAACAAAGCGCGCCGATAAAGAGGATCGTTTCGGCCGCTCCTTTGCAGGGGCTGCGCCACTGTCGCCGCCGTTCAAGGCTGTCAAGGTGACGGGCGCGCTGTTTCACACGCAGGGTGGTCTCGCGGTCGACGAGGGGGCGCGCGCTCTGAGCTCACAAGGAGGCGGTTTGCCAAACCTGTTTGCCGTGGGCGGTGCCGCGGCGGGCGTCTCCGGCTCGCTTGCCAGCGGCTATTTATCGGGAAACGGCTTGCTGACGGCGACGGTGCTCGGGCGCATCGCCGGAAAAGGCGCGGCTAACTTCGTGACGCAAGGCGGATAAGCGAATTCGGCCGAGCCGTCTCGCGTCAACCGGCAGGCCTTTTCCCGCTTGACCGAATAGCGCGGTCAATCGTCGTCGTTATGGCGGCGTTCAGGATTCCGCGTTCCGATGCTCGGTGACGCGCAGCCTGCGGACCGTTAATTCGTCGACTTCGAGCGACTTAAAACGTGCCTTCCCGATCACCATGCGACCAACGGCAAGACGGCCGATCGCCAGCGCGCCGATGGCAACCGCACCCACGGCGAGGGCTCCTAACGCAATTGCCAATGGGCTGCGCGCGAGAACAGATTTTCGTTGCCTTGTTATTTCGCGCGCCATAGGCGACCTCCGTCTCATCAAATCAGCTTCAGCCCCTTGAGGCTCGCGTGACCCGCTTTGCCGACGATGATGTGGTCATATACGGAAATGCCGAGCGGGTTCGCCACCGCGATAATTTGTTGCGTCATCGCAATGTCGGCGTGCGACGGCGTCGGGTCGCCTGACGGATGATTATGCACCAGGATGACGGCGGTCGCCGACAGTTCCAGCGCGCGCTTGACCATCTCGCGCGGATAGACCGGCGTATGATCGACGGTGCCGATCTGCTGCACTTCGTCGGCGATGAGCTGATTGCGCTTGTCGAGAAACAATACCCGGAACTGCTCCCGGTCGGCAATGCCTGCGCGGTGCGGCAATAATCAAGCACGGCGGACCACGACGACAGCACCGGCCGCTTTTTCACTTCGCTGCGCAAGAGGCGGCTTGCGGCCGCATGCACGAGCTTGAGCTCGGTGATGGTGGCATCGCCCAATCCCTTGACTTGGGCGAGCCGCGCGACCGGCGCGGAGATCACTTCCGCGAAACCACATTCCATCATTGTCCATTCCTGTTCGCTGGTGATTTGTAACACCCTATAGTTAATGGATATTTTCGAATACTATGTCTTCCGTCGTCCTCGGCCGTCCGCTACAATCCGGCTTAATTGCTAGGGCACGTGCAGGGGCACGCTCCCGAGGCAAAGTAGGCGACGATGGCGCGAAAAATCAACCGGCTGAACGCGCGGGCAGTGGCGACGATCAGCAAACATGGTCGGCATGCTGACGGCGGCGGTCTCTATCTCTCGATCTCACCGAACGGCGATCGGCGGTGGGTGTTTCT
>Ga0182024_10010364_pt1 | contig 18995 bp, 15 predicted proteins | sample P32metaG_FD_120480 | JGI IMG/M metagenome (GOLD analysis project Ga0182024, IMG submission 120480) | Permafrost microbial communities from Stordalen Mire, Sweden - P3-2 metaG (Illumina Assembly) | ecosystem: Environmental > Terrestrial > Soil > Wetlands > Permafrost | place: Sweden: Stordalen... | reverse complement strand
GGATCAAACTTGTGATTGTGGCAGCGCGCGCAATGCACCGTGGTGCTGGTAACGGTCGACATGAGGTTGGTAATCATGTCGTCGCGGTCGAGCACCTGAGCCAGCTTCTTGTCGGTCGTGTCGTCCACGATGCACATCAGCGAGCTCTCGTCCCACGAGCCCGCCGCCAGAAAACCGAGCGCCACGATCGCTTGCGGATCGTCGGGAAACAGCACGTCGCCGGCCACCTGCTCATGGATAAAGCGGGCGTAGGGCTTGTCCTCGTTGAACGAGCGAATCAAGTAGTCGCGATAGGGCCAGGCATTGGGCCGCGGGCGATCCTGGTCGTTGCCGTGCGTCTCGGCGAAATGAACCACATCCATCCAGTGTCGAGCCCATCGTTCGCCGTAGCGCGGGCTGGCCAGCAGCCGGTCGACCTGACGCTCATAGGCATCGGCGGCCCCATCGGCCAAAAAAGCGGCGAGCTCTTCGGGAGTCGGAGGCAAGCCGGTCAGGTCGATCGACAGACGCCGCAGCAAGGTCCGCCGGTCGGCGGGGACCGTTGGAGCTAGGTCGCGGGCGGCGAGCGTCGCCAGGACGAACCGATCGATCGGATGAGCGGGGGCCACGCCGGCCACTTGGGGCACCGCCGGACGAACCAGCGGCTGGAGCGCCCAGTGAGGCTCGCCCAACTCGGCGGTGTCAGCCGCGTCGGGCCAAGGGGCGCCTTGGTCGATCCATGTTCGGATGATCGCTACGGAGTCGGGCGGGAGCGGATCGCCCTTCGGTGGCATCCGTTGATCGGGATCCTTGCCCGCGATGCGCTCGAGCAGCGGGCTCTCGGCGGCCTTGCCGGGCACAATCGCGGCGCCGTTCTCGCCCCCCTTCAGCGCGTCCTCGCGCCGATCGAGCCGAAAATCGCTTTCTTGCTGCCCGCTGCCATGGCACGAAAAGCAACGCTCGGCCAAGATCGGCCGGATGTCTCGCTGGAAATCGACCTTGGCACTCGTGGCCGGCTGCTCCTGGCCCCTGGCCGTAGCCACAAGCAGCAGCAACTGCCACACCAATGTCCCCAGCGCCGCCGGTGTCCCCGAGGGGAGCAGACCAAAGACGCGTCGCATGCGACTCTCCTCGAAAACAAGGACAATCCGCGAACTGGCAAGAATCGGTTCGGTCGGCGGGCGCCTCAGCGGCAAAGTTGAGGCCAGCGGCGCACGGCAAACGGTGGGTCGGACACCCGTCAGGTGCCCGTCGCGGGGTGGCACGTATCAACGATATTTTATCCGAGCCGCAGCCCAGTTCAATCAATATTCTGGGAAACGCGGTTCAATACTTGCGCGGCATCATCCGGCCCTGGACGCGGCCGGGCAGGCCTTGAATGCGCAAAAAGCCTTCGGCGTCGGTCTGGTTGTAGCTGCCGCCACCTTCCATGCTGGCGATCCCTTCGTCGTACAAACTGAAGGGGCTTTCGCGGCTGTCGACCGTGATGTTGCCTTTGTAAAGCTTGAGCGTGACCTGGCCGGTGACGTGGCGCTGAGCGTCGCGGATGAACGCCAGCAGAGCGTCCATCTTGGCCGAGTACCAAAAGCCGTAATAAACCAGCTCGGCCACTTCGGGCGATAGCCGATCGCGCAGGTGGACCAGGTCGCGGTCGAGCGTCAACTGTTCGATCATCATGTGAGCGGCGTAGAGAATCGTCATGCCGGGGGCTTCGTAAACTCCGCGGCTTTTCATGCCCACGAAACGATTCTCGACAATGTCGATCCGGCCGATACCGTGGCGGCCGCCAATCGCGTTCAACTGTGTCACGATCGCCAGCGGGCTGAGCTCCTTGCCATCGATCGAAGTGGGAACACCGGCGGTGAATCCGATCGTCACGCTCTCAGCCTTGTCGGGTGCCTGCTGGGGCGAAACCGTCATGCCGAAATCGACCAACTCGACGCCGTTGACTTTCAGGTCTTCGAGCTTGCCGGCCTCATAGCTGATGTGCAGACAGTTTTCGTCGGAGCTGTAGGGTTTGGCGACCGATGCCTTGACCGGGATTTTTTTGGCCTCGCAAAAGGCGATCATTTCGCGCCGGCCGGGAAATTTCTGACGGAATTTTTCGATCCGCCAGGGGGCGATGATTTTGGTCGTTGGCTCCAAAGCTTCGGCCGCCAGTTGAAAGCGGCACTGGTCGTTTCCCTTGCCCGTGGCTCCGTGGGCATATGCCTCGGCACCGACCTGGCGGGCGACCTGCAAACAGACTTTTGAGATCAGCGGCCGGGCGATCGAGGTGCCGAGCAGATAGATCCCTTCGTATTTGGCCTGCCACTGCAGGACCGGAAAGGCGAAGTCGCGACAAAGTTCTTCGCGGGCGTCGATGACGACGGCCGTTTTGGCGCCGCACTTGCGGGCCTTGGCCAGCGTGGCCTCGCGGTCTTCGCCCGGCTGGCCGAGATCGACGTAGACGGCGTGGACGTCGTAACCTTCGTCCAGCAGCCAGCCGAGAATGACCGACGTGTCCAATCCGCCCGAATACGCCAAGACGCAACTAGCCATGATCGAATGGATCCCTGAGGAAAAAGAGCTTTGCGAGTACAACCAAGAGCCGCGGTGGCGGCTGCCGGTTCGCGGCCGGGCGTTTTATTGTCGGGCCGGCGGCCGATGCTCGCAAGGGGCGGCCGGGTGACGCAGAACCCAATCGCTTCGGCGCAAGGGGGCTCTTTCGGCGACCAGCGGAAACTACTCGCCTTCGAGAGAAGGCGAAAAGCTAGCTGTGTCCCCGCTCTTTACAAATCAGGCAACCGCAGGTTCCGCCTTGCGTGGAATGGCGAAGCCCATGCAGCTTCCCTGCCCCTCGATCAAACAAATGGAAGATGCGCATGAATTGCTTCGCGATATCCTTTTCTTTTTCCAAATCGTGATCCATGACGATCAGGCCCTAGTCGCCACGAACCTTTTTCTGCGCAGAAAGACCGCGCCAACTAACCCTACGTTCGTGGTATGCGTCAAACCTCGTGATCACCTGCTCGAATGCCTGCCGTACACAATCGACATTACGGTTTTTTTAAGAAAGGTTTGTCTCCAGGCTTGATAAACGTCAAGATGGGAAAGCGGCTGGCCCGGCGGGGTAGACGCTCAGGCAGGGTCAAATCCTCTAGGAGAAATCCGGTCTAATGCATCGCATTGCGCTCATTCTGGCAGGCTGGATCATCGGGGCTTCAGTGAATTGGGTTGCGGCAGCCGATGCAGAGCAGAAGCTATCGACGGCCCCGGGGTCGTGGATCGTGTACTTCGGCACGTACACCGGCGCGAAGAGCAAGGGGATTTATGCTTGCCGGCTTGATTTGGCCAGCGGCAAGTGCGGCGAACTGGTGTTGGCGGCCGAGGCGAAGAATCCTTCGTCGTTGGCAGTGCACCCGAGCGGCAGATTTTTGTATGGCGTCAACGAGATCAGCGATCTGGACGGCAAGCCGACCGGCGAAGTTAGCGGGTTCGCGATCGATCGCTCGACGTGCAAGCTGAGCCCGCTCAATAAACAGCCCTCGGGCGGCGCGGGGCCATGCCACCTGGTCGGCGACAAATCGGGGCATTGCCTGCTCGTGGCCAATTATGGCGGCAGTGTGGCGTCGTTCCCCTTGGACAGGGACGGACGCCTGGGTGCCGCGTCGTCGGTCATCCAACACCAGGGGCACAGCGTCAATCCGGCACGGCAAGAAGGGCCGCATGCCCACTCGATCAATGTCGATCCGGGCAATCGCTTTGCGGTCGTGGCCGACTTGGGTTTGGACAAGGTGCTGGTGTACCGGCTCGACCCGGCCACCGCTCGGCTCGTGGCGAACGATCCGCCGTCGGTGTCGGTCGCACCGGGTTCGGGGCCGCGGCATTTTGCGTTTCATCCCAGCGGCAAGTTTGGCTACGTGATCAACGAGATGTCGTGCACGCTGACCGCCTTTGATTACGACGCAAATTCGGGCCGCCTCACGCCGATCGAAACGATCTCGACCTTGCCCCAGGGCGAGCCGCTCAAAAGCAACTACAGCGCGGCCGAGGTGCAGGTCCACCCTTCGGGCAAGTTTGTGTATGGCTCGAATCGCGGGCACAATAGCATCACGCTGCTGGCGGTCGACGGCGCGCGAGGCACGCTCCGCTGGGTCGATCATACCTCCACGCGCGGCAAAACGCCCAGCGGCTTCGGCATCGATCCCACAGGCAACTACCTGCTGGCCGGCAATCAGGACTCGGATTCCGTCGTGACGTTTCGCATCGATCAGCAGACCGGTCGCCTCTCGGCGGTGGGCGAGCCGCTGGCCATTGGCTCGCCGGTCTGCGTCCAATTCGTCGCGCCGTGAGATCGTTGCGGGCGGAAATCGTTGCCAGCCACCCCTGCCGTACCCGACCGTGCGGCTTTTCCGCCAGGCCGTATACAGCCAATCGCCCGGGCCTGCGTCATCACGAAACGCGGTGCACTCGCACCATGTTGTGGGCGCCGGAGCCGAGGCCGACGCCGGCTACCAGCACGACGTGATCGCCGGAATGGAGCCGGCCGTTGCGCAGGCCCCAACTGACGACAAAATCGAGTAGGTCGCCGCTGTTGGTGGTCGGCGCGTCGACCAACGGAATGATGCCCCACAACAGCGACATTTGCCGCAGGCATTCTTCCGAATCGCTCACGCCGACAATCGGCGGATAGTTGCGCTGCTTTGATAGAGCCAGGCCCGTGGCGCCGGAATGGCTGGCCACGACGATCAACGCCGCTTTGATCTCGAACGCAATTTGCCCGGCACCATGCACGACCGCCCGGGTGATCGGATGCAGGCCGGCAACCGAAAAGGCGGTGGGAGGAAGCGGTGCCCGATCGCGATAAAGTTCCTCGGTTGCCAGGGCCACCTGGTTCATCATTTCGACCGCTTCGCAGGGATATTGGCCGATGGCCGTTTCGCCCGACAACATGCAGGCGTCGCCGCCGTCGATGATGGCGTTGGCGATGTCGGTCACTTCGGCCCGGGTGGGCCGCCGCGAGTTTTGCATGCTCTCCAACATCTGCGTGGCGATGATCACCGGCTTTTGATGACGCTGGCAGGTGGCGATGATCTGCTTTTGCACCATCGGCATGCGGGCCACGTCGATTTCGACCCCCAAATCGCCCCGGGCCACCATCACGCCGTCGGCCGCCGAGACGATGTCTTCCAGCACCAGCAGCGCCTCGGGCTTTTCGATCTTGGCGATCACCTGGGCCGGCGAGCCGCGCTGGGAGAGCAGATTTTTGAGCTCGCGGACGTCGGCCGCCTGGCGCACGAAACTCAGCCCGATGAAGTCGATCCCGTTTTCGGCCGCCCAGCGGGCGTGCTCGCGGTCGTCGTCGTCCATGGCCGGCGCGCTGAGCTTGGCGCCGGGGAGATTGAGTCCTTGGCGGCTGCGGACCAGGCCGGGCTGAACGACGCGGCAGCGGATGTGGTCTTCGGTCTTTTCTTCGACCACCATGCTGACGGCGCCGTCGGCCAGCATGATCGTGTTGCCGGGAGCCACTTCATCGACCAACAGCGGATAGGTCGTCACCAGTTCGTCGGCGGCTTTTGGCACGTCGCCGCGGATGAAGCAAAACGAGTCGCCCAACTTGCAATCGAGTTGTCCGCCAGGGAGCTCGCCGAGGCGAATTTTGGGGCCGGCCAGATCGACCAGCACTCCGATCGGCCGCTTGAGCTGCTTGCTAACTTTGCGAATCGAGGCCAGCACCTCGGCATGATGGGCAATCTCGCCGTGGGCCATGTTGAGGCGGAAGATGTTGGCCCCGGCCTCGATCAGGGCGGCCAGCCCTTCGGGATGGCGGCAGGCGGGGCCGACCGTGGCGATGATTTTGGTGCGGCCGTGGTGTTTGAGCGTGGGCCCGTCGGACACTGGAAAGCCCCCTGTGCGAATTGGAGAACCGTTTGCACTCGCGAATCTTGTGAGCCGATCCGCTTCGCTCCGCCTAATCGCCTGATCACCTAATCGACTATTGGCCGCCGTGGTGCCTGAAGCATGTTGCCGCGTTTGCCGGTCGACACGCCGCCGTGGCGATTGACCGCCGTGACGATTGCCGAGTGGGCGGCGGCACGCGACAATGCTTGGCAACCTACCGAAGCGGCTCGATTTTGGCCAGAGCCAATTGCCCGGGACCCGGTCGACGGGCAGTCGCCGGCGCGGCCGGGGGGTTCAAGATTAAATCGCCGGGAAGTCGGCGCGGGCAACGAGCGCAAACGAAGGAGTAGCCCCCCGATGGCGGCGAGTTTTCCCGATGAGTCGAGCCAACAGCAACCTTCGCCCCCCAAACGACGCTGGCGGGGGTTCGTCGTTGGCCTGGTATTGGGACTCGCGGTGGTGGTGATCTTGCCCGCCGTTTGGAACGCGCGCGAGGGGGGCCGCCGGCGCGAGCGCCTGACACGCGCGGCCTATGACGAGGCCAGCCGGCGGTGGGACGAGCAGGCACCGGCCAACTACAATCTCGACGTCGAAGTGACCGGCAATCGGCCGGGAAAGATTCATGTCGAAGTGCGCGACGGTCAGGCCGTGCACATGGTGCGCGACGGAGTCGAGCCCCGGCAACGGCGGACGTGGTATTACTGGACGGTGCCGGGAATGCTCGACACGATCGGTCAGGAGCTGGAAAAAATCGACGATCCGGCCAGGGGGTTTGGCGCTCCGGCCGGTTCGGAGGTGATCTTGCGGGCCGAGTTCGACGAGACGCTCGGATATCCGGTGAGCTACTCGCGCGTCGTGGCGGGTCAGAACCTGGACATGGGCTGGAAGGTCACCGATTTCGAAACCGTGCCGGCGACGGATCGGGTTGAAAACGAGAAAACGGAGACGATTGATAAGGAGACGGAGGTTGAGACGGGCAATCCGTGACGAGTTAGCGAATGAGTTAACCCCGCTCAACTCAAATGTCACCACGATTGAAATATTTCACCGCAGAGACGCAGAGGACGCAGAGAAAAGGAGGAAGAATCGGACGAGTAGAACCGATGAAACTGGACTTCTTTAAAATACATAGAAACGGTCAGAAGCTTATCGTCTACTATCGGTGTAGATCTATCTCTTTGAATCTCTCTGCGTCCCTCTGCGTCCTCTGCGGTGAAATATTCTTGGAGACGATTGATGAGGAGACAGAGGTTGAGACGGGCAATCCGTAGCGATTCTGTGAATGAGTAAGCGCGTAATGAACACAGGCCGCTGTGCTAGGGGCATACGAAAAGAATTGCACCGCAGAGACGCAGAGGACGCAAAGAAATCTACAGAGAGAGTAGACAATAAGCTTAGCACTTACGTTTTTTGTAGGGAAGTCAAGTTCCATCGTCTTTGTTTATTCGATTCGTCCGACTCTTCATTTCTTCTCTGCGTCCTCTGCGTCTCTGCGGTGAAATATTCTTCGTTTCAGCCACAACAGGCTTTAGGAGTTTTGCAACTTGCACGAAATCTATATGCGGCTCGCGCTGCAAGAGGCCCAGCAGGCGCTCGAAGAAGAGGAAGTGCCCGTCGGAGCGGTGATCGTTCACGACGGACGGGTGATCGCGCGGGCGCACAACCAGCGCGAACAACTGCGCGATCCGACCGCGCACGCCGAAATGATCGCCATCACGCAAGCGGCCGAGTCGCTGGGGAGTTGGCGACTCGATGACTGCACGCTGTATGCGACGCTCGAACCGTGTCCGATGTGCGCGGGAGCGATTTTGCAGGCGCGGATCGCATCGCTGGTTTATGGAGCGGCCGATCCCAAGGCCGGAGCCGTGCAGACGCTGTATCAACTCTTGAGCGATCCGCGGCTGAATCACCGCACGCAGGCGGTATCGGGCGTGCTGGTGGCCGAATGCGGTGCGATTTTGACCCGGTTCTTTCAGCAGCAGCGCCGGCTGGGAAAGAAGTAGCCCGACTGTCGGTGAGCTGGGTGCGCGGCCCTTTGCAAAAGGGCGCAAGCTACGGGTTGAGTTTGTCGCTGGAAATCGGACTCGTCTGCCAGTTTTGCAACTGCGGGGTGGGGATGCTGCCCGGAGTATAGTTGGCGCTGCCAGCAGGCCGGGCGGGTGCGCCACACGGAGTCATCAACTCGGCATAGGTTTGATACGTGACGTCCTGGCTCATGAACTGGGTGTGGCCGTCGGCGAAGGTGATGTGGAATCCGCCCGGATGAGGGCTCGAAGGCCGGCCGAGGTAGCCCCCGCCCGGCTGGGTTACGGTGGTTGAAAAGGACCCGGGATTAATCGCCTGCTGGAGTGCCGCGACAAGACCAGGGTCCCCCGGCGGAAAGCCGTTGTAACCCTGGTTCAAGCCGATCGGTGGTATTGGTAAGGTGACGGCGGTCGCGGATCCCGGCGCCGCGTCCATCCAGAGGAGGCCCTGCGGATCTTCGGAGGAGACCCCGTTCGAGTAGTTTTCGTGATAGACAAACGAAGCCGGCGCGGTGTTGAGGGGTTAAGGCCATGTGTGATTGGCTATACGAACTGCTTCTTCCCGACTTGGCCTTTTAAGTCGGCTAGCCTCACGGGTTGAGCGCGCTATCCGAAACCGGATTCGTCTGCCACGCTTGCAGCACCGAGTTGGGATTGCTCCCGGGCACGTATGGCCCGCTGCCGGCCGGCCGGGCCTGCGCGCCGCGCGGCGTCATCAGCTCGGCATAGATTTGATAGGGCACATCCTGGCTCATGAACATCGTGTGGCCGTCGGCAAACGTGATGTTGAATCCGCCCGGATGGGGACTCGAAGGCCGGGCGATCGACTCGCCGGGCAAGGAGCCGGTGGCATCATTCTGCGACCTGATCAGTGCCACCAATTGCCCCGGCGGAGTGCCTTGGTAACCCTGGTTCAGGGCCAGCGGTGGTGGCGAATAAATGCTCGGCGATTTTGGCGCCTGATCCATCCACACCAGCCCCATCGGCTCTTCCGACCAGACCGTGTTGATCGAAGCATAGTACGAAAGAAACTTGATCGGAGCGACGCTTTGGCCGTCGTAGTAGGCCCAAAAGCTGGCATCCATGTTTTCGCCAAACAGGATCGTCTTCGACGTCCCGTCATATTGTTGCACATAGGTCAGCGACACCGCGGTCGGGATCGGAAAACTGCCGTTCAGATTGGCGTCAGCAAACAAAGCCTGGAACAGTCCGTTCTCCGGATAGTCGAACGTCTGCGATTGGTTCGCGGTCTGATCGGGATAGCCGGCGTTGGCCGCGTAGCTGAGCGGTGCCTGAGCGTTGACTCCCCCGTTGGCTTGCGTGGCATCGATCGCGGTCCCCGCCTTGGCCGTATCGCTGGGGCAGACCATGGTCTCCACGTATTGGATGAACATGTAGCCCGGCGGCGATCCCGCGTAAACCGTGCCATTGGCGACAGCGGTGGCTTGGTTGCTCTGCATGATGTCATACAGATCGTGGCGGCCGAGATTGGCCAAGATCTGCGGCACCCAGCCGACGGTGAAGTAATTTGTGGCCGAAGCAAACGTGGCCGGCACCTGGGTCGCCAGCCAGGGGAAACGGTCCTTGGAGACGGCGAAGCTCAAAAGGGCGGTTTGAATTTCCTTCGAGTTGTTGGCGCACTGACTCCGGCGGCCCGACTCGCGGGCCTTCTGCACGGCTGGAATCAGCAGTGCGATCAGCATGCCGATGATCACGATCACGACCATCAATTCGACCAGGGTAAAACCGCGTGGCGAATTGTGACGTCGCATCGTAGGGAACCTGGCAAGACGAGAGCCGATGAGAATGCCTCTTTTCCGCGCGCGTGGGCGAATCACCGCTGGGCAGTGCCGCCGCTGGAGTCCGCGCGTCCGCTATTGTGCCATAGATCCCAAGAAATGCCAGAAAAAATCCAGCAAAAAAAGGCAGCGCCGGTTGGACAAGAAAGGAACGCGGCGGCAGGCTGGGCGAGAACGCGTGGCCGAGGGCCCGCTAAATAAAGCGACATCGGGCAAGAGCCGGCGGTTATGGACTAAGCGAGTCGGCAGAAATTGGGGTGGTCTGCCAATTTTGCAGGGCAGTGCTTGGGTTCGGGGTTGTCCCCTGCACTACCGCACCGCTGCCGGAATGCCTGGCGAAGGACCCGCGCGGGGTCATCAACTCGGCATAGATTTGATAAGTGACATCCTGGCTCATGAACATCGTGTGGCCATCGCAGAACGTAATATGAAAGCCGCCCGGATGTGGGCTCGATGGCCGGGCGACGTTCGTCGGCGAGAGTGTTCCTGTCGATGTGAGGAGGCTGTCCACCTGCCCGGGCTGCATGCCGTTATAACCCTGGTTCAGAGGGATCGTGGGTGCGCTGCCATCTGAATGATCCCACCACACAAGGCCCTCCGGGGATTCGTAGCTGGTGATACTGTTTCCGGTATCGTGAGGGACGAATGAAACGGGCGCCGTGGTGCTTCCGCTATAGTAAGCCCAATAGCTCGCATCCATGTTTTCGCCGAACAAAATGGTCGTGCCCGTGCCGTCATTGTGCGCGATATATCCGAGGTCGGTTTTCGGCGCCGCCACGAAGCCACCGGCAAACGAGAGCGCCTGATTGAAGAAGACGCCGTTTTCTTGATAGTCGAGCTGCTGGCCTGGGACCGTCGTCTGGTCAGTAAAGCCGGCATTAACGGCATAGCTGAGTGGCGCCTGGGCGGTTGCTGTCGCGATGGTCGGCGCCACGTAGGTCATCGGCTTTGCGGTGTCGCTGGGGCAGGTCAGCGTTTCAACATTCGAGATAAACATGTAGCCCGCAGGCCCGGTGCCCGAATAGATCGAGCCACCGGCCGTGGCGTTGCTGTTGTAAATCGAATAAAGGTCGTTACGACCGAGGTAGGCCAATATCTGTGGTACCCAGCCCGCGGCCACGAAAGCGGTTGAGCCCGCGACGGGGCTGCCCGGCAGCGTGGTGGCGAGGTACGGCAGCCGGTCTTTCGCCGTGGCGTATTGCGTGATGGCCGTTTGGATCTGATTGCAATTGTTGCTGCACTGGGTTCGACGGGCGGCCTCGCGGGCACGCTGGATGGCCGGCAGCAAGAGACCGACCAACATGCCGATGATCGCGATCACGACCATCAACTCAACCAGGGTAAAACCACGCAACGAATGGTGACGGCGCATGGTTGGAAATCTCCGAATATGCGTGTGGATGGGATGCCTCTGATAGAGCGCGTGGCCGACAACCGTTCCGCAGTTCCCGCCCGGTCTTCGCGCGACTCTTATTCTCCCATAAATCAGCCGCATTTCCAACCGTAATGCCGAGGGGTGCGGTCTGACCGCGTTTAGAAAAATTGGGACAGGCACAATCGCAACCTGCCTATTTTTCGGAAAACCGACTGGCTAGGGCGCCTTTCATCGCGGTGGAACGGTTGGCGACACTAGCCCGACGCCACCCGCGAAGCGCAGGTACCCGCGAGGGAGGCGCGACGAGGATCCCTCGCTGGCGCTTCGGGCTGGTATGGAAGCGGGCAGGCCGCCTGAGTGAAACGCGCTCTAGCTCGAAGGCGAGTCCCATTTTTCTTTCGGCCCTGTTAACCGGCCGGCGGCAGGCGGACGTGGTGAACCCAGGCGGGGGGAAGGTTCGGCCAGACCCAGTCGCGGGCGATCCGGCCCTCGGCAAACAGTTCGGCCAGTGCCTGGCTGATCCCCTGCAGCCGGACACGTTCGACCCGGCCGCTGACAAGCGAGCGGGCGCGGCGGATGGCGATGTACTCGAAAAACGACAGCGTCCCCCCCGGGCGAAGCAAGCGGCGGTAGGCGGTCAGAATCTCTTCGACCGCCGCCACGCTGAAATTGTTGAGCGGCAGACCAGAAACGATCAGGTCGTAGGAGGCGTCGGCCGGCAGGGTCTCGAGCGGCTGATGCAGGACGCGCGAGCGCGATCCCACGGCTCGAAAGGCCGGCTCGCGCTCGAACCGCCCGCGCAGATGGGCGACGAATGAGTCGTTCAGTTCGACCAGGTCGAGCGAATCTTCCGGGCCGAGTCGGTGGACCACCGCCGTGGTGACCGCCCCGGTCCCCGGTCCGACCTCCAGAATGCGGCGTCCGGGCCGGTGACCCTGCGCGGGGAGTTGGCCCTGCGGATGATCGTTGACAAAGCGGGCCAGTGCGGCGGCGAGTGCCCGGCCGCTGGGAGCGATGGCTCCGGTGGTGTGATAATGCTGGCGAAATTCGCGCCAGAAGACGCGATAGTCGGTCCACATCCGGGGCATGAAAGAAAGCAGGCCGGGTGAATTGAAAGCGCGCGCGGGGCGCGAATGTTTGTAGAATAGCAAACGCCGCGGCGAGCGCCAGCCGTTTTTTTTCCCCGCCGGCCGCGAGATGCCTGTTTCATTCAGAATGCAAGGAGCCAGCCATGGTGCTGTTGGAATTCAACATTACGCCGGTTGGCGTCGGCGAAAGCGTTGGGCAGTACGTTGCCCGCGCGGTCGACGTCATCGATCGCAGCGGACTGAACTATCAATTGCACGCCATGGGCACGACGGTCGAAGGGGAATTGGACCAGGTGCTGGCGGTGCTGCGCAGCTCGATCGAAGAGCTGGCCAAGGATTGCCCACGCTTGAGTGTTTCGGCCCGGATCGACTATCGTGCCAATCACAGCGGCATGCTGGCGGCCAAACCGGCCGCAATCGAGAAGCGGCTGGGGCGGAAGCTGAAGAAATAGCCTACAGGCCACAGGCTACAGGCTACAGGCCACAGGCTACAGGCTACAGGCTACAGGTGAAAGACAAGAGGCTGGAGACTAGAGGTTTCGCGGCGCGAGGCGCGGGTGCAGATCGACGAGGCGTGACTGATTTTGGCCTGTAGCCTGTAGCCTCAAGCCTGTGGCCTGCCCGAACAAGGAGCAGTGGTGAAGTCATACGAGCAAACGTTTGAGCGCGTCGTGGGGCATGCCCGCGAAACGGCGCTGTGGGTCACGACCGAGTCGGCGTTGGGCTGGGACGAACGGACGAAGATGCCGACCGCGGCGGCGCCGTATCGGACCGAGCAGATCACGTTTCTGGCCGGTGTGATCCACCATCGGCGGACCGATGCGGAGTTGGGGCGTTGGTTGGCGGAGCTGTCCGAGAGTCCGCTGGCCGCCGATCCGACGAGCGACAGCGGCGCGACGATCCGGCACTTGAAGCGCGATTACGACAAGCGGGTGAAGCTGCCGCAATCGCTGGTCGAAGAGTTGGCTCGGACCGCTTCGGTGGCGCAGCATGTTTGGCAAGACGCCCGCGCGCGCGACGATTTTAGTTCGTTCCGCGAGGTGCTCGGCAAGATGTTCGTGCTCAAGCGGGCGCAAGCCGATGCGCTCGGTTACACCGGTTCGCCTTACGACGCGCTGCTGGACGATTATGAGCCGGACGAATCGACGGCCAACGTGGCGCGGGTGCTGGCCGAATTGCGCGACGCTTTGGTGCCGCTGGTGGCGGCGATTGCCGACAGCCGCCGATCGCCCGACGAAATGATCTTGGCGCGGCATTTTCCCGAGGCGGCCCAGCAGCGGTTTGGCAGCATGGTGGCGGCGAAGATCGGCTTCGACTTTGGCCGGGGAAGGTTGGACGTGACGGCCCATCCATTTTGCACGTCGCTCGGGCCGCACGATTGCCGGATCACCACCCGGTTCGACGAGCAGTTTTTTCCGACCGCTTTGTTCGGCATTTTGCACGAGGCCGGACACGGCATCTACGACCAGGGTTTGCGGACCGAGTGGCACGGCCTACCGCCGGGCGAGGCGATCTCGCTGGGGATTCACGAATCGCAATCGCGGCTGTGGGAGAACCTGGTCGCCCGCAGTCGCCCGTTCTGGCAGCATTTTTTCCCGATGGCCCAACAGGCGTTTCCGGCATTGGCCGACGTCGAGCTCGACGATTTCTTTTTCGCCATCAATCACGTGCGGCCGTCGCTGATTCGGGTGGAAGCCGACGAAGCGACCTACAACTTGCACATCTTGATCCGCTTCGAGCTGGAGCAGGCCTTGCTGGCCGGCGATTTGAAAGTTGCCGATCTGCCGGCCGCCTGGAACGAGAAATATCACGAGTATCTCGGCATCACGCCCCCCGACGATGCCGACGGCGTGCTGCAAGACATTCATTGGGCGGCCGGGCTGGTCGGTTACTTTCCGACTTACTCGCTGGGCAATCTCTATGCGTCGCAGTTCTTCGCCGCCGCCGATGCCGAGCTGGGGGGGCTGGGAAAACAATTCGCCGCCGGCCAGTTCGCCGAATTGCGCCACTGGCTGGGAGAAAAGATTCACTCCCAGGGCCAGCGGTTTACAGCCGCCCAATTGATCGAGCGCGTCAGCGGCAAGCCGCTGTCACATCGGCCGCTGATCGAACATTTGCGTGGCAAGCTGGCACCCCTCTACCAGTTGTAACACGTTTTGGTTGTCGCACGCCGGCGGCGTGGGGCGGTTGTCGCTGCCGCGACATGCAGGAACGGAGACCGGCGGAAGCTGGAACGCCAGCGGCGTGAAGTGGTTTTCGCTGCCGCGACGTGCGGGAACAAATCCCAGCGGAAGCTGGCACGCCAATGGCGTGAGGTGGTTTTCGCTGCCGCGACGTGCGGGAACAAATCCCAGCGGAAGCTGGAACGAAAAAGCGTCAAGCGCGATAGACTTCCCAGCTTGCCAAACGCTCCGGGCGTCTTTTGTGTCATGGATATTCTGCCGAACCACAAGGGGCGCAAATCTTTGACGCGCGTCAGGAGTTGACCTTTGTGCGTCCAATTGCCGGCAAGCGGAACAAGAATTGCTCGATCGATGGGCGCGAAAAAATCGCCCTTGGTTTTGCCCCCGTGGTGTAGAATTGCCGGAGCCAAACCGGTCGTGCGGATGGCTGCAGGAACGGGGGCTGGATCGCTGGCGCTCAGCGCTGGCTGTTGGCGGCCCAGAGATGTCGGGCTTGGCGCACGACTGGCTTTCGATGGCCCATTTTGAGATTCCATTTTGGCTGGAGGCAACATGCGAGCAGGTTTCTCACCGGAAAGTTCGCCAGCAGCGTGGGGGCGATCCGCTTTGGCGGTGGCACTGTTGGCCGGCGGTCTGTGGGGAAGCGCTCTGCTAACCGGCTGTGCGCGAAACGAACAAGACGGGACCGCCTCGGGGACTGCCGGCACCGGCGCGGACATCACCGGCACGGGCGGGATCTCGACGGGCCCCGGCGGCCAGGGAGCTGGCCCGACCGGCACCGAAGGGGATGCGCCAGGCGACAATCCGGCTTCCCAGGCGACGGAAGAAGAGCAGAAGGCGGAGCAGTAACGACGCCGCGATCCGCCCGCCTGGGCTCGTGCGGCCCAGATCAATCGGGCAGGTCGCGCGCGAGTTTCTGAAATCCTCTGTTGGACGTTCGCGTTTTCAGACTTTGCGTTTTGATAACTTGGCCGATTCATTTTCCATTCGAGCATCGTGCCATCCCAGCCTGCGTGAGCGCACGATGTGGCCCCGATGACCTGGGGCAAAGCGCATCACATCTGGCGCAGGGACTGAAATTGCTTGTCTCAAAAGCGAGTGAGGCAGCTTTGATCCGGCTCTAAAACGTCCTTGCCGGCGCCGCATGTGCCACGATTTCATTGACACAACTTTGATCAGGCCTGCAAACGGGCCGCGTGCCACGCGCCATGCTTCCCAACAGAAAGAGGTGACGGTCGTGAAAGTCGCGATTCTATCTCGTAAGCCATCGCTGTTCGCCACCGAGCGGTTGCGCGCGGCGGGCCTGGCACGCGGGCACGAAGTGCAGGTGATCGACTACCTCCGCTGTTATATGAACATCTCGGCGGTCCGGCCGACGATCTTGTATCGTGGCGAAACGCTGCCGGAATTCGACGCGGTGATTCCGCGCATCGGTGCCTCGCACACCGTTTATGGGACTGCCGTGGTGCGGCAATTCGAGATACTGGGCGTGGCCACGGCCAACGATTCCGACGCCATCTCGCGGGCGCACGACAAGCTCCGCTCGCTGCAACTGCTGGCCGCACAGGGGATCGGGCTGCCATCGACCGGCTTTGCCCATTCGAGCCGCGACCTGGCCGGTCTGCTGGCCGGCATCGGCGACGCGCCGGTGGTGGTCAAGCTGCTCAACGGAATGCCGGGGACGGGAGCGATTCTGGCCGAGACGAACGCCGCCGCCACAAGCGTGATCGAAGCCTTCAGCGGACTCGACGCCGAAAGCCTGGTGCAGGAGTTCATTGCCGAATCGGCCGGAACCAGTCTGCGCTGCCTGGTGGTTGGCAAGCGCGTGGTGGCCGCCATGCGTCGCTCGGCCCGGCCTGGCGAATTCCGCTCGAACTTGCATCGTGGCGGCGACGCCTTCCGTGTGCGCCTCTCGCGCGCCGAGCGCAAGGCCGCCGTCCGCGCCGCGGCGGCATTGGGGCTGCAGGTGGCCGGCGTCGATATGCTGGTCTCGAATCGTGGCCCGTTGGTGACCGCAGTCAATGCCAGCCCGGAACTCGAACGAATCGAGCGAGCGACGGGCATCGACGTGGCCGCCAAGATCTACGAATATCTGGAGCGGCAAGTGGCCGGGCCTGAGAAGAAGTCGGCGGCTCCAGCGCGCGTGACCGTGGCAGTGCCGGCGTTAGCCATCGCGCCGGAAACGGCGGTTGCGGCCGCGGCGGGTGCGACCGTATCGCGTTCGACCGCGGCGGTTCTGGCGACGCCCGCCGCGCTGCCGGCATCGGCCGGATGGAATGGCGCGGCGCTGGCGGCCTCGGGGGTGTTGCCGTCGTCATCGGCGTTGCCATCGTCGGCGGTGCCATCATCGCCGGTGAATGTCGCGGTGTCGCCGGTATCGGTATCGCGGCCGGCAGCGACGATCATCCCGGCCTCGGGCGGAGTGGCCAAATCGGGCGACCGAGCGCACGTGGCTGTCGCGATCGCGTGACCCGAGCGTCAGCGGCGGACGAGGCCGGGCAGGATGTCGATGTCGAGACGGTCGACGAATCCGGCCTTGAGCCGTTCCAGCGCGATGGCCCCCATGACGGCGTTGTCGGTGCAGAGCCGCAGCGGTGGAATGACGAGCCGCACCTGGCGCTCCAGCGCCGCTTGAGTGAGCCGCTCGCGCAACAGAGTGTTCGCGGCCACTCCGCCGCCGATGCAGAGCGTGGTGAGGCCGGTCCGGTCGAGTGCCAACATCGTCTTTCCGACCAGGCAGTCGACCACCGCGGTTTGGAACGCTGCCGCCAGATCGGCCACGCGCTGCCGAGGCCAACTGGCAATGTCTTTCAATTGCTGGCCGGGAGTTTGTTGGTGCTTTGCTTGTTCGAAAGGGGACGGCTCGCCGGGAGGCGCCACGCGGTAACGGACCGCCGTCTTCAGACCGCTAAAACTGAAATCGAGCGTTGTGTTGTCCTTGAGAAGCGGTCGCGGAAGATCGAACCCGGCAGGATCGCCGTCGCGCGCCGCGCGCTCGATGGCCGGTCCGCCGGGAAACCCAAGGCCGAGCAGATTGGCCACCTTGTCGAACGCCTCGCCGGCCGCGTCGTCGATCGTGCCACCCAGCAAATCGAAATCGAGCGCCGTGTGGCAGCGGTAGAGGCTCGTGTGTCCGCCGCTGGCGATCAAGCCGACGCAGGGAAAGACCTCTTCGCCGGCTGCCAACCGGCAGGCATAGATGTGGGCGTGGAGATGATTCACCGCCACCAGCGGCACTCCCCAGCCGAGCGCCAGCGCTTTGGCCGCCGAGAGGCCGACCAACAGCGAACCGGCCAGGCCCGGCGTGGTGGCGACGGCCACGGCAGCGAGGTCCTGGCCGCGTACGCCGGCGCGCTGGAGTGTCTCGTGAATCACCGGCAGGATACGTTCGACGTGGGCGCGCGAGGCAAGTTCGGGTACGACGCCGCCATAGCGCCGGTGCAGATCTTCCTGCGAGGCGACGACCGAGGCCAGGACTTCGAGCTGGTCGGTGACAACGGCCGCAGCCGTTTCGTCGCAGGTGGTTTCGATCGTCAGAATTTTCACGTCGAAACCGACTACTGCGCCCGGGCGAGTTGCTGGGTGAGATAATCGATCGCCTTTTGCAATTGGCGATCGACCGGTGCCGCGGCGGCCGGCTTCGGATCGGCCGATTTCTCTTCGCCAGCCGGCTTTTCCGCGGCGGGCTTTTCGGCGGCCGGTTTGCCTTCGGCCGCCGGCTTGGCGTCGGCGGCGGGCTTGTCATCGGCGGCGGGCTTGTCATCGCCTGGCTTGGCCGTGGCGGCCGGCCTGGCGTGGGCCACCAGGATGTCGCGCTGGTGCCGATTGTGGGTCAGTTTGCGCATTTCTTCGTCGCCGATTTTCACTTCCATTCCTTCGTCCGGATGGACGCCCCATTCGTCAGTCTCTTTGGCGTCGGGAAAGCGGTGGATGTTTTTGCCATTGGGGCGTTTGTAGCTGGCGGTGGTCAGTTTCAGCGCGCTGTGGCCGTTGTCCATTTCGATGACGTTTTGGACGCTTCCTTTGCCCCAGGTGCGCTCGCCGACGATGACGGCCCGATGATGATCCTGGAGGCAGGCGGCGACGATTTCGCTGGCGCTGGCGCTATAGCGATTGACGAGAATCACGATCGGAAAGCCTTCGAAGGTGCCCGGCTTTTCGGCATCCCAAGTCCGTTCGGGCGTGTTGCGGCCTTGGGTGCTGACGATCCGACCTTCGGAGATGAACATGTCGCTGATTTCGATGGCCGAAGTGAGCAGGCCGCCGGGGTTGAACCGCAGATCGATCACGAGTCCCTTCAGTCCGCGCGATTCGAGATCTTGCATCGCCCGGGTGAGGTCGTGGGCCGTGTCGCGGCTGAAGGCGGTGATACGGATGTAGCCGATGTGCTGGTCGGCATCGAGCATGAAGTCCCAGGTGTCGTCGGGGTGGCGATGATCGCCGCGGACGGTGTCGACGTGGATCACCTCGCGCTTGAGGGTGACGCTTTCCGGCTTGTCGGCGCCCGGGTGTTGAACCAACAGCGTGACGCTGGTGCCGATCTCGCCGCGCAGCCGGCGGACGCACTCGTCGTGCGCCAGTCCGGTCGTGGGCTGACCATCGATCTCCAAAATCTTGTCGCCGGCTTGCAGGTTTGCCCGATAGGCGGGCGTGCCCAGCAGCGG
>Ga0182024_10010363_pt1 | contig 18995 bp, 9 predicted proteins | sample P32metaG_FD_120480 | JGI IMG/M metagenome (GOLD analysis project Ga0182024, IMG submission 120480) | Permafrost microbial communities from Stordalen Mire, Sweden - P3-2 metaG (Illumina Assembly) | ecosystem: Environmental > Terrestrial > Soil > Wetlands > Permafrost | place: Sweden: Stordalen... | reverse complement strand
GGAAACGCAAATCAAAAACGCGGTTCGGGACTGTGGGGACTTTTGTGGGGACTCATCGCCTATCGGAGCAAATCAGGGCATATCACGTATTTTGTTCAACCGCTGAAACGATAGGGACTTATCTACTGTGAGCGATCTTGGCATGCGGTCCCAAATCCCACTCATAACCCGGAGGTCGTTGGTTCAAATCCAACCCCCGCAACCACTTCTTTCTCTCACCCGGTAAAGCATTTACACCAAAACTTCTTCGCCAATACCCCCCGATTCGCCGTGAAATCGCCCATGACGGTTTTCTTCGAAACTAGGATGATGATCACGACCATCAGGGGCACGGCGACAACCCCGTTGATGACCGCACTCCAGAATAGGGCTTTCATGGGACTGATCGGCGAATACTGGATGAAGAGCCCGGCGAGCACGCTGACGGCGATCACTCCATAAAAACCGCGGGCGTCCGTGGCCTTGCGTTCGAGGCCCCACTTCCAGCCCATCGCCTCGCAAAGAGCATACCCGGCCGAACCCGCCAGCACCGGCACTCCGATTAAACCGACACCGAAAATGCCAAGGGCGAAGATGATGTATGCGAAGTCACCGGCGAGTGGCCGAAGTGCACTCGCCGCTTTGGCTGCGGTATCAATGTCGGTAATTCCTGCCACGTGGAGCGTGACGGCAGTCGCCAGGATGATGAAGTAGGCCGCGATGTCGGAATAAAACATACCGCTCCAAGTGTCCCAGCGAATGCGGCGGAGTTCCAAGGTTGCCGCAGTCCCATCGCGCATGAGCGGCGCAGCGCCTGGCGTTGCCTGCATGTCCTCGACCTCTTCGGATGCCTGCCAGAAGAAGAGGTATGGGCTGATGGTCGTTCCAAATACGCCCACAACAACGGCAGCGGCAGTGGAATTTGGGGCGAATTTTGGCCAGACCGTGCGCAGCGCCACCTGACCCCACGGCACATGAACCGTGAAGAGAACTGCAGCGTATGCCAATAGCGAGAGCGTCAGCCACTTGAGGTAGACGACGTATCGATGATAGGGGATGAAGATCTGCAGCAGCAGCGTCCCGATCACAAAGATCAGGGTCATTAGGTGGCGGTTGACGTGAGTGACGAGTTCTCCGACTTCGCCCATGGCAGCGACGTCGGCGGCGATATTCAGCGTATTGGCGATCAACAAAAGCAGCACCACGCCTTGAAGCACAATTGGCGGGTACGTAGCCTTGATGTTGGCAGCCAATCCTTTGCCTGTAACCCGCCCAATTCTTGCACACATGGACTGAATCGCGGACATCAAAGGGAAGACCAGCGGCATCGTCCAGAGCATGTTGAGGCCGAATTGAGCGCCTGCTTGGGAGTAAGTGACCACCCCGCTGGGGTCATCATCGGCCACGCCGGTAATAAGTCCCGGGCCGACACGAGCCAGCGGATGCTCCTTCAGGCGGGCCCAAAGATGGGCAATACCGTTCGCGGGCTGCGAACCATTGGCGTGCTTGCTCAAGAGGGAATGTCCAATTTAGACCTCTAGCAGCCTACGGAAAAATTACTTTTTGTCATCCCGAGCGAAGCGAGGGATCTGCTTTTCTTCTCCGCTTGCAAGAAACAGCAGATCCCTCGGGCGAACCCCGCCCTTCGGAATGACACGGTGCGAGTTTTTTCGCAGCCTGCTAGACTGAACATCGTATGCTCCTCATTAGCAGGGCACAATACTCTATTACGGGTAGCGAAAATCGCGAATGGGCGGATTCTTGAGGACAATGCCCGATGGGTGCGAATATCGCTGCGCTTGCAATACGAATTCGCAGCCCCGAAGGGCGATGAGAAAGATGAACAACGCAAATCGCGGCAAATGAGGCGCTCTCTTCCGCGGATTATTTGATTGCGATCCGAACCGTTGCTGTTTTCGTAATTCCTCCAGAAGTTGCCGTCACCGTGACGCTTGAAGGACTTTGCTGAGCGGAAGTCAGCCCAACGCAACCCATCATTCCTGCCGAAGTGATCGCAAGCAAAGCCAGCGTTGCATAAGCCATTCGTCCGCGCATTGGGACGATTCTTTTCCACGATGCCAGGTACATCGCCAAAAGCCCCGCGAGCGCTGTTACGGCCGTTACAGGCAAATACGGAGCCCGCGGGCCTTTTGGCTGAGAGGGTGCAGGCAAATTTGCCGTAGTGTTGAGAATCAGTGTGGTGGCACTTCCGGAAGGACTGTTCGCCGAAATTTTTGCGGGACTGAACGAGCAAGTCGTATTTGAGGGCGTTCCCGGTATGACGCAGCTAAAAGTTACGTCGGCCGGCAAAGTCGATCCGCTGGGAGTCGTAGTCAATGTCAGCGCAACGCTCGAAGGCGTGCCTGCGGCAACCGCCACAGTTCCAGCGCTCGTTTGAGCGAAAGTAAAATCCACGTTGCTAAGAGCGAATGAAGCGGGAGCAGCCGTGCCTGCGATGGTCGCCGTGACATTGTAAGAGCCCCCGGCAATGCCATTCGTTGTAAACGCAGGCGCCGTGGCTATGCCGTTTGCATCCGAACTCACGATTGAAGATGCTCCACCGCCTGCAAATGTGCCACTGGCTCCAGTGGACGGTGCGGAAAACGTCACGCTAATGCCGGGAATGGGGCTGCCGCTGGCATCGGTGACCGTTGCTTTCAGCGCTGTGGAGATTGGCGTATCAATCAGAGTACGCTGAGGACTTCCTGCAGTTGCCTTAACCGATGACGCCAGCCGTGAATCGTTCGTCAGTGAAAAGAATGCAGGCGTGGTCGCTCCTGCCGAGGATGCGGTTACATTGTACGGCCCGCCCGAGATTCCATTCGCGGTGAACACGGCCGATGTAGCCACTCCGCTTGCGTTTGTTGTTGCCGTGTTCAATCCACCGGCAAAAGTACCGCTCGGTCCCGATTGTGCCGGTGCAGCGAAGGTCACAGTCGCCCCAGCCAAAAGTTGCCCGCCGCCATTTCTAACCGTGGCTTTCAACGTGGCCCCGAAGGCAGTGTTGATTGCGGCGCTCTGCGGCGTTCCACCTGTCGCAACGATTGTGGGCGTCCCAGTTGCTGTCACTGTCAAGTTGAGCGACTTTGTTGCGGTCATTGATTTCGCATCGCTGACCTGCGCGGTAAAACTGCTGGTGCCGGAGCCGGTTGGCGTGCCGGAGATTGCGCCGGTGCTGGCTGTAAGTGCAAGCCCTGCGGGCAAGGACCCGGTAACGATAGACCAAGTGTAGGGAGTCGTGCCGCCCGTGGCTGCCAGCGCGGCGTTGTAGGCGACCTTCTGTGTGCCGCCGGGCAACGATGTGGTGGTGATGGAGGGTGGCGTAACGATAGGCGCCGCGCTCACTGCCAGGGACAACAGTTTGCTTGCAGTTTGTGAATTTGCGTCGCTGACTTGGACGGTGAAGGTGCTTGTGCCGGACCCAGTTGGCGTACCGGAAATTGCTCCTGTGCCGGGTGTGAGTGTCAGTCCAGCGGGCAAGCTACCGGAAACGACGGACCAAGTGTAGGGAGTTGAACCGCCAGTGGCTGCGACCGTAGCGGCGTAAGCGACCTTTTGCGTGCCGCCCGGCAACGATGTTGTCGTGATGGAAGGCAATGATGGGGCGGCGCTAACGGTCATGCTCAGCGCCTTCGTTGCTGTCTGTGAATTTGCGTCGCTGACTTGGACGGTGAAACTGCTGGTACCGGAGCCGGTTGGCGTGCCGGAAATTTGACCTGTGCCTGCTGTGAGCACCAGTCCAGCGGGCAAGCTGCCGGAAATGAGGGACCAAGTGTAAGGAGTTGTGCCACCAGTGGCAGCCAGCGTCATGCTGTAAGCGACCTTCTGCTTGCCGCCGGGCAGAGCCGTGGTGGTGATGGAAGGTAGCGAGGGGGCAGCGCTCACGGTTATGCTGAGCGCCTTCGTTGCAGTCTGTGAATTGGAATCGCTGACTTGGACAGTGAAACTGCTGGCACCGGACCCGGTTGGTGTTCCGGCAATTGCGCCGGTGCCGGCCGTGAGCGCGAGTCCTGCGGGCAAGCCTCCTGAAATGATTGACCAAGTGTAGGGAGTCGTACCACCTATGGCCGCCAGCGTTGCGTTATAGACGACCTTCTGCGTGCCACTGGGCAGCGATGTCGTTGTGACGGAAGGCAGCGAAGGGGCCGCACTCACGGTCAGAGTCAGCGATTTTGTCGCAGTTTGTGAATTGGCATCGCTAACTTGCACTGTGAAGCTGCTGCTGCCCGAGCCGGTTGGCGTGCCGGAGATTGCACCTGTGCTGGAAGTTAGCGCCAGTCCTGCGGGCAAGCTCCCCGAAATGATTGACCAAGAGTAAGGAGTTGTGCCACCGGTGGCTGCCAGCGTGGCCGTGTAGGCCGCCTTCTGCGTGCCGCTGGGCAACGATATTGTCGTGATGGAAGGAAGCGAGGGGGCTGCGCTCACGGTGACGCTTAGCGCCTTTGTTGCGGTCCGCGAATTGGCATCGCTGACCTGCACGGTGAAGCTGCTGCTGCCGGAGCCGGTTGGCGTACCGGAGATCGCACCTGTGCTGGAAGTTAGCGCCAGTCCTGCGGGAAGCGCTCCGGAAATGATTGACCAGGTGTAAGGAGTTGTGCCGCCCGTGGCTGCCAATGCTGCGCTGTATGCTACTTTCTGCGCACCCCCTGGCAGGGATGTGGTCGAAATTGACGGCGGATTGGGGACGTTTACATTATTTACCGTGAATGTGGCGGAGAAGTTGGTGGTGTTTCCGGCGGTGTCGGTGGCCGTTATCATCAGCGTATGCTGGCCGTTGGCATTTTTGGTGCTATCCCAGCTGAAGGAATAAGGACTCGTAGTTGTGCTCGCGTTCAGGGTGCCGTCGACGTACAAGTCAACGGAGGCGATGCCCACAGTGTCGATCACAGAAGTGGTCACCGCCACATTTGCGCCTGAGACCGTGCTCCCCATAGCGGGGCTGGTGATGCGCGCAGTGAACGTGGGCGGCAGCGGGTTTGCGTATCCCACGGCGCTGCGCGACGTGGCCGTCCAGATCGGCGTGCTGTCCTGAAAATCAATTTCGATTTCCACCCGGCTTTCGAGCATCTTCGGTAGCGTTGCAATCGTCTTGCGGCTGAGCGTATCGATCATGTCTCCTGAGTCGCCCACATTGACGAATCGCCCGTCCCTGCTGTGCTGAACCCATCCATCCCGCAAGCAGTCATAGGCGCACTCCGCCTGGTTGCCAGTCATTTGATTCACGAGTGGGATGTCTGCGACTTGCACCGGCGGGCTGGCAGGCAAGCCCGTCACATCGAACACGTGCACGTAACTGTTGGGTTGATCGACCAGGTACAGTTCCTTGTCATCGGGCGAAAGCGATACGCCGTGACTGGGAATGGTGGCGGAAGTTTGCGTGGTGTATCCGGGAATGTTGGACCCGTCGACGGTGACGGTATAAAGAACTTTTCCAGTGCTGAGATCGCCAACTTGAAATCCCAGGAAAGCCGTGATCGTATTAAAGGAAAATGTTTCCTTGCTGTTGATGGTAAATGGCCTCGCTCCGCTTTTGAGCGGACTCACGACGCCGATAATCTGATTTGTGGCCGTGCTGGCGATGCTGAAGTCATTGACGCCGGGCGCGCTGCTGGACAAATTGTAGTCCCTGTCTCCCATATACACGTGCAGTCCGTTCGGACTCACAATGGTATTGTGCGGGCCATTTCCTCCGGTTTGAATGGTGCCGATATCATTTCCCGTGGAACTATCTTCCACGTACCAGGTGCCGCCGCTGGCAAGCTCTCCTTCCGGCATATAAAGGGTTTTTCCATCGGGAGTGACGGACATGCTGTCCACGCCATGCGAGTAGCTATTGGTCCACACCACCTGGTCTGTGGACAGGTTGAGTGCGAGCTGAAATCCGCCGTTATTTCCATCGCTGCCGTAACTGATGTAGAGCATGCCGGTGGCCGCGCTGGCCACCGCGCCGCGCACCCCCGCAGTGGTCGGAACGTTCACCGTCTTGACCAGTGCGCCGCCGTTGTCCATGTCGTAGACATAGATGAACCCCGAGGTCAGCACATATTCATAATGATGAACGGTGCCCGCGCGCGCCGCTGCAGGATGCACCGCCTGGAACCCCAAAACTAAAATGAACCCAATCAATAAATAAAAATTGCAAAGTAATGGTCGGCGCACGGTGAAACTCCTTTGCAAAATCGAAGCGGAAGCGCAATCACAGCCGAAGGTTTGCATCTCCGATTCGGCTTTGTTGCGTTACCGCTGGAAGCTATTGCAAAGATTTCACAAGCGGAGAGAGTGCGAGACTGGCCTTTGGTACAGGATTAGAGCAGGTGTGCCCTTATGAATCAGCTGGACCACATCGGGAAATCTAGCGAATCCACATGCAATCGCCGTAACTATAGAAGCGGTAGCGAGATTCGACAGCGTGACGGTACGCTTGCAAGATGAGTTCGCGGCCCGCAAATGCGCTGACCAGAATGAGCAGCGTGGATTGCGGCAAATGGAAGTTGGTGAGGAGTTGATTGACCACGCGAAATCTGTGGCCCGGCTTCATGAAAATTCCGGCTTCCGCGGAACCGGGCTCGACAAGAAATTTCGCAGCGTCCCACTTTTCGCCGTGGCGGGATTCGGATTTTTGCGCGGCATCCTCGAGTGCGCGAACCACCGTTGTTCCAATGGCGAGAATTGGGCGGCCCTCGCGGCGCGCTTTGCAAATCGCCGTTGCGGCGGCTCCGGAAATTTCGTAGCGCTCGGAATGAATTTGATGTTTCTCGATTTCTTCTTCATGGATGGGCTGGAAGGTGCCGAGTCCAACATCCAATGTGATCGTCACCATTTCAATGCCGCGCCGCTGCAATCTTTCCAGGATCGCCGAGGAAAAATGCAGGCCGGCTGTCGGCGCTGCCACGGCTCCCGGACGATCCGCAAATATGGTCTGGTAGCGTTCGCGGTCCGCTGAATCGTCTTGGCGCGAAATGTAAGGTGGCAGAGGAACGTGGCCGAGGCGTTCGATCGTTTGCGCGACGTCTCCTTTGGCCGTCAAGCGGATTTGCCGCAGGCCATACTCTCCGCGGCTGAGCACTTCAGCGATAAGTTCACCCTCACCGAAATCAATGCGTTCTCCCACACGGATCTTTCGCCCAGGGCGGACCAGGGCTTCCCACTCATCGGGCGCGACTTGCCTGGTCAGAAGGACTTCGATTGGTGAGGACAGGAAGTCGCGCACGGCGGGCCGGCCGCGCCCCGGCGTTTCCGACCGGACACCCTCGCGGCGGCCGAATAAGCGCGCCGGAATTACGCGCGCGTTGTTCACCACAATCAATTCGTCGCCCCGGAGCAAATCAGGCAGAGAGATAAAGGTCGAATCCTCCGACTGCTGCGTGTCGCGAGCCAGGATCAGCATGCGCGAGGCGTCTCGTTGCGGGAGAGGCGTCTGGGCAATGAGTTCCGGGGGAAGGTCGAATTGGAAGTCGGAAAGGAGCATGGATGAGTGGGCGACTATAAGCCATTCTCGATGAAAAGATCAAATGGATGTTTGCACGTATAGTATAAGCCCATATTTTCCAGATAGATACAATATGCTAGGAAGAGCAGACCAGATTCAATAAAATACTTGACAAACATACACTAATATTTTATGCTTCGCGTGTTGTTACATATAAAATTCGATTGGATGGAGGATTTTGAACCATGTCAACTATTAGTCATCTCGAACCTTTTCGTGGGCTTTCCACTTTGCAAGGCCAGTTCAACCGCCTTTTTAACGAATCGTTCCGCAATCAAGCCGAGGAGTCTGCTTTGACGACTTGGGCTCCGGCGGTGGATATCTATGAGACCCCCAACGAACTGGTGGTTAAGGCTGATTTGCCGGATGTGAACGAGAAGGACATCGACGTACGCGTCGAGAACAACTTGCTCACAATTCGCGGGGAGCGTAAGTTTGAAAAGTCTGTTTCGGAAGAGAACTACCTGCGAGTCGAGCGTACCTACGGTGCATTCAGCCGCAGCTTCTCCTTGCCGAACACAGTGAACGCGGAAGCAATCGGGGCCGAATACAAGAACGGCGTGCTGACCGTGAATTTGCCGAAGCGCGAGGAGTCCAAACCGCGCCAGGTAAAAGTAACCGTCAACGCCGCAAGTAACGGCAAGTAATGTTGCAGCGTCACAGGGCGGATAATTACACTGCCAGGGGGGCCGGTTGAAAGACCGGCCCCACTGTTTTCGAAATGTGAGGTAAAGAAAAATGGTTCGTTTCGACAAATTCACTTTAAAAGCTCAGGAAGCCGTGCAGTCGGCGCAGGAAATTGGGGCGCGGCACGATCATCAGCAGATCGAGCCGCTGCATCTTTTGGGAGCGCTGGTTGCGCAGCAGGATGGCGTTGTGCCTCCGCTCTTGGCGCGGCTGGGCGTGCGGCCGGAAACCCTTGCGGGCGATATTGAAACGCGCCTGTGGCACCTGCCAAAAGTTACGGGAGCGGTGCAGCAGCAGATGAGCCAGGCGGCCAACAAAGTTCTGGAAGGCGCATTCGTCGAAGCAGAGCAATTCAAGGATGAGTACGTTTCCACCGAGCACATTCTGCTGGCGATTGCCAGCATTCGCAAAGATGAAGCAGCCGAATTGCTCGCCAAATATGGAGCCTCGCGGGAAGCGATTCTGCAGGCGCTCACTACGGTGCGCGGCAGTCATCGCGTGACGTCGCAAAATCCGGAAGCGACCTTCCGCGCGCTGGAACAATATGGCCGCGACCTGATTGAACTGGCGCGGCGCGGCAAGCTCGATCCGGTAATTGGCCGCGACGATGAAATTCGCCGCGTGATGCAAATTCTGGCGCGGCGCACAAAAAATAATCCCGTGTTGATCGGCGAGCCTGGCGTGGGAAAAACCGCTGTGGTCGAGGGGCTCGCGCAACGCATCGTGGCGGGCGATGTACCCGAAGTGCTGCGCCCGAAGCGCGTGGTGGCGTTGGATCTTGCCGCGCTCGTTGCAGGGGCGAAGTATCGCGGCGAGTTCGAGGACCGCTTGAAAGCGGTGCTCAAGGAAATCACGGAATCCGACGGCAAAATTATTCTGTTCATCGATGAACTTCACACGCTGGTGGGCGCGGGCGCGGCGGAAGGCGCGATGGACGCCTCCAACATGCTGAAGCCTGCCTTGGCGCGCGGCGAATTGCGAGCCATCGGAGCGACCACGCTCAACGAATATCGCAAGTACATCGAAAAAGATCCGGCGCTCGAGCGGCGATTCCAGCCGGTGCTGGTGGCCGAGCCTTCCGTTGAAGACACTATCGCCATTTTGCGAGGCTTGAAAGAGCGCTACGAAACGCACCACGGCGTGCGCATCAAGGACGCCGCGATCCTGGCCGCTGCCACGCTCTCGCATCGTTACATCACCGACCGATTTCTTCCCGACAAGGCTATTGATCTGATCGATGAATCGGGCGCGAGCCTGCGCATGCAGCTCGATTCGCTGCCGGTGGAGATCGACGAAATCGAACGGCGTATCATGCGACTGGAAATCGAGCGGCAGGCGCTCTTGCGCGAATCCGACGCGCATTCCAAAGAGCGACTGAAAATTCTGGAATCCGAACTGGCCGGTTTGCGCGAGGAGTCCAACGCGCGCAAGGCGCAGTGGCAGGTGGAAAAAACCGCCATTGGAAAAATTCGCGAGGCCAAGGAACAGATTGAGAAACTGAAGGCCGACGAGCTGCGCCTGGAACGCAGCGGAGATCTGGCCAAAGTGGCCGAAATTCGCTACGGCAAACTGGCCACGGCAGAGCGCGAAATTGCCGCCGCGCAAAAAAATCTCGAAGACGTGCAGAAGAATGGCGGAATGCTGAAGGAAGAAGTCGGCGAAGAAGACATTGCCAAGCTGGTGAGCAAGTGGACAGGGATTCCCGTGGGCCGCTTGCTGGAAGGCGAAGCGCAGAAGCTGGTCACCATGGAATCGCGCTTGCGCCAGCGCGTTATCGGGCAGGATCCGGCGCTGGAACGCGTGGCCAATTCCATCCGCCGAAATCGCGCCGGACTTTCCGATCCGCATCGGCCGATTGGCACATTCATTTTTCTTGGACCAACTGGCGTCGGGAAAACGGAACTGGCTCGCGCACTGGCGGAATTTTTGTTTGACGACGAAAAATCCATGATCCGCATGGATATGTCCGAATACATGGAAAAGCATTCGGTGTCGCGCATGATCGGCGCGCCTCCAGGCTACGTCGGCTACGAAGAAGGCGGGCAGCTCACCGAGCGAGTGCGCCGACATCCATATTCCGTGATTCTTTTCGACGAAATTGAAAAGGCGCACCCGGATGTTTTCAATATTTTGCTGCAAATTCTGGAGGACGGTCGCCTGACTGACGGCAAAGGCCGCACGGTCGATTTCCGCAACGCCGTGATGGTTATGACTTCCAACGTAGGATCGAGCGCGCTGTTCGATCTGGCGGGAAGCGATCCGGAACGCGCGCGCAAGGAAGCCATGGAAGCGTTGCGGCAAGCGTTTCGTCCGGAGTTCATCAACCGCATCGACGACATCGTGCTGTTCAACCCGCTTGGAAAGGAACAGCTCAACAAGATCATCGACCTGGAACTGGCCAAGGTGATGCGCCTGCTCGCGGAACGCAAAGTTCGCATCGAACTTACGCCTGCTGCACGTGAGAGAGTAGTCCAGGACGGATACGATCCGGCCTACGGAGCGCGCCCGCTTCGCCGCACGGTTCAGCGGCTGGTTCAGGATCCGCTGGCAATGCGCATCCTGGACGGCAGCATCTTGCCGGGCGATCTGGTGCACGTCGATATTGATCCTGACAAGGATGCGATGCGTTTCGAGCGCGTGGAACAGAAAGCTGCGGAAGATACCGATGCGAAAACGGGTGCGGCTCAACCCGCCGCCTCTTCGGCGAAGTCCGGGCGACGGCGGTAACGGGCTGCGGAAAAGCTATTTATTTTGTCATTCCGAGCGAAGCGAAGAATCTCTCTTTCTTTTCGAGCGTTAAAACCCGGAGAGATTCCTCGCTTCGCTCGGAATGACAAAAGTTTTTTACTTTTTCCGCAACCTGGAAAGCACGATTTTGCCGGGCGGTCCTTGAATTGACGCGTCTGGGGGAAACTTCTAGACTTGTTTTGCGTACTATATGGATAGGTGGCCATCATGAGAGCCGTAAAGACACTATTTTTATTGACCGCACTAACGATGCTGCTGGTTCTTGGCGGAGACGCCATTGCCGGCCAGCAGGGTATGACCTTGGGCCTGATCATCGCCGTGGTGATGAACGGCGTGGCCTACTTTTTCTCCGACAAGATCGCGCTGAAGTCGAGCGGTGCGCAGCCGGTCTCGCGCGAGGAACTTCCGCGCTTGTACCAAGTAATGGAGCGATTGGTCGCCAAGGCCAACCTGCCGATGCCGAAACTGTACGTGATTCCGCAGCCTGCGCCCAACGCCTTCGCCACCGGCCGCAATCCAAAACACGCTTCCGTGGCGGTCACCGCGGGCTTGATGGAATTGATGAACGACGACGAGTTGGAAGGCGTTATCGCGCACGAGCTTTCCCACGTTCGTAATTACGATATTCTTATTACCTCAATTGCAGCCACCTTAGCGGGAGCCATTACCTGGATCGCACACATGGGGCAATGGGCAATGATCTTTGGCGGCTACGGCAATTCGCGCGACAGGCGAAATGGCGGGATGGCGGCGCTGTTGATGATCTTCGTCGCGCCGATCGCGGCATTGTTGATTCAATTGGGACTCTCACGGCAACGCGAATTTTCCGCTGACGCTACCGGCGTTCAAATGGTGGGGCACGCAAACGGCCTGATCAGCGCCCTTGAAAAGCTGGGCGCCTACAATGCCAGGATTCCCATGAATGTCTCTCCTACGACGGCATCTTTGTTCATTGTTGCCCCGCTCAGCGCCGGGCAGGTGTTTTCAGGGCTTTTCAGCACGCATCCGCCACTGTCGGAACGTATAGCCGTGCTGAGAAATATGACGATTACTCGATAGGTAACCTTCTCGTATCCGGTCCATCATGGGTAAAGAGAGCCTTCCCAGTCCTGTACATCTCGAGGATGGTAAGAATGATCGAAATTGTGCAAAAATTCTCTCCGCTGCTATGGGTCGTCGTGCCCCTGTAATCGCCGGAGGCAGATTTAATCAATTCATTCGAAAAGATTTACAAATATTAAGAACTTGTAATTATTTTGGCTTACAGCGTGCTTGTTCAGAGGTTTCCCGGCACCGGGGGGACTCCATGGGCATGAATTGTAAAGCTACCATTCGCCTCATCTGCGAATATTTAGAAGGACGGCTGGCCCCCGAGGTTGGGGGAGAAGTCCAGCGCCACCTGAGCTATTGCGGCAACTGCCGGACGATATTTGATGCAGCTGCGCTGACGTTAGAAGTCTATTTTGACCGCGAGCTGGAACCGGTAACCACGGAACGTTCCCGCGTAGCCTAACTCACTCTTGCAATTTAACTTAGAGACATCTCCATTCTTCTGTACAAATTCCCACACTAGTGTGTCTTCTATTAATGGCATTGCGTTCAGACGTTTACACGGGATACATACGGTTTTGCCGGTAAAACTTACACATTGATCCTTGCCTCCCTCCGGACAGCGCAGTTTCGCAAATACATCCTAACCACCTTATTTTGTTGTGGATAAATATGCACCTGGGGGCCAGATTTAGTGTGGTTGGTCACATGCACTTCTCCATGCTGCGAGGGAAATCGCAAAGGAGATTATTACAATGTTGGAACAAGAAAACGAGCACGTTACTACCGAAGGTTCGCCGCGCTGGATGGGAATAGCTGTGGTTGGACTGGCGATTCTCTCCGCCGTAGGCGTAGGCTTGGCATGGAACGCGGGCGGACACGCGCATGGCGCGGAACAAGCGCTGGCAGCCCAATCCAAGACTTTCCAAGCGACCGAGGATGGAATCAGCCAGCGGATGGCGCAGGCCGAGCGCACCAACGCCGAGCTGCAATCCGAAGTGAATCTGGTGGGCGACAAACTGAAATTAACCGAAGATCAACTGGCCAATGCACGCAGCCAGGTGAAGGAAAGCCGCGCCGATTACAACAAGAAGCTGACCGCCGTGCAAAGCACGCTGGCAACCAAGGCCAGCGCCGATGATGTCAAAGCGCTTGGCACAGACGTCAATGGTGTGAAGAGCGACTTGGACGCAACCAAGGGAAACATGGAACAGTTGCGGGGGGAGCACGGTGAACTGATCGCGCGCAACCATGAGGAACTCGAACAGCTTAAACGCACGGGCGAGCGCGATTACTATGAATTCACACTGACTGCCAAAGGGCAGAAGGAACACGTTGGCCAGACGATGCTCGAATTCCGCAGCGCCAGCGCCAAGAAACATCAGTACACCATCGAGATGTACGTGGACGACACGCGCCTTGAAAAAAAGAACCGCGCCGTCAACGAACCTATCTACTTCTACTCGGGCGGATCGCGCCAGCCGATGGAGTTGGTGGTCAACCAGGTCACCGACAAGAAGATCTCGGGATACCTGAGCGCGCCCAAGGCCATCGCAGCATCGGCCTCGGCAAAAACGAACTAAGCTCTGGGCTGTTACAAGTCAAGGCTGAATGAGTACAAAGAGAGGGCCGCTTCGGCGGCCCTTTTTTTGTGAGTAGCGCGGGCTTCAGCCTGCTGGGTTTAGTCCTTGCAGGGACTAAATACTGCAGGCTGAAGCCCGCGCTACTCAAAGCAACATCTTCAAGCGCTGCAATTCCGAATTGTCGGGGAATACGCGCAGGCCGAAGCGCACCGCTTTGGCTGCTGCGGAGGGATCGCCCAGGGCCTTGTCGGCTCGAAAAAGAAGTGGATAAATTTCCGAATCTTCGTCGGGGAAATATCGCATTACGAATTCCAGGTGCTGGCGCGCTTCCGCCCATTTGTTTTGCGTGGCCTGCAATTTGCCGAAGTTGAGATGAGCTTGAAAGTTGTATGGGTCCTGCGCAAGGCAATCCTGCAGAGCGCGATAGGTTTCCTCCGTTTTACCTTCGTGCATCAGAATTTCAGCAAGCTGGGCTTGCGCGGCTGCGCCGGCACTTGCATCGGTGGCGATAACCCGGCGCTCTAAACTTTCCGCTTCGGGCCAGCGCGAAAAATCCACGTCCAGCTTTGCGAGCGACGCGAGCGCGTGCAAATTTGCGGGATCGCGCGCCAGAATCTGCTGCAGTGCCTGGCGCGCTTTTTCATTGTTGCCGAAGCGCCGGTTGCTTTCGGCCAGGCCCCATGCGGCTTCCAGGGCATTGGGATCAATGGCCAAGGCGGCATCGAAGGCGCGGAAGGCCGACTGAAAATTGGATTGCGCGAGCGCGGCGCGCCCACGGACCGTGGCGATGCGAGCGGTAATCGGGCGATCGTCGAGAGCGCGCAGAAAACGCTCGGCGCCATCCGCGTCTTCCTGATTGGCCGAGGTCGCGGCGGCAGCGGCCAGCGCTGCGTCACGCTCGTCAGGCGGAAAATTCACGGGCAACGGATTTTTTTGCTGCAGCAGAATTGCATCGCGATTCTTGTCTTCGAGGCCGTGGACCAGCAAGGATCGCGGGGCGTGATATTCGAGCAGCGTGCGGTCGTCGGTATTGATTTGCGCGCCGCGGCTGAATTTTCGCAGGCCTGCGTCGTCAAGCATATAAAAACCAAACAGTCCGTCCGCCGCCTCCATTCCGAGCCGCGCGAAATCGTCGTGCAGGCGCGGAGATTCGTACAAGGCTTGCGCGCGCTGCAGAATTTCAGCGGAGCTAGGGCTGGGCGCCATCAGGATCAAATCCGGCGCGTCACCATGCCAGAGCGTTGCGCCTTGAAATTCAGAAAGGAACGTGGCCAGGAGCATGCGCAAATCTTCAGGGAAAAGGGAATAGGCCTGCATCCATTGCACGAAGACGCCGTCCGGTGCCAGTCGCGCGCGCACGGCAGCGTAAAATTCCTGCGTGAAAAGCGTGGCCACGCCGGCGATCCAGGGGTTGGACGGCTCGGAAATAATCAGGTCGTATTTTCCCCGCGTTGTGAAAAGGAAATTGCGCGCGTCGTCAAAGGTGACGTGCACGCGCGGGTCGCGAAGCACGTTGCGATTCAGCGATGCGAGAAACGGCGCGGCTGCAATCACGGCCGGCTCGATTTCCACGATGTCCAGACGCTCCAGTTCCGGGTAGGCGGCCAGCGCCGAAGCGGTCATGCCGCTGCCAAAGCCGACGAGGAGCACTCGATGAGGCGGATGCGCGAGCGCCGCGAGATGGCCGAGGAGAAGCTGCGTGGTGGCGTCATGATTGGAGGCGTCCACTTTTCCGTTGGTTCGAAGGGCCGCGTAATCGCCGGTTCTGGCCACAGAAATATTGGCGTTCAGGCCGTCGCGGAAATAAACAATGTCCAGCACGTGGGCGTTTTCGCGCAGCGTCAGCGGACGGTCGTACAGATTCCAATACATCAGTGTGTTGAAGGACGCGACTGCGGGATCATAAAAATAATTTGAGAAGCCGATGAACGCGGCGGCGATGAGCAAGAGAAGATTGGCCGCGACAGAAAGAAATTTCCATGCCGGACGCCGCGCCGATGCAAACGAAATCGCGGCGGCCAGGGCCAGATTCACGCACGCTGTCACCGCCAGGAGATGAAAACTTCCGAGGCGAGGCATCAGCCAAAAGCCGGCGAAAATCGCGCCTGCGATCGCGCCAAGCGTATTCCAGGCATAGGCGCGGCCCACCGCGGCGCTTGTGCCGGCGCCATCGGCTTGACGAGGTCCGGCAATCAGCACTACGACAGCCGGAAAGTTGAATCCAAAAACGACTGCAGTGGGAAGCATGGCCAACGCGCTAGTCACAAATTGGGCGAGCACCAGGCCTGCAAACGATTCGTGCGTGGCGCGTAGAATGGGCGGCAGAACTTCAATCATGCGCGTGAAGAAAACAAGGAATGCCAGCGCGGCGAGCGCCGTCAGCGTCTGTGTAAACGCGAAGGTCATCTCGCCTTGTACACGGTGGCGGCTCCATCGTTCGTAGAGAGCGCTGCCCAGCACAATTCCGGTGAGGAATGTGCCCAGCATCAGCGTGAACGCGTATGTGGAACTGCCCAGCTGCGTGGAGAGTAGGCGCGTCCAGGCGATTTCGTAAGACATGGCCGTGGCGCCCACGATTGCAAAACAGATCAGGAAGAATTTCGATGGAGCAACGGAAGGCTTCGCGTCTAACTTTTGCGGCAGAACCGGATCTGCTGTGAGCGCTCTGACGGACTCCCGGCGCACAAGTGAAAAAGCCAGCATCGCGGCGGCCAGATTCAGCGACACGGCGATGGCCAGCGTGCGCCGCAGTCCGAGTGAAGGAAGAAAGAGAAATCCCGCCACGAACGTTCCGGTTACGGCGCCTGCAGTGTTGATCCAATAGAGGCGCGAAAGGCGCGCGCCCAGCTGCGCGGAATTGCTAGTGAGTGCGCGCACCAGCACAGGCAGCGTGCCGCCCATCAGAAATGTGGGCAGGAACAGGACCAGCGCCGACCCGGCAAATCGCAGCACAAGCAATGAGCCGGCGTTTCCGGCAACGTATGGATACGCGGCCACGTACGCGGCGCGGACTCCCGAAAGTCCGGCGAGAGAAATTGCGGCGGTCACTGCCACGCCGAGTTCCAACCACCCGTACAGCGCGATCGGCCGCTCCCAACGCTCGCTCTGCCTGCCTATCCATGCGCTGCCCGCGGCAAGGCCCGCCATGAAAACGGCCAGGACTGTGGCCACCGCGTAGGCCGTGTGACCAAAAATAAGCCCCAGCGCCTTGCTCCACACCACTTGTTCAACTAATCCGGCTGCGCCGGAAATGAAAAAGCAAAGCAGCAGCACCGGCACAAACCAAGGGCGGGATGATTTTCCTGGCATGGCAGGCGGCATGGTAGTCTGGGCAATTCAAGGCGTCAATTCCGCGGAAGGTATACTCTAAAGGCTGCGGAAAAAGTAGTTTATTTTGTCATTGCCAGCGGAGTGACAAAGGGTTTTGGGACTTTTTCCGCAACCTGTTTAGAGTGTGCTGAAATTTCATGCGGGATTGGCGGGGTGGAAGCAGAGTGACCGGACGCAGCGATGACTTGCCGGAGGATGAGATGAATAAAATTAACCAGCTTTTATTGCGCCCTGCGCTTGCTGCCGCGTTGCTTGGGTCCGTGGCGCTGGCGCAGGATTCTAATTTGCAGCCGCCAGTCGCAAAAAAAGTGCCGCACGTCACCGAGGTCAATGGGACGACGCTGAAGGACAATTATTTCTGGCTTCGCGACAAGAAAGATCCCAACGTGATGAAGTATCTCGAAGCGGAAAACGCCTACACGCAAAATGTAATGAAGCCCACCACAAGCTTGCAGGAAACGCTGTACAAGGAAATGCTCAGCCACACGAAGCAAACCGATCTGAGCGTGCCGGCGCGTTATGGGCGCTACTTTTATTATTCGCGGACTGAGGAGGGGAAGCAGTATCCGTACCGCTGCCGCAAGCTTGGCGGCATGGATGCGCCCGAGGAAATCATGCTGGACTTGAACAAGCTGGCGGAAGGGCACAGCTTTCTTGGTCTGGGCGATTTCAGCGTGAGCGATGATGGAAATTTGCTGGCGTACTCCATCGACACCACCGGCTACCGGCAATTCACCATTTACGTGAAGGATCTGCGCACCGGCAAAACGCTGGGCGAACATATCGAACGCGAAACTTCCGTGACGTGGGCCAGCGACAACAAGACCATTTTCTATACTACGGAAGATCCCGTATCGAAGCGCTCCGACAAATTTTGGAGGCACACTCTGGGCGCCGCGAAAAGCGATCTGTTGTTTGAGGAAAAGGACGAGCTGTTTGACCTTGGGGTGGGGCGCTCACTGGATAAGAAAATGATTTTTCTGGAATCGGAGGCCAAGACTTCGCGCGAGTATCGCTACCTGGCTGCCGACAATCCCACGGGCCGGTTCAAAATCGTGGTGCCTCGCGAAGACGGCCACGAATACGACGTGAACCACTATGAAGGGCAGTTCTATATCACCACGAACAAGAAAGCCCAGAATTTTCGAGTCGTCACCGCGCCCATCAGCGATCCGTCCGAGAAAAACTGGAAATCGTTCATCGACCACAACCCGAAAATTAAAATCGACGGCCTGGAAACATTTGCCGGCCGCCTGGTGGTGTCGGAACGCGAAGGCGGGCTGAGCTACCTGCGCATCATCGATATGAAAACCAATGCATCGCACCGCATCGCCATGGACGAGCCCGATTACGATCTTTCTATTGGCGATAATCTGGAATACAACACGACCACGCTGCGATTCAATTATCAATCCATGATCACGCCGCTTTCCGTCTACGACTACGACATGAATACCCAGCGGCGCAAACTGATGAAGCAGCAGGAAGTCCCGGGCGGATTTGACCCCAAGGGGTATGAAGCCAAGCGAATCTGGGCCGTGGCGCGCGATGAAACAATGGTGCCCATATCGCTGGTGTACAAAAAGGGAGTTCCGCTGGACGGCTCGGCGCCCATGCTTCTCTACGGGTACGGTTCCTATGGCATCTCGATGTCCGCCACATTTTCATCGAACCGGCTGTCGCTGCTCGATCGCGGAGTGATCTTCGCCATCGCCTACATACGCGGGGGCGGCGAGCTGGGCGAAGAGTGGCGCGACGAAGGGCGCATGATGTCCAAGCTGAACACGTTTTACGATTTTATCGATTGCGCGGAATATTTGGTCAAGAACAAGTACACCGCATCGGATCGCCTGGTGATTCAGGGGCGCAGCGCGGGCGGCATGCTGATGGGTGCTGTGACCAATATGCGGCCGGACCTGTTCAAGGCGGTGCTGGCCCAGGTGCCTTTCGTGGACGTGATCAACACCATGCTGGACGCTTCTTTGCCTCTTACTACAAGTGAATATATCGAATGGGGTAATCCAGAAGAGAAGCCCGCCTTCGATTACATGATCCGCTACTCGCCGTACGACAATGTGGCGGCGAAAAATTATCCGGCGATGCTGGTGGAGGTCTCGCTGAACGACAGC
>Ga0182024_10010362_pt1 | contig 18996 bp, 12 predicted proteins | sample P32metaG_FD_120480 | JGI IMG/M metagenome (GOLD analysis project Ga0182024, IMG submission 120480) | Permafrost microbial communities from Stordalen Mire, Sweden - P3-2 metaG (Illumina Assembly) | ecosystem: Environmental > Terrestrial > Soil > Wetlands > Permafrost | place: Sweden: Stordalen... | reverse complement strand
TCCTGCCGCACCGCCTCAGGGACGCGCGTCTCCATCTGGACGTCGCAACCGGCGAAGGTCGACTTGGTGAAACGCGCCGATTCGAGCGCCATTTGCACGTTCATCCCAAAATCGGCGACGTTGGCCACGAACTGCGCGTGCGCCTGCGACTGGTTCCAGCCGCCCATGATTCCGAAGCCGATTGCGGTGTCGCCCTTGCGCATGAAGGCTGGAATAATCGTGTGCAGCGGCCGCTTCCTTCCGGCCAGCGAGTTGGGCTTGCCGGGTTCCAGATCGAAGCCTGCGCCGCGGTTGTGGAAAGAAAAGCCCGCGCCCGGCGCGACCATGCCCGTTCCATAACCGGAGTAGTTGCTTTGGATCAACGAGACGATATTGCCTTCTTTATCGACGGTCGAAAGATAGATGGTCTCCCGCCCGCGCGCCGCCAGGTCCGTGCTGATCTCCGCCGGCAGAACCTTGCAGGACGCCTTGTCCATATCGATCAGCCTGGCGCGCTTTTTTGCCAGATCCTTCGATAGCATTTCCGGCACCGGCACCGGCCCGAACCGCGGATCGCCCACGTAGCGAGCCATGTCCGCATAGGCGAGCTTCTTGGCCTCGATCATCACGTGCAGCGCGGCGGCGGAGTTAGCACCGTAGTCTTTCAGCGGGAAGTTTTCCATGATGTTGAGCATCGAAAGCGCCGCCACCCCTTGTCCATTCGGAGGCAACTCGTAAACCTCCCATCCGCGGTAAGTGGTGGAGATCGGCTCCACCCATTCAGGCTCGAACTCCGCGAAGTCCTCGATGGTGTGCGCGCCGCCCTGCGCCTGGAGGAATTTGACCAGCGATTCGGCGAGCTTGCCGCGGTAGAATGCGTCGCGGCCATTGGCGGCGACCTGTCTGAAGGATTCGCCAAGCGCAGGGTTCTTGAAAACATCCCCGAGCTTGGGCCGCTCACCGCCTGGCATGTAGGTCTCCAGATAGCCGGGCTGCTTCAAAAGCCTCTGGCTGATCCAGCTGCGTGCCCCCAGCTCGGGGAGCGGAAACCCATTCTCCGCATAGAAGGTGGCGGGAGCGAGGAGCTCCGAGAACGCTTTCGTACCGAAGCGGCGGCGCAACGCGTCCCATCCCGCGACGCAACCCGGCACCGTGATGGCGTTGACGCCGATCGGGTCGATCTTGTCGATCTTCTTGCCCTTCAGGTAGGCGATGCTGAGCGCCTTTGGCGTCCAGCCGCTCGAGTTCAGACCGTAGACCTTGCCGGTCTTCGCCTCATAGACAACGGCGAACAGGTCGCCGCCCATCCCGTTGACATAGGGCTGCGTGACCCCGAGAACCGCGTTGGCGGCGATCGCGGCATCGACGGCGTTTCCGCCCGCCTCCAGAATTTTGGCGCCCGCTTGCGAGGCCAGAAACTGAGAAGCGGCGACAATTCCATAGCGGGTCACGATCATCGAACGAGCCTGATCGCGCACCGGCGGAGGCAGTGCGATGGGCGCAACGGCGGGCACGGGCGAATCGTCTTGTGCGAACACCAGCAGGGGAAGAAACCACGCAATATGCAGAAACTTCATCATAAGAAGTTACCACGTTCGATCTTAAAATGCGGTGCCTTTGGTAGTGTCCTAAAAGTGCGTTGAACCGATTATTAACGGGAAGCTGTTCACAGGTCGCAACCGTCTCCGACCAAAAAAACACAGGCGAGAACAAAGCGCAATACGAAGAACAGACCTAACCCAAGAGTTCCGACGATCACCAGGATTCGCCAAACACCGAGTCGCTGGATCTCTTTACGAATTGAGGCCAACACTTTTGATCGAGGAAAGTCATCACGCCAGCAAATCCGCGATATCCCAAACGCGATCTTTTAGGACACTACCGTGCCTTGATGTGGCGTGCGCGCCCTCGAAAACACCAGCCCAGCGCCTTGTGGCGGAGCTTTTTCGTGGCCACGCCATACGGATCCCCGACAACTCTCCTCCCCTCAACCACATCCCGTTTTCACCCAAGCGCCCCCGCGCGACCCCGATGCTATTCCTCAACGCGAGAGGAAGAAACACATGTCTACATCATCGGAAACCAACCGGGCCGAAACGAATCGCAACAATGCCCAATACTCCACGGGGCCCAAAACCGAAGCCGGCAAATGGCGCAGCTCCCTCAACGCCCTCCGCCACGGACTCACCGGCCAGATCGTCGTGATGCCGCAAGAGGACATGACCGCCTACCGCGCCCACCTGAAAACCTTCACCGACGAATACCATCCCAAAGGAGCCACCGAAGCCCAACTCGTCCAATCGCTCGCCGACACCTCCTGGCGACTCAACCGCGCAGCCGCCCTGGAAGCCAATCTCTATACCCTCGCCGCCAGCGTCGAAAAAGACCCACTCACCGAAGCCCCCGGCGAAGTCCAAGCCGCCCTCGAATCCCAGGCCAAAGCGCTCATGATCCTCAGCCTCCACAGCCAACGCCTCTCGCGCCAGTTCGAGCGCACCATCACCCAACTCCGCCACCTCCAGGAGACCCGCCGGGTCGAGGAAACCCTCCAACTCAACCGCCTGCTCGACATCATGGAAATGTACAGATCCAAAGGAAAAACCTACGACCCCAAGCCCGATGGCTTCGTTTTTACGGAACAGGAAATCAAGCAGTCCATCCAGTCCCGAACCCGCCAGAATCTGGCGCTCCAAGCCTACCAAACCGCCGCCGCTTGATCTCATGGGGCAGGCTCTCAGCCCTGCAGCCGCCCCTCGGGCGGCTCCTGTGGGCGTGCGCATCGCGACGGCTTCACCGCGCTTGCTACACTTTGACAAATGTCGACGGCCATCCATGCAGCTCTCTCGATCGTCCTGCTAGCGACTGTGGGGGAGGCGGGCGTGGTCCAACTTCAAATAGAACGCCGGGAGGCGGTGCTCAACGGCAAGCAGTTCGGGCTCGCCGGCGCGTACGAAAAGCTCTCGGGGAAAGTGCAATTCGCCCTTGACCCTGCCTCGCCCCGAAACTCGGGTATCGCTGACCTCGCGCTGGCGCCGCGCAACGCAAACGGTAAAGTGGAATTCACCGCCGAGTTCTACCTGCTGAAGCCGGTCGACGTCGCGCGCGGCAACGGCCGCATTCTCTACGAGGTGGGCAATCGCGGAGGCAAGGCGATGTTGCGGACCTTCCAGAAAGCGCGTCCCAGCGCCGATCCAACTTCCGCCGATGAGATCGGCGATGGCGCGCTGATGACGCAAGGGTACGCGCTGCTTTGGATGGGCTGGCAATGGGATGTTCCCGAAGGCATGATGCGCATGGATATTCCTGTCGCGACCGATCATGGCGCGTCCATTACGGGGCTCGTGCGAGGAAATATCGTCCTGAATGCGCCGTCGGAAACGGCGTCTCTCGCCGACCGCGGCCATAAAGCGTATCCCGCGGTGGACACTGGCAGCGCCGCGGATTCGATGACCGTTCGCGACCTTCCGCTCGACCAGCCGACGCTCATTCCACGCGAAAAATGGCGATTTGTGAATGAGACGACCGTCGCGCTCCAAGGCGGCTTCGAGCCCGGCCGCATTTATGATGTGGTGTATCGCGCCCGCGACCCGCGCGTGGTGGGCTGCGGACTGGCGGGCACACGGGACCTGATCGCTTTTTTGAAATCCGCCGCGCCTTCCAATCCTCTCCGCGGTACGCGCATTGCCTATGGATGGGGAGTCTCGCAGAGCGGGCGCTTCCTGCGCCATTTCCTATACGAGGGCTTTAATGAGGACGAGGACGGGCATCGCGTCTTCGATGGAATCATCGACGAAGTGGGAGGAGCCGGGCGCGGCTCCTTCAATCATCGCTTCGCTCAGGCCTCGCGCGATGCCGAGCAGCACTTGAACATCTTCTATCCCGTGGATATGTTTCCGTTCACCGATGGAGACGAGACCGATCCGGAGACCGGCGAAACCGGCTCGCTGCTGGCGCGCGCCGAGGCCCGTCACGTCGCACCCAAAATCTTTCACATCCTCAGCAATTCCGAGTATTTTAACCGCGCCGGTTCGCTGATTCATACCGATCCAACCGGCGCCCGCGATATCGAACCGCCGCCCGCGACGCGAATTTATTTCGTTGCCTCGGGTCCTCACTACTTCGGTCCGTTTCCGCCGGCGCAGACCACCGGCGAGCCGCCGGGCCTGGCGCCGCTGAACCCTTTGAACCGCAGCCCGGTGGTGCGCGCGCTTCTCCGCGCGCTAGATCGCTGGGTGGTGGAAGGAGTGTTACCGCCGCCCAGCCGCTATCCCCATATCGCCGACGGTACCCTGACCGCTCCGAGAGCAGCGGGCTGGCCGGTGATTCCCGGCATCCCGCTGCCGCCGCCCATGCTGATTACCTACCGCCTCGACTTCGGGCCCAACTGGACCCGCGGCATCGTCGCGTACGAACCACCGCGCGTGGGCAAGCCGTTTACAGGAATGGTTCCGGCAGTCGATGCGGACGGCAATAGCCGGGCCGGGATCCGCTTACCGGAGGTGCAGGTCCCTCTGGCCACCTACGCCGGCTGGAATTACCGCGCACCGTCGATGGGCGCTCCGGACCAATTGGCCGGGGAAGCTGGATCGTTTTATCCCTTTGTCCGCACGCGGTCGGAGCGCCAGGCCAGCGGCGATTCGCGGCTGTCGATCGAGGAGCGTTACGCAAGCAGGGAGCAGTATCTTGGAAAGTTCGCGATCGCGGCGCGCCAGTTGGTGGCGGACGGCTTCCTGCTGGCCGAGGACCTCCCGGAGGCGATCGATCGGGCGCTGGTTCAGTATGCCTGGTTCACGGGAGATCGCGGCAAACCTTGAAAATGTCCAAGCCAGGCCTCGTCCGATCCCTCACCAGGCTGGATCTGATCGCCGTAACGATCAACGCCGTCATCGGCGCGGGCATCTTCGGTCTGCCCGCGAAAATCTTCGGCCTCATCGGCGATTTCAGCGTCCTGGCATTTCTGGTATGCGCCGTCTTCGCCTCCTTGATCGTCACCTGTTTCGCCGAAGTAGGAAGCCGTTTCGGCGAGACCGGCGGACCTTATCTTTATGCCCGCGAGGCCTTCGGTCCGGTGGCCGGATTCGAGGCAGGTTGGTTGATGTGGCTGGCGCGCGTCAGTTCCTTCGCCGCCAACGGCAATCTGCTGGTCGGCTACGCCGCCTTCTTCTGGCCGGCCATTGCCACGGGCCCGGGCCGCAACATATTTCTTTCCCTCGTCACCCTGTCCCTGGTGGCGATCAATATCCTGGGCGTCCGCAATGCGACGCGAGCCAACAATCTGTTCACCGCCGGCAAGCTGATTCCGATAGCCCTGTTCATTGGGGCCGGACTATGGTTCGCCGATTGGGGGCGCTTCACTCCGGCGGCCCTCCCGGGCTACACTCAGTTCTCCACGTCCGTGCTGCTGCTGGTCTATGCCTTCACCGGTTTTGAAATGGCCGTGATTCCCTCCGGGGAGGTCCGCGATCCGCAACGCAATATTCCCCTCGCCCTGTTAACCGCCATCGCCCTGATTGCGTGTATTTATCTTCTGATCCAGATCGTATGCATCGGCACGCTGCCGGAACTAGCCTCGTCCCAGCGTCCGCTGGCCGATGCCGCGAATCGCTTTTGGGGCCGCACCGGGGCATCCATCATTTCCGCCGGTATCGTGATTTCGATCCTGGGCAATCTGCACATCACCCTGCTCTCGGCTTCCCGCATCCCATTCGCGATGGGCGAGCGCGGAGAGCTGCCGCGATTCCTCTCGACAACCCATCCGCGTTTTCACACGCCCCACTTCGCCATCGCGTTCACCGGCGCAGTCATGCTGGCGCTGGCGCTATCCGGGTCGTTCATCTACGCGCTTACCGTCAGTACGATCGCCCGGATCGCGATTTATATGGCCACCTGCGCCGCCCTCCCGGTCCTCCGGCGCAAAGCCGGCAGAGCGCCACTCCAGGTCCCCGGCGGCGTAGCCATCGCCGCGGCCGCGATTCTGCTTGCTGTCTGGCTCCTCTCGAACAGCACCTGGCGGGAAGCCAGGGACACGGCCATCGCAGCGTCCGTTGGTCTGATGATTTTCGCAGTATCGAAAAGGCGGATGGATATACAATGATCGGGTGCGGAAAGCCCAAAAAAAAGGATGTGGCCAATGATGCGTATTCCCAGACGGACGATCCAGCTAACGCTTACCTGCGGTTTCCTGGCGGGCGTGTGCCCTGCCGCCGACGTAACCGTGGGCACCGCAAAAGCTCGAACCGGGCAGAAAGCGACAGGTTACATTGAAGTCCCTGCCGGCGTGGATGCGGCGACGAACCTGCCTGTGATCGTCATTAACGGCGCCACGGCCGGTCCCACGCTCGCGCTGTTCGCGGGCGCGCATGGCACCGAGTATGCGTCGAGCCTCGCTTTGGCTCAATTGGCCGCGCGCGTCCAGCCTTCCGAGCTGTCCGGAACGCTGATCGTCCTTCCTTTGTTGAACGTCGCGTCGTACCTGGAGAAAGTCGTTCATGTGAATCCGGTCGATCACAAGGGAGTTGGCGGTTACCCAGGGAAAGCGGACGGAACGCAGTCGGAACGCATCGCCTACGCCGTTTACACCCAGGTCATCGAAAAGTGCGACCACTTGATCGACTATCACGGCGGCGATCTGGACGAAAGTCTTCACCCCTACTCCTACTGGACCAATACCGGTAAGCCCGATCTCGACAAGATGTCGCGGGAAATGCTGTTCGCGTTTGGCTTGCCGACCATCATAATCAAGCAGCCGCGCGGGCGCGGTCTGGATAACACTGCGCTGGGCAGGGGAAAAGCGTCCATCACCGTGGAAGCCGGACGCGCGGGAACCACGGAAGTCGGCGACATCGGTGTTTTGATCGACGGAACGATGAATGTCATGCGGTACCTGAAGATGCTCCAAGGCCCGATCACTTCGACGCTGCGGCATCCGTTGTGGATCAGCAAACTGACCATCGTCAAGAGCGAGTACGAAGGTATTTTCTACCCGTCGGTGGTTCCGGAAGCTTACATCCGCCAGGGGATGACGGTCGGCTATATCACGGACTATTTCGGGAACAGGATCGCGGATGTGACGGCCCCTGTGACGGGCGTGATTACGCTGGTCTGTTCCGTGCCGACCATGAAAAAGGGAGACAACGTGGTGTACATTGGCGAAATCGGGGACGATCCGGCGACAGGTTCCGGCGGAAGCAATCGCTGAAAAAAGGGAGTCGAGCAGCAGGCTGAGATCGCGGATAAGCTTTTAGATTCCGAGATCGGGATGATATTTTGGAGCCTTTTGGTCCGTATCGGGTCGAGGTCCGGCTGGACGCGGGGGGATGGCGCAAGTCTATCGCGCGCGGTTTGGGAGGAACGAGAGATGGATTGGAAACGGTTGGTCCAGTTTGCGTTGCTGGGTAGCAGTGATTTGGAACAATATGCCATCCTGCTGGTACGCGTTGCGATCGGGCTGTTCTTCGCCATCTCCGGGGCAAACAAATTGTTTGTCGCCGGCGGCTCGGAAACCGTTTACGAAACACTCGTTAAGGCCAAAGTCCCGTTTCCCCACCAGATGGCTTATTTCGTGTCGAGTGTCGAGTTCGTTGGCGGATCGTTGCTGACCGTGGGCTTTCTTTCGAGCCCGGCCTGCGTGGCTTTGTTGATCGATATGATTGTCGCCGTCCTGACCAACACGCTTTCCACGATGCCTAAAGGACTTTCGCCTCTTAACTGGCTCGACGATTTCCTTTACCTTCCGGAAGTCTTATACGTGCTCTTCTTTATCTGGCTGATCTGCTCCGGTCCGGGAAAGATCAGTGTCGATTACTGGCTCGCCGGCAAGTTACTGAGGTGATCGACGAAGCAGCTTGTTGCTGAGACAAGAACTGTCATTACCAGAAATTTTTCAGGCGCAGGACTGGCGCTAAGTCCTGATTAACACCGTTCTGGGAAAAGTGAAGTACCAGGCGAGTGCATGTCGGGAATCCGACTTGAACGAAGACCAAGCGGCAGACTGGCGCGAGGCGGTGGCAATTAAAGCTTCTCAGCCTGTTCGGCATGAAGCTGCTCCGGATGACATGCAGCCCTTTACAAGCGCCGGTGCCAGGCACTTATTTTGGTGATTGAGTGGTTGGGGTATCACGGGGCGCCGGTTCCATCAGCCGCCTTTTCAAGGTGCTCACGTCAAGATCACAAAATGTCGGCCTACTGCGCGCCCGGGCTGAAGCCATCCCCTGTTGAGTGAACTCCATCGCAGTTTGGTTTGTCGCGAAGCTCTATTTGCACCTAATGCTCGTTGGTAATCGGCGGCACGACTATGAGGTGCGACGGCTATGACTGGCGGCTTCCGCGATTCGCTGGGCGACCCAAACGAACGGGGCCACACATTTCTTCAAACCCCACAAAACACCTCAGTGGACGTTGGCAGCGATGGCTTCTTCGAGGGCTGCGGGATGGAAGCCGAAGGGGCCGGGTGGGCTTTTGAATTTCACCATGCCGTCACGGCCGATGAGGAAGAGGCGATCAGGCCACCCGGTGTAGGCTTTTTCGACTCCATCTCCGAGATCATCGACGAGGGCGGGGATGTTGATGCCGAGTTTGCGGACGCAGCTTTCGGCGACGGAGGTCCGTTCTTCAAGAGTCTTGGGGTCGACCAGGATCACGTTGTCGCGGATATTGCTGGACATCTGCCAGACGTTGCTGGGATGAGCTTCGCGGATGTAGACAACATAAAACTCTACCCGGTCCTTGTACTTTTCATAGAGGTTGTTGAGCGCGGGAACCTCCCGGCGAAAGGGCGGTCAAGTATAGCTGCCGAAGATCAGGACGACGGGGCTTTTATCGCGGAAGGAAGAGAGCCGCACCGGCGTGGACCCGTCGAGCGTTTTGAGCGTGAAATCGGGTGCGGCGTCGCCGGGCAGAAGATGGCCGGCTCGGGCGTTCATCCACAGAGTTTCGAAGGGAAGGACCATAAAGGCGACGGGCCCGGGCACTCTCGCCATGAGGGCGCCGAAGGTCTCAGGAGGCTGACGCATGGCGAGGGCGAGTCCGGCGACGAGAACGAACCACAGCGCGGCGAGCACGAGCAGAGTGCGGAGGACGATGCGCATCGGCTGAGTATATCCTGCAATGTCGGAATTGGCACTAATATGATTAGACTACTTCCATTGTTTTTTCCCTGGTACGAGTTTGGAGAAGAACATCGTCCAACTCCCTCGCGCGAGCTGGGACTCAATCGAAATAACGCGATCCTGGGAAGCGGCGATTGGACGCACGTGAAATAGCGTGGATGCCACTAAATACAAGAGGCGAGACTCAGGCAAAGAACTGGCTTCGATAGATTCACTGTCCACAAATTGTAACGCGCCACTGATGCCTCGAGGGTATCGCCAAGCATTCGCCAACGTCGATTTCTCTTGCTCCGTTTACCGCTCCGCCAACGTCGCCATAGCCGGCAGGTAACGTTCGCCCGCTACCATCGATGCCAGGCGGTTCAAGTCCGCCATGTCTTCCGCCGTCAGATGAACGCTTAACGAACCCAGGTTTTCATCCAGGTAAGTCCTCCGCTTTGTGCCCGGAATCGGCACGGCATCGGGCGCCGCGGCAAGAACCCAGGCGAGGGCAACCTGCGCCAAGGTGGTTGCGCCATGAGCCGTTCCGTGGCGTGCCGCGACAGTCCTCACGGCATCGACAAGCTTCTGATTCGCTGCCATGTGTTCGTCGTTAAACCGGGGCAAATGGCGTCGGAAATCGCCGACGCCGAAACTGGAACTCGACCGTAATGCCCCCGTCAGGTAGCCGCGTCCCAGCGGACTGAACGGTACCAGGCCGACACCAAGTTCCCGCATCGCAGGCAGGATTGATGCCTCAATGCCCCTTTCCCACAACGAATACTCGCTTTGCACAGCGCTGATCGGATGTACCACGTTGGCCCGGCGGATGGTCTCGGCGCCCACCTCCGAAAGGCCTAGAAAGCGCACCTTTCCGGCCTGCACCAGTTCCTTCATCGCTCCGACGGTTTCCTCAATCGGGACCTGCGGGTCCTTGCGATGAAGGTAATAGAGATCGATCGCGTCCACGCCCAACCGCCGCAGCGAACCCTCTACTGCGCGTCTTGCATTGGAGGGCGATCCGTCTACCTGCATCGCCCCTGATGCCAGTACGAGACCGAATTTGGTCGCCAGCACAACCTTGTCGCGCCGACCCCGGATCGCCTTACCTACCAACTCCTCGTTCGTGAGCGGTCCGTACATCTCCGCGGTATCGAGCAGCGTCACGCCGCTGTCGAGCGCGCGATGAATCGTCGCGATTGACTCCGCTTCATCGCCCGTACCGTACCCATGGGTCATACCCATGCAGCCCAGCCCGATGGCGCCCGCGATGAGACCTTGGCTTCCGATCCTTCGAGTCTCCATAGATCAATACCGTTCGGCGTCGCGCGCGATCAGTCTGGTTCGACAGCCCCGAACGGCGATTTCCGAACCATTGTAACCGATTGTCTCAACGCTTCGAGGAATTGCGCGGGAAATTGCGCCTTCCGGCACGCATTGATCACAGTGCATAAAGGGTCCGTTTTGAGACGCGACAAAGTTACGAGATTCTGTTTTGGACGGTTGACAGCGGTAAGCTGGACAATCGTGACTATCTTTCCACGGCCTGAGAACGAATTGGCGGACTGATCGGCATCCTAATCCTGTCGATCTTTGTGGCGGTCGGTGTCGATATGGTGATTCGGCCTGGGCGCCACATGATTGGCTATCTTCGGCGCGAAGGGGAAATGCTGCGGGGCGTGGAACGAGCTTCACATACAAAACCTGGGGGCGCTATTCGCCTGCGGGTCGGGATGGATGGGCCTTCCCGAGGAACATTTTGGATTCAGAATGCGCGGATCCCCGGCGAGGATGACCACGGCCTTTCCCTTCACGTCGATGCCCTTGTAGTCATCCCACTTATATTCAGGCGCCACAATGCCATAACCGACAAAGACAATCGGCGAGTTGGCCACGTCGATGGACGTCCTGGGTTGCGACGATGTCACCCGGTAGTCCTGCGCGGTTACCGGAAAATCCACATCGCCTGATTTCATGGGCGATTTCCCCACCGCCGGACGTGATGCCCCACAGCGCGAGTGCTTTAGGATTCCTTCCGTCGTAATCGCATCGAGCGCGCGCGAGGGAACGGGAGAGGAGTCTGCGCCCGACAGGACAGCGCAGGCTGGCAAATCATTCGAACATGTTCGCACACGAGCCCTTCCTCAGGCGGGTCGCTCGCTCCGAATTTGGCCTGCGGCGATCTGTCACGGCGCTCGATGGCCTTTGCACGGTCGAACTCCGATTGGCTTAAGTGGCGATATCGGCAACTAGCCTTTCTTCCGAAAAGGGTCGCTCGTGAACTGCGCTTATCGGATATTTCGCCAGATGATTCCCCTTATCGGCTACGAGCCTGCGGCAACCTCCAGGAAAACGAGGGTTTGCGGGGAGGTTCTGCGGCCCCAATAGAGATTACTCGATAGACGCGGGCGCGGCAAACGCTCCTTGTGAGACCCCGTTTAAATGAGCGAAACTCTATCTAGACTGCTTCATTTCACTCAGCCGACGTTCTTTGAGCGCGCTGGAGCCACCAGACTCCTCCTCGGCCTTCGCCTTCTCCCACGCCTCCCGAGTCGGTGGATGGATCGCCTCCAGCTTTTTCGTGACGAGCGAAGTGTTCGCGGCCTCCAACTCCTTTGCAACAAACGATTCGAATTCGTCGGCTACATCCTTGCGTTCGTGCGCCAGCGAATCGATGCGCGCCACGTAATAATCGGCAGGGCGTCCTTCATAAAACACTAAGGCGCCATACAATTGAGAGGTTTTCTCCCGAATGCGCTCCTCGCCGGTAATCGCGCCGCCTTCCTTCGTGGCCACGATCTTTTTACGAATCTCGTCAGCCTTCGCGGCGAGATTATTCAATTGAACCCGGAGAGGATCGCTTGCGCCGAGCCTGCCCGCGCGTTCGGTGAGAGCGTCCCGCACTCCGTTGATGCGATCCACATCGAAGGTGAGGTCGGCGAGTAACGCATAGACGCGCATGGACGCATCGAACTGAAGCTTGCGGTCCTCCATGGTGTAGGCGGCTCGCGGATCGATGCCCACATGGATCGCGGTGCTGTAGGTCTCCTGCCCGCGGGTCATCTTGACGGTGTAGACGCCGGGCAACACGCGCGGGCCGACGGTCGCTTCTCCAGCGGCAATAGCCGCAGGTGGGACTCGCGGCGCCTTGAGGCGCATGGACCATTCCATCCGGCTGACACCGCGCCTGCTACTGGCGGGCAGAGTATCCACCAACTTGTTTTGCTCATCGAAAATCTCGATCTTCATCCGCCCAAAAATGTGCCGCTTCTTCTGGTAGTAGGTGATTACAACCGCATCCGGCGGGTTGGGTCCGACAAAGGTGCCATCGCCTTCCGACCAACCGCCGCCCGCCGGAAGGAGTTGCGGCTGGGTGGGCTTGCTCTCCAGGAACGCGGCATCCTTCGCGAGAACCTCCGGCGTCAACTGGCGCCAGGGCGTGATGTCGTCGATGATCCAGATGCCACGACCATGCGTGGCCAGCACCAGATCCGATGCGCGCGGTTGCACCACGATGTCGCGCACGGCCACGGCTGGAAAGTTATTGCCTTTGTACTGCGCCCACTGCTGGCCTCCATCGATCGAGACCCACAGGCCGAATTCAGTTCCCAGGAACAGGAGCCGCGGAGAAACCGGGTCCTCCTTAATGACATGAGCATAGCCGCGCACTCCGGATTCCTTAGCCGGAATTGGCGACCAGCTTGCGCCGAAATTCGTGGTCCGAAAAACATGCGGATCCATATCGCCGAAGGTGTGCCGGTCGAAGACGGCATAGGCGCTCCCTTCATCGAACCGGCTGGCCTCGACCCAAGCAACCCAGGAGGCTTTCGGCAGATTGGGCACATTGCCGACAACATTCGTCCACGTCTTCCCTCCGTCGCGGGTAACCTGCAAATTGCCGTCATCGGTCCCCGCCCAGATGACCTGACCGTTGCGAGGCGACTCGCTGATCGAATAGATGGTGGTGTGCGTTTCGGCGGAGGAGTTGTCCACAGTTACGCCTCCCGATTCTTCCTGCTTCTGTTTCGACGGATCGTTGGTGGTGAGGTCGGGCGAAATACGGTCCCAGGTTTGGCCGTGGTCCCGCGAGCGGAAGAGAAACTGGGCGCCGATGTACAACACGCCTTTCTCATTCGGGCTTAAGTGCATCGGCGTATTCCAATTAAAGCGCAGCTTGCCTTCGCCGTAATTCGGCTGCGGCTGGATGTTCCTGGACTCCAGAGTCCTGCGGTTCACCCGAGCGACATATCCGCCCTGCGATTCTATGTAAGCGTAATCCTTGTCGGCGGGATCCGCGAACGCGAAGAACCCGTCGCCGCCGCCCAGATTTTCCCAGCGACTGTTCGTGATCCCGCCCGGATAGGCCGAGTCGCCTATCCACACGCTGTTATCCTGCAATCCACCGTACACGTGATACGGGTTTTCATTGTCGACGCTGACGTGATAAAACTGCGAAATCGGGAGATTGTTCGCTTTCAACCAGGTGTTGCCCGAGTCGCGCGAATACCAGACGCCTCCATCGTCGGCGGAGATGACTTCATTGGTATTTCCCGGATCGATCCAAACATCATGAAAGTCGCCATGTGCGCCGCCAGCTCCGCTGAAGCTGCTTCCGCCGTCACTGCTGACGATCAGGCCGCCGCCGGCTTTGTACAACTTATTTTCATCCTTGGGATCGGCGATGAGATTCGCGAAATAGAACGGACGCCAGACCATCATCTGGCTGCGATCGCGCTCCTGCCACGTCTTACCGCCATCGGCTGAGCGGAAGAGCGCGCTGCGGGTCGATTCGATCAGCGCGTAAACCACGTCCGGATTCGACGGCGCGGCGGCCACGGCGATGCGTCCCCATGGCTTGGCCGGAAGACCCTTCGCCGAGGTCTGATTCAATTCGATCCACGTGGCGCCGCCGTCGACCGTCTTATAAAGTGCGCTGGCGCTGGGCGCGGTAGGACTTTCGCCACCCGAGCGGAAGGTCCAGCCCTGGCGACGAAAATCCCACAGGCCCGCGTATAGGGTGCGCGAGTCGCGGGAGCTCATGGTCATCATGGAGCAGCCGGTGGAAGCATTCGCGCCTTTTAAGATCTTGCTCCAGGTTTTGCCGCCATCGGTGGTCTTGTAAACTCCGCGGTCGTCGCTATCGCTCCACAGCTTGCCAGGAGCGCAGACATAAACGGTGTTCCCATCCTTGGGATCGATCAGGATCTTGCTGATCCGCTCAGTGTTGCTGAGTCCCATTGGGGTCCAACTCCCACCGTCGTCGGTCGATTTATAAACGCCGTCGCCGATCGAGACGCTGTTCCGCGTCCACGCCTCGCCAGTCCCTACCCAAACGGTTTTGGAAGCGGACGGATCGATGGCAATCGCGCCGATCGACAGCACCGGCTGCTTATCAAAGACCGGTTTGAACGTCGTTCCGCCGTTCTCCGACTTCCATACGCCTCCGCTTGCCGCGCCTACGTAAACGGTCAGTCTGCCGTCCACGCGAACGGCCGCAAGGGCGGCGACCCGACCACTCATTTCCGCGGACCCGATGTTGCGGGCTACCAGACCGGAGATTGTATCGGAATCAACCTTGATTTCCTGGGCGGACAGCAATCCCGCAGCGACCATGCATCCTAACGTGACTCTCATTTCGCGCCTCCCGCCGGCATGGAGAAGCGAGATCCGCTCAACGGGACATTGAGCTCCACCTTGTCCACCGTGAACTTTACGCGGTCCTGATTGCCCTTCTCACCGGACTCAAACGCGAACGGGAAATAGATACCGTTCACCTTTTCGTAGTCACCATAGAGCGTTTCATTGTATTGGACCGTGCCGCGGAGTCTTCGCTCGGTTTCGACCTTCAGCTCGAGATACGAATCAGCATCGATGTAGTAGTAGCGGACATCGCTGTTATTCAAGGTGAGCTTGATCTTGTAACAATCCGTCCCTTCCACAGACTCGTGGCCGATAAGTTCCGCTCTGTGATCTTTATTGCGGTAATCCACCAGCAGACCATCAAGATCGGCGTCCTCGACCAGACTTTTCATATCGTCCGCGGAGAGAAGATCGGGATCTTTGCGGCCTCCAAATGGCGACACCCGCCAGCCCACCTTGCCGTCGAACGCCTCCGTCGCGGCCATGCCCTGAATGATGGTTTCCTCGCGCACTCTGTTGGGCCGCTGGTTTTCCTGAATGAACGCGGCCCGAAATCCCCCCTGCCGCAGGGTCCCGGAGGTCCGCATAGTTTTCACCGCCTTGATATTTTCCAACCCGCCGCGGGCTTCGAGGTTCCGGGCAATGATGTCGTCTACGGTTTGAGCGCGGGTTACGATCGGCGAAATCAATACAGGACACAGAAGGAGGAAAACAGTTCGAATCATGGCTGCGCCCATTCTAACAACGAACCGCCAGCTTCCGGATTGTTTCGCCGAATGCTCCTTCTACGGCCTCGAGTTGGGATGTGAATTTTCTGATCTTGACGGCAATGAGCCCTGCTGGCACAGGAGGTAAATAACCCTCCTCCGAAACCGTTGCTCGCCGAGATGGACATGAGCTGCGTAGCAATCGCGAAGCAGCAAACCTTCACGCACAAGAACTCGAAAGGGCCTTTTATCAAGATTTGTCGGCCCAGAACGTAGTACCCTCCTGCGCCAATTTAATCGGGGGAACATTCCTCCGCCGTCTTCCTTTACCTGAGGCCGGCGCCTACATAGAGATCGGAAAGAAAGATCGAGTAATTGTATGCATAAGCGCGGCCGTCGGGCGTGACCCACAAGTGCAGATCTCCAGGACTGTCAATAGGGCGCGTGGGGCGGAGTTCCTTCCACAGGGTTCTTTGGCCCGTGGCGATATCTACAATCCAGATCGGGATCACCGGGCCGGGGGTTTGGCGCTGACGGACGTATAAGGATTTGCTGTCGGCGCGCCAGCCCACCGGCTGTTCATCGTCGTGAATGCCGTGGACTTCGGTGGCGGGTCCGCCGGTTGTGGAGTAAACGTACCAGCCGCGCGGCTCCGGAGCATTGACGCGAGTTTTGTCGGGCGACAGGAAGATAGAGTTCGAATCGATGATGCCTTCCGGGCAAACAGGTTTGAGATCGCCCTTCGCAGCATCCCAGGCGAAGCATTGATAGTGCTTGCCCTTCAACGCGCCGAACACCAGATACCTCTGCGGTTCGGTAAACCAGCCATACACCACGGCGATTTCGGCGCCCGGCACGCGCAGAGCGACGTTTTCGCCTGCCCCCGTGGGCTGGACGCCGAACGCGCGGGAGCCGTCCGTCTCAAGCATGGCGCTCGACACCCACTTGCCGTCGGGAGACAGCCGGTAGCCCATTCCGTCGCCGACGCGCACGGCTGGCGAACCGTCGGTCTTGCGGATATAGATGCTGCCCTTCGGGCCGGCGCTATCGCCGAGAACGCTGGCGACGATAGTCGATCCCTCATCGGAGATGCCCATGACGACGGCTTGATCCAGGCAGGAAAGGTCGCGCTCCGAGGAACTGCCAGGACCGGCGCCCAGAATGCCGAACTGCACGGAGCCGGTGCTGAGCAGCACCCGGCCGTCTCTTGCCAGATCGAAGAAACGAACGCGGCCAGGGAGGTTGGCAACCGCTCGTTTGACCCCCTTGAGATTGATCGCATAGATAGTCTGTGGGTCGCTGGGGTCCAGAGAGCGGAACCAGATCTCGTCGCCGCTGGGGGACCAAGCCAGAGTGGAAGGTTCATTGGACGACGTCTGCGCGGAGATCGGCCCGAGCGAATGCCGTTCGCCCGTGCGGTCCACGATATTCAACGCCACGCGCCGCCCTTGAGTGAAACTCAGGAAAGCGACCTTCTGACCGTCGGGTGAAACGCGAATGGACTCGAGTGGCGAAGCAATGCGGTCGAGCAGGACCGTGCCGAGGGGGTATTCAATACGCGCGATTCCATTGACGTTGCGGAGTACGGCCAGTGAGTTGCCGTCGGGCGACCAATCGGCATCGAGCACGTCGTCGAGCAAAGGGCGCATCTCTCCGCCGGCGATGGACATCCGCTCCAGTGCGCCGCTCGGACTGAGAAAGGCGAGTTCGTCCTTGGAGGAGACGCCGAGGATCCGGCATCCGTCTGGCAGACCGAGGTCGCGCGACTCCGGACTACCCGGAACAGCGAGGAAAATGCGGCTGGCCTGGCCCTCCCAGCGGGCTGCATAAACCACGTTGCGGCCGTCCGGAGTAAAACGCGCGCCGGAGACATCGCCCTTGCGAAACGTCACGCGCTGGTACTGCGGGTTCGGCGGCTTGAAGAGCAGGCTGAGGCCATAGCCGGCGCCCACCAGCGCTATCGCGGTTGCGGCGATCGCCGGCCAAATCCAATTCCGCTTGCGAGCGACCGGCGCCGCCGCCGCGATCCGGAGGGCACTGACGCTATCGGTCGCGCTTATCGATTTGAGTGCGAAGGCCAGGTCGGCGGCGGATTGGAAGCGCTGCTCCGGACGTTTCTCCAGGCAGCGGCGAACAATGGTCGAAATCGCGGGAGGAAGTTTCGCGGCTTCGCCCTCGAACTCCAGTGGCTCGGCGTTGAGGATGGCGTGCATGGTCTCGACGGCGGAGGTTCCCCGAAACGCCCGCCGTCCGGAAATCATTTCGTACAGCACGCAGCCGAAACTGAAAATGTCGGAGCGGGCGTCGGCGGGCTCGGCGCGGACCTGCTCGGGGGACATGTATCCGGCGGTGCCCAGGATGGCTCCCGGTTGGGACAAATCCAGGGTCGCGGTGCGGTCGTCCGTAGCGGGCGTCCGTTGCTTCGCGAGGCCAAAGTCGAGCAACTTCACCTGCCCGGATCTGGTGACCATGATGTTCTCCGGCTTCAGATCGCGGTGGACGATACTGAGCGCGTGCGCGGCTGCCATGCCCTCCGCGATCTGCACCGCGAAGTCGATCGCCTTGCGCAGGGACACCGGACCGTGGTTGAGGACCGTTCGCAAGCTTTCGCCGTCGACCAGTTCGGAGACTATGTAGGCGCGACCGTCCTCGTCCTGGCCGACGTCGTAAATCGTGACGATGTTCGTGTGGTTGAGCGCACCCAGCGCCCGCGCCTCCTGCTCAAAACGGGCGCGGAGACCGGGATCCGCCGCGAGAGCGGGGGGCAGCATCTTGATCGCGACCATCCGGTTCAGCCGCTGATCGGAAGCGCGCCATACCTCGCCCATGCCTCCCTCACCCAGCTTGTCGATAACTTCGTAGCTCCCCAGCTTTCGACCGGTCATGTATGAGAAATATAGCGCGATTCAAGGTGCGCAGGCGAGAGTCCACAGTCAGGTAACTGTGCGTCCAATGCTATCGTGCTTACTTCCGAAGTTGGCCTGATGCGGGGTATTAACGTCCACGACTCAAAGACGACTTTATAGTTCTGCCGGGTCTCAGCTCAACCAAGGGTTGCGGTGGGATGTCCAGGAGGCTCCGACCGATCCACAATACCGTGAAGCGACATAATGCCTCCCACTGAGCGAAAAGTATGCTTGCGCAACATAGGGGGGACTGCTACGCAACTCAGAGAACTGACACAGGGCCGAACCCTTGGGGACGTATATAATGGTAAGATTTTCCGCATGAAATTTCGTATCTCGTTCTGGTGCGTTTTTTCGATCGCCTCCATGGCCCAGAGCGTCACGATCTCATCTAATTTCAGCCCCAGCGGGACATTTAATCCGAGCATTGGTTGGGGAATGGTTGGTCCGGCCCAGTTAGCCTACCCGTTTGCAGTTCCAGGCACCTCCAACTATGCTTTTGAATCTGCCAGTTTGGCGCTTTCAAGAGGTATCGGACCGAACAACTCGTTCACGGCTAGGTCTCTGACCGCATGAAAAGATTCTTATAAAACAATTCCAATTGAGAATGTTTTGGCGCATACTTAGGTATGGCCCGTGCTGCCCTGCGGATCGAAGTCACCAGGAAGGATCAAAGCG
>Ga0182024_10010361_pt1 | contig 18998 bp, 16 predicted proteins | sample P32metaG_FD_120480 | JGI IMG/M metagenome (GOLD analysis project Ga0182024, IMG submission 120480) | Permafrost microbial communities from Stordalen Mire, Sweden - P3-2 metaG (Illumina Assembly) | ecosystem: Environmental > Terrestrial > Soil > Wetlands > Permafrost | place: Sweden: Stordalen... | reverse complement strand
CGCATTCCGTCCATTGATCCCAATCACGCTGCCGCCCGGATGCGTGCACGCGCCGCAAAGGTACACGCCCTCCATCGGCGTGCGCGGCGACAGGCGATCCGCCCACATGTACGCCGGCAGGCACTCGCCCTGGAAGATGTGGCCGCCGGTGAGGCCGACTTTCTTTTCGATGTCGGGCGGGCCGAGCACTTGCGCATCGATCACGGCGGCGGGAATATTGGAGCAGAAACGGCCCAGCGATTTCATGGCCAACGCCCGCACTTCCTCGCGGCGTTCGTCCCAGGTTCCGTGCGCGAATTTGTACGGCACATACTGCGCAAAGACGCTCATGGTGTGTTCACCCGGCGGGACGATGGACGGGTCATGCGCGCTTTGGAAATAGAGCTCGCACCAGAGGTGCTCAGGCAGCTCGCCGCGGCGGGCAGCGGCGAAGCCGGATTTCCATTCTTCTTTGCTGAGCGGCGCGTTGATCTGGCCGTAGTGGTGCGGTTGATCCACTCCTGGACGAGCCGTGAAATTCGGCAGCTCTCGCAGATGTACGTTGAGCTTGACGGTGCAGCCCTCGATGGGAACGCGCTCGACCTGGGCGCGCCAGCCCGCATCGGCTTCCGCGCCGAGCAAGCGCAGCGTCTGGCGCGGGTCGGCGTTGGAGACGACGGTGCGAGCGGCGATGCGGTCTCCGCCTTCGAGCTCCACTCCTTCGCCGGGAAGAATTCGCGCCACCGCCACGCCGCTGACGACGGCCGCTCCGGCCTCGCGGGCGGCATCGCAAAAGTAGAACGAGACCATGCCCATGCCGCCGCGGACATAGCCCCACATGCCGGACATTCCACCCAGGCGACCCGATGAATGATGAAAGCGGATGGATGCGGTACCGGGATCGAAGGGGCTGGCGTTGGTGCCAATCACGCCCTGGCCCAGATAGGCGATCTGCAGGCGCTCGTCCTTGACGTAGCGCTCGACAAACTCCGCCATCGACCAGTCGAATAGAACCGAACGTGCTTCTTCATCGCTGCCCAGCCGGTCGTCAATCTGCGCGCGCGTGGGCGGCTCGCCGATCCAAACATCGCCCGCGCCCGCCGGCCTGAGCGCATCGCGGAGGCGCCGGATCACGTCGCTCATGGCGCGCCAGCCTTCCACATCGCCGGGAGCGAACGCGCGCACCTCATCCGCGCATCGTTGGTCGTCGTCCCAAAGTTGAATGCTTGAACCATCGAGGAACGGAACAAACAAGCCGTTCACCGCGGGCGTCCACACGTAACCGCGCCTGGGCAGTTCCAACTCTTCAACCACCAGCGGATGCAAGAGGCCGGCAAGATAGGCGCAGGGAGACATGCGCACGCCGGGGAATGGCTCCTCGATGGTGCATGCGCCGCCGACGCGCTGGCGGCTCTCGACCACAAGTACGCGCTGCCCGGCACGGGCCAGGTAGGCTGCGCAGGCCAGGCCGTTGTGCCCCGCGCCGACGACGATCACGTCCCAGGTTTTCGAGGCCAGTTCGCGAATTGGAACCGGAAGGCCGATCTCGCCGAGCACATCGGCTGTTGCTGAACCCATATCAGCTTTACCCTAGCATTTCCTTGGCCGGTTGCGAAAGCATTGAACAGTTGAAAACCGAATCCAGAACCGACCCTTCCATTTACAATCGCAGCACCGGTGGCGACTGAATCGAACATGACCAACAGCAACAGTCAAATTGCGCCCATGAACGATGGCTTCTCGCTCATATCCAGGCAGAAGCTGCTTACGCTTTATTCCGCCATGCTCCGCTGCCGCAGCATTGCCGAGCAATTGGGAAACCCGATGAAGAAGGCCAACTCCGTTCTGGGCCAAGAAGCGGCAGCGGTCGGCGCGGCTATCGACCTGCTTCCCCACGACACCGTCGTCGCCGACTTGTGGCCGGATGCGGCGCTGAATGCCATCAATCCAACGGTCTCCATCGCTCCCGCCATTTCGGTCGCTTCAAGGTCGACCGCGGGCGATAACAACGGCGGCGGAATCACGGTTCTTTTTTCCAGCAGCCGGCGGAGTTGGCATTCGTCCTGGCTCAAGACGCTGGCACTTGCAGCCGGCCAAAACCTTCCCTTCCTTTTCGTCTCTCTCAGCGGTCCGGATGTTGACCAGGGGATTGACGGTGCTGCGGTTCTTCCCATGGGAAGCAAGGGTTACTCGCTGCCGTTGATTGCCGTGGACGGCAACGACGTGGTGGCCGTCTATCGTGTCGCTTCGGAAGCCATTGCCCATGCCCGCAAAGGCCATGGACCCACGCTGATCGATTGCCGGCGCTCGATTCCAGGCGACCCGTTGAAAAGCATGAAAAAGTACCTGCTCGACAAAGGATTGCAACCGGCGGCGCTGTAAGGAATGGCCGCATTCGCGCGGTCCTGGGATGGCCCACCGCCAGGCACAGAAATCCGCAGCCAACCCGATGACTCTGCCGCGCATCAGACGACAACGAATGCTGAATGACAAGTCGTTCATTTTCAGATACAAAGTACATCCATACGACCTGCTCGAACGGCTCTTGCGGGTCCATCTTTCATCCCTGCAAGCGGGTGTGCGAATGATAAAGTGAGTGAATGAACGTGAGTAGACGTTTGGCTTTGAACCCTGTCATTCCAACTGCAGCAGTAATGGCAGGACTTCTCCTCTTCGCAGTGTATCCATGCCAGTCCGAGCAACCCGGTGCGCCGTCCAACGCGGGGCAGGCAAACAACGGCACGAGCCAGCCGGCGTCTGTTTGCGAGCCTTCCCTTCTGGACTCCCCTTACATTCCTGTAGATAGCTGGGTCTATCCCGCCGTATGGCGGCTCTACGCGCTGGACTTTGTGGATACGGTTTACCTGGGCATGCGTCCTTATACCCGGTCAAGCCTGGAGCGCATGCTGGAGGAAGCGGGAGCGCGCATCGAGGACGCCGACCCCGGGCCGGCAACGGATGAGGCCCAGGGAATCTACGAGGCGCTGACGCACGAACTGTACTACGACGTGCAAGGCCCCTGCTTGGCCCATCAAGGCAAAACGCGCGTCGAGTCAATCTATTCCGTGGAACGCGGCATCAGCGGGACTCCGCTGCGGGACAGCTTTCACTTGGGCTCGACCATCATCAATGACTACGGACGGCCCTATCAGGCGGGGTTCAACGACTACTCCGGCGCCAGCGGCTATGCGTCGGCCGGCCGGTTTCTGATCTACGCACGCGGTGAATTCCAGGCCGCGCCCTCGGGGACCGGCTACTCCACCGGGCTGGCCCAGACGCTTGCCTCGAAGGTTGACGAAACGATCTACTTCTTCAACAACACCTGCGCCGCAAACGGATCGGGACCCTCGTGTGTACCTCTTCCCTTGAACCTGCTGTCCACCATTCCGCTGGGGCCGATTGCCTCAACTGCCGATGGGCGCCTGATGGAGGCTTATGTTTCAGCACATTTCCTCGATCACGAGATCTCCTTCGGCAAGCAGGACGACTGGCTGGGACCCGGCCTGGGAGCCGGCATGGCCTACTCCAACAATGCCGAGAATATTTATTCATTCCGCATCAACCGCATTGAGCCGCTCCACATTCCGGGCCTATCTTACATAACAGGTCCGTTCCGCTATGAATTCCTCATCGGCTCTTTGAAGGGCCACCTCTTCCCCAACGACCCCTGGGTGCACGTGGAGAAGATAAGCTTCAAGCCCACCCAGAACCTGGAGTTTGGCTTTGAGCGCACGGTGATATGGGGGGGCAAAAACCACGAGCCAATTACCCTGCACACATTCCTGAAGAGCTTTTTCAGTGTCACCGCCCCCACTGTGGGCAAGTTCTCTCCCAGCGATCCGGGCGCCCGCTTTGGGGCATTCGACTTTTCTTATCGGCTTCCGCTGATGCGGAAATGGCTTACGTTCTACACCGATGCAGAGGCCCATGACGAAGTGTCGCCTGCCGACGCGCCGCGGCGGTCCAGCTACAGGCCAGGCCTTTATCTGTCTCACGTCCCCGGCATTCCCAAGCTCGATTTGCGCGCCGAGGCAGCCAATACCGACCCTTCGACGAGAGACAGCCAGAGCGGCAAATTCGAATACTGGGAAGGTGTCCAGCGGCAAGGCTACACCAACAAGGGTGTGCTGTTCGGCGACTGGATCGGCCGCGAGGACAAGGGCGGCCAAGGCTGGATTACGTACCACCTGAGCGGCAACGAGTGGATCCAGGCCAGCGTCCGCACGCAAAAAGCGACCAAGGATTTCATCCCCGGCGGAACTACCCTGAGCGACATCAATTTCCAGGCCGTCAAACGCATCGGTAAGGATTTCGAAATCAACGGCAGCTTCGCCTACGAGCGCTGGAAGGCGCCGATTTATCCGACTGGGACGCCTACGTATCCTGCTCCGCAGCAGACGGTGACGACCACAACCATTCAGCTTACGTGGTATCCGAAGAACAAGATCAGCTTCTAGCCGGCATGTCTCAGGCTATTGTCAGGGCTAAAGCTCTGACCTGTCTGTTTCTGCCCTAAGGAGAAACTTCAACGGGAGTAATGTCAGTTCCCGATTGCGTGAAGTGAAAACGCAGAATCCAGGTGCTGGAGACGGCCTTGCCATCCACTTGCGCAGGCCTGAATCTCCAATGCTCCGCGGCTTGCATGGCCTGCCGCGCAAAATATTTGCTTGGTCCAGGTGAGTCGAATGTCGCATTCAACACATTGCCGCCCGCATCGACCGCGACTCTTACGCTTACATTGACTTTGCCTTCGATGCTTTCCTGCGCGCTGGGGAGCACGTTGGGCAAAACCCGCTCAGCGACTGCGCCCTTGACCGACGCGCCTTGGACGGTCTGATTCCCTGGAACCGGGGATTGAGGGGAGGACGCGGGGGTTGTCAGCACTGGTTCTTTCGCGGTTTCCGGGCCGGGCTCAGCGCGGTGCGACCAAAGCAGCAGGCCTGCAACGACTACGACCAGAACCAGCCCTGCGGCAATCAGAGTCTTCACCGGGAAATTGGCGGGTACAGACTTGACGGGATTGCTCGATGGATCGGGTTCAAATGGGGCGGGGTGGAGACGAGTCTTGACGGCTTCGAGGTTGCATCGGCGCGCGGGATCGGAGCGAAGACATTCCCGCGCAACGCCAGCGAAGGGCTGCTCGATCGATTCCGGCACACGTGGATTGATCTCGTCAGGTCTCAACCAAATCGGCGGATGCTGGGTGAGACTTTCGACAAGGGTGACGCCAAGCGACCAGAGATCGGCGGCCGGCGAGATGCGCCCCTGGGCGCATTCCGGGGCGGCATAAATGTCCGGCGCCGCAGCACGTCCGGTGACTTCGCCGGCAAGGTGAAGGTCGTCGCAGGAAATCTTCAATCGATCGTCGACGACCATGATGTTCGACGGCTTGAGATGACCGTGGACGATGCCCTTGCTGTGGAGATAGGAAAGCGCATCGAGGATCGGGTCCAGCATCTCCCTCACCTCGGCGGACGTGAGCGGCCGCTCGGGGATAATCTGCGACAGCAATTCTCCGCTGTATTCCGTGACGGCGTAGAGCAGCGGGGTAGGAGTGGCCTGACATTGGCCGGTGCGCAACAGGCGCACCAGGTGAGGATGAGACAGGCTGCTTGTGGCCGCCCAGGCTGCGGTGCGGGCTTCCGCGTCCACGGCATCGGCCGGGATGAGCTTGATGACGGCGCGTTGTCCGTCCAACTCGGTGAGAAAAACTTCTCCTGCGTCGGAACCGCCTAACCATTGGATGAGCGGGAATGTTCCGTCAATAACCGCTCCAACAAGATCTTTGCCGATTGCCGCAGTGCCCATGGCATCCACCGTCCGATTCAAGTGTAGTTGGAGGCAAAGCCCGAGAGTGGAGATTCGAGCCGACCAGTCCATTTCAGGATAAAATGCCGGCTCCGGCAGGTTTGTCGGCGCGTCGGAAACCATCCTGTCGGCTAATTCTAGACTTCCTACTTTGCCCGCGGGTGAGTCCGGTCGTAGACCTGCGTCAACTGCGCGGTCGTAAGCTGGGTGTACCGCTGCGTTGTCGAGAGCCGCTCGTGCCCCAGCAACTCCTGAATAGCGCGTAGGTCGGCGCCTTCTTCGAGCAGGTGAGTCCCGAAGGCGTGGCGCAGCGTGTGCGGATGTACGTCGGCGGAAAGGCCGCGCAGAATGGCGATGCGCTTGACGATGCGGCCCACGCTGCGAGTGGTGAGACGGGCCTGAACGCCGGCCCTGGCCAGGCCGCGCAGTTGCAGATTGATGAACAGCGCGGGGGTCGTATTTCCCTTCCCGTTGGCTGCCGCGGCCAGGAGCGCCGACCGCTCGGCGAGATACGCGCGGATGGCCCCGGCGGCGGTGTCTCCCAAAGGAACCAGACGCTGCTTCTGACCTTTGCCGCGCACCAGAATGGCTTCATTGGCCCAATAAATGTCGTTAAGATTCAGGCCAACCAATTCAGCGTTGCGGATGCCGCATCCGTAAAGGACTTCGAGAATGGCCTTGTCGCGCGCGGGCCAACTAGCGGCGTGTTCATCCACCGAGTCCATGGCCTGATTCATTCGCTCGATGGAAGGGACACGGGGCAGATGTTTGGGGAGGCGCGGCGTGGCCACCAGCGAGGCGGCATTCTGTTCGACATGGCCAGCGCGCGCCAGCCACCTGAACCAACTGCGAACGGCCGCCAGGGCACGGGCAGCCGAAGCCTTGGAGAGACCATGATTGTAGAGCGTGCCCAGGTAGGCGCGGATATGCGTGTGCTCGATGCGTTTGACGGTCTGCCGCTTGCCGTAGCGTTCGGCGATGAAGGCCGCGAAGCCGTGCAGCTCTCGCTGGTAAGCGCGCAGCGTATGCGCCGAGGCGCCGCGCTCATTGGCCAGGACGCGCAGATACTCTTCGACCAACGCATCGATCGGTGCCGCGACGGAGCGCGCTGCCGTGGCGCTCATTTCGTCTCCTTGATGGGGTGACGGGAAATGGAGTGCTGGGCAATCGAGTGATGGACGCCGGAGTCATGCTCTGAGTCATGAGTTGAATCGTCCGCTGGCTCGGACTCCCCTTCTACACCGGATTCCATGCGCGACGCGCGGGGATGGTGCATGCGATGCACTTCCTTCAACCGGCCCAGCGCCAGGTGCGTATAAACCTGCGTGGTGGAAATGTCGGCATGGCCCAGGATCAACTGCACGCTGCGCAGATCGGCTCCGTGCTCCACCATGTGGGTGGCGCAACTGTGGCGCAGGCGGTGCGGACTGGCGCCGGTTTTGGCCATCTTGACCAGGTGCCAGACCCATTGGCGGGTGAGCGGCATGCCGCGCAGAGAGAGAAACAGCCGCGTTGCATCCGGACGCGTCGAGTCAGGGCGCGCGGCATGGGCCTTGCGCGCGGAACTGATGCGGGCCAAATGCGGACGGCCTTGGCGCATATATGCGTCGAGCGCCTCGATCGCGGTCCGGCCCAGCGGCACAATGCGTTCCTTGTCTCCTTTGCCACGGACCTGCACGCGGCCCGCGTCCATGGCCAGGTCGCCGGTGGAGAGCGACGTGACCTCGGAGACGCGCAGTCCGCCGGCGTAGAGCAGCTCCAGAATGGCGTGATCGCGCAGCACGGTGGCCTTGGCCTGGGGATGGGATGCGGCCAAGCCGGCGCGCTCCAGCATCTCGACGACTTCCGGCTCGGCCAGCGACTTGGGCAGCACCTTCCAGGCTTTGGGAGATTCAATGTTGACGGTGGGGTCGTGATGGATGCGGCGGTCCAGCAGCAGCCATTTGTAAAAGCCGCGCAGGCAGCTCAGCTTGCGCGCAGCGGAGCGCGAGTCGATGCCGTGGTTGCGCAGGTGTTCAAGGAAGGCCGACACATCCTGCTGGGCAGCCGTCAACAGCACCCCGTGGCGGCTTTCAATGAACTCGGCAAAAGTCTTCAGGTCGCCGTCGTAAGCCTCGCAGCTGAGCGGGCGCAACCCCTTTTCCACGCGCAAATACGTCTGGTAGTCGTTCAGAAGCGGAAGATTGCGCGTGGCGTCCACAGGTTCAATTATCCGCGCCGGCGACTCGTCTCAGCCGGGAGTCCGCGGGTTGCCGAACCTGGTTCGCCACTGAATCAACATCATCAATATCAAAACGCTAACGAACGAGAAAATCGCATATCTTTCGTTATGTTTTTTGCATCGGTTGCGGTTGTTCCCGTGGCCCATGTTTGGGCTGGCGGCAGACCCGCACCCCTTAAAACCATCCAATAACTTCGTTTTGCGTGAAGGGTACGGGCTTCAGCCCGTACATCAGAACCTGCAAAATGATTGGGCTTTAGCCCCCGAGGGAAGGTTTTTCAGGAGTTTGCATTCCCCCGGCGGCGAAAGCCGGAGACCAGAATCGGATCTTAACGTACGGGCTGAGGCCCGCACCATTCAACCGTCATAGTTTCTGGACAGATTCTTACCTGGCGCGAAAGCCGCGGCAGATCAGCCTCGGGGCCGAGTCCATCCGATGCGAGCAACGGAGACAACAAGAGGAAGTTCAAAGAAGGGGTAGTTCGAAGAAAGGGTAGTTCGAAGGGTGCCGGGAAACTTTGTATCCACCCTTGTATACTTCGCAAAAAGAATACACTGTCCACTGACAACCATGGTCAATTCGCAGGTACCTCTTCGATTGGATGTCGTCGACTCGCACACCGCGGGCGAGCCCACGCGGTGCGTTGTGGCGGGTGGTCCCGAGCTGGGCTCCGCACCGCTCGCCGAGCGGCTGGAGACGCTGCGCCGCGACTACGACGCCTACCGGCGCGCCCTTCTGTGCGAGCCGCGCGGCTCCGACGTTCTGGTCGGGGCATATCTGGTTGAGCCCGTCGACCCGGCCTGCGCCGCGGGCGCGATCTTTTTCAACAACGCCGGCTACCTGGGCATGTGCGGCCATGGAGCCATCGGCGTGGCCGTAACGCTGGCTCACCTGGGCCGAATCGAGCCCGGCAATCACGCGCTGGAAACGCCGGTGGGCGTGGTGAAGTTTGACCTGCATCCCGGCAGCCGCGTGACGGTTCGCAATGTGCCGGCGTATCGCCATCGTGCCGGCGTCACGGTGCAGGTTCCCGGCCATGGCCCGGTCACCGGCGATGTGGCATGGGGCGGCAACTGGTTCTTCCTGGTTGGCGGCCATCCATTTCGCCTGACCCTGGACCAGGTCGAGCCGCTGACGGCTTATACGTGGGCGGTTCGCCGCGCGCTCGCCGAGGCCGGCATCACCGGCGCGAACGGCGCGGAGATTGACCACATCGAGTTGTTCACAGTTGCCCACGACGCGAGCAATGACAGCCGTAACTTTGTGCTCTGCCCCGGCAAGGCCTACGACCGCTCGCCCTGCGGCACCGGAACCAGCGCCAAGATGGCCTGCCTGGCCGCCGACGGCCACTTGCAACCCGGCGAACTCTGGCGCCAGGAAGGCATCCTGGGAACGGTCTTCGAGGGAAGCTATCACTTCTACGACTCGCCCAGCCCAACAGAAGCGCCAAGAATCACTCCCACCGTGACCGGCTCGGCCTACGTAACCGGGGAGTCCACCCTGATCTTCGATCCCGCCGACCCGTTCCGGCTGGGGGTTCCGGAATGAGCGCGGCTGCTGCGCAGACATTCGACGCCGTCATTGCGGGCGGCGGCATTGTGGGCGCGGCCTGCGCGCTGGCCCTTGCGCGGAAGGGCTTGCGCGTGGCATTGGTGGAGCGGGACGTGCTGGGCAGCGGAGCCACGGCCGCCGGCATGGGCCACATCGTGGTGATGGACGACTCGGAGGCGCAGTTTGCGCTGACGCGCCGCTCGCAGCAATTGTGGCAGACGCTGAGCGCTACGCTGCCTGCAGGTGCGGAGTACGAAGCTCCCGGAACCTTATGGGTGGCCGCGGATGACGAAGAGCTGGACGAAGCAGTCCGCAAGCGAAGCTGGATGGCGGAACGCGCTGTGCCCAGCCGGCTCGTCTCAAGTGAAGAGTTGGCTGAACTCGAACCCAACCTGTGCCCGGACCTGGCCGGCGCGCTGCTCGTGAAGGAAGATGCAGTCGTCTACCCTCCCGTTGTCGCGCTACACCTTGCCAAGCAGGCGCAGGCGCTGGGCGCAACGCTCATCGTGGGCCGCGGCGTTGCGCAAATGGCCGATGGAGAAGCCGTGCTCGACGATGGAAGCTGCCTGCGCGCGAGCCGGCTGGTGAATGCACTGGGGGCCGATGCCGCGCGCTGCACGCCTGGCATCCCGGTGAAGAAGCGCAAGGGGCACCTGGCCATTACCGATCGCTATCCGGGCTTCGTTCACCATCAACTGGTGGAGCTCGGCTACCTGAAGAGCGCGCATTCGGTCTCCACGGACTCGGTGGCCTTCAACGTTCAGCCGCGTCAGACGGGACAGATTCTCATTGGCTCTTCGCGCCAATACGGCAACGAAGATCCAGCCGTGGATCGGGCGATGCTGACCGCCATGCTCGAGCGCGCCACGCTCTATCTTCCCGCACTGGCTTCGCTGAACGTGCTTCGCGTGTGGACTGGCTTCCGAGCCGCCACGCCGGACAAGCTGCCCCTGATCGGTCCGGATCCCAGCGACCCAACGTTGTGGCTGGCTACTGGACACGAGGGGCTGGGCATCACCACCGCGCTGGCTACCGCAGAGTTGCTGGCTGCGGATCTTACCGGAGGCCGCGCGGCCATTCCACCTGAACCTTATTTACCAGCGCGCTTTGCGCCGGTTCAAACCCCAGCATTCGCCCATCAGGAGAAGCGATGAAATTTACCGGCGTTATGCCCGCCATGACCACGGCCTTCGACAAGGACTTGAACGTCGATCACGCCTTTGTTGCCCGCCACGCGCAGTGGCTCATCGAGAACGGCTGCACCGGCATCGTCTGCCTGGGCTCGCTGGGTGAAGCTCCAACGCTCCGCTTTGCAGAGAAGATTGAAATTCTCCAGACCGTCGTTGCGGCTCTCGACGGCAAATTTCCGGTGGTCGCTGCCATCTCTGCACTCTCCACTGCAGAAGCCGTCAAGCTGGCCAAGGCTGCGCAGGGCGCCGGCTGCGCAGGGTTGATGATTCTGCCGCCCTACGTCTACAAAGGCGACTGGCGTGAGAACCAGTCCCACCTCGCCGCCATTCTCAAGGCCACGCCCTTGGCGGGAATGCTCTACAACAATCCGGTCTCCTACGGCGTAGACTACCTTCCCGAACAGATCGCGGAGCTGGCGCAGGAGTTTCCCAACCTGGCCGCGGTCAAGGAGTCTTCCACCGACGCGCGCCGCGTGACGGCGATCCGCGCCCTGGTTGGGGACCGGCTCCAGGTCTGCGTGGGCGTGGACGACGCGATTGTCGAGGGCATCGCAGCCGGCGCTGTGGGCTGGGTCGCCGGGCTCGTCAACGCGTTCCCGCGCGAGTCTGTCGACTTGTTCAACCTCGCCCGCGCGGGCAAAGCGCAAGAGGCCTTCGAGCTCTACCGCTGGTTTCTGCCGCTGCTGCGCATGGACACAGTGCCCAAGTTTATCCAGCTCATCAAGCAGGTGCAGGAGGAAGTGGGCGTGGGATCGGCGCGGGTGCGCGCTCCGCGGCTCGAAGTCGTGGGCGAAGAGCTGGCCCAGACGCGCGCGGCGGTTCACTACGCGCGGGCACATCGGGCCGCTGTCGCCATTGCCAGCACACCGTTTAAGCTGTAACTGATTGCGGAGTTTTTTCAAATGACTCTTACGGGACGATCGTTTATCGGAAGCCGGCGCGGCGCAGCTGGCGGGGCAACCATCTACGCCATGAATCCCGCCACTGGGCAGCGGCTGGAGCCCGAATATTTTTCGGCTTCGACTATTGAAGTCGATCGGGCCGTCGAGCTTGCGGCGCAGGCTTTTCCGATTTATGCAGCAACCAGCGGCAAAACGAAGGGCGCATTTCTGCGCCGCATCGCCGACGGCCTCGACTCAATCCAGCAGCAGCTCGCCGAGCGCGCGCATCTTGAAACGGCTCTGCCCATGCCGCGATTGCTTGGCGAGGTTACGCGCACCACCGGCCAGCTTCGCGTCTTCGCATCAGTTGCCGAGGAGGGCTCGTGGGTTCAGGCGCGCATCGATTCGCCGCTGCCCGAGCGCAAGCCTCTGTCGCGGCCCGCTCTACGTTCCATGCTGCGCCCGCTGGGACCTGTGGTTGTGTTCGGACCAAGTAATTTTCCGTTTGCCTTTTCCGTGGCGGGAGCAGATACCGCATCCGCTCTTGCCGCAGGCTGCCCGGTAATTGTGAAAGCGCACTCTGCGCATCCCGGAACCGGCGAACTGGTTGCCGAGGTAGTGCAGCAAGCAGTTGCCGATGCAGGCTTGCCGGAGGGGGTGTTTTCGCTGCTTTACGATGCAGGCATCGAGGCCGGCGCGGCGCTGGTTCGTCATCCGCTGGTGCAGGCCGTGGCCTTCACGGGCTCGCTGGGCGCGGGGCGCGCGCTCATGGACATGGCTGCCGCGCGCACGCATCCGATTCCCTGTTTTGCCGAGATGGCCAGCTGCAATCCTGTCTTCATACTTCCCGGCGCGCTGGCCAAAGGCGCGGAGACAGCGGCGCAAGGGCTGTTCAACTCCTTCACGCTGGGCGCGGGGCAAATGTGCACCAAGCCTGGCATCGTCTTGCTTCCCGAGCGGCCGGAGACTCCAGCCTTTGCAGCGAAGCTTGCCGAGCTGGTTGCGCAGGCGCAGCCCTTCACGCTGCTCACCTCGGGCATTGCGCGCGCGTATGCGAGCGGCACCGGGTTGCGCGGGAAACACGCCACGCTCGCGGCGCGGGCTGCAGCAACTGAAGACGCTCCCGCATGTCCTGCGAACGCGCAGATTTTTGCGACGACATTGAGTGAGTTTCTTGCCCAGCCTGAGCTTTCCGAGGAGATCTTCGGGCCCGATACGCTGCTGGTTTATTGCGATTCGGCGGACGAATATCTGCGCGCCGCCAAAGCGCTCGGTGGACACCTGACCGCAACCGTGCTGGGCAGCGAAGAGGATCTGGCCGCGCATCGGGAACTGATTGCGGTGCTCGAACAGAAAGCGGGACGGCTCATTTTCAACGGATTTCCCACCGGCGTTGAGGTTGCCCATGCCATGGTGCACGGCGGGCCCTATCCGTCGACTTCCGACTCGCGATTCACTTCGGTGGGTTCGGCGGCGATTTATCGCTTCGTGCGGCCTGTCTGCTTTCAGAACTTTCCCGATGCGCTGGTGCCGGCGGAGCTGCAGGCCGCAAATCCCCTGGAGATTCTGCGGCTGGTTGACGGGGTCCAGAGCCGCGATCCAGTGGCGCTCTAACTCGCCGGCTACCAGCTTCCGCGTTCGCCGTAGATGTCGATCACCTTGGCCAGCCGCTTGCAGCCGTTCTCCCAGTTCACTGAGAGCGCGCGCTCCAGCCGATCCGCATTGCCCTCCAAAAGCGCGGCGATGATCTCCTCATGTTCTGCAACAGACAGGTGCAGCTCGCCGATGATGGAGCTCGCATACAAGCGCCAATAGCGTTCCGTCTGCGGTTCGATGGCCTGGTGCAGCGTCTTCAGGCGCGGCCCCGATCCGGCCGAGACCACCAGACGATGAAATTCGTGGTCCAGATCGAAGATGTTCGGTCCGTTCGCGCTGCGGTCGTGGGCGATTGCGGCCAGCTTGTCGTTAACCAGCTTGAGCCGGGCAGCCAGATCGTCGCGCTCCGATCGCGGCAGGCCGGCGGCGTTGCGCCCGGCTAATCCCTCGATGCGCCCGATGATGGGATAAAGCTCGCTGGCGTCCTCTTTGGTGAGCGGCGCAACCATCATGCGCGACTTGCTGCCGTTGCGGTGATCGACGACGTAGCCCTCGCGCTGCAGCAGATAAAGCGCGCCGCGCACCGGCGTGCGGCTCATGTTCAAGTGCGCGCATAGATCGCCTTCGACGATCCAGGTTCCCGGCGCCAGCTTGCCGTGAACAACCAGCTCGCGGATGCTCTGAAATGCAATCCCCACGCTCGTGCCGTGCTCGGCTTTGGCCGCTCGCGTCTTGGAAGTCTTAACCTTTTTTGACGTCGCAAGTGCCATTTGTTTTCCACTCCGGACTTCAGACACACGGGGAACTCGTGTTGCTGCACGCACGGTTCGAATACGCTGCTTTTGGTCCATTCTAGCAATGATTGAGCACCGCGACGCATACCGATTGGAATGTGCTTCTCGATTAGCGGTCCAACAGTTCGGAAGCATCCTCCGGGGAAGCCAACGTGGAGACGGCGGCGGGAAAAACCGGCGGGCGCGCCGACACATTCTTCCAGCCAAAAAGAAATTCTGCGGCCGCGCCGCAGACGCGGCCCTGGCAGGCGCCCATGCCGCAGCGGGTATGCAGTTTGGCCTGGCGCCAGTTGGCGCAGCCTTCGAGCGCAGAGAACTGCACGTCTTCGCAGCGGCAGACCATGGTCTCCGCACTGGCCAGCGCGCGCAGCTCCGGACGTAGCGCAAAGGCCCGGTCGAGGCGCGCGGCGAACTGCTGCAACCGCTGCCGTTGCGGCGCCAGGCGAAGCGCTTCAGGCTCGGGACCAGCGGCAGCCCATCCGGCAATCTGACCCTCCACGAGCGCCTTTTCCAGGCCGCCAATGCCGGTGAGTTCGCCAACGCATGAAACGCCAGGCACGGAACTCTGCTGCAAGCGATCGACGGCAACAGAGCCGTCAACGATGCGGCAGCCGAGCAGTCGCGGCAGCTCGAGATTGGGTACAAGATGGAATCCGCAGCCAAGCCAATCGCAATCAATGCTCCATTGTGTGTGGCCGTCGGTGAGCGTAACGCGCTCCACGCAGCCACGGCCCTCGGCCTGTACCACCCAGCAACCGGAGCGATAAGCTGCGCGCAGCGCCTTGAGCCGGTAGCGGGCGCCCTCCACCAGCTTGCCGGGATGCGCGAGGAGCGAAAGAGCAAAGCCCGCAAGTCTCGTTATAGGGGCCTGCTCGCAGATGCCCAGGACGTTCGCTCCCGCGCCTGCAAGCCCCGCACCGACCGCGAGCAACAACGGTCCGCTGCCGGCCAGGACGACGCGCTTGCCGCGTGGATCGAGGCCCGCTTTGACCAGCGCCTGCAATCCGCCCGCGCCCATCACTCCGGGGAGCGTCCAGCCGGGAAAAGGCAGGAAGCGTTCGCGTGCGCCGGTGGCCACAATCAGCTTTTCAAACCCGATTTCGCGCCGGCCCTCTCCACGTTCATTGCCGCACCCATCGACCTGGTCAAGCCGCAGCAGGCCGGGCGCAGGCTGGTCGACTACCTGCCAGCCCTGGGCGGCTATGCAGCCGCTGCGCTGAATGCGTGCCGCCCAGCGAATGAATGATCCTCCATGCGGGTATTTGCGCGCCGTCTCCGCCTTGAACCCTCGCCAGATCTGGCCCCCCGGGGCGGCGTTGTCGTCGAGCAGGCAAACGCGACAGCCCGCCTCCGCGGCCACCGTCGCGGCAGCCATTCCGCCGGGCCCCGCTCCCACCACCACGACATCGAAGTGGACGCTCATCCAGTCACCACTTCCATGCCGGTGGCGCAAATCATCTGGCAGGTACGCCGATGCGGCACGCCATTCACCGTTGCGCAGCACTCCATGCAAATCCCCATGCCGCAGAGCGGCCCGCGCGGCTCGCCACTCTCGGAGAAGCGGCACGGCTCGTTGGCCATGATGACCGCCGCGGCCACGCTCGCGCCCGAACTCACGCGCACCTGCTTGCCGTTGACGGTGATGGAACAGCTCTCGCTCATCGGTTGCACCCTTCTTCGCAGCCAGCAGGATCATCTGGAAGCTTGGGGCGTTGCGGGATCAATGCAAGACTTATTTTATTATTGCTTACAATCGGCCCAGCCTGCGCGAGTGTTCATCGCCGTGATCCTCTTGGCTCTCCTTCAAACTTTCACATGTCGAGAAGCGCCGGCATGGACGAAAATAGAGTGGGACGAATTTTCAAACAAAACAGGAATGTACGAAATTGACAACCATGCAAATTGAAACACCCAGATGGACGGCGCAGGAATTTGAGTGGCAAGTTCTCGATTGCAAACCGAAGGTTGCGGTCTTCGATTGCGACGGAACGGTGTGGAGCGGCGACTCGGGCTATGGCTTTATGGTCTGGTCGCTCGAACAGGGACTGGTGTCGCGCGCCACCAGCGATTGGATCGACACCCGCTACCGCGGCTATCTTGCCGGCAAGGTGAGCGAGTTGGAGATGTGCGGCGAGATGGTGCAAATTTATGCCGGCCTGCATGAACAGGAGTTGCGCGCCGCGGCAGCCCAGTATGTGAAGGAGTTTGTGCTGAGCCGGGTTTTCCCGGAGATCGCTGCGCTACTTGGCACTTTGCGCCAGGCCGGGGTTGAGCTGTGGGCTGTGAGTTCGACGAACCGCTGGGTGGTTGCCGAAGGCGTACGCGGGTTCGGCATTCCCGACCAACGCGTACTGGCCGCGGAGGTGCGCGTGACCGAGGGCGTAATCGCCAGCGAGATTGTGGCCGTGCCCACGGACGAGGGCAAGGCGGAGGCGTTGCGGCGGGCGGGCTTGCCGGCTCCGGATGCGGTCTTCGGCAACTCCATTCACGACCTGGCCATGCTTGAAATCGCGCGCCGCCCGTTTCCCGTCAATCCCTCCCCTGCGCTGCTGCAGGCAGCCGCAAAACACGGCTGGGGCTACTTCCGGCCGCAGGCTGCAGAGGGAATTGAGGCCGCTGTTGCCGGCGAGTAACCATGCCCTGGCAGCGCCGCGGACGCTTCAGAAGCGTCCGTTTCGCCCTGCCAAACCTGTTGATTCCCCATCCCATTCGTCATTTCTTTTGATGCGTTTACACTAAAGGTGTGGCGGAAGCTCATCTCAACAACTCGAAAGGCTCCAACGGCCCCGCGCTGCGTTTTGTGGCGGCGGCGCTCATTGTGCGCGAGGGGAAGGTTTTGATCGGGCAGCGCCGTCCGGATCAGCCGATGGCCTCGCAGTGGGAGTTTCCCGGAGGCAAGATCGAAGCCGGCGAAAGCCCCGAGCAGGCGCTGGCACGGGAACTCGAAGAAGAGCTTGGCATTGAGGCAGTCATTGGTCCGCGCATTACCCACATCCGCCACAACTACCGCCATGGCGGCGCCGTCGATCTGGTGTTCTTTGCGGTGCACGAGTTTTCCGGCGAGATCGTCAACCGCATCTACCACGAAGTGCGTTGGACGAAGCTCGAAGACCTGCCCGGCTACGAATTTCTGGCCGCCGACCGCGGACTGATTCGGGATCTTGCCGAGGGCAAGCTGCTGTAACCGCCTGAGACAGAGATTCAAATGCGGGCCGCGGATTCGGGATTCGTGGTCTCCCACCCCTCGCCAGGAAAAAAGCAAAGGTTGGGGCACCCGGGGATTAGGCCGCCAGCGGCCTAATCTTTGGCCGCTTCCTCTGCGATTCGACCCACAGATCGTGCTGCAGTTGAGCCTTCGAGAAGAAGTCCGGGGAGAGCGCCAAAGCCTCGCCGAGCCGGATGCTAAGGTCCACGCTAACCGAGGTGCGGCCATTGAGGATGCGGGAAACAGTGGCGCGCGCCACGCCGATATGTTCAGCGAGTTGAGTTGCGGTTCTGGCGCCAAGGAACTCTTGCAGCAGTTCGCCTGGGCTGGCCGGGTTGTGCATCATCGTCATGGTCATTACCCCTTAGTGATAATCCTGATAGTCAACGAGGATCGCGTCCTGTGCTGACCCTGCCTGCCCTTCAAAGCTGAAAGTCAGCCGCCAGTTGCCGCTGACGCTCACCGACCAGTGTCCTTTGAGGTCGCCCTTCAGCGGATGCCAGTCCCATCCGTCCCGGTTCATATCCAACGGCGTCGATGCCAGGTTCAAGGTCGTCAGCAGGAGGCGCAGTCAAGCTTCATGTTTCGGCTGGATACCCGCCTTCGAACCAGTTCTGAAGAACCTCTCGACGCCTCGGTGCCGGAACGTCCTGATCACTGCACGAGTGTAACACGTAATGTTACACCTAGTCTACAGGCGGGACTAACCCCTGGATGGCTTGCTCTGAGTTTGCCGAATGGGGGGGATTGCTCAATGCCCCGGCATCAACCCCCACAGCATGACCAGGGTCATGCCGATGACGATAATGCTGGTTCCCCAGGCGATCCAGTTCCAGATGCGGGAGTTTCTGTGCTCGCCCATCAGGTCTTTGCGGTTAATGAGCAGCAACATCAGGATAATGACCACCGGCAGCAGCACGCCGTTCAACACCTGCGAGAGAACGGCGGATTTGACCAGCAAAGCGTCGGGCAGGAACAGAACCGTCGCCGCGCCGCCCACGATCAAAAGCGTATAGAGCCAGTAGAAGAACGGCGCTTCCCTGAAGCTCTTGTCCACGCCGGATTCGACGCCCAGGCCTTCGCAGACGGTGTACGCGGTCGACAACGGCAAGATGGAGGCAGCGAACAGCGAAGCGTTGAACAGCCCGAAGGCGAAGAGCACGAAAGCATAATCGCCCGCCAGCGGACGCATGGCCTCCGCGGCGTCGGAAGGCATTACCAGATCGCGCATCCCATGTAACCAGAGCGTGGCGGCGCAGGCCACGATGATGAACCACGCAACGATGTCGGTGAACAGGCTGCCCACGATCACATCCAGCCGCGAAGCCGCGTAATCCTTAACGCGAATGCCTTTCTCGACGATCGAAGACTGCAGGTAGAACTGCATCCAAGGGGCAATGGTTGTGCCCACCACGCCGATGGCCGTGTACATATAGACCTTGTCGCGCCACACCGACTTTTCCGGAAGCTGAATCGTGGCCAGCAGCGCCGTGTGCCAACTGGGCTGCGAGAGGACCCCGGCAAAGATGTATGCGATATAGACGACCGATGCAACCAGGAAGATTTTTTCCGTGCTCTTGTAACTGCCGCGCACCACCATGTACCAGACGAGGCCCGCGCAAAAGGGAACGGAGATGAACTTCGACACATGGAACAGTTGCAACGAGCCGGCGATGCCGATGAACTCAGTGACCACGTTGGTGTAGTTCACCACCACCAGCATGATCATGAGGATGAACGTCAGGCGCAGGCCGAACTCTTCGCGGATCAGG
>Ga0182024_10010360_pt1 | contig 18999 bp, 19 predicted proteins | sample P32metaG_FD_120480 | JGI IMG/M metagenome (GOLD analysis project Ga0182024, IMG submission 120480) | Permafrost microbial communities from Stordalen Mire, Sweden - P3-2 metaG (Illumina Assembly) | ecosystem: Environmental > Terrestrial > Soil > Wetlands > Permafrost | place: Sweden: Stordalen... | reverse complement strand
GAAAGATCATGTGCGATAAAGAGATACGTGAGCTCGAACTCGCGCTGCAGGTCTTCGAGCAGATTGATGATCTGCGCCTGGATCGACACGTCGAGTGCCGACACGGGCTCGTCGCAGATGATCAACTTCGGGTTGAGCGCGAGTGCACGCGCGATCCCGATGCGCTGACGCTGACCGCCGCTGAACTCGTGCGGATAGCGGTTGTTGAAGTACGGATTGAGCCCGACCGTGCGCAGCAACTCCTGGACGCGCACATCTTTCGCGCGTCCTCTGATCATGTTGAAGTTGATGAGCGGCTCGGCGATGATGTCGCCGACCGTCATGCGCGGATCCAGTGACGCGTACGGATCCTGAAAGATCATCTGCATCTGCTTGCGTTGCTGACGCAGCTTTTCCCCGTGCAACTTGGTGATGTCGACGCCGTCGAGGTAGACCTCGCCGGAGCTCACCGGGATGAGCTGCGTGATCAACCGGCCCAGCGTTGACTTGCCGCACCCCGATTCACCCACGAGCCCGACGGTCTCGCCGGGCAGGATGTCGAAGCTGACGCCGTCGACGGCCTTCACCGACGACCCGACCCCGGCGCCGAAGTACTTCACGACGTTGACGACCCGCAGGAGCGGCTCGACGGCAGGCACGAACGGTGTGGCGGGCGCGACGATGGTGTCAGTCACCGACCGGCTCCGCGACTGCAGCGGGCACCTCAGCGACGGGCAGCTTCCGGCCGGCCGGATGGATGCCGCTCGCCGCGCCTGGGCTCGTGTCCTTGATGTTCGCAGCACCCATGTCGGCGTACGCGCGCGCCATGGTCACCCAGCACGCCGCATGCTGCGCGGGCGCGACCTGCTCGAAGGGCGGCGACTCCTGGAAGCAGCGCTCGACGCGGAACGGACAGCGCGGGTTGAACTTGCAGCCCTGGGGCAGGTCGATGAGGTCGGGCGGCAGTCCTTCGATGGAGAGCAGCCGGTGGCCGCGATTGGCGTCGATGCGGGGCACCGAGCGGAGCAGCGACCACGTGTAGGGATGCTGCGGCGCCTCGAAGATCTGCTCGACGGTGCCCTCCTCGACGATCTCACCGGCGTACATCACCACCACGCGCTTGCACAGGCCGGCCACGACGCCGAGGTTGTGGGTGATGAGGATGATCGCCGCTCCCGTCTGCTCATTGAGGTCGCGCAGGAGCTCGAGGATCTGAGCCTGCACGGTGACGTCGAGCGCGGTGGTGGGTTCGTCGGCGATCAACAGATCGGGTGAGTTCGACAGCCCCATGGCGATCATGGCGCGCTGCCGCATGCCGCCACTGAACTGGTGGGGAAATTGCGTGATGCGGCGCTCGGCATCGGAGACGCGCACCTGCTTGAGGAGATCGATGCCGCGCTGCGCGACCTGGTCCCTGGGGATCTTGTCGTGCGCGTTCATTGCCTCGTCGATCTGATAGCCAACGCGGAGCACCGGGTTCAACGAGCTGAGTGGATCCTGGAAGATCATCGCGATATCGCGGCCGCGGATCCTGCGCAACTCCTCCTTGGACAGCTTCAGGAGATCGCGTCCGCGAAACATGATCTCGCCGCCCACCACCTTACCCGGACGTCCAACCAGACCGAGCACCGACATGGCGGTGACACTCTTGCCGCAGCCCGACTCGCCAACGATGCCAAGGGTTTCGCCCGGGGCAACGCTGAAGCTGACGTTTCGGACAGCTTTGACCTCGCCGTCATCGGTGAAGAAGTGGGTGCTGAGATTGCGCACCTCGAGGATCGAATCGGTCATCGGCGCTGCCGTGGATCGAACGCGTCGCGGAGTCCATCACCCAGGAAGTTGAAGGCGAGCAGCGTGACGGAGAGCGCAACGGCCGGCCACAGCATCATGTACGGCTCCAGCGGGAGCGCCTGGTAGCCCTCGGAAGCGATCGATCCCCACGACGCCAGCGGGCTCGGAATGCCCAGGCCGAGGTAGCTGAGGAAGGCCTCGGTGAGGATGGCGATGGGGATGACGAACGTGGCTTGCACGATGATCGGTCCGAGCGCGTTGGGAAGGATGTGCCCGAAGAGGATCTTGCCCGACTTGGCACCGCTCGCTCTAGCGGCCTCGATGTACTCGCGCTCGCGGATGCTGAACGCCTGGCCGCGGACGAGTCGGGCCATGTCCATCCAGGCGGTGGCGGAGATGGCGATCATGATGTTGCCGAGACCCCGCCCCAGGACCAGGTACAGGACGATGGCGACGAGGATGCCGGGGATCCCGTAGAAGATGTTGATGAACACGCTGATGACGTTGTCGACCCAGCCCCGGAAATAGCCTGCGATCAGGCCGACGACGACGCCGACGGTGAGCACGATCGCCGATGTGCCGACGCCGACGATCAGCGAGATCTGCGCTCCCTGCATCATCCGGCTGAGGAGGTCGCGCCCCAACTCGTCTGTACCGAGAACGTGGTGCGCGGACGGCGGGAGGTACGTCAGGGTGTTGGGCAGGATGGTCGCCGGGTTGTACGGGGTCCAGAAGATCGCGACGATCGCGACGAGCACCAGGACGACCAGGTAGACGAGGGCTGCAAGGGCAAGCCGGTTGCGGCGGAGGCGGCGGAACCCGTCACGCCAGAGTCCGACCTGCTCGCGGGCGATGGTGCCGCCCGCGTATTCCTCGATGACGGGAGCAATTACTGTGGCCATCAGTAGCGAATCCTTGGGTCAACGACGGTGTACAGCAGGTCGACGATGAGATTGGCGACGCCGATGAGGAGAGCGTAGACCGTAAACACTGCCACTGTGATGTTGTAGTCGGCACTGAGGATGCTCTCGACAAACCGCTTCCCCAACCCCGGGATCCCGAAGATGTTCTCGATGATCACGCTGCCGGTGATGATGCTGATGACCAGCGGTCCGAGGATGCTGATCACCGGGATCAGGGCGTTGCGCAGCGCGTGGCGCACCGTGACGACAGTGCTCTTCAGTCCCTTCGCGCGGGCGGTCCGGATGTAGTCCTGTTGCAGCACCTCGAGCATCGCCGCTCGTGTGATTCTCGTGACCTGGCCCGAGGTGTAGAAGCCCAGGATGATCGCCGGCAACGACAGTTCCACCAGCGTGCCGTACGTCCCCGTCCATTCGGCGGGATACGAGATCACCCCGTTGGTGATGGTGGGCAACCAGTAGCTGAAGATGAGGACGCCGAGCCCTGCGAGCACGAAGCTCGGCACGCTGTAGCCGACCACCGCGATCGAGGTCAGCGTGTAGTCGACCCAGGTGTTCTGGCGCAACGCGGCGAGAACGCCGAACGTCGTCCCGAGCCCGATCGTGATCAGCAGCGCCGTGCCACCGAGCTCGGCGCTCACGCTCAGCTCACGGGTCACCAGCGGCGTGATCGGCAACCCGCGAATCTGCAACGAGACCCCGAAGTTGCCGTGGATCGCGTTGGTGAGGAAGCTCCAGTACTGCACCAGCACCGGCCGGTCGAGTCCGTACTCGTGGAGCAGGAGCTGGAGCGCCTTGCCGTGGACGCGATCGCTCTCGAACGCGTCGCCGGGAAGGCTGTGGACGGTGATAAAGACGAGGAACGAAACCGCGACCAGCGTGAACGCGATCAGCGCCAGGCGCTGCGCGATGTAGATCAGTGTTCCCCGGGTCAGCATTGCCTGTGTCTCCCTCCGTTTCCGTTGGGGAAGGCGAAAGGCGCCCGGCTCAATGCCGGGCGCCTTGTCAATTCAGTTGTGGCAGATCCTCTTAGTGGGCGAGGATCTTGATCTCGTTCCAGTAGTGGTCGAAGGCGGTGTTCGAACCGGCTCCTTGCACGTAGGGCTGAATGAGGAAGTTGCCGACCGAGTAGTAGAGCGGGATGTAGAGCGCGTTTGTCTGGAGGATGCCGGCGAGCTGGTTGTAGAGCGGCAGCGCCTGCGACAGCGGCTCGGCGTCGGCCGTCTTCAGGGTGCTGTCGTAGGTCGGATCGTCGAAACCGCTGGTGTTCGCGCCGGCCGACGTGGCGTAGACGCCCCAGAGGTTGTCGTACCAGTCCTGCGGATGGTTGTAGTCGAACTGCCATCCGTCACGGTCCATCTGGTACTTGCCCGAGAGACGGTCGCTGATGAAGATCGACGCATCCGAGACCGCGTTCAGGTTGACATGGATCCCGAGGTTGGTCTGCCACTCGTTCTGGAGGAAGTCCGCAACGCTCTCGTTGAGGCTGCCCGAGTTGTACGAGTAGGTCAGGTTCTTGAGATCCGAGCCCGACGGGTCGTATTGCTGGATGAGCGACTTCGCCTTTGCTGCGTCGAACTTGGCGAGCGGGTCGGTGTTGGGTCCGCCGTTGCCGATCAGCCCGGTCGTGATCAGGCCGCCGGTCGCCGGGGAGCAGGTGACGTTGTGGCACACGGTGGTGGCCAGGCTCGTCTTGTCCACGGCGAGGGCGAATGCCAGGCGCAGGTTGGTCGCCTTGGCGCTGGTACCTTCAAACGGTCCGCCGGTCGGGTACCCCTCGCTGAAGCTCACCCATGTTGTGCGCCCCTTGGGCTGGGTCAGCAGGTCCGGCTTCTCACGCGAGTTGGCCTGGATCGCGAGGATGTTGGCCAGCGGGATGAGGGCGCTGTCACCGCCGTAGCCGATGATGTCGTAGCCCTTCTGGAAGAAGGCATCGACAGTGGTCGGCGCGGTGGACGGATCCTTGATGTCGATGTTGATCGTCTTCACAGTGGGCTTCGGGGAACCCCAATAGTTCGGCACCGCCGAGAAGGTCATCGACTGCGAAGGTGTGTAGGCGGTGAGCTTGTAGGCACCGGTGCCAACAAGGTCCGCGGGGGTCTGCCACCAGTTCACGGGATCGACACCAGGAGCGTCGATGACCTTGTGATCGACGATCGCGCCGACCGTGCCTTCGAGGGTCCACGCAGTGAGGCACCAGCCGCAGGCTGTTCCCAGCTTGACCTGGACGGTCTCAGGGTCGGTGGCGGTCAGGCCGCTCATCATGAAGGAGGTGTTGCCAGCTGCAAGCTGCTTCTCGATGTTGCCCTGGAATGTCGTCGGCGTTCCTGAGGATGGCGGGGCGCCGGCAGCGGTCTGCACCGCGGCATAACCCTGGATCGCGCTCAGGATCGACGAGTAGGCACCGTGGAGGGCGACCGCGCGGTTCCAGGAGTACAGGACGTCCGCGGACGTGACCGCGTCGCCGTTCGAGAACTTCGCAGCCGGGTTCAGGTGGATGGTGTAGGTGAGACCGTCGGCGGAGATGCCGCCATTGGCCTGCGTCGGCACCGTGGTTGCGATGTCCGGAACGATGTTCAGCTTGTCGTCGAACCGCCAGAGGTTGTCGAACACGTTCTGCATGAGTTCGGTGTCGACCTCGGCGTCCATCTCGCCGGGGTCCCAGGTCCCTGGGTCCTGGAAGACGGGGAATTTCAGTACCTGGGAGGCCGCCAGTGCACCCGACGACGACGTCGTGCTGCTGGTACTGCCGCAGGCGGCGGCAGTGAGCAGGCCGAGCACGCCCAGCCCGATACCGCCAATGGTGAATTTGTTGAGACGCAACACGCGGTCCTCCCGTTTTAATGTCCTAAGGCGCCCTGCACCAGGTTTTCAGGCTTCATCCTGGCCCAGCCTCACTACGGGTGAGGCGTGCCGGATCATAACGACTCGTCGATGCCCATGCTCCCGCCGGGGGCATTTTTCACCCCGTTAGGGGAGCAGACGCCCTGGAATTCGTCCTGTTGGGGGATGTCTGGCGAGCCGTTGGCGGCCAGCGAGGCACTCACCACCGGCGTCTCCGGTGGAGCCAGGGGGGCTCGAACCCCCGACCTCTTGCATGCCATGCAAGCGCTCTTCCAACTGAGCTATGGCCCCGCGCCATGGTACCGGGCCTACGTCGCTCGTTGCGAGCGACGGATCGGCGGGATTGCAGTCGACGAATGAGCTCGATTGCGGCTCCGAGCCTCGGTATCGGACAATGACTGCACCGGAGCAGCGCCGCGATTTGCTTGCGGCAACTGCACCAACGCCTTGGATTCCAGGAGATCTCATGCCCGACGCAGGCGCCCTCGATCGCGACCCCGCCTCGGGTGCGAATTCGCCGATCGTGCAAGCGGCTGAGCGGCTGGTGACGCGGATCGAGGCGCTTGTCAATCAGGTCGCCGAGCTGAAGGCTGACAACGCGGCGCTCCGCCGCGAGGTTCGAGAAGCGCTCGCCCTCATCGATCGGGCGGGCGACGCCGCAGCCCCGGCTCGAGTGACCCGTCGGGCGGCTGCGCCTGCAACCCGGCACGTGAAGAGCCGGCGCCGGGGAAAGGGACCGAAGGGACGAGCGACACCCGCGTCAGTCACGCCCGACATCGTGCTGGCAACCATCGGCAAGCTCGGCTCAGCATCGGCATCGGAGATCGCCAAGGAGTTGAGCGGTCTCGGTGACCAGGTGTCCGGGCGCGCAGTCCGCTGGCTCGCCGAGCGTGCGGGCGCGGCCACCGTCGTCGGCGACGACGGGCAGCTTCGGTACCGCTTGCCCACCTCGGCGCCTCGCTCCTCCTGACCGCCGGCGATCCCCAGCCCGGCGAGCGCATCCGCCGATCCCACTTCCGGACTTGTTTCGCGGCGCGTGCCAAGTTACACTGTCCGGCCTGTTGTCGGACGCAAATAAACAGACGAGATTGAGCCCACGGCGGCTGGTACTGGGAGTCTCCGCTGCGTTGGTGCTCGCGGCGGTGGCCGGGTGGTCGGTCCTCCATCAGGCTGCCGCTGCAGCACCGGTACCGGTGGGCGAGACGGTCAACCCGCCCGCTCCGCCCACGGTGCTGGTGTTTGTGAGTGGCGCTGTGGCGCATCCCGGCCTTTATGAGTTGAGCCCGGATGCCCGCGTCGCCGACGCGATCGCTGCAGCCGGCGGCGTCACCACGCTTGCCGATCCCGGCCATCTGCCGAACATGGCGCAGCGGGTGAATGATGGCCGGCAGGTGAACGTCCCCTTCATGAAGGCTGGGACCACCGCCGCGAAGCTCGATATCAACACGGCCGCGGAGGACGATCTCGATGCCGTACCCGGGATGCCGCCTGGGCTCGGCGACGAGATCGTCCAGTACCGCGACGAGTGGGGTCCATTTACGTCGATGAGCCAACTCCACGCCGACCTGGGCGTCGACTCCGCAACGGTCACGGGTCTCGAGCATTACCTGCGGGTTGTGCTGCCGCAGCAGTGAGCCGTCTGGCCGGCTCTGGCGCCGGCCGCTGGGCCTCGTGCATCTGGGTAGGCTTCGCGTTCGGCTGTGGCGCCGCGTTTGCTGCATCGCTGCCGGGATCGTTGGTGGTTCCCCTGCTCAGTGCAGTGGCAGCCGGGCTCGTGCTCTGCGCGTCACTGGTGCCGCACCGCCTTGCACCCGCCGGGCTGGTCTTCGCCGCGGTGGCCCTGGGCCTGGTTCGTGGGGAGTCCGCTGTGGTGATCCCCGGCCCCGGGACGCTGAGCGGCCACTTCGGGGCCCGGCCGCTCGTGATCCTGGGAACCGTGCGATCCGCCGATCCGGGGAGTGGGCCGACAGCCACCATCGATGCCAGTCATCTGTCCGACGCCGACACCGATCAGGCAGTCGCCGGCGGACTCCTGGTGAGCGGCCCACTGGTACCTGCGCTTTCACCGGGCGACCGCGTGGAGGTGGACGCCGCCGGCATTCGAGCGCTGAACCGGCGGCCAGGCGCCAATTCCGCCGATGCGCTCGAGCGCGAAGACGTCGAGGCGCTGGCGACATCCCCGCAGGTCTTCGTGCTCGCCGCCGGCGGTCCGTCGCCGGCTCGCGCGATCGCGTGGGCGCAGCAGCAACTCCTGACGGCAGTCAACGCCGCGCTCCCCGAACCGGCTGCAGCGCTGGTCGTGGGCATCGCTTTTGGCATCCACGAGCCCATCAGCGCAGACGTGCGCGCGCCACTCCAGGATGCCGGGCTGATCCACGTGGTCGTGGTGAGCGGATTGAAGGTGGTGTTGATCCTCGGCCTTGTGAGCGCGGTGGCGCGAGCACTTGAATGGCCGAGGCGGCGAACCGTGCTCGTCGCCCTGCCGGTGGTGGCGGCGTACGTGCTCATCAGCGGAGCCGGTCCGGCGGCGATTCGAAGTGCGCTGATGGCGGGCTCGGCCATGCTTGCGTCAACCGGGGCGAGACGCACCGACCCCATACCAATGCTCGCCCTGGCGGCGGCCCTGATGCTGGGGCTCGGTCCTCAACTGATCGACGATCCTGGCTTCCAGCTGTCGTTTCTCGGCACGGCAGGCATCCTGCTGCTGGCGTCACCGATCGCGGCGCGAGTCCCGGGACCGCGACTGATCGCCGAGCCCTTTGCGGTCACGATCGCCGCGCAAATCGCCACCGCGCCGATCATGGCCGGAACCTTCGGGGTGGTCTCGCTCGCAGGTCCCGTCGCAAACGCTCTCGTGCTCCCGATTCTCCCCGCGATGATCGTCATCGGCGGATCCGGCGCGATCCTGAGCGCGCTCAACCCGGCCCTGGGGTGGGCGCTCCTCCAGCTTGCCGGGCTTGGGAGCTCGCTCATGACCGCGCTCGCCCGGGCGCTCGTCGCCATCCCCGGCGCGGCAATCCAGGTTGGCAACTGGCCTGCGTCATGGACCGTCGCCGAGGCGGCGGGCATCGTCGCGGCGCTGGTGGCACTCGCGGTAATGACGCGCCGAACAGCGCCAGTCCATTGAACCGTCGAATGGCGCTCGTCTCCTTGGTTGCAGGTCTCGTGGTCGCCGCACCTGCATGGGTGATCGCCTCGCGTCCGGACGGCCGCTTGCATGTCTCGGTGCTGAGCACCGGATCGTCACCGGCGGTCCTGATTCATACCGGCGACGGGAGCAGCGTCCTGGTGGACGGCGGCTCATCACCGACCGAGCTTCTGGCCGCGCTTGGGAGGCAGCTCCCACCCGCAACCGCGCATCTCGACATGGTCGTCATCACCGGAGGGGAGGAGGCGGCGGTGAACGGGCTTGCCACGCTCCCTGGCCACTATACGGTCGGAACAGTTGTGACCCCGGGTGGCCTCAACCCTGGAGGGAACACGATCGTCAACGCTCTCGAGAACGAGGGCGCCAACGTGCTGGAGGCGGACGGCGGAGCATGGTCGTTCGGCGGAGCGCGGTGGCGATGTCTCGGCTTCATCGCCCTCGCAACCGGCCGCCAGATGTGCGTGCTGACCGTCCTGGATTCGACGGGCCGGCTGCTGGTCCTCGGTGACGCCGGGACGGCCGATCAGGAGGACCTGTGCGCGATCTACGGCAGCGCACTCGCTACCGACCTTGTGGTGACGCCGCCTGGCGGTGCTGTCTCGCCGGCACTCCTCGCCACCGCCCGTCCTCTCGAGCTTGCAGTGCCCATCGCCCAGGGTGTCCCATCGATCGCGGCACCTCAGGGCTATCCGGTCGATCGGACCAGCACCGACGGAGACCTGGAGTACGCCGGTGGTCCGGCTGGCCTCCAGGAGAGCCCATGAGTTGGCTTGCGATACTGCGTGCATGGCGGCCGCTGCTCCCCTGAATCAACTGACGCTGATCCACGGCGAGGAGCGATTCCTGGTTGATCGTTCGGTTTCGGCCTGGCGCGATCGCGCGCGCCCGCCGCAACTCGATGTCGAGGTCTTCGACGGTCCCGCACGGCTCAACGAGTTCCGTCACGCCGTCGCCGAGATGCCGCTCTTCGATCCCGAGCGAGCCTTGCTGCTCCGCGATCCGCCCCAGCTCACGGGGTCGGCGAAGCGCGGTGGCATCGATCCGCCGGACCGGCTGGTTGCGATTCTCGGTGAGCTGGCACCAACCACCGTCCTCTGCCTGGTGGCGCACGCCAAGGTGCCCGATCGCAACCCTGTGCTTGCCGCCGTGAAGGAGCGTCGGGGTTCGATCGTGTTCCACGCCGCCGTCAAGGGTCGCGACCTGCGGACGTGGGTCGAACGCGAGATCGGCGAGCGGGGCCTCCGGCTCGGCGCCGGATCGGTCGACCACCTCATCCGAGTTGCGGGTCCCGACCTCGGCAGCATCGCTTCCGACCTCGACAAGCTCCTCGCGTTCGCGGCGGGGCGTCCGCTGTCGATTGCTGAGGTGCGGATCGCTGTCGCCGGCGACGAGACGGCCGGCCTCTACGACACGCTCGGCGACCTCCTCGGTCCCACCCCTGCGAAGGGAGCGGAGTCGATCGACCGGCTGCTCTCCGACGGACGTGCCGGTCAATACCTCCTGGCCATCCTTGCGGGACAGATTCGCGACCTCGTCCTGACCCAGGCGTACGTCCAGCGCCACGGCTCCGGCGCCGGGCTCGCTGCTGCGCTGGGAAAACCAGACTGGCAGGCCGATCGCCTCAGCCGTCAGGCGAGGAGCGTCTCGCCGGCGCTGGCTGCAGGCTGGCTCGCCGCGCTGCACGACGTCGATCGAAAGCTCAAATCAGGCGAGATCGCTGAGACTGACGGGCTCCGGCTCGCCGTGCTTCGGGCCGCAGCCGAGTTGACTGCCGAGCGCGGCCAGCGCCGCTGAGGACCCAGCCCCCAAACGCCCGTTGGCGCAGGAACCATCGGGACCTATTTGGTCTTGGTGGTCTTGGCGGCAGGCTTGGCGGGTACGGCCGCCTTGGGCGCCGCAGCTTTCGCGGTGGCTGCCTTCGCGGCCGGCGCCTTGCCGGCAGGCTTGGCAGCGGATTTCGCAGCGGTGCTCCGCGCGGGTTGCTTTGCGCTCCGTCCCTTTGCGCCGCCGGCCGCCGCAGAGCGAACCGCGGCTCCCTCCGCACCCTCGGCGACGTTCGCCAAGCGCGACGCCATCGAAGCCAGCCGCGACTTGCGCCGGCGTGCGTTGTTCCTGTGCAGCACGCCCTTCTCCGCGGCACGGTCGAGCGCCTTGATGGCTGCGTGCAACTCGGCGTCGCCGCCGGTGCTGCCCTCTTCGAGCAGCGCGTGACGCGCCTTGATCACCTTGGTCCGCACCGCGGACTTCACCGCGCGATTGCGGATGTGTTTCCGCTCGGTGGAGCGGATGCGCTTGCGCGCGGATCGGGAGTTGGCCATGCTCGCTCTTCTACATCACTCGATAACTGGGCGCGCCCCCCGGGCAACACGAGCCAGGGACGCACGAAGCCAGCAGTATATCAGCGACTGTGTCTCGGCTCTCCACGCGAATCGTCCCCGCATACGCAAAGCTCAACCTCTCGCTGGCGGTCGTCGCCCGGAGACCCGACGGTTGGCACGACATCGACAGCGTGCTCGTGCCGGTCGATTGGCACGACCTGGTCGGCATCAGTGTGGAGCGCGCCGGTGCCGACGACGTGTCGCTGACTGTCGACGGGCCGGCAGCCGCAGGGGTTCCGACCGGTGATGGCAATCTCACCGTGCGCGCAGCCCAAGCGCTGGGCGCCCTGGCCGGCACGCCGCTCGCGGTGCGTGTCTGGCTCTGCAAGGTCGTTCCCCACGGCGCGGGGCTCGGCGGCGGTTCCGCCGATGCCGCGGCGGTCCTACGATCCGGGGCCGCCAGGCTCGAAGAGTTGGGCACACCGATCCACCCGGACCAGCTCGCGGCGGCCGCGTTGACGGTTGGAAGCGATGTGCCGGCCTTGCTCTCGCAGTCGGCGCAACGCGTTCGCGGTCGGGGCGAGCGCCTCGAACGCCTCGCCACCCCGGCGCTCCACCTTGTGATCGCGTCCACGAGGCCGAGTTCGACGGCCGATACCTACGCGGCGGTCCTGCCCGGTGAGATCCGTGACGACGGCCGCTCAGAGCGCCTCGCCCAGCTCATCGCGTCCGGGCAAGCACCCGATCCCGATCTGATGGGAAGCGCACTCGAAGCCGCGGCCTGCAGAGCGAATCCGGCCCTCGCCGACGCGCTGGTCCGAGCGCGGCACGTGGTCGACGGCGTCACCTGGCATCTCACGGGCAGCGGCGGTGCAGTCTTCACGGTCACCCGCCGGCGCGACCAGGCCGTGCGGCTTGCGGAGACGATGCGCGCCGCGGGCTTCAACGCGCGCGCGTGCCGGACCGTTGGCTGAGGCTCGCCGCACTACAATCCGATCCTCAGTGGCTGTCGCCGATGCACCTTCCGCTACGCCGCCGACGCCGGAGACCTGCGACCACCCCGCCCCGGTCACAGGGATCATGGCGCACGAGTTCGCCCATTACGAAGGTGCCGTCGGACCCGAAGGGCTGCGCCGGACGGTCACGTATTACGGCCCGATCGTGGGTGGTCTGCCGATTCGCGCCTGGCACTGCGAGGTCTGCGGGCTGCTGCGCCTGAGCTATCCCGACGGACGCACCGAGGAGCGGCGTCTCTTCCCGGGCCCGCAGCCGGGGTTGCTCGCAGAGGCGTCTCCCATAGCGCCGGAGCGCGTGTACTACGGCATGCAGGCACGGGTGTCCGGGCTCACGGCGCAGCCGGCATTCATCGACCAGCTCACCGGCGGCGAGTCCATCGTCCGGCCATTGCAATTCCCCACAGTGAACTTGCCCGCGTGGGACGCGATCACCTGGCTCACGGTGCTGGGAATGATCTCGGTGCTCGTCGGGCTGCTCCTCGCCGGGCTGTTCGCGGCGGTCTCCTACAGCACCCCCGGCGTGGAGCTGCCGCTCGTCCTCACCGTCGTCTTCATCTTTGTCGGCGTGCTGCTCCTGCGCCTGATCGTCCTCGCGATCCGGCACTTCGCTCCCGCCGAGAAGCTCAGCCCCAGCGTTGCCGAAACGATGCGCGGCACGCCGCAACTCGACGCCACGACGCGAACGGTGGTGTTCCTCCTGGTGCTCTGCGTCATGGGGCTCTTCACCAGCGCAGTGCTCGCGACGTACACGTACTCGACTCCGGGCGCCGAGTTGCCGGTGATCCTGTTCAGCTTCTCGTGCGCCATCATCGCCGCCGTGATCAAGGTTGTTGATGTCACCGTGCGTCACTTCAGCGGCCGGTAGCGGCATCCGCTCGAGCGTCGATGCCGCTCCACGCGCCGCCCGACCAGGACATCGTCATCGTTGGCGCCACCGGTGACCTCGCCCAGCGCAAGCTGATCCCTGCCCTGTACAACCTGCACCGGCAGAAGTTGCTGCCGGGCAACGGCCAGATCATCGGGGCGGCACCGTTCGACTGGGACGATCAGCGCTTCCGCGACCTCGCCGAAACGTCGGTCAAGGAATTCTCGAGAACGCCGCTCCAGAAGACGATCTTTGCATCGTTCGCCAAACGGCTCACGTTCGTGCCGCTGACAGCGAGCGATGACCTCTCCCCGATCCGCAAGGCAAGCGCTTTGGATCGTCGCGTTGCGTACCTGGCGGTTCCACCCTCGGCGTTCACATCACTCATCGAGGGGATCAAGACGGCGGGTCTCGCAGACGGCACGTCGATCATCATCGAAAAGCCGTTCGGTCACAACCTGGAATCCGCGATGGAGCTCAACAGGACACTCCATGATGTGGTGCCCGAGCCGCGCATCTTCCGCATCGATCACTACATGGGCAAGGAGACCGTCCAGAACCTCCTCGTCTTTCGTTTCGGGAATTCACTCTTCGAGCGGGTCTGGAACCGCGAGGCGATCTCACGAGTGGAGATCACCGTTGCCGAGTCCATCGGCGTGGAAACTCGCGGCAAGCTGTACGAGGAGATCGGCGCCATCCGCGACATCGTCCAGAACCATATGTTCCAGGTGCTGTCGCTGGTCGCCATGGATCCACCGCTGTCCTTTGATGCGGAGGCGATCCGCAACGAAAAGGTGAAGGTGCTCGAGTCGATCCAGCCGATCCATCCGCACGACGTGGTCCGCGGGCAGTACACGGGCGGCACCATCGATGGCGAGAAGGTGGTCGGATATCGCGAGGAGGAGGGGGTCTCGCCAACGTCCACCACCGAAACCTATGCCGCGCTGCGCCTGCATCTCGAGTCGTGGCGCTGGTCCGGAGTCCCCTTCCTGCTGCGCACCGGCAAGCGACTCGCGAAGCGGGATACCCGAGTGGTGATCACGTTTCACGATGTGCCCCTGCACCTGTTCAAGACGGCGGGCGTCACCGCGCTGCATCGCAACCGTCTGGTCGTGCGCATCCAACCGGACGAGGGCATCGCGCTGTCCTTCGTGGCCAAGCAGCCGGGTCCGGACGTCACCGCGCAGTCGGTGGACATGAACTTCAAGTACGGCGACTCGTTCAAGACGTCGCCTCCCGAGGCGTACGAGCGGCTTCTGCACGATGCGCTCAACGGCGATCACACCCTGTTCATCCGCGAAGACGAGGTCGAGTGCGGTTGGCGGGCGGTCGAACCCGTCATCGACGCGCCTCCGCCGATCACGTTCTATCCGGCGGGCAGCTGGGGACCGGAGGACGCCGCACGGATCGCGCATCCGGCCCAGTGGGACGATTCGGTCGCCGCCGTATGACCACCACCCCCGTGCTGATCGGGGTCGACCTCGGAGGCACAAGCATCCGCGCGGCCGTGGCGATCGGCGACGTCACGCACGGTGAGCCGGTGGTCCGCGACACCCCGTCGAGGGCAGGCCCTGCCGCCGTTCTCGACGCTGTTGCGGACTGCGCGCGTGAGGCTGCCCAATCCGCGCACATTCGAGGGCTCGCCATCGGCATCCCGGGTCCGCTCGACCCCGGTGCTGGCATCGTGCACGACGCCCCCAACATGTCCGGCTGGACCGAGGTGCCGGCCGCCGCGCTCCTGTCGGAGCGAGTGGGATGTCCCGTGGTCATCTGCCACGACGCCGCCGCCGCGGGGTACGCAGAGTTGAAGGCCGGCGCAGGGCGTGGCGCGCAGTACCTGCTGTTCATCACGGTGAGTACCGGCATCGGCGGAGCGCTCTTCATCGGCGGCGACCTCTATGAAGGAGCCACCGGATCCGCCGGCGAAGTCGGTCACACGCCAATCAGCGATGACGGACCGCCATGCGGCCAGGGCCATCCCGGATGTCTCGAGGGGATGTCGTCGGGGACGGCGATCGCGGCCCGGGCGCGCGCCGAGGTCTCCGCGGGCCGCGCATCGTCGCTCCAGGGTCTCGACTCCGCGTCGATCGACGCGCGCTCGATCGCGACTGCGGCCAATGGAGGCGACGCGCTCGCGCTTCACGTGTTCCATGACGCGGGCCATGCCCTGGGGCGGGCACTCGGCGGGTTCATCAACGTCCTCGCCCCAGATGTCATCGTCATCGGGGGCGGGTTGATCCACGCAGGCGATCTCCTGCTCAAGCCCGCCCGCGCGGCCGCGACCGAGATCGCCTTTGAGATTCCCTACCGCCGCTGCAAGATCGTCACCGCGGCCCTCGGGACCGATGCGGGGCTCATCGGTGCAGTGGCCTGGGCCGTGCGTAGCTTCGGTGGCGTCCCCGCGGGAATGCGCTAGGCAGGCGAGCTCGGACCTGCGGCGCCGGGCGGCGGCCCCGCCGGTGGCATCCCGGGGTGCGACAGCATGTCGGCCCGCCGCTGCAGATAGTCGTCACGACTGATCTCGCCGCGCGCGTAGCGGACGTCCAGCTCGTGGAGCCCGGGACTCTGCCAGCCGCCTTGCCAGTGACCCTGCCATGGGCCGCCGTGCCACTGGTGGGTGGAGTTGACGTGACGGCGCGACGACCGTGCGATCAGCACCACGCCGACGACGACGGCGACGAGCACCACCAGCCAGATGACCGATCCGACCCAGAAGGGTCCGCCATAGAAGTAGAACGTTCGCACTTCCTGATCATACGAGCGGGCCATGTCATTTCCATGACGCCGCGATCAGAATGCGCCGACACCGCTGGTGGGTCCGCGGGGCGCTTCCGCTAGTACCATGGTCGTGATATTCTGAATTTACTGAATCTCACAACGACTCCATGATTGAAACGCAGACGGCGTTCATCGAGGATATGGGGCAGCTGATGGTGGGGTGGGGGCTGCCGCGCACGACTGGGCGCGTGTATGCCTATCTGCTGCTGCAACGTGAGCCTGCATCGCTTGACGACATCGCTGCAACGCTCGGCATTGCGAAGAGTGGTGCGAGTGTCGCGTCGCGACAGCTCGCGCAACTCGGGTTGGCACGGGCGCTTGGCCAGGCGGGAAGCAGGCGCGTTCTCTACGAGGCGCTCGACAACCTCGAGTCGATCATGACCGCTCGCACCGCGCAGATGCACGACCTGGTGGCGCGGCTGCGCCAGGGCGCACGTGCGGCGTCCGGCGGACAGGCACGCCGGCGGTTGCAGAGCATGGCCGACTGGTGCGATGCGTTGATCGAACAGTTTCCGGCGCTGGTTCGCCGCCTGGACAAACGGAGGAGTAGATGACCAGCGCGATCGTGATGCAGGGGCTCACCAAAGACTACGGGTCGGGGCATGGATTGTTCGACCTCGACCTGGAAGTCGCCGAGGGTGAGGTGTTCGGGTTTCTCGGTCCCAACGGCGCCGGCAAGACCACCACGATCCGGTTGCTCATGGGTGTCATCCATGCATCAGCTGGCAGCGCCACCATCTTCGGCCTCGACTGCGATCGCGACTCGGTTGCGGTGAAACGAGATGTCGGATATCTCCCAGGAGAGTTGCCGCAATTCGGCGGCATGCGCGGCAATGAGGTGGTGACCTATCTCGGTGGGATGCGCGGTGGGATCGACACCGCGCGCGTGAAGGAATTGTCGGAGCGGCTCGAGCTCGATCTCGGAAGGCGATTTCGCGAGTACTCGCGTGGGAACAAGCAGAAGTTGGGGCTGGTGCTGGCATTCATGCATCGCCCCCGGCTGCTCATCCTCGATGAGCCGACAAGCGGTCTCGATCCGCTCAATCAGCAGACGTTCCAACACCTGGTCGGCGAGGCGAAGGATTCCGGCGCCACCGTCTTCCTCTCGTCGCACGTGCTGTCGGAGGTGGAGGAGACGTGCTCTCGCGTCGGGATCATTCGCGGCGGCCGTCTCGTCTCCGATATGACCATGGACAAGGTGCACGAACTTCGCTTTCACGAGGTGACCCTCGAATTCAGCGGCAACGTTCCCGACGCCGCGGTTCGCGCAGCCGCGGGGGTGGAGGACGTCGCCGTTTATGGCGCTCGTCTCACCTGCACGGTCCACGGTGGCTTCGACGGCTTGCTCGCGGCAATCAGCGGCCACGCGGTGGTCGACATGGTCAGTAAAGAGCCGAGCCTCGAGACGCTCTTCCTCAGCTATTACAAGCAGTGATGTCGCCTCGCCTGCTGCTGCGCCTTCACCGCATCGGTTTGATCGCGATGGCCTACTTCAGCATCTTCTACATGCTGGTGAACAGCGCTGCGTTCCCGATCATCGCGGGGAAGACACGCGCAGCGCAGGAGGCGTTCGGACACTCGGTCACCGTCCTCGGCGCCACGTTTGCCTGGTTGCTCCCCCTGCCGGTTCGACCCGATACCGCGGCGGGGTACCTGCAATGGCGCGGCTATGGGTTCTTCGCGATTCTCTTCGCCGCCTGGGGTCTGTTCAGCGCATGTGGCGCGGTTCGGCGTGATGAGGACAAAGGCCTCGTCGAATCGTGGCTGTCGTCTGGAGTCTCGCGATTGCGCCTGCTGGCCACGCGTAGCATGTTCTTCGCAGCGTTGAGCGCGGAGATCGTCACCGTAGCGGGCGTCGCCGGGTGGTTGGGATGTGTCATCGCGGGAACACCGGCGGACGTCGCCGGGTTGGTGGGGGAGAGCGCAGCGCTCTGGGCGCTGACACTTGCATGCTTCGGCATCGGGCTCCTTGTGGCCCAACTCGTCGGTGAATTCCGCGCGGCGGCATCAGCCGGCGGTGCGGTGCTGCTTCTGATGTTTCTGCTCGACAGCATCGGGAGGTCGAGCGTCCATCGTGCACCGTTCACCGACATCTCCGTGTTCTCCCTCTTCAATCAATCCAATTCCGTCGCCCCGGGCGGATCGTTCGACCTCGTGGCGACGATCCTGCTTTTCGTCATCGGCGCAGTCGCAACAGTCGTTGCTGCTGCGGCATTCGTCCGTCGCGATGTCGGGTCGGGATTGATCCGCCAGCGACCTCGTCGCGCGACCGAGGTACACGAAGCATCAGCCAATCCGCTGCTCCGCATCCCGGTGATGCGTGGGTTGTGGGTTCGGCGGATCGGCGCGCTTGGATGGACGGTGGGAATGGGTGTCACCGCAGCAGCTGTCGTCCTTCTCGTCAACGCCACCGCGACGTTCTTTGCGACGACTCCAAGCCTCAGCACGTATCTCCGCGGCCTCGCGGGCAACGTGCACACGGTGCTGCTGGCGCTGATCTGGCTGAGCTTTGCCCAGGCGCTCCTCGCCATCCTCTCGATCACCACCGTCTCTCGCTGGTCGTCGGACGACTCGTCCGGGGTGCTCGAGATGCAGCTCGCCGAGCCGATTCCGCGCTGGCGGGTGCTCGCAGAGCGCACCAGCGAGTTGACGGTGACGGTGACCGTGATCTCCTTTGTCGCCATGGCCGTCATCCTTGCCCTTGCACCGGACGAGGGGATCGCCGTCGACATCGGGAAACTGCTTGTCGCCACGGCGCTGCTCATCCCGTTCGCGCTCACCTTCGCCGCCGTCGGAGCGTTGCTCGCCGGCTGGCGACCGCGGGTCGCGGTGGTCGTCTTGTCGACCATCGCCGCGATCTCGTACCTGGTCTTCGAGCTCGGACCGCTCTTCAAATGGCCGGCCTGGGCGGACAACCTGTCAGTCTTTCAACTCTATGGCACACCCCTGATCACGCCGGTGTTCGTGGGTGGTCTGGTCGCGATGCTCGCCATCGTGGTCGTGGGTTTTGGATCGGCCGGCGTCGTGCTCTCGCGGCGGGACGTCGCCGCATAGGAGGTTGCTCGTGGCGGACGACGCGAATGTGAAGGATGCGATCCGGTGGATGTGGTCGCTCGGCGACTACGGAGCGATCGCGGAGCACCTGGAGCCCCACGCGATCGAGCTCGCCCAGCGGAGCCGCCTCGTTGCAGGGTCGGAGGTCCTGGATGTCGCAGCGGGAGACGGGAACTTTGCCATCGCGGCTGCTCGTCTCGGTGCGACCGTTGTGGCCACGGATATCACGCCGCCGATGGTCGAGCTCGGCCGGCGCCGGACCGCGTCGCTGGGTCTCGCCATCGAG
>Ga0182024_10010359_pt1 | contig 19000 bp, 14 predicted proteins | sample P32metaG_FD_120480 | JGI IMG/M metagenome (GOLD analysis project Ga0182024, IMG submission 120480) | Permafrost microbial communities from Stordalen Mire, Sweden - P3-2 metaG (Illumina Assembly) | ecosystem: Environmental > Terrestrial > Soil > Wetlands > Permafrost | place: Sweden: Stordalen... | reverse complement strand
TGCGATCGACACGTTGCTCGACTCCGCCATGATCAAACCGGCCGCATCACCAGCTGACGAACACGATCAACACGAAACCGGACTGATCGATGTGAGCATCATCAGATCCTATGCTCAATCAATGAAAACGGAAAAGCCTTCCGAAGCTGTTGCTGCCAAGCCAGAAGACGTCAAATCAATCAAGCCGGAGCCTGCCACTGCCGGCGGTGCGGCATCGCTGGCGCCTTCAGACGACAAGCTTTCTGACGCGGTCAGCCGCTTGATTGAAGCTGCGAAACGCACTGCTGAACCCGTGACGACCAGTGAGCCCGTGACGACCAGTGCCATCTCAGCCAAGCCTGAGGCTCTGAACAAGAAGATTGAAGACGTTAAGAAAAAGATTCAGGCGCTGAAAGCTGGGGCTGTCCCTCAGCCAGCAGCACCTGGTGCTCCTCCTACTGCCGTTCCTCCGACCGTGGCACCGCCTCTGCCGGCAGGCTTGCCGCCGGCTACAGGCAGCAATACCGGCGAAGTCTCCGATGCGGTCAACAGACTGCTGGAAGCCGCTCAAAGCGGTATCTACCAGACGGTCAAAAAGGAACCGCCGGCGGCGCCCCCTGCCCCAGTGCCGTTTACGCAGCCGCCCAACATCAAACGCAGCGACACGGGTATGCCGGAAGTCAAACGAGGCGCCGACGCAGGCAACCAGAGCGCCGTCAACTGGGCGGCTGAATCGGCTGCTCGTGCGGCTGAGCTTGTCAACGCTGCGGCGATCAAGTCGCAGCGCGTCCAGACTCCCGACTCGCAAGACTATTATTCCGGCTTCAAAACCGGCGAGAAAGTCGACAAGGCAAACAAAGTCGAACAACGCAAGAGAGATCGCGCCCGGTTGCGCGAGGCCTCAACGATGCCGCCGCTCCAGAAATTCTTGTTCTACTTAACGCTCCTGGTCGTTGTTGGTGCAGTGGCTTGCTATGTTTTCAAAATAGATCTGTCCAAGTACAATCCATTTAGCAAGCCACCGACCAAGACTGCTGCGAGCTTCGATGAAATGCTCAAGTCCGGCAAGCTAGAAGATGCGCGCAATTATCTCGACAAGAAGAAAGCCACACCGAAGCTTTCGCCGGCTGAATTGGAGAAGGTTTACGACAACTATCTAGTGCTCGCCAAGAAGCAGGCGCTCTCCGCCGAATATGAAGATGCGATTTCGTCTCTAAAAGTGATCCCGCGCCGGCCAAAGGGCCGTTATCGGGAGGCGCAGAACCTGATGCGTACCTATAATAAAGAGAAATAGGTTTTGACGTCTTGCATCCGACGCCAGGGTTTGAACTGCGCCTGTTGGCAAGTTAACCGATATCGGTTGACGATCGTGGGTGCGGAACTTAACATCGGAACGGCGGATTCCCGCCTGCATGGCTAGATTCGTGCCCTGATCGGACAATGCCATGAGCGCCGGTACCACCTCCCGAAAGGGTGGGCAAAAGGATGATAAGCTGACAAAAAGGGAGTGGTCTCGCCATGTTTTTCCCCCTATGAGATTGCGCCTGCCAGTCAAGACCTCTGGAGAGCACACCTGGTGCTGAACCTGAGATGAAGCTGTGTGTCCAATGCCACACTCACTATCTGGATGAGGGCGATGCCTGCCCCGCCGACGGTACCGATCTGGTTGCTGTTGGTGATGATCCGCTGCTCGGCAAGACGATCGGCGACAAATATCGCATTTTGCATGTGCTTGGTCGCGGTTCGATGGGCATCGTCTACAAAGCGGTTCAGAATTCGACCGGACGCGAGATGGCGATAAAGTTCTTGCTGCAGCCGCCCAACGCCAACGATCAGGGCGAAACCATTGTTAAAAGGTTTCAGCGCGAAGCCAAGACTCTGAGCAGTTTGAAACATCCCAACATCGTCACGCTTTTCGATTTCGGTTTCACCAATGACAACAAACCATATCTGGTGACGGAGTTTCTCTATGGTTTGACGCTGACGCAATTTCTTCGCCAGAACGGTTACCTCGACCCCAAGAAGGCGATGCCGATTTTCGAACAGGTGTGCGATGCCGTTTCCGAAGCTCATCACCATAAAGTGGTGCATCGCGATATCAAGCCTGACAATATTTTTCTGCAGGGCAAAGACTCTGGTGGTCGTTTCATCAAGGTGCTGGACTTCGGCATCGCCAAGCTGCTTGATACGCGTGCCACCACATCGTTGACAATGGATGGAAGAGTATGCGGCAGCCCGGCTTACATGAGTCCGGAGCAGTGCAAAGCGATCGATGTTGATCTTCGCTGCGACATATATTCGCTCGCAGTGGTGATATTTGAGACGTTGACAGGCAGGCGTCCGTTTGACGGTGATGATGCGATGTCGGTGATGTTTGCCCACGTCAATGAATTACCGCCGAAACTCTCGGCGGTTCGCCAGGGCGGGGATTTTTCTCCCAAGCTCGAGGAGGTCTTGCTCACAGCTTTGAGTAAGGAACCGAGCCGACGCCAGCAAAGCATTCAGGAATTCTGGGAAGATTTTTCGTCGGCGTGCCAGGGCAAAACACGCAAGCATGCTGCCGGTTGGATACCATTTTCAGCGCCGACGTCGCGCTTGTCGTCGCAAGCCAATCGCGAGATTAAAGCCGGTCTTGATTGGGATCTGTTGCATGCCGGCTCTCGCTCTAAGGACAGTCAGGCCATTTACCTGCACGAATTTCGCCGCAAGCAACGCATATTTTTCATTCGCGTCGGGCTCTGCATGATGCTTGGAATAGCTACCTATCTCTTCTTCTTCGGTCATGAAGAGCGCAAGGAGAGAACGATGATCGAGACCGCCGACATACTGACCTTGCATGGCAGTCCCGAGACCGAGATTAAAGTGCTTGAACGGATGAAGTCCGAGCGCCCGCTCTCTGGCGAGGATTCCGAACGCCTCAATAATGCCTACGTGCAAAGTGCGATCAAATCTGCAAAGAAAAGACGTTTTGTCGATGCAGTAGATATGCTGCACAAGGTTTCACCGCGCTCTCATTACAGCGAACAGGCGAACGAGCTGATCCGCAGATACAAGCACCACTAGCCGATCAACCCGGGCAAAGGTGCTGGCGATCTGGGCTGCCACCACCGGCAATGCCGGCTCTAGTTCACGACCGGCAGACCGAAGAGCGCGCGAGTATTGTCGACGCATCTCTCACACAGAGCTTCGAGCGGCTGGTTGCGCAGTTCGGATACTTTTTCCGCCACGTGCCAGACGTAAGCCGGTTCGTTGCGTTTGCCGCGCACTTTTTGGGGAGCGAGATAGGGGCAGTCCGTTTCTACCAGGATGCGATCGGCCGGCGCCTCCCTGGCGGCTTCCTGGATCTCTTTCGCGTTCTTGAATGTGACTATGCCGGAAAATGAAATGTAAAAATCGAGAGCGGCAATGCGCGGCAGGAGTTGGGGACCACCGGTGAAACAGTGGAAGACGCCCCGGACTTGGCCATGTCCTTCGGTTTCCAACATCGTTATCACTTCATCCCAGGCATCGCGGCAGTGAATGATGATCGGTTTCTTCAAATCCCTGGCGATCCGGATCTGGGCGCTGAAAGCGCGGCGCTGCGATTCATGGTCGCTGTGATTGTAGTAGAAATCGAGTCCGCATTCGCCGATGCCCACTACTTTCGGTTTCATAGCCGCTGCACGCAGATCCGCATCTGCAGCTTCGTTCCAATCTTTCGCTTCGTGCGGATGCAAACCCAGCGCGATAAACAGCTGGTCGTATTTTCGTGACAGCTCGAAAAGCTCGTCCATGTTGCCCAGCACCACGCCTGGATTGACGAGCTGAACAACACCTGATTCGAATGCTCTGGTAAGCACCTCATCCTGGTCGTCAGGAAAATACTCGCGCACGACATGCGCGTGACTGTCGATGATGGCACGCACTTGAGCACCCCGTTTCAGCACAATAATTGGTAAGGGCACCCTTGCGAGCGGCGCTGTCCCTTCTGTCCTGCGGTCCTGGGCACGGTAGCGCTTCCGTATCGCCCAGCGTCAGGCAACTCCGATTTTATCAGAGCACGGTGCACGAAATTGATTCGAGTAAGTCAATTTGGCGGCGGTCATCTGACTTCGAGGAGCACCCAACTCACAGAGTCCATCCAAAATTCTCACAATTTGACCAAGACAAATTGATTCTGGGCTCAAAATATCGTCCGAATCTTCCACCCGGCCGGGCATTTTTGGCGTCAACGGCCCACTGGGACAAAGTAATCCAGCTAAAGTCCAACGGTCATCCGAGGCGAAAAGTCCGTCCTGGCGGCGTCCAGATGCTGCTTAATTAAATTGCCGGAGAGGGCGGTTTGCCGCAGCCAGTGGCGCGAAATACGATTGACTGTTGTTGATTTTGGAGTACAGTAAACATAAGGCTTCCGCCTGACAACCTGCCGCATCTATCCACCATCTCCCTCCCGCAGTATTCGCCGATGTCAAAACAACACTCACATAAATCCATAACGGCAATCTCTCTAGGAATCTGTATTAGTTGCTCGCTATTTCTTCAGACTGCCGCCGCCGGTAACGTGCTGAAGGGCGGAGTGCAAGATACAAATACGCTGAAGGGTTCACCGGCCGGCCCCGGTCTGAGCCGGACAGACATTAAGGCTAACGACGACCCGTTTGGCAACGAGCAGACGGAACAGCAGCAATTCGCTCCTGCCAGTTTTGGAGTCGAGCAAGCCGCTCCTCCCATGCCGCCGCCCAAGAAGGCTTTTCCTCTCAATGCCGATACGGATGGCGATGCTTTCAATCCACAGATGGGTACCCCCATGCAAGATCGTGCACCTCAACAAGATCAGCAGCCGCATCAATTGGGGACGCAGACACCGAATCTTAGTTCGCAGGATCCTGAGAGTTCAGGCCAAATGAAATTGGCTTGGGATGCTTGGCACAAGCAGGTTGCTTCAACCATCTACCAGCGCTACTCCTCCTTATCCAACGCTGCGTTCGCGCGCTCGCGTCGCCCGTTGCAAGCATCAGCCAGCTATGTAGTCACTCGCGATGGTCGCATTATCAACGCGCAGCTTCTGGTTCCCAGCAGTAATCCTATATACAACACGCTTATTCTCGGAGTGATCAATTCAATTTCCGGTGATCTAGCGTTGCTTGCTTTTCCGCAGGGATCTCATCGTATGATGGTAGAGAAGTCAGCCACGTTCTCGCAGAATGGCGGCAACGAGGGCTATAAATTCCTCACCGGTGATCAAGAAACGATTCAGCAGAAACAAATGCGCATGCAACAACAGCAATTTCAGCAACAACAGCAATTTCAACAGCGCCAGCAGTACGGCAGATAACGATTGACATCAACGACTTTGCAAGATGAGCTCAGGCAGATCGTCGGAGCCGAGTATGTTCTGACTTCGCATGTCGACTTGTCGGTGTACGAGTGCGACGCAGAAACGCTCGACGTGGCGCCGCCAGAGATAGTCGTGTTGCCGAAATCGACTGCAGAAGTGGCGGCGGTGGTGCGGCTGGCCAACAAATACAATGTTCCCTTCTGCCCGCGCGGTGCAGGAACTGGATTGTCGGGCGGTGCCACGGCAATCTTCGGCGGCATCCTTCTGGTGTTGACGAGAATGACTCGGGTGTTGGAAATAGACCCAGTCGATCGAATCGCCATCGCAGAAGCTGGTGCCACCAATCTCTCGATTTCGCAAGCTGCTGAGCCTTACGGATTGTACTTTGCTCCTGATCCCTCCAGCCAGTCCGCATCTACCGTGGGCGGCAACCTGGCCGAAAATGCGGGCGGACCGCACTGTTTGAAATACGGCATGACCACCAATCATGTGCTTGGCGTCACGGTAGTTTTGCCGGACGGTCGCCTCACCACATTTGGTGGCAGAGCCAGAGATCAGGTCGGGCTGGATCTGCTCGGCGTGTTCGTTGGTTCCGAAGGAACACTGGGACTAGCGACGGAAGCGATTCTCAAACTTGTTCCGCGTGCGCAAGCCGTGGAAACGATGCTGGCCTATTTCTCTTCCGTCGAAGCTGGTGGGCAGGCGGTATCAGATATAGTGGCAGCAGGCGTAGTGCCGGCGGCGATGGAAATGATCGATCAGCTGACCTTGAATGCAGTCGAAGATGCGCACAACATGGGTCTCAACCGCAGCGCCGGCGCCCTGTTAATCGTCGAGCTGGACGGTCCTCGCGCAGGCATCCTCGTGCATCGCGCTATTGTTGAAACATGCCTGCACGACAACGGCGTGCTCGAAGTGTTCTGGGCCAAAGATCAAAAGGAACGCGCGAAGATCTGGAAAGCACGCAAAAGCGCATTTGGCGCGCTCGGTCGCATCGCTCCGCACGGTTACGTTCTCGATGGCGTCATTCCTCGCTCGAAACTAGCCGAAGCCATTCGCAAGATTGGCGAGATCGGCGAAAAACGAAAATTGATAATCGCCAACGTCTATCATGCCGGCGATGGCAACTTGCACCCCTGCATGCTCTACCACAGAGACAACCCTTCTGAAGTCGAGTCTGTTCTCATGGCTGGGCGCGAAATCCTCGAGCTATGCGTCGATCTCGGCGGCACCCTTTCCGGCGAGCACGGCATCGGAGTCGAGAAAATCGGCGAAATGCACCGGGTCTTTACCGAAGCCGACATGGAAGCAATGGGCTGGGTAAAACATGCGTTCAACCCCCGCAACTTATGCAACCCAGGCAAAATCCTGCCCACCCCTAAAGCTTGCGGTGAGTCCGGCGGTCGTGCGATGTTACGACACAAGCTGTCGACATCCTGTTGACCGATCCCAACGTCCTTTGGCACGAACCGCGATACTCTGATCAGACGTGTCGTGGACGTAATGGCGTTGGCCAGAAACGCCTCTAGATTTCCTCACTCGTAGAGGTCCACCAATCGGGATCGTTGATCGATATCCGACCTTTGAGAGTACCGAATTTCGGTTTTTCGTCATTAGTTGTTTTCGTGCGTACGAGATCCACGACTGGTATGTCCCGGCGGCAAATCGTCACGGATTCTCCATCCTCAACTGCTTTAATCAGTTCAGGCAGTTTGTTTTTCGCATCGGCCACACTTATTTTCATGTAGTCAATCATAGCTATTCAATTGTCTGGGCGAACGAGGGTTGCCGTGCGAATTTATTTGGATATGTTGTCGACATCTAGTTGATCAGTTGGTTAGCAGCGCTTTTGCCGGGCCGGTATTGATTCGCTCGAAACTGGATCTGAACCTGTCTGCTGACAATGGACTCAAACCCTGCCGATGTGGAATTTCGAGGTGCTCGGCAACTGGAGATCATTAATTTCAAGTGCCTTTTGGGCTTCCAGAGGGTATGATTCGGGTGTGAGACTTAATTACAAGACACTTGTCCTTTCGGTTATGCGGTAGCTCCGCAGTAGTTATTTGGAGGAATTTTTTTGCACGGCAAACTTGATCTCGCCAGGGCTAAGGGACTAAAGAAATCAGAGATACGCCAACTCACTCGACTGCTTCAGCAGCGCATACCAGCGGACAAAATTCTCACATCTGATTTAGCCGATTCGGTCGCCGAAGTATCACATATCATCGGATATCCGGTTTCGCTTGTCGTCAACCGTCGAGGACAGGTGGTTAACGTCACGGTCGGCCAGCCGTCGGAAGTGAATATGCCTGAGCTGCGCGGTGTGCGCGTTGGTCCGGGCCGCCTGTGCGGTCACAGGATTATCCACACCCATTTGAAAAACGGCAACGCCAATGGTCAGTTCGCTATTAATAAGGAAAACCTGCAGTGTCTGGCGCGCAACAGATTGGATCTGCTGGCGCAAATTGAGGTCAATCCGGAAGGAACATTCAGCCGCTCACGCGGGGAACAAGCACCTTTCGCGGACGCGGTCACAATTGCGCATTTGCTGCCCGGCCGCGACAGCGAAGGAAAGCTGTGGAAACTTCTGCCGGCAGCCACGTCACGGCGCGCTCAAGAAGAGAATTTCGAAGCACTGATTTCTGCGTTGGAAGATGAATTTCGCCGCCTGGCACCCGGTTTGCCAGTGGCTGAAGGCGAGGAGCGGGCTGTTCTTGCAGCGCTCATCTGCGAGGGCACGGATCCCTGGCAGGTTGAAGATGACATGGATGAATTGGCGCAGCTGTCGCGCACCGCCGGTGCTACCATCTGCGGCCGGCTGACGCAGAGCAGACCTCAACCGGATCCGCGCTATTTCTTCGGCTCCGGCAAAGTACAAGAGCTTGCCCTGATGGTGCAAGAGTTCGGCGCCAATTTGGTGGTCGTCGATCAAGAACTGACACCAACACAACAGCGCACGCTTGAGGAGGTAGTTGGTGTCAAGGTAATCGACCGCACCGAACTGATTTTGGATATCTTCGGTCAGCGAGCCAGAACTCGCGAAGGTAAGTTGCAGGTAGAACTGGCGCAGCTAAAGTATTTATACCCGCGCCTGGTGGGCAAGGGCTTGTCACTGAGCCGCTTGGGCGGCGGCGGTGGCATAGGTACACGTAGAGGTCCGGGTGAAACGAAACTGGAGATCGATCGCCGTCGCATTCGCGAACGCATCAATCGGTTAGAAGATGAAACCGAGAAAATTCGCAGTCATCGCGATACTCAGCGCCGTCGGCGCAGCGAGGAAAACTTGCCGGTCGTTGCTCTGACTGGATACACAAATTCGGGCAAGTCGACGCTGTTGAATGCATTGACGAAGTCAGATGTCCTCGTGGAAGACAAACTGTTCGCTACGCTGGACCCGACGACACGCCGCACGACGTTACCCGATCACAGCTTCGTCTTGTTGTGCGACACGGTCGGATTCATCAAGAAGCTGCCCACCTCTCTTGTCGCTGCCTTCAGAGCGACGCTGGAAGAAGTGGCGGTAGCCGATGTTCTCATCCATGTTGTCGATGCCAGCCATCCCAACGTATTGGAGCACAGCAGCAATGTCTATGATGTTTTGACTCAGTTGGGTGCAATCGACAAGCCGATCATCACGGTGCTGAACAAAGCCGAAATCGTGCGCAAAGAGGACCTTCGCTGGCTGGTCAGTCAAGTTCCCAGCCCGATTGTGATCTCAGCGTTGAAGCGCCTCGGTCTGGGCTCGCTTTTGACCGCGATTGAGGAAGTCTTGCAAGAGGTATGTCCGCAGCGCCAGAAGTCCAGCGCCTGATCTCAGCCCACAAAGGCTCTTGAGCGCCATTAAACATTTTTCCGGATGGCAGTTTCTCCTTCCTGTATATTGAATCACCAGGCTCAGCCGCATTGCCTCGTCGACGTGCGTTCGGCGCACATTCTGGAATTGAGCGGCTGTCAGGCGTGAAATATTGGTGGGGGAGATGGAAATTCCGAAAAGTTATCGCCGTGGAGAATATTTTTGGCTTGACATGCATTCCTACGGTCAGCAGCGATAGCAACGAAGGTATTTGAGGGGCACATTATGGCGGCTACTGCATCGCAAACTGGCTGGAAGAGAGATGTTAGCTGGCTCTCGAATACGTTGCTGGTGGGTTCAGAACCGGCCAAGACGACCATGCCTATTCAAGACGATCTGCTGATCTCCTGCACCGGGCAAGGCGGCAGACCGGGTGGTTTATTTTCGATTGCCAAAGGTCCCAAGCCCACATTGCGCGTACTGGACCGCTTCGACAGCACCGGCATCTGGTTAGATTCAGGACTGTTCGTGCGCTCAGTCGAACACGCCGAGCATATGATTTTGTTCCTCTACAGCGCTGAATCGATTTGGACCATTGCCACGGAACGGTATAAACAGGTCCACGACGTCCGTTATCAATTCGGCCAGCTGTACGTCGTTTCTACTTCCACCAACGAGGTGGTGCAGCTAGACTCCACCGGCAAACAGCTCTACACCTGGAAGTTTCCCGGAGAAGGCGACGCCTGGCATTTGAACTGCCTCGATCTTTGGGATGGGCGTTATGTCATTTCCTGCTTTGGCCGTTTCGCTAAAGAGCGCGAGTTCAAAGGACGCTGGCAAGGCGCCGGCTTGCTCTTTGATCTCGAATCCCAGGAAACGCTGTGGGACGGTCTTTCGCTGCCCCACACCCCCCGAGTAGATGAGCAAGGACGACAGTACATTTGTGATTCAGGTACGCACAAGCTGCTGATGCGAAACGCCGACAAATCTGGTCTCTCAGAGTTTCTCTTCCCTGGATCCTTCACGCGCGGACTGGCTTTTGGCAAGAATCATATCTATGTTGGATTAAGCACGCTGCGTCCGTCTTTCGAATCCGCCGCGCGAATTGCCAATGCGCAGATAGCAATACTGGATAAGGGCAACTTCAAACAGGTTGGGCTGATCGACCTGCCTACCGCGGAAGTTTACGAAATCCTTATTACCTCAGATTGACGATCTGTCTTCGCTTTGGCGCAACTGGCGCCTGTCTTCAGCAGTTGTTAATAGCGCATAAAAGTTAACGCTCATTGTCAAGCATTGGCCTATACTAATTTACATGCAAGAGCGCAACCCGAGCAATCGAAAAAAAGCCTTGCAAGAGAAATGAAAACGAGACTGTTAGCCCGATGCCATAAGAACATGCAGGGGCTGCGTTTCGACAGCTACAAGTTAGCATAACCAGTTGCCGGTGATCCTCACTCTTAATTGCAGTGGGACGCCGGCAACGCCAATTGGTGCATTTTCTGCGCACCAAATATGGTATCAGACTCGGGCGTTTTGTTTGACGCAAATTTTGACGCATTCGAGCCTCGCGTCCCTCAATCTCGTGAGTGGGCAATTGTCGACTATCGTATGCTAAATCACTATCTGGAGTGAGACGATCCTGCCCAGGAGTGATAACTCGAAAGTGGCTTGGGTAAAGGCTCTGCGAAGATTTAACCAACGGAATTGTCGAGAGGGAGCATACTAAAGTTAGGAATCCCGGATGCACCTTCCAACAACTTCCTTCGATTGCCGTTTGAGTTTTTGCATGCACGCTTCCTTCGGGGAATGAAACTATGTCCGATCCAGATTTGCGCAACAGCCGGTCTAAGAAAATCCGCTCAAGCAAAGGAAATATGCTGGTGCTGGTGGCTGCAGTCACAGTCGGCATTATTTTAGTTTTGCTGATATTTGCATTGCACTACACGCGCATGCTTGGTGCACAACAGGAGCAATCTACTGCCATTGAGGCGGCTGCGCTCAAAGCAGCCAGCGACTTGTCGTTAATCGTGGTCGATGATCCATATTATGGCTTCATCTCGCTCTCAGATTACGCACCGGTTGGGCACCAGACGGCCGGCATAGATAATTACTACACACCGGTTCAGAGCATCAACACGATTTTGGGCACCGTGCGGCTGGATATGATCATCGCTGACCAGGTCGGCGATCCGGCGATGAAAGTAATGGCGCAAAATGATTACAACGCCGCTTTGATCGCCCAACAAAATCTATATGCCGTGCTCCAGGCGGCGATCGCTCCGGGTGGCACCGGCACAGACTTAGACGGCAATGTCGTTTCGCCGTATCAAGATGCTGTCACGGCCTATAACTCCAACCAAGTGCGCATGACTGGCGCTCCTTCTCAGCTGGTTCCTAACTCGATGAAGTTGACGCTGGGCAGTATCGTCGGCGCGCCGACCTGCACCACCGTTCCGGAATCGCCATACGAAAATGCCACCTCGAACGACACGCAAACAACTTCTAATGGAGTCTGCTATAGGGCGTTCCAGGATATTCCTTACAACAACAATCACTTTGTCTTTTCGGGCATAAGTAACAGCGTTAACCTTGTTGATCCCAAGCAATTTCTCGCTGCAGCCCCTGCCGGATTGGCGCCGTACACCATGCTTTCGATCGTCAAAGCTGAAGCCGATCAGCAGTTTCAAGACTCCGCTCAAAATGCTTCCAGTGTCAGGGTGGTGCACGGGGTTTCCTGCGCCGAACCCGCATCCGCTAACGATCCGCGACCTGCGCCCGGCGCGCTAGTGATCAGCAGCCCGGATGGACCGGCTCCCATTACCAAGTTCAATGACATTTTGACTGATCCGATCTTCGCCGGACCGCCGCTTGTGTTTCAAACTCCCAAGGGGGGGGGCGACTATCCCGGTCCGGGCGTCGTGCTCAATCCTTTCCCAATCACCGGGTTGGGCGGACCCTACACTTTTACCAATGCCGGTGGCATCGGTCTCTACGACTGGCTCCGTCGCGGTGGGCTGAAGGTGCGCGTTACCGCCATTCTTGGCATGATTGCTGACCCCCTCATTCCTAACGGCGCGGCTGGCGTTGGCTACTTGTTCCTGTTTCAGAAGGATGCCGCCGGAATGTTCATCGTTCCTCCTCCGACAGTGATTCCGGTTGGCCCGGTGCCAGTAAACAGCATTGCGGACAGCCAGTTGTTCGGTGTCGACACGGCTCCGTTCACGAAAAACGGCCAGGGTTGGGACACGATGTTCCTGGACGAGGTCTATCAGCAGGGCCGGACCGCCGGTGGGCGGCACGCAGGCGAACCTTTTGCCACGCCTGAGGTCGATCAGGCGAATTTGTTGCCGCCGGCTACGACTTTTCTTTTCAACGCAGTCAACAGCCTTCTGCAACTCCTAGCCTATGTGCTCAGCCTTCTTTTGAATTTCTTGACCATGAATCCACCCAGCGTGCCCCCGCACGGTTGGCTTGGACCTGGTGGAGCACTGGAATACGGGTTGTTTAAACGACTTGGCACCGGCTTCGGACCCATTGGTGGCGGCGGCAGTTGGTTGGGAATGCAGGTGTATCAGTATCCTTCAGCAGGAGCGACGACTGTCAGACCTACCTACCAGGTTAATGGACTTGATGTCGAGTATCGATTCAGGAAGGATGAGATTCTCCCAGTAATACCCCCGCTCTGACCTCTACGGACTGTCCGGGCTGAGCGCTTGCTTCTCTGGCAAGACCCGGCTGTGGCGGGCTAGTTAATCAATGCCGGCAGGCTGGCCAACGACGCCAAGCCTACGCGCTTCCCGCGAAAGATGCTATTTTTACTTGATATGCATTACTTGACCGGGGATATCAATGGTTTGGGATGAACTGAATAAGGCAAGCCAGACCGCCTTTGACGCCGGTGATTACCTGGAAGCTGAGCGGCTGCTGAACCTGGCCGTCGTCGAGGCGCAGAAGGATCCGGCCAAACTGGGTGCGACACTGTACCGCCTGGGCAAAGTCCATCTGCATCTTGAAGATTATGAGCGCGCTGAGTCGGTGCTGACGCGAGCGCTGGCGATCAGTGGCAAGGCGCTAGGGTTAGAGCATCCCGAGGTGGCACGCATAATCGATCAGCTCGGTAACGCCAACGCCAACCAGGGGAAATTTGCCGAGGCAGAGCCTCTGCTCAACCGCGGATTAGAGATGCGCCGCAAGCTTCTTGGTGATCAGCATGCGGAAGTAGCCGAGAGCTTGATTTCGCTGGGCGCGCTGCACACGCGGCAGCGCAATTTCGGACAGGCGGAACTTTGTCTGCGTGATGCTCTGGAGATGCAGCAAAAACTGCTCGGAGCCGATGATGTCGCCATCGCTGAAACATTGGGACTGATGGCGATGCTTTATTACAAGCAAAATGTATTTGCAGAAGCCGCTCGCTATGCCGAAAAGGCAATTGAGATCAGAAACAACGCGCTGGGCGCGAATCATCCTGACGTGGCGATGAGTCTGCACATCCTGGCGATGGCCGCGGCAGCGCAGAAAGAGTACGATCAAGCGCTCGTGCTCTACGATCGCGTTCTTACCATTCGGCAGCACTACTATCCACGCGAGCATTCTTTGATCACTTCAGTTGTTCGCGCCATCGGCATGATCTACCTGCGCACGCGCAACTTCGCTCAGGCACAGTCAGTCTTTGAGGATTTGGAGCGGATTGCCGAGGCCGGCAACAAAACCTCTGAAATGATCTTCGCGATGAAACAAATTGGCTGGCTCTTTGTCATGCAGCGTAATTTCGATTCCGGGCAAGTCTATATCGCGCGCGCTCTGCGCCGGTTGCAGAACATGGACAGCACAGCCGATCGCGCTCGCGACAATTTGACGATGAGCCTTTTCTGCTGCCACATCGGGCTCAAGGATTATCTTTCCGCTGCCAAAGCGCTGCCCGCCACGGCTCGCGTGCTGGCAAAAAATCGCATGACTGACAAACAACTGTTCAAACATGGCATCAAAACTGGACTCTATGCGGGGAGGCGGGGATAACTTAAGTTCCCGGCTACAAAAATGACAACAACAGAATTTAAAAAAAATGGCGAAACGGCTTACAAAAAAGGCCAATATGCAGAGGCGGCAAAAAACTTTTTGCTTGCTGTCGAAGCATCTGAAAAAGACGACGACCAGGAGACACTGAGCAGCAGTCTCGTTGGACTGGGGCGAACTTACAATCAACAAGCTCTTTATGATCGCGCCCGCGAAGTGCTCGAACGGGCTTGCCAGTTGAGCAAGAAAAAACATGGAGACGATAGCGCGCATTACGGCACCGCGTTAATGGCGTTGGGCTGGAACATGATGTTGCGCGATCAATTTGCCGAGGGTGAAGAAACGCTGAAACAGGCTCTCGCTCTCATAAAAGCAAAGAAAGGCGCCGACAGTCCCGACGTGGCGCAGGCGTTGGATGCGCTGGGAACTTTGTATTGCCTGGATAATAAATATCCCGAAGCGGAGCCCCCTCTCAGCCAGGCGTTGGGCGTCAGGGAGAAAATTCTCGGGCGCGATCACGAAGACTATGGGCGCAGTCTTGCCAGTCTCGGTCATCTGTATATGTTGAAGGGCAATCGCACTTTGCCGGAGGTGTTTTTCCGCAGAGCGCTCGCGGTTCAAGAGACGAAACTTGGGCTGGAGCATCCGGATGTCGCTTTAACCATTCACAACAGCGCGACGGAACAACTGGGGCGCGGTCGTTTTCGCGAGGCGGTGGCTGATTGGAAACGGGCGATTCCCGTTCTTGAAAAAGCATTGCCTGAAGGGCATCCTTCTATCATTGCCGCGTTGAATGGCTACGCATCAGCCTTATTGAACGCCGGCAACCTCAGCGGCGCGCGCGAGAATTTCGAGCGCAGTATGAAGTTTGCCGAGCGCGATCAGGAAAAGAATCGCAGCAACATTCTCGCCGGCGTGGTTGGTCTGGGCATGATTGCAGTGCAGCTTCGTCACTATCAAGAAGCGGAGCCGCTTTTCGAACGCGCTAAAAAGCTTGTCACCGAAGCCGAGAAGTCTCATACGGAGCGGCGCTTGCTCAACGGTATGTTCAACTGCTATCTCTATCAGGGCAAGTTGGGCAAGGCAGTCGGTCTTTTGCCGGACCAAATGCGAGCCGAGAACGAGTCGAGGCTGACTAACTATGTCGACGCTCTCAACGCAATTACGGAACTGGGAAATCATATTCCTTGGCCCAGGGACAATGACAAATGAGCAGAAGCCTCGGACTATGAAACTCGACACGCAGCCGCGCCCAAAGCTGTCGCTGCCTTTGACGAAGTTGGAGATTGGTCTGGAAGTTCTGACGGTGCCGTTATTGGTGCTCAATTTTGTTCTGCCCGCCGTTTTTTGGCATGATCTGCATGAGGTAGTGCCCAGTCATTTCGATTTGCAGGGCGCTGCCAACGGCTTCTCGCCTCGAAGCATTGTTTGGGTAATTGCTGCTTTCGCGCTCGCCACGTACGTAGCGATGACGCTGGTCTCCAAGTTTCCGCACACCTTTAACTACATCTGGCCAATTACCGAGGCGAATGCGCCGAAGCAATATCTGCTGGCACGGAAGTTTCTCAGCATTCTCAAACTGGAAGGCATTGTTCTGCTTTTCTTCGCTATGTGGAACATCATTCAAGTCGGCATTGGAGCATCTAAAACTGCAGATGTGATGGATTTATTCACTGTGACTGCGATGATGCTCGTTAGTTGTGTCGTCTACATCATCGGCGCTTACGCACTCAAATAATATGTCGCTCGATCGCATTAGAATTAGCCGCTGGAGCGTCTTCATCCTTGCACTGACTCTGATCTATACGGGCGAGTGCGGTTTGTTCCTTATGCGATTTGCCGACACCGTACCGAAGTTTTTGGCAACGGTGGCGCAGCTTTTCCTGCTCTACCGCCTGGGTAAGGATCCGCGCAATCCCCCGATTGTGGCGTACAGTGTGCTTCTTCCTTTGATGCTTGGCGCCTGTGTCGCGGGAAATTATCTCGCCCGTCCAAACTATTTCGTGTTTCCTCTGTTACAGCTTGCTCTTAGTTGGTTGCTGTTGCAGCTGCCCGTATTTCTGTGGGGTGGCAAGAAAGGCGGTCGAACGGCTGATCTCGGGATATTGCCAATCATCTATATGCTGATTCTTTTTATGGCGTATTTTTGGCGGCTACCTTCAGATTACGCCAGCGGTTCTTTCGTTCATTATGAGTTCACTCCTTGCTACACGTGGTTGAGCCTGCTCTTGCCTCAATTCGTCTGCTGTTCTGCCGGCATGAGGCGATTGATCCGCAGCTCGCTCACCCGAATAAATCTGACACGCACATTAGTGGTGGCATTAGCCGGTCTGGGTCTTGTCGCTGGCTGGGAAGTTTTGTCGGGCCTGCTATTTCGCGTAGCCGGGCTTTCCGTCACGGTTTTACTGCTTGGCCCGACGGTGCCGGCTGATGCTTATACGAATCCGGTTGTCGCCATAGTCGATCACCTGATGTTGATTTCAGGAACGTATATTTATGTCGCAATTGCCGAGGAGGTTTTCTTTCGCCTGATCTTGCCTGGCTTCTTGCGGACCAGGTTGCGATTGGCAGGACGCGAATCGTTTTGGACTACTTTCTTTGTCAGCGCTCTAATTTTTGGCTCGATCCATTGGCTGCAAGCATCCCCAGTCTGGACGAAAGTGCTCTACTCGTGCGTTAGCGGCATGATCTTTGCGGCGCTGCGTCATTACAGTCGAAACCTACAAGCATCTTCTGTGGTGCATGCAATCACCAATGATTTTCCGAGACTGATCTGGGTCTGATTATAGGCGCGTTTCGCTCAGCAGGCTTTGCCTTCGCGCACTGCTTTGATGTACCGTCGGGCGATGCACGGCATCGTCCCTACCTCGATCAATCAGCGGCCGATGCCTTGCATCATGCGGCTCAACCCTGAGGTTAGAGCACTGCCAGCCTGATTGGTCGTGCGGTTGATCATTCTGCCGGCATTGTTTGTGGTACCGCTGACGACACCACCACCTCGGCTGACGCCACCGATTCCGCCGGAATAGCCGGAACCGGGCGTGGGGAAGCCGCCGCCGAGACCGCCGAGTCCGCCGCCACCTTGAGGCATCACGTTCATCAGGAAATTGAGCACGGCAGGAGCTAGAGTTTGGACCGGATCGGCACCCATGCCGCCCATGCCCATGCCACCACCCATCATGGCTGCGGGATTCATACCCATGCCGCCACCCATCATCATCGCCGGGTTCATGCCGCCGCCCATCATCATCGACGGATTCATGCCACCGCCCATGGCGCCCATGCCCATGCCCATGTTGTTCATGCCCATGCCGCCACCCATCATCGAAGGATTCATACCTCCGCCCATGGCGCCCATACCCATGCCCATATTGTTCATGCCCATGCCGCCACCCATGGTGCCCATTGCACCATTTTGTTGTTCTTGTTGAAGAACTTCGCCCAATAACGGTGCCTTCACCATCGGCTGGGCTTGTGTGGGTGATTGCCAACTTGACTGGCCCAGTCCTGAGTTAGCTGCGGGAGTCTGCCAGTTGGATTGGCCAAGCCCGCTGGTGGATGCAGCCGACGAGCCGGATTGCCAGTTAGATTGTCCCAATCCGGAAGGTGCAGCCGCGGAAGATTCAGGTTTCTGCCAATTTGATTGACCCAATCCGGACTCGGAGCTTGGCTGCGCCGAGGACTGCTGCCAATCACTTTGACCCAGAGCGGATGAGGGGGCAGGTGCAGAAGTTGCCGGCTGCTGCCAGCTGGATTGCCCCAAACCACCTGAAGGCGCGGCTGTCGTGGTGGAACCGGCGGGTTGCTGCCAGTCGCTCAATCCCATTTGAGTGCCACCACCGGAAGTGGCTGGCGTTTGCCAATTGGACAGACCGCTGGCTCCGCTTTGTGGAGCACCGCTTTGTTGCGCCGGTGCAAATGAATCGCTTTGATCGGCTGGACGCCAGGTTGACGCTCCTGCCGCAGGCGCCTGCTGAGGTGCGGATTTCGTTTTGTTCTTGCCCTTCTTATCTATAGACCCGGGAGCTGCCGGTTGCCACTGGATTGCTGGGGAGCTTGGCGTTGCCGATGAGGATGGCGTCTGCCAATCTGATTGTCCCAGTTGAGCAAACGCGGGGCTGCACGCCGTAATGCTGACACATAGCGCAGTAGCGAACTGCAATTTACTTGAGAATTTGTGCGTCATGGCTGAAGTCCTGTTGTAGAGAGCGTTTAGTAAATGAGAACGAATTTTTCAGAAACGCAAATAGCGCAGACCGTTGAGAACGTTACCCATCATGTTTCCTCCCATCGGGCTGCCCATCATCGGGCTGCCCATCATTGGGTTGCCCATCATGCCGCCAAAAGGAGAGCCCATCATGCCGCCAAATGGCGATCTCATTCCGCCTCCCATCAAACTTGAAAGCGGATTGCCCATCCCGCCCATCATTGGAGGGCGCATCATGCTGTAAGGGTTGTACGAGGACGCATATGGATTGCCGTATGGGCTGCCATATGGACTGCCGTAACCGCCCATACCAGCGGTAGGCGGCATGCCCATTAGCCTAGATGCGATCATCCCGGTCAACATTCCAGTTAGTGGGTTCGCAAGTGCAGAAGCAAGACCGGAGCGGGGTCCGCCGCTGTTGTTGCCGGCGATTCCGCTGAGCACGCCACCACCTTGACCGCCGGTACCCCCACTGCCGCTATTCACAGACGTCTGGTCGGTGGCACCGCTCTGTTGCCCGTTATTGGCTGTCGTTTGCTGCAGCTCATTCATGCTGGGATAGTCAGCGGTCCAGCCCGGACTGCCATTGTTGGTCGCTGCCGGTGCTGCGGTGCTTTGCTCAACGCCTGCTTGCAGTGTTTGTCCACCTGATTGAGGTTGACCCCAACTTGGCTGCTGCAGCGTTTGT
>Ga0182024_10010358_pt1 | contig 19001 bp, 19 predicted proteins | sample P32metaG_FD_120480 | JGI IMG/M metagenome (GOLD analysis project Ga0182024, IMG submission 120480) | Permafrost microbial communities from Stordalen Mire, Sweden - P3-2 metaG (Illumina Assembly) | ecosystem: Environmental > Terrestrial > Soil > Wetlands > Permafrost | place: Sweden: Stordalen... | reverse complement strand
GCCGCGTTCCAGGATCCGGGCATAGAGCGAAGCGTTCTCCGGCGGATAGATATCGTCGACGCCGCCAGCGAGCACCGTGACGGTTCCGGTCGCCAGCGCGCCTTCATGCGCGGCGGTGTCGATGCCACGGGCAAGTCCGGAGACGATCGCAAATCCTTCGCGGCCAAGACCTGCGGAGATTTCGCCCGCAAATTTGCGTCCTAACGCCGAAGCGTTGCGCGCCCCTACCACTGCAATCATCTCGCGCGACAGAATCTCGCCCCGTCCCAGCACGGAGATCACGGGCGGTGGTGCTTCCAGTGCGGCAAGCCCCGCGGGAAAATCCGGTTCCATGGAAGCGATGAGCCGGGCGCCGATGCCCTCCAGCGCTTCGAGCTCGCGTTCCGCATCGTCCTCGCCCGGAATCCGCAGTTCGCCCGCGGCGCCGCCGCGCCGTGCAAGCTGCGGCAATTCCCTGAGTGCCGCGGAGGCTGTATGAAAACGCTCGATCAGCGCCGCGAACGTGACCGGTCCCACATTTTGCGCCCGCGCCAGCCTGAGCCACGCGCGCCGTTCGGAGTGGGACAGGGATTGGTCGCCACTCAAGGATTGCTCGCCGTGCAATGAACCGCCGGTCTCATGGAAATATTCGCCATCTCACTCCTTCCCGGAAACCGCTGACTTCGTCCCGATGCGTGGCTCGTGGCCGCTGGCGATGCGGCGGATGTTTTCGCGGTGGAGCGCGAAGATGAAGAACGCGAGCAGAAGTTCGAGCATCGCGTAGAGCGCCTGCCCGAAGATCATCATGTAGAGCGGCGAGAGCGCGGCGGCAATCAGTGCCGAGAGTGAGGAGATTCGCCACACCGCCGCCGCGGCAAGCCAGGTGCCCAGCGCCAGCAGTCCGACCGGCCACGCAAGCGCAAGCGTGACGCCTAGAAAAGTCGCGACGCCTTTGCCGCCGCGAAACCCGAGCCAGACAGGGAAGACATGACCGAGAAAGGCTCCGAGTCCGGCGAAGACGGCAGCTACATTTCCGTGGAACGCGCCGACGAACAGAACCGCAAGCGCGCCCTTTCCGCCATCGCAGAGAAGCGTGGCGATGGCCGCCCAGCGCTTGCCGGTGCGCAGGACATTGGTCGCGCCAATGTTGCCGGAACCGATCTTGCGAACATCGCCTGCGCCGGCCGCCCACGAAAACACAAGTCCGAAAGGAATCGACCCAAGCAGATAACCGAGCAGCAGGGCGATGGCGAAGACCGGGCCGCGGTCGTGCCAGCTTGTCGTATAGAAGGCATCAAACATCGCAGGAAACTTTCATCGCGGGCGTAACCCCGACCCCGGTGGGACTTGCACCCTCGTCTCTTTTACGCCTGCGCGGTTCTGTGTTGCGCGGCACGGTCGAACACACAGATGCCTTCCACATAGGTCCGGTGCACGCGGCCCTCGAAGGTTCGGCCTTCGAAGGGCGTATTGCGCGCGCGTGAATGCAGCGCACCGGCATCGACGGCAAAAGACTCCTCGGGATCGAACAGCACAAGATCGGCCGCAGCGTCGCGTGCGAGCCGGCCGCTTTCGAGGCCCAGAATCCGGGCCGGCGCTGCAGTGATTTTCTCCAGGACGTGGGGAAGGCTTGCCTGTTCGTTATGATGAAGCAGGAGCGCCGCGGGCAGCAGGGTCTCAAGGCCGACCGCGCCGAAGGCCGCCTGTGCAAAGGTCTGCCGTTTGGTGTCGGCCGCCTGCGGATCGTGGCTCGAGACGATCACGTCGATCTCGCCGGCCACGACGCCTTCGACCATCGCAGCGCGGTCGGCCTCCGAACGGAGCGGCGGCTTCATTTTGCGAAAGGTGAGGTACGGGCCGACATCGAGCTCGTTGAGAGTCAGGTGATTGGCGGAAACCCCGCAAGTGATCGGCAGGCCGCGTGCCTTTGCAGCGACAATGGCTTCGAGCGCGGCGCGCGTGGAAATCTGCCCGAAATGATAGCGCGCGCCGGTCAGCTCGACGAGGCGGATATCGCGTTCGACGATGATCGTCTCCGCCGCCGCCGGCGCAGAGGGAATGCCAAGCCGCGAGGCGAACTCGCCTTCGTTCATGGCTGCGCCTTCCGAAAGATCGCAATCCTCTGCGTGACCGACGACAAGCGCGCCGAACGTGGACGCATAGGCGAGCGCGCGGCGCATCACACGGGCATTGGCGATGCTGCGGTCGCCGTCGGTGAAGGCAACGGCGCCGGCCTCCATCAGAAGGCCGATCTCCGTCATCGTCTCGCCTGCGAGACGGCGGGTCAGCGCCGCCATCGGCAGCACGCGCACGCACGCCGTGGCGGCTGCGCGGCGTCTGATGAAATCGACCAGCGAGGGCTCGTCGATCACGGGGTCCGTGTTGGGCATCACCACGATGGTGGTGACGCCGCCGGCCGCCGCGGCGCGGCTCGCCGATTCCAGGGTCTCGCGATGCTCGCTGCCCGGTTCACCAGTGAACACGCGCATGTCGATAAGGCCCGGCGCAAGCGCGCGCCCCCGGCAATCTACCGTTTCTGCGCCTTCGGGCTTTCCATCGTGAAAGAGCCGGGGGCCCCAATCGCGAATGCGTCCGCCCTCGACGAGAAGCGCTCCGGGCACATCGAGACCGGTCGCCGGATCGAGCAGTTGCGCATTCACGAAGGCCAGCCGGGTCACGGCGCGTTTCGTTCCTCACGAGGTAGTCCCCGCGCCAGTGCATCGAGCACCGCCATGCGGATCGCCACTCCCATCTCCACCTGTTCCTGGATCACGCTCACTTCGATGTCGTCGGCCACTGCCGAGTCGATCTCGACGCCGCGGTTCATGGGTCCGGGATGCATGACCAGCGCGCCGGGTTTCGCGCGGGCCAGCTTGTCGCGGTCGAGACCATAGAAGCGGAAATATTCGCGCGTGGAGGGCACGAATGCGCCCGCCATCCTCTCGTGCTGAAGCCGAAGCATCATAACGATGTCTGCGCCCGCCAGTGCTTCGCGCATGTCGGTGTAAATCTCCGCACCGAAGCGTTCCACCTCGGCGGGCAGCAGCGTACGCGGCGCGGCGAGACGCACACGTGCTCCGAGCTTGGACAGAAGGATGATGTTAGAGCGCGCGACGCGACTGTGAAGGATGTCGCCGCAGATCGTCACGATCAGTCCTTCGAAACTGTTGCGGCGGCGGCGTATGGTGAGCGCGTCGAGCAGCGCCTGTGTGGGATGTTCATGGGCGCCGTCGCCCGCATTCACCACGCAGCAATCGACTTTGCGCGAAAGCAGTTCGGCCGCGCCCGCATCCTGGTGGCGCACGACGAGCATGTCGGGCCGCATTGCGTTGAGCGTCGCGGCGGTGTCGAGCAGCGTTTCGCCCTTGGAGACGGAGGACGTCCTCACCGACATGTTGAGCACGTCAGCGCCCAGCCGCTTTCCTGCGAGTTCGAAGGAACTTTGCGTGCGCGTCGAGGGCTCGAAGAACAGATTGATGAGTGTGCGCCCCTTGAGGAGTGCGCGCTTCCTCTCCGTCGCGCGGTTGAGCCCGACATACTCGTCGGCGAGGTCGAGCAAGGCATGGATTTCCGGAACGGAAAGCGAGGCGGCGCCCAGAAGGTGGCTCGTCTGGAGAATCGGTCCGTCGACGCCGCGCATTTAAAGACGGGCTTATAGGAGAGGCCGCCAGCCCCGGCAAGCTACGCGTAGGCGATGGCGGAAATTCAATGTCAGGACCGGCGCGGCTCCGCGCCCTCCCTGCTTATCTCCGCTTCAAGTGATTGAGGGCGTCCAGCGCGCCTTGCAGCATGTACGCAGCCGCGAGCTTGTCGACGAGTTCGGCGCGCCGTTTTCGCGAGGTATCCGCGGCAAGCAGCGTGCGCGTCACGGCGGCGGTGGACAGCCTTTCGTCCCAGAGCAGCACCGGCAGCTCCGAGCGCGCCGCGAAATTGCGGGCGAACGCGCGGGCGGATTGTGCGGAAGGTCCGTCGGTGCCGTTCATGTTCAGCGGCAATCCGATCACAAGTCCGCCCGCCTGGTGTTCCGCCATCAGTGCCAGCAGGGCCTCGAAATCCGCGGAAAACTTCGTGCGCCTGCGCGTGATGAGCGGCGATGCCACGGTCAGCAGCGTGTCCGACAGCGCGATGCCGATCGTCTTCTCGCCCAGGTCGAGACCAATCAACCTCGCGCCGGGTGCGAGACTGCGAAGACCTTCAAGATCGATCGGCACGAGGCTCCTGGCTCAGCTCTATGCGGTTGCCGGCGGGATCGCGAATGAAGAAGCGCTGCAAACTTCCGACGGTTTCGTCCTCTTCGACGGCAAGACCCCGCGCCTTGAAATGGGAGCGCGCTTCGGCAATGTTTGTCACCAGAAAACACACATGCCTCCGGCTCGCGGACGAAGGCTCGGACTCGAGCCCGACATGGAGTTGCAGATTGGAAAGCTGAAACCAGGCGCCGCCCCGCGCATGGAGTTCCGCGGGCTTGGCGATCTCTAAAAGCCCGAGCGCGTCGCGATAGAAGGCGAGGCATTCCTTTTCCAGCGCGCGCGGCACTGCGACCTGCAGGTGATCGACACGAATTATGCCGGGAGACATGGCCTGGGTCCTTGAACGGCGTGTTCGCTTGCAAGCCCGGGGTGTGGTTGCTAGCAAGTTCGGGATACCTAGCACAGCGAACGTCTCATGTCCGTGGACAACAAGACTGTCCGTCATATCGCCCGGCTCGCACGGATCGCGCTGGCGGAGGAGCAGGTCGAGCCCATGGCCAACGAGCTCAATAATATTCTCGACTGGGTCCGGCAGCTTGAGGAAGTGGATGTCGCGGGCGTCCCTCCCCTGACGAGCGTCGTCGAGCAGCGCCTCAAAATGCGTGACGATCTGGTGACCGAGGGGGACCAGGCCGATGCGCTGATGGCGAATGCGCCGGAGGCGGAGGATCATTTCTTCGTGGTGCCGAGGGTGGTGGAGTAGACATGCCGCTGCCATCTTCGCCGACCGATCTCACGCTTAGCGAGGCGCGCGATGCGCTTCGGACAAGAGCGATTTCTTCCGTCGAGCTCACTGGCGCCTTCGTCGAGGCGTTGGCCGGCGCCCGCGCCCTGAATGCGTTCGTCACGGAAACGCCGGAGCGAGCGCTGGAGATGGCAGCCGCGTCCGACGCGCGATTTGCGGAAGGAAGTGCGCGTCCGCTCGAAGGCGTGCCGCTCGCGATCAAGGATCTCTTCTGCACCAAGGGAGTGCGCACCACGGCGGGTAGCCGGATACTCGGCAACTTCGTGCCTCCTTATGAATCCACGGTGACCGCCAACCTCTGGGACGCCGGCGCCGTGTTGCTTGGCAAGACCAACATGGACGAGTTCGCGATGGGCTCGTCCAATGAAACGAGTTATTTCAAGCCGGTCGCCAATCCCTGGCGCGCGCGGAATTCCAATCGGACGCTGGTGCCGGGCGGTTCTTCGGGCGGCTCGGCCGCAGCCGTGGCGGCGCATCTGTGCCTCGGTGCGATGGGGACCGATACGGGAGGGTCGATCAGGCAGCCGGCCGCGCTTACCGGCATTGTAGGTATGAAGCCCACCTATGGCCGCTGCTCGCGCTGGGGGATCGTCGCCTTCGCGTCGTCTCTCGACCAGGCCGGCCCGATGGCGCGAACCGTGCGCGATGCGGCAATTCTCCTGAAGGTCATGGCAGGCGTCGACGCCAAAGACCCGACCAGCGCAGATGCCCCGATACCGGATTATGAGGAGGGCCTGGAAGGTGGTGTGAAGGGACTTCGGATCGGCGTTCCCCTCCAATATCGAATCGACGGGGCGCCGCCCGAGATCGATGCGTTGTGGGCGAAGGGCGTCGATTGGATGCGCGCCGAGGGCGCCGAGATCGTCGAGGTCAGCCTCCCGCACACGAAATATGCGCTGCCGGTCTATTACATCGTGGCTCCGGCCGAAGCATCCTCCAACCTCGCGCGCTATGACGGCGTGCGCTTCGGCCATCGCGCCGCGGAGCCGCGCGACGTGACCGATCTTTACGAGCGCAGCCGCGCGGAAGGGTTCGGCGCGGAAGTGCGTCGGCGCGTGCTGATTGGCACCTATGTGCTGTCGGCCGGCTATTACGATGCCTATTATGTGCGCGCCCAAAAGGTGCGGACGCTGATCGCGCGGGATTTCGCGCAGGCGTTCGAGCGCTGCGATGTGCTTCTCACTCCGACCACTCCCGCCGCCGCTTTCGCGCTCGGGGAAAAGACCGCCGATCCCGTGTCGATGTATTTGAACGATGTGTTTACGGTGACGGCCAATCTGGCGGGTCTGCCCGCAATATCGGTGCCGGCGGGTCTGAGCGAAAACGGATTGCCGCTCGGCCTGCAGATCGTCGGCAAGGCCTTCGACGAACAAACGGTGCTTCGGGTGGGGCGCTCCCTGGAACGGGCGGCGGGATTCTCCGCAAAGCCGGGTGCGTGGTGGAAAGCGGCATGAGCGCTTCCCCGGAACGTGCCCCCCGGCTGATCCGCGGCGCCAGCGGAGAATGGGAAGTCGTGATCGGCATGGAAGTTCATGCGCAGGTTCTCTCGAAGGCGAAGCTGTTCTCCGGCGCGTCCACGACTTTCGGCGCGGAGCCGAACTCGCAGGTCAGCTTCGTGGATGCCGCCATGCCCGGCATGCTACCGGTGATCAATCGCCGGTGCGTCGAACAGGCGGTCCGCACCGGCCTCGGCCTCAAGGCCAGGATCAACCACGTCTCGGTGTTCGATCGGAAAAATTACTTCTATCCCGACCTGCCGGCTGGCTATCAGATCTCGCAATACAAGACTCCCATCGTGGGCGAAGGCGAAGTGCTGCTCGATCTGGCACAGGGACAGACCGTGCGCGTCGGCATCGAAAGACTCCATCTCGAACAGGACGCCGGGAAGAGCCTTCACGACCAGCGCCCCGGCCATTCCTACGTCGACCTCAACCGCGCCGGCGTGGCGCTGATGGAAATCGTCTCCAGACCGGACATGCGCTCCAGCGAGGAGGCGGCCGCATTCCTGAAGAAGCTTCGCGCCATTCTTCGTTATCTCGGCACCTGCGACGGCAATATGGAGGAGGGCTCCATGCGCGCGGACGTGAACGTGTCGGTGCGCAGGCCCGGCGCGCCACTCGGCACGCGATGCGAGATCAAGAACGTCAACTCCGTACGTTTCGTCGTGCAGGCCGTGGAATACGAGGCGCGCCGCCAGATCGAGGTTCTCGAAGCGGGGGGAAGCATCGCGCAGGAAACCCGCCTTTACGATCCTCGCGCCGGCGAGACCCGCCCGATGCGCTCCAAGGAAGAGGCGCACGACTACCGCTATTTTCCCGATCCGGATCTGCTTCCGCTTGTGATCGAGGAATCCTGGGTTGCGGAGATTGCGGCGAGCCTGCCCGAACTGCCCGACGACAAGAAGGCGCGTTTCATGCGCGATTATGGAATCTCCGGTTACGATTCAGGTGTGCTCGTCGCCGAGCGCGAGCTTGCCGCCTATTACGAGGAGCTGGCGAAGAGCGCCGATGCCAAGCTCGCCGTCAACTGGCTCAACAACGAAATTCTCGGGCGTCTGAATCGCGACGGACGGGGGATCGCCGACTGTCCGGTTTCCGCGGCCGCGAGCAGCGCCATCCTGGGGCTGATCGCCGACGGAACAATCTCGGGCAAGATCGCGAAGGACGTACTCGACATCGCATGGAGCGAAGGAGGCGATCCCGCAACCATCGTGAACGCGCGCGGGCTGGCGCAGGTCACCAACTCCGCCGCGATCGAGAATGCGATCGAGGCCGTCATCGCCGCCAACCCCGGCAAGGTCGAAGAGCTGAAGTTGAAACCCAAACTCGCGGGCTGGTTTGTCGGACAGGTGATGAAACAGACAGGCGGAAAAGCGAATCCGCAGGTCGTGAACGCGCTGCTCAGCGCCCGTCTCGGACTCAGCGGAGAGGGGTGATTCGCACACTTGCAAGCCGTTGACGCGGAGCGGCGGATGCGGCAGGCAAATTAATCCGTACACTGACGAACTCCTGAAACCCAATAAAAATAAGGGATTCATGGATTTTCGCGGACGGACCGGATTCGTGCGAAGGCGCCCACTATTGCGTCATCCTCGCAACCCTCTCATATTCTTGACATTTCGGGGGTGCGATTCGCACGGCCTGAAAATCGCAGAGGAGTCGTTTCACATGCCAATCACTGCAAAGAAGTCCAAGCGGAAGACGAAGACGAAGGCGAAAGCCGCGAAGCGTACCGTCCGCAAGGCCGGCGCGAGGGGCGCCGCGAGCAAGACCCGCCGGAAGGGCGCGAAGAAGGCTGCAAAACGGACTACGCGCCGGGCAAAAAAGTCGTCTTCTGCACCTGCCGCGATGTAGAGGGCTTGATGGTTCGGGCCAGGGCCGCGATTGCCGGACATGAGCGAAAGCTCTTTGTCCGGCGGTCGCGGCCAGGCCCATCTGCGAAGGAGGCGACCTTCCGCGAGGAAGGCGCCCCTTCCGCACCGTTTCCGGTCGTCGGTGTTCGACCCATTTAATCCGTATACGGATAATTCGCCTGCACCCCGAACCGTTTCGGCTTCGGTGACCCGAACCGGCCGTTTCGCGCCGTTTGCGGGGTTTTGTCGTTAACCGCTCCTTAGTCTATCCGGCGCGATGCTCGCCTTGGTGCAAGGGAAAGTTGCACGTTGAGGCCGATGGCGGTTTGCCCGCCGGGTGCCTCCAGGGGGCTGACATGGCGTGTATAGATGTCGATTCACTTTCGCAATTCGAATGCGATGCAAAGCAGGGACGGACGGACGCGCTCTACAATCTCGGGCTGGCCTATTCCACGGGCCAGGGCGTGGACGTCGACTACATCGCTGCGCACAAATGGTTCAATCTCGCCGCCATGAAGGGTAGCGATCTTGCGAAAAGCTGGCGCGCCCAAATCTCGCGCGAGATGAGCTCAAACCAGATCGCCGAGGCCCAGCGGCTCGCCCGCGAATGGCTTTCGATCCTGCGCTGAAGCCGGCGCGAGAGATCAGAGCGGGGGTTTGAACTTCGGCGTCACCGCCGTAGCTGCCCCGGGGGACGACATCTCTTCCTGAACTGGCGCCCTGGCTTTCGGTGAAATCCCCGCATCGGAGGCTCGTCCGGACGCGTTCGGTTCCGGGAGTGCGTCATGCAAGGGTGAGATCGGCGGCGGATCGGGGCGATAAAGATCGTTCAGGATCTGCAGAGGCTCCGCACGGTCGGCAAGCCTATCCCGATAAACTTCCAGATTCTCGAGCACCCGCTGCACGTAGTTGCGAGTCTCGTTGAACGGTATCTGCTCGATCCAGTCTACGGGATCGATGAGCGCGTCGCGCGGGTCGCCATAGGCCGCCATCCACTTCCGCGCGTTGCCGCGCCCCGCATTGTAGGCGGCGGCAGCGAGAATGTAGGAGCCGCCCCAGGCCGAGAGGTACCCGGAAAGCTCCGTCATGCCGAGTTGCATATTGTAGTCCGCGTCTCCCGTGAGCGCGGCAGGGCGGTAGTTCAATCCCGCAAGCTCGGCGCTGCGCCGCGCCGAATCCGGCATCACCTGCATGATGCCGCGCGCTCCTGCGCTGCTCACGGAATCGGGATCGAACTCCGTTTCCTGACGAATGATCGCAAGCACGAGCGCATTCTCCGGCGGTGTTCCCGAGCCCGTATAACGGGGGATCGCAATGAGCGGATGGGAATATTCGGGAAAATGTATTCCGTTGTAGCTTGCCGTCTTGGCCACGCGAAGGGCGACCTCCCGATAACCCATGCGCGAGAGATCCTCGGCCAGCACTTTCACATGCGCCGCATCGGGATGCGCCTCGGCATCCTGGAGCGCAAACTCGCGCAAGGCATTTTCCAGACCCAGATCTCCAAGGATGCGGATGGCCTGCGTGAGTTCTTCGCGATCGTAAGAAGCGCGCGCGCCGCTTGCGTCGACCTGGGTCTCCTGCAGGGGCAGCGCGGGTGCCGCGGCGAGGCGCGCCAGCGCGAGCTGCCCGTAAAAGGTCGCGGGGTATTCCGCTGCCGCGTGATAGTGCTCGAGCGCGGCGCCGGTATCGCCTTCCGCTTCGCAGGCTCGCGCTTCCCAATAGCGGGCACGCGACTGGCTGATCGGCCGCGCCGCGACACGCTCGAGATTCTCGAAATGCGTGCGCGCCATGCGCGGTTCTTTCAGCCGGCGCAGCGCGATCCAGCCCGCCAGGAATTCCGCTTCCCCATATTCGCCCGTGTCGCGTGGCAATGCGCTATCGGCCGCGAGCGCATAGGCATTCCGGTAGAATCCCGCCTGCAGGGAAGCCCGTACATCGAGATTCACTTCCGCCCACCAGCGCGTGGGATCAAGCTTCGCCGTATCGCCCGTCCGCGCGCGCGCCAGCAGCGATGGGATGTCGGCAAGGTCATTTCGCTGGCGAAACGCCCGCGCTTGGTCGAACAGGAGACCCGGATCGTCACCAAGTGGCGGCGGCAATGCGCGCGCCTCGCGTTCGCCCAGTTCCGGATTGGTGCGCAGCGAGAGGCGCGCTTCCGCCAGCCGCTGCACGTCGGAGGAAAGCCGCGCCATCTCGTGGCGCGCGGCGATGAGATCGTTCTCGGCAAAGAGCCGCTCCAGCCGCTGGCGGTCGATGTCCGGCGTCAGAACATCTCCGTGGCGCGAGATCACGTAGAGTTCGTCCTCGGGCTCGAAACTGTTCTCGATCCATGCCTCGCGGATAAGCGCGCGCGCGCGCGAGGGCGCCCCGGTTTCGTTCAATGCCTCGGCCAGTCTCACTTTGCCGATGCCGGTCTGCGGCGCACGGTCGCCGAACCAGGCAATCACGGCATTGGCGTCCATCGCGGGGCCGATCGCCTTCTCGGCCCGCGCGAGCAGTACGTTGTGCTCGGGCCAATCCGGATGCTCCCTGAGGAACTGAGCGATCTGTGCAAACGACGCACCGCTGTTCCTGTCGAGCAGATAACCCCATTCGAGCAGGCGGCGCGCAATCGGATCGGTTCCCTCCGCCGCAAGACTTCGCGCGGCGGTCCAGTCTCCGCGTTCCGCGGTTTCGACGGCGCGGTTGAAAATCACGTGGTCCGAGGCGCTGAGGCTTCGGACAAGCCCGACCTTGCGCTCGCCGCCGAACACGGACCCTCCCGACGGGGCGTGGCCGGAATCCGCGATGGGCTGCATCATCACGACCCCGCCCTGCCGGATCAATCCGGGCGGAAGATCCGTGGCCGGGCGCAGCGGCGCGGGTTGCGCGTCGGCTGCCGCCAGCGCCAACCCGCCCGCGACCGTCGCCAGGAGAATGCTCCATGCCTTCATTGTTGCGAGAATCCGCGAGATTTTCCGGCTCTGACAGGAACTCGCTCAGGATAAAGTCCCCGCTCCCGATAGGCCAGCGCTCTCGCCTTGCCGTCGCGCCGGGCCGGGCGCTATTTTGACGCAACACATCCAACCGGCTTGCCGATGCGCGATGCGCGCGAACGTCTCCAGGGTTCGATGCCTGCTCTCATTACACCGTTTCGCAGCGGCGCGGTGGACGAGAAGGCGTTCCGACGTCTGATTGCCTGGCACATCGCCGAGGGTTCCCATGGACTTGTTCCGGCGGGTACCACGGGCGAGTCCGCAACGCTCAGTCACCAGGAGCATGGGCGCATCGTCGAAATTTGCGTCGAGGAAGCAGGGGCGCGGATTCCGGTTGTGGCCGGCGCAGGCTCCAATTCGACGGCGGAGGCCATCGCCCTGACCCGCCACGCCAAGGCCGTGGGCGCGGACGCCGTGCTCTCTGTCGCACCCTACTACAACAAGCCGACGCAGGAGGGTCTCTACCGCCATTTCGCCGCGATCGCGGAAGCGGTGGATATCCCGATCGTGATCTACAACATTCCCGGCCGCTGCGTGGTCGACATCTCCGTGGAGACGATGGAGCGTCTTGCGGCAATTGCAAACGTCGTGGGCGTGAAAGACGCGACGGCGAACCTGGCGAGGCCGAGCCGCGAGCGGGCAGCGTGCGGAACTTCATTCCGTCTGCTCTCGGGCGAGGATGCGACGGCGCTCGGTTATATGGCGCATGGCGGTCACGGCTGCATTTCGGTGACCGCCAACGTTGCCCCGAAGCTCTGCGCGGAGTTTCAGACGGCCTGCTTGCGGGGGGACTTCGCCGCGGCGCTCGCGCTCCAGGACAGACTGATGCCATTGCACGATGCGATGTTCTGCGAGGCGAGCCCGGCACCGGTGAAATATGCGGTATCGCTTCTCGGCCTTTGCGGCGACGCCGTGCGTCTGCCCATCGTGGCTGTCAGCGAAGAGGCGCGCGCGCGTATCCGCGCCGCAATGGAAGCGGCGGGAATAATCGCTCTCGACAGGCGCGCGAAAGGCTAGCACTTGGCACGCAAGAAATCAGATCCGGAACGGCGCGTCGTCGCCGACAACCGGAAGGCCCGCTACGCCTATGCGATCGAGTCCACACTCGAAGTGGGGCTGGCGCTGATGGGCTCCGAGGTGAAGGCGCTGAGGGGCGGGCGGGCGACGATTGCAGAATCCTACGCCCAGGCGAAGGACGGAGAGATTTTCCTGATCAATTCCTACATTCCCGAATATGCGATGGCGAACCGCTTCAACCACGAGCCGCGGCGGCCGCGCAAAGTCCTGGTGCACAAGAAGGAAGGAAGGAAGCTTTCGGCTGCGGTACAGCGCGAAGGCATGACGCTCATTCCGCTGCGTGTCTATTTCACGGCCAAGGGCGTCGCCAAGCTCGAGCTCGGCATCGCGCGCGGCAAGAAGCTGCACGACAAGCGCGAAACCGAGAAGACGCGCGATTGGGAGCGCTCCAAGGCACGCCTTCTGCGAGACAAAGGTTGAACGGTCGCGGCGCTTACGTCTTCGTCCAGATCGCCAGCTCGTTTCCGCTCGGATCGCGGAAGTGGAAGCGCCGGCCGCCTTCAAAGGATTCGCGCGAGAGGATCTCTGCGCCGGCGGCGCGGACCTTCTCCTCCATCGTGTCGAGATCGTTGGCATAAAGAACGACCAGCGGGCCACCGTTGGAGATAACTTTGCGCGCCGCGTTGAAGCCGCCCTGCCGTCCCTCTGCTTCGAACGCCACATAGTCCGGGCCGTAATCGATGAAAGTCCAGCCGAACAGCTTGCCGTAGAAGTCCTTTGTCGCGGGAATATCCGCTCCGGGAAGCTCAATGTAGTCGAGTGCGCCGTCATTTGTCATGGCTATGTTCCCTCTTTGTTCCAGAAGAGCATAAATCGTTTCGCATCGTCAAGGGTCTTTCGCCCGATCGCTTTCAGGTCCGCCCGGTCGGCGTGAGCCGGTACACACCCGTTTCGCGGATTTCGCGATCCTCCAGCTCGCGCGTCGTATGCACGGGATAGGTTGCGAGCTTCTCAACCCCGCACTCTCTAAAGTAGGTCCGGCCAGGATCTCCCAGAAACACGTCTGCTCCATGCCGCGCGCAACCGTCGAGCCAGTCCAGCAGGCGTTGGGCGAGTGGCCGCTCGTAGCACATGTCGCCCACAAGAATGACATTCCACTTGCAGGCGCACCCGATAATGTCTTCGGTGACGATTTCGATTTTCTCTCCGCGCCGTCCTGCAGGTGAACCCTCGCGGGCTGGCTGGCGCGTCATGCAACTTACGCCGTTGGCCCAGCAGTTGAGGGCGGTCGCCGCGGCCGCGAAGCTGTCGACGTCGGCGGCCATCACCTCGCGCGCGCCCGCCATCGCGGCCGCAATCGCAACGAGGCCGGAGCCGGTACCGAAATCGAGCACCGAGCGGGCCGCGACCGTTTCCCGGTGGTCGAGTACGTAACGCGCGAGCGCCTGTCCCCCGACCCAGGCAAACGCCCAATAGGGCGGAGGAACGCCCTCCAGGCGCAATTCCTCTTCGGTTTTGCGCCAGAGTGGCACAACTTCGGTTGCCAGATGGAGATCGATTTCGGGCACAAGGGGGGGCGCCGCCAACTCGGTGTTGGCGCGAATGAAATGCGCGGGATGCCCGTTCATCGTGGGTGAAGCCATGGGTGTTCAAGTATAACGGACGAACGGGAAATAGGGTTTATTCCGTTCCGGTCCTCTCGTCACGAATGGACTCGAGAGTTCGCATAAACTTGATGAAAGTGTCATACCGCTGGCGAGTTTGGAAATTTGATCCTTCGGGATCGACGCAGAGGGCGGGTTACGAACTCAATCGTAAAGACAATATGTCCCGCGACTTCGAGCAGGGCAAAAGGATTTGGCACGGATATTCCTGAGGCGAGGAATTCAGGTCATCTGCGGACCCGCCCCGCTGCTCGTCTAAAACAACCCGGCCGCCCGTAACACCAGTGCGGCCATCCAGATTTCGCAGACGATCTGCACGGCGAAAGCGGTGAAGCGCAGTCGGACTGCCATTGCCGAACCCGAGGCGATGTGAATGGCCGATTGGACGATGCGTGCCGCGAGCACGATGAGCGCGAGGCGGTTGAAAGAGGCCGTCTCCATGCCAACCACCCAGCCCGCGAGCACGATGGCCCCGAAGATGGGCAGGTTCTCGACCGTGTTCAGATGCGCGCGGTTGATGCGCCAATAGAAATCGCTCCCATGCTGGACGCCGGAAGGGAAGCTGTTGATTCTGGCCTCCCCGCGGACGACCTGCAGCACGCGGTCTGCGGCCACCATCAGTACAAGCGCGACGGCCCACAACGCATAGAAAATCAGCGCAACAATAGAGTGCGGCGCAGCGAACGGGGACATCAGACATCTCCTCTGTTCGACAACGATCTAAAGAGAGTTCACCACAAAGCCTCGAAGGTCGCAAACCAAACGGCCTTCGTGTTCTTCGCGCTATCATAGTGAATCGCTTACTTTTCTGCCTTTACACACCGCTGCGTGATATGGCTCGCGGCGGCGGGGCGCGGGCTGAGGAGAATCGGGAGCGTCGAAGAACAAAATACTTGCGAGTCCAGCTGCCCGGGTGCGAGTTTCCAATTCCTTTCGGGGCACCAAGATGGATGATCGTGACGCCCGCGCAAGAGCCGCGGGACGGACATCGCCGTGAGTGCCAATCCGCGATTCTTTGCTGAACTCGAACGTCGCAATGTGCCGCGCGCCGCGGTGCTGTACGCCGGCGCGGTGTGGGCGTTCGGACAGGGCCTTTCGGCATTCAGTCCGGCGCTGGGACTTCCCGGCTGGGCAACGCGCTGGTTCCTGGTCGCTGCCGTCATCGCCTTTCCGTTCTGGCTGGTATTCGCCTGGGTCTACGAGTTCACTCCTACCGGTCTGAAGCGTGAGAGCCAGATCGATCCGGCCCAATCGATCGCGCGCTCGACCGCCAAAAAATTCGATCGCTGGATCATCGCGGTGCTGGCCGTTGCCGTGGTGCTGCTGGTCACCAATCAGTTCGTGCTGCGCCGGGACGCGACCAGCGCGGCCGATACGGCCGATGCCAACGCGGTCGCCCGGGCGCTGGCCATGGCTCCGGCCAAATCCATCCCGGTCTTTCCGGAGGCCCATGAAAACGGTGACCCGAAACAGCAAAATTTTTCCGGCGGCCTGTCCGAGGAACTGATTTCCGACCTCCCCGAGATCAACGGGCCGACAGTGATCGGCAAGTATTCCAGTTTCAGGTTCCGAAATTCCAACGACAGCCCGGCGCAGATCGGCGCGGCGCTCGGCGTGGCCAATCTGATAGAGGGCTCGGTGCGCCAGGAGGGGGGCCGCATCCGTGTGATGGTGGAGCTGATCCGCGCCGTGGACGGCAGCAACGTGTGGTCGCACACCTACGATCGGCAAGTGAAAGACGTGTTTGCGATCCAGTCCGAGATCGGCCACGCCGTCGCGCAGGCGCTGCAGGTCAGGTTGTTGGGCAATGCGATCGTCTCCGACGACAGACCGCCAGGCGGCAACATCGAGGTCTACCAGCTCATGTTGCAGGGGCGCGCACTCGCCCGGCGCGCCACTGAAGCTGGCAATCGCCAGGGCATCGCGTTGCTCCAACAGGCGCTGCGGCTCGATCCGAACTACGCCTATGCCTGGGGCATTTTGTCGATCACCCTGGTCGATCTCGGACAGACCTTTCTGGCCGGCGACGCGCGCCAGAAGGTGTTGGCGCAAGGCCGGGTGGCGGCGGACAAGGAGCAGACACTCGCGCCGGAGGCGGCGGCGACCCACTTCATTCGCGGCTATCTGTTGACGACCGTCGACGGGGATTCCGTAGGTGCACTTGCCGAATATCGCCGCGCGTTGGCGCTGGCGCCAAACGATGGCGTCACCATGAATTTCCTGGCCGGGGGGCTGCAGGTGGTTGGTCAGCTGCAGCCGGCGGTAGAGCTGTATCGCAAAGCCATCGCCACAGATCCGTTGCGCGTCGATTGGTATAGCGATCTGGCAGACGCACTGTTGGGTCAAGGTGAACTCGATGCCGCCGAGAAGGTGGCTCGACAGGCGCTGGTCTTGCAGCCCGACTATCCGGGGCTTTTCGCGCAACTGGCAGCAATCCAAATCCTGCGTGGCAATGTCGCCGCCGCGTTGGACGACGCCCGGAAAGAAACCGATCCGAAGCAGCGCGCGTGGGCGTTGGTGCTGGCGAAACAGATCGGCCCCGATCGCAAGGACGCCGATGTGGCATTGCGGGACTACCTCGCCGGTGAGGGCAAGACGGAGCCATCTTACGTCGCAGACCTGTATGCGTTGCGCAAACAGCCGGACGAAATGTTCGACTGGCTGGAGCGCGCCCGGACGCAACACGATCCGAATTTTTACGCGCTGCTTTCCGACCCGTTCGTCCTGGTCTGGCGGCGCGATCCGCGCTTTGGCGTGTTGTGCAGGAACGCCGGCTTGCCGCCGCCCGGCCAGGTGCTGCCGCAGGGCTCGCCTTGAGCGCGCATTGAACGACTGCCCACTTGGCGAAGAGCGCGCTCCTGTCGCCGGCCCGGTTGACGGAATTGGCAAACGCTTGAGGACGGATGTTTCCGTTTGGAGCGAAGTGGCCGGGAAGCGTGGTGAACTACTTGTCCGCGCACCGTTGCAAACCGGTCATCGCACATAGCTCGCAATCAGGATGGCCGCGGCGATGAGCAGCCCGGCGTCGCGGTTGGCGCGGAAGAGCCTGAGGCAGCGCAATGCGTCATTCACGTCGAGCGTGCGGGTCTGCCAAATAAAGTGCAGGCCCGTGGGAAGCAGCAGAAGGGCCGTCCAGGTTCTGCCGGTCACGGCGATCAGCGCGGCGACCATGCAGGCCAGCGCCAGCGCATAGAAAGCATCTATCCAGCGGCGGGAGCGCTCGCCGAACAGCCGGGCCGTCGATTTGACGCCAAGCAGTTCGTCGTCCGCCTTGTCCTGATGCGCATAGATGGTGTCGTATCCCATGGTCCAGAAAAGGCAGCCGGCGTAGAGAAGTAAAGGGGGCAGGGCGAGGCGCGCGGTCTCGGCGGAGAAGCCGAGCAGCGCGCCCCAGTTGAAGGTAAGTCCGAGCCACGCCTGCGGCCACCAGGTCACGCGCTTCATGAAGGGGTAAATTGCCACAAGAACGAGCGAACTCGCGCCAAGCGCGATGGAGAATCGGTTGAGTTCAAGCAGGATGAACAATCCGATCGCGCATTGCAGCGCGAGAAAAACGACGGCGCCCCGGACAGTGACGGCGCCGGAAGGAAGCGGGCGTCCGCGCGTGCGCGCGACCTTCGCGTCGATGTCGCGGTCGACAATATCGTTGTAGGTGCATCCGGCGCCGCGCATGACGATCGCGCCTAGCGCGAATTGCAGGAGGAGCATGAAGTCGCGTCCGGAACCGAAGCCGCGACGCTGGAAAGCTGCGCCGATGCCCAGGCCGAAAACGCAAGGCAGGAACAGAAGCGTTGCGCCGATCGGCCTGTCGAGCCGCATCAGCCTGAGCCACGGCCGTACCTTTGCGGGCGCGTTGTCGACCCAGCTATGCGGTAGTGCGTCGACGGGCGTGAGTGAAGCTTGCGGAGTCCGGTTCATAATTCGCAACGTTTCGGAAGGTGGGCGTCCGACCGGATATTCGCTGAACAAGTCTCCGGCGGCTATTGTTGATTGGGGGCGGGGCGACCGCTTCGACGGCAATGAGGTGATGGACATGACCGATCTCGCGGCCCCCGGCGGCAAGGCACGGCTGTTTGTCGAAACGGCCCTGCACGAAGGTGCGCGTGTCATTCCTGGCGCGCAGCAATCGCACTACCTGTTGCACGTGATGCGGGCACGCATCGGCGACGGCGTAAGCCTGTTCAACGGGCGGGACGGCGAGTGGCTGGCACGCATCGCAGAGGCGTCGCGGCGGGACTGTGCCCTCATGTGCGAATGCCGCACGAGGGAGCAGGAACCCGATTGCGATCTCTGGCTCGTCTTCGCGCCGATCAAGAAGGCGCCGGTAGACTATCTCGCGCAGAAGGCGACAGAACTCGGTGTCTCGGTGTTGCAGCCCGTTTTCACGCGCCGCACGGTCGTGCATCGGGTCAACTCCGAACGTCTGCGAGCCAACGCGATCGAAGCCGCGGAGCAGTCGGGACGCCTTACGGTGCCGGAGATCCGCGAGCCCGTCGAACTTGCGCGCTTGCAGAGCGAGTGGCCGCACGAGCGGCACCTTCTGTTCTGCGACGAAGCCGGAGGCCTGCCGATTCTCGACGCGCTTGCAGGCGCGCCTCCCACGCCTTGGGCGGTACTGACCGGTCCCGAAGGGGGCTTCGACGAGGCGGAGCGCGCGGCGATCCGGGAGCATCGCTCGACCGTCGCGGTGTCGCTGGGCCAACGCATCCTGCGCGCCGATACTGCGGCTCTCGCCGCTCTCGCGATATGGCAGGCGCGGTTCGGGCGGGTCAGCGCGGTGTGAAAGGATAGCCGGGATTGTAGAATTCGGAGCCCGGCACGTTCGAGGCGGCGCCATAGCCCGGAGGGGACGAACTGCCGGGCCGGTAGGAGTAGCCCGGATCGTTCGCAAAGCGGGGATCCGAAGACATGCTGAAATGGAACGAGCCGAGGCCGTCCACCGTCGTGCTGCTCTGGCCGGGCGAAAAGCTGCTCTGCGCCTGACTGTCGGGATCCTGAAAGCGGGGCGTTCCATCG
>Ga0182024_10010357_pt1 | contig 19001 bp, 16 predicted proteins | sample P32metaG_FD_120480 | JGI IMG/M metagenome (GOLD analysis project Ga0182024, IMG submission 120480) | Permafrost microbial communities from Stordalen Mire, Sweden - P3-2 metaG (Illumina Assembly) | ecosystem: Environmental > Terrestrial > Soil > Wetlands > Permafrost | place: Sweden: Stordalen... | reverse complement strand
TCGATGTCGGGCGAAATCGTGACGACGGAGCCCACCGTCGTGCTGGGGGCGCTCGATCAGTCGATCATCAAGACGATCGACGTTCAGGACGGCCAGCAAGTGCACAAGGGCGATCTGCTCGCGACCCTCGATCCGACCTTCACCACCGCCGATGTCGGCACCCTCAAAGCCCAGCTCGCCAACCTCAACGCGCAGATCGCCCGCTGCCAAGCGGAGCTCGCGCAACGACCGTTCGACATGGCGCCGCAGGCCGATGTGGTCGCCAACAGCTTCATCGCCGCGCAGCGCGAATATTATTTGCAGCGCAAGGCGCAATACGACGCCCAGGTGCACAGCTTCAACGACCAGATCGCGCAGTACCAATCGACCATCACCAAGTACCAGACCGATGAAGCGCGCTATGGCGACCGCGCCAAGATCTCGCAAGAGATCGAGCAGATGCGCGCCACGCTCGCCGCTGCGCAGGTCGGCAGCCGGCTCAACCTGCTGGCCGCGACCGACCAGAAGCTCGAGATCCAGCGCTCGCTCGAATTCGACCGCAATGCCATGGCCGAGTCGCAGCACCAGCTGGATGCGACCAAGGCGAACCGCGACGCCTTCGTCCAGCAATGGCTCGGTCAGGTCAGCCAGGAGATGGTGACCGCGCAAGGCACCCGCGATGCCGCCGTCGAACAGCTGAACAAGGCGAACAAGCATCAGGACCTGGTGCGGATCGTCGCCCCGGAAGACAGCATGGTGCTGAAGATCGCCAAGCTGTCGCCGCTTTCGGTGCTCAACCAGGGCACGCCGCTGCTCTACCTCGCGCCGCTCAAATCCCCGTTCGAGGCCGAGATCCAGATCGCCGCGCGCGATATCGGCTTTATCCGGGTCGGCGACAACACCACGATCAAGCTCAGCGCCTATAATTTCGTCGATCACGGCACGGTCGAGGGCACGATCCGCTCGATCAGCGAAGGCACCTTTACCGCCGACGACAACGACAAGGTGACCGAGCCTTACTACAAGGTCCGCGTCGCGCTGAGTCCGATTACGCTGCGCAACGTGCCGGAAGGTTTCCGGCTGGTTCCCGGCATCACCCTCACCGGCGATATCCATATCGGCGAGCACTCGCTCTTCACCTACCTGTTTGCCGGTGTCGTTCGCGGCAGCGAGCCAATGCGCGGGCCCGACTGATCCGGGGTGCTGTCGCGCGAGCTACCACTTGCGTCGACGCCTGAACCTCGGGTGGGTCAGCCGAAAGACGACCGTGCCCACGGTGGCGCCATCGCGCACGCCCCAGATGAACAGGGTCATGCCGATGGCGCAGATGCCGCCTTCCACGACCATGCTGACAACCCGCAAGTCGGGATACATACCGGGGAAAATTTCATCGTGAAAGGTAAATATCAGGCTGGGGAATGATAATATGATTAAAACGATTCCAATCATGCAGCGTTCGTATGCCGTGGGGAAATACTTCGATAATAGTTTTGTAAGGTCCATTTTCAGCTCCGGGGCAACCGACATTCATCTTATCATCGGGGCCTGGGAGGCGGTATTGATGGTAACGTAGATCAGCCGAAATGGTGGGAATTGGGAGACGATTGCGCAGGTTGAAGGTCCAATGGACCGGCTTGCCCGGAAAGAAAGAAGAAAGGTAAAGAGCCGCGATGGATTCCTCAAGACAACCATCATACAAACAGCCGGGTCGCGGCAAATTATAAAGGTCTGATGGCGATGGCAGCAACTTCCGTTGATGGCGCGGTCGCCGCCGCGCAGGAGATCAAAGGCCGGGCCCGCTGTATTCGCCTGCAGGCGGGTCTAAATTTGGTGCGCCTGGAGAGAAGCGGAGCCGCTTCCTTCGTGATAGCAGGCTTCCGTTTCCCGGCGACGCAAATCCTGCCAAAGCCTGGCGAGTCGGTCGCCGTGACGATCCTGTCCAACTCGGGCGGAGGGACAGGATGGTTGGGTACGGAGGGCGGTGCAGTCGTGGTGAAGGCAGCGGACGACGGGGGCAGCGTCCTCGCGGTCACTTACGGATTGAGCGAAGACGCTGCTCTGCCGGCGGTCAAAGTTTTGCCCCTCAATCGATTGAACGATATCGAAACCGCTTTGCCGCCGCCGGTTCCCAAGCTGCCGATCCCCGTTGGGCGCCAGATCACCGGTGAAATCGTTGTGCATATCGAACGCCAAGGTGATCGTCGCTTCGCGTTGGGCGAATGGGCCGGCAATCCGGACGGCGCGCTGCGCGTCGAAGGCCTTGCCATCCGGCCGCTCGATACGATTTTGCCGGGCCAGATCGAGTACATGGGATACCGGTCCGAGAGGCAGCAGACGCCGTGGACGTCGAATGCCCGGCTGTGCGGCACGCGGGGCCGCGGCTTGCCGCTCGCAGGTTTCGCGGTTCGTTTGGCTCTTTCCCTGCACGAGCGCTTCGACGTCGTGTACGAGGCGAAATTCGTCAGCGGTGAAACCCGTGGGCCGCTGCGCAACGGCGAACCCTGCCTGCCATCGGCTGCCGGTGATGTCCTGAGCGCGATCAGGGTGCGAATAATCGAGCGGCCGGGTGGGTAGCGAGGACGGCACCGCGGTTGGTGGCCGCGATCCGGCGTCCGCACCGGCCGGCCCGGACGCGCTTGCGTGGTTTCCGACAGGGGCAATCGAGGCGGTATCGATGGCGCCGCGCGCCAAAATGCCCTTTGCGGAACAGCAGTTGGCGGAACGCATCCTCGCCGGGCTCGCCTGGCGGCCTCGCTTCGGGCTCCTGATCGGCCTGGGCGAAACGGACGAGGAGATCGAGCCTGCGCGCCGCACGCTCGCGAGCCTGCGCGATCAGGTCCATGGCCACTGGCGGGCAACGATCCTGCGCCGTGGCAGGACGGTGCCAGCGCTGACCGCCAAACGGCTCACGGAGGGATTTGACGATCTGGCCGGGCGGATCGACATCCGGCTCGACGCCCCAGCCGGGGCGTCGCTGGCCGCTCTCGCCGCGGGCTCGCCAGGCGGCGCCAGACCGGACCTCGTCGGCGTCCTGCTGGCGGGCGACGTGCTTGGCTGCGACGCGCTACTCGAGATGGCGATCGCCTCCGGACTAAGCCCGGAGGCGGAGTTCCTCTACAGCGATGAGCGGCGGATCAGCCCGGCGAGCGAGCGACACGAAACGTTCTTCAAGCCGCAATGGTCGGCGGAGCTGCTCACCGCGACGAATTACATAGGCCGGTTTTGGTGTGTGCTGCCGAGCCTTCTCGCGCGAACCGGGGCGACAATGCGGGACTGGTTCCAATTCGGCGATTACGACGTGGTCCTGCGCTGCACCGAGATGACGTCGGGAATTTGCCACATCCCGCGGGTTCTGTGCGAGCGCGGCCGCTCGCGGCTCGATCATCCCGACCAGGAGCGCGGCGCGCTGAAGCGGGCGATGCGGCGCCGCGGCGTTGCCGCCGAGGTGGTCGAGGCTGCGGTCTGGGGAACCTATCGCGTCAAGCGAGCGGCGCCCGTCGAGGCATTCGTCTCGATCGTCATCCCGACCTGCGGGGCGAGAGACCGCGTGATGACCTGTCTCCAAACCCTTCGGGCGACGACATCCCACCGCAATTTCGAGATCATCTGCGCCGACAATATCCCGGCCGCGGAAGCCGACCGCAAGGCGTGGCTGCGCGCACAAGCAGACACGGTGGTCGCCTGCGACGAGCCGTTCAACTGGTCGCGCTTCAACAATCTCGCGGCACGGGAGGCCAAGGGCGAGTTTCTGCTGTTCCTCAACGACGACACCGAGATCACCGAGCCCGGCTGGTTGGACGCGCTGTTGGAGCACGCGCAACGGGACGGGGTCGGTGTCGTCGGGGCACGCCTCCTTTATCCCGACCGGACGGTGCAGCATGCGGGCATGTTCTGGACGCCGCGCGGTGGCCGCCACGCCTTTCGCGGCGCTCGCGAAACCGATCCCGGCTATTTCGGCCTGGCGCTTTGCGAGCGTAACGTCATTGCGGTGACGGGCGCCTGCATGCTGATGCGCCGCAGCGAATTCGAGGCGCTCGGCGGGTTCGACGAACGCCATGCCATCGTCAACGGCGACGTGGATTTCTGCCTGCGTTGCTGGGAACGCGGCAAGGCGGTCGTCTACACCCCCCATGCCACGCTTCTCCATCACGAGAGCGCCAGCCGCGCCGAGCTCGGAGACGTGTACGACAGCGAAGCCTTCGCCCGTCGGTGGCACCGGAGCCTGGCTGCCGGAGACCCCTTCCACCATCCTTCATTGAGCTGCGACCGCGACGATCTTGCACCCGACGCGGAGCCGCTTGAACTCGTCTATTCGAGCCGGCCGCTGCTCGATCGGGCGGCGATTCGCAACATTCTGGCCGTAAAGCTCGATCACATCGGCGATTTCATTACCGCGATCCCGGCGCTGCAGTTGTTGCAGCGTCACTTTCCGCAGGCTCGGCTCTATCTGCTGTGCGCCCCCGGCGCGGGCGAATTGAGGGAACTCGTCCCCGGTCTGACCGGGGTCATCGAATTCGAGCTGTTTTTCGCCCGCTCGGGTCTCGGACAAAAGGATCTGTCGGCTGACGACTTCGCCGCCCTCGGGCAGCGCCTGCGGCCCTATGGGTTCGATCTTGCGGTGGATCTTCGCAAGGCGCCCGAGACCCGCCCGGTGCTGCGCCATACCGGAGCGCGATGGCTTGCCGGTTTCGACCACGGCAACCAGTTTCCGTGGCTCGATATTGTCGTGCATTGGGAAGCCGACCGGGCGGGGGCGCGGAAGCGGTCCCATGTCGGCGACGACCTGCAGAAGCTGGTGTACGCCGTCGCGACCGCCGGCGAGCCGGCTCCGCCCGCCCGGCCCACGGCGATGCCGCATGCCGCCCCGCCCGTGGCCGGCGGCTCCAGTCGCAAAACAGTCTGCATTCATCCCGGTGTGGGCTCGCCGATCCGGCAATGGCCACCCGACAAATTCGCCGCGCTCATCGATCTGTTGGCGAGCGAGGCCGATGTCGACATCGTTCTCATCGGTGCCGCGGAGGAGGCCGAAATCGGCGCGCAGGTCATCGCGCGGGCGGAGCGTGCCGATTCCATCCGTTCTCTCATCGGCAAGCTAAGCCTGCGCGAGCTCGTGCAATTCCTGTCGACCGCCGCATTGTATGTCGGCAACAACAGCGGACCAAAGCATCTCGCGGCTCGGCTCGGCGTCCCGACGGTGGGCGTCCATTCGGGAACGGTCGATGCGCGCGAGTGGGGACCGTTGGGCGCGAACGCGGTCGCGGTTCGCAAGAACATGGTCTGCAGCCCATGCTATCTTTCCGATCCGGCGGACTGTCCGCGCGAACTTGCTTGTCTTACCGAGCTGCAGCCATCGGATGTTCACGCGATATGCCGGCGTCTGCTGGCGATCGATGCCAACAGATGAGCCGCCAGGCACTGGCTGCCGGAGACCGCCTATGTTACAGACTGGCAAGATTTCGGGGACAGAGTTTACTTGGTATCGTCGAATAATCAGCTGATCGGTATCGATGGCGACTTCTAGACGTTCAGCGGGCAGGGGGGCTGCGGCGCAATCGGTGGAAGCTGCGTCCCGGGATTCGAGACCGGCTTCGCAGACCCGGCAGCGTGCGCGGTCGCGGGCCGCCGCTGCGGCAGGGCCCGTAGGGGCCGGTGATACCGACGCGGCGAGGGGGTTTCCCGCTGCGACGCGCGTGCTTCGTCTCGACGCCGGGCTGCATCTGATCGAGATTGTCGCCGCCGCCGTGCCGCCGAACGTCGCGGGCGCCCTCTCGCTCGGGATTTGGCTGTCGTGCGTGCCCTTTCAGCCGAGTGCGTCGGTCGAGATGCTGTCGAAAAACGGCGCGGGAGACCAATGGCTAACGGGCGCCGACACACTGCTCGCGGTGTGTTCTCCCGTTGGTGGCGCGTTGTTGATGGCCACGGCGTTCGGCTTGGCGAAGGCGCCAGGGACGGCACCCGGCGTCAACATGCGTTCGCTCGCCGGGGGTGCGATCTCGCGTATGACGGGAGCCGCGCCGGAAACGGCTGCTCGGGAGTCGACGCCGCCCCGAAGGGACGAGCCGGTGAGTGGCGGCGAGAGTGAGATCCGCATTGAAGTCAGCGCGCATATCGAGCGCGTCGGCGACCGTACTTTCGCTGGCGCTGCCTGGGTGGGAACGCCTGGCGAGCAGCGGCGGGTGGAAGGTTTTGCGATCTGCAGTCTGCAAGAGCTCCGGCCGAACGAGATCGAATACAAGGTAGTGCATCCCGGCGGCATCGAGACCCCGTGGACACCGGGCCCGCAATTCTGCGGCAGCCGAGGACGCAGCCTGGCGATCACCGGTTTCTTCATCCGCCTCGCATCGCATGTCCAGGACCAGTTTTCGGTCGTCTATCAGGGGGCTTTCGTGCGCAGCGGGCTTACCGATGTGCGGAGCAACGGCGCGCCGTGTCTGCCGCGGCTGGCCGGCGACATCCTGGAAGGGGTGAATATCCGTGTCGTCCGGCGGCAGACTTGAGGGCCTCACCGCGCGCCGGCACGGACCAGAGTGAGGGGCCGCGAACCCGCAGCGGCCGATCGGGCAGCATGTATCTCGGCGTCGATCTCGGCACATCGGCGCTCAAGCTCGTCCTGGTCGACGACGAGCAGCGGATCGTCGGCGACGTTTCGGCGCCGCTTTCCATCGCGCGTCCCCGGCCGCGCTGGTCGGAGCAGGATCCGGCTGCGTGGTGGGATGCGCTGGGTTCCGCGGTCCGACAATTGCGGCGTGAACACGGGCGTGACGTCGCGGCGATCCGGGCGATCGGTCTCGCGGGACAGATGCACGGCGCGGTGCTACTCGACGATCGCGACGCGGTGCTTCGGCCATGCATCTTGTGGAATGACGGCCGCAGCGCGGCGGAATGTGCCGAGCTGGAGCGGCGCGAGCCGCTGTCGCGGCAGATCACCGGCAATTTGGCGATGCCCGGCTTCACCGCGCCGAAGCTCTTGTGGGTCGCGCGGCACGAGCCCGAGATCTTCGCCGCGATGCGGCGTGTGTTGTTGCCCAAGGATTATCTGCGGCTGCGGATGACCGGCGTTGCCGCGACCGACATGTCCGACGCCGCCGGCACTTGCTGGCTCGATGTCCGGTCGCGCATCTGGTCGGACCGCATGCTGGCGGCGAGCGGGCTTGCTGCTGGCGCGATGCCGCAATTGTTCGAGGGCAGTGCCGTCACCGCGACGCTGCTGCCCGCCATCGCCGACGCCTGGGGGTTGAGTCGGACGGTCGTGGTGGCGGCGGGGGCCGGCGACAACGCCGCCGCGGCCGTCGGGGTCGGCGCGGTCGAGCCGGGCGATGGCTTGGTGTCGATCGGCACGTCGGGCGTCATCTTTCAGGTCGACGACATGTTCCGTCCGGCGCCGGAGCGCGCGGTCCATGCGTTCTGCCACTGCCTGCCGGCGCGCTGGCACCGCATGGCGGTGACGCTGAGCGCGGCCAGCTGTCTGTCGTGGCTCAAGGAGGCGACCGGCGCCCCCGACGAGGCGACACTGGCCGCGGAGGCCGAGCAGGCCCAACGCGTGGACGAGCTGATGTTTTTGCCGTATCTCGCGGGCGAGCGGACGCCACACAACGATCCCGCCGCCACCGGGGCGTTCGTCGGGCTGTCGCACCGGACACGCCGCGGCGAGCTGGCGCGTGCGGTCATGGAAGGCGTGGCCTTGGCCTTCGCCGATGGCGCCGCCGCGATGGGCCTCAACGCCGCGGCCGGGCAGGCGCTGCATGTTGTCGGGGGCGGGGTGGTGTCGCCGCTGTGGATGACGATGATCGCCAGCGCGCTCGGCCGGCCGCTTTCCGTCGCCGGCACCGCCCACGGACCGGCCTTCGGCGCGGCCCGGCTTGCCCGCCTCGCCGCTGCGGACGAGGCGTCGGGCGAGGTCTGCATCGGGCCGTCAAACCCTATAATCGTCGAGCCCGATCCGCGCATGGCGGCCGCTTTTGTCGGCAGGCTGCGGGCGTTTCGCGAACTTTACCGAAGTCTGCGCAAACACGCCGAAGGCTGATCGGCGTGAGGTTTCGCGCTTTGGCAAGGAGCGCCGGCGGCGACAACGCTTAGAGATACGGGCCCGGCTTCGCCGGGTACCCGGTCGCGAAATCCTTCACCTCGATCTCAGGGCGGCGAGCGGCGCGTGGGCGCTGTTCCGGGGGCACCTTTCGGCTAGCGAGCTGATCTGTGAGGGTTGCGATCCTGGTTTGGGATCGGGGATGGGCTTGTGTCTAGACTTGAGCCTACGCTTGAGCCGGAGCGGTTGGTGCGCCGGATCGAGGTGATCACGGGCGGCGACGGTCGGCGGCGCTGGACGGTGGACGAGAAGGCGCGGATTGTGGCGGAGACGCTGGACCCGGGCGCGGTGGTCTCGGTGATTGCGCGTCGTCACGGGCTGACGCCACAGCAGCTATTTGCTTGGCGGCGCGAAGCTCGGCGGCGAACCGTCCCCTCCGCGGATCTCTTGCCGGGGTTTGTGCCCGCGGTGGTAGAGCTGCCTGAACCGCCAGCCGCGACGAGATCGCGGAAGAGGGCGGCAGCGGCGGCGATTGAACTGGAGATTGCCGGCGTCACCATGCGGGTCGGCCATGGTGCCCGCGCCTCGACCGTCGCCGCGGTTATCCGCGCGCTGAAGAAGTTCACGTGATCGGGCCTTCCGGCAATGTGCGGGTGATGGTGGCGACGAAGCCGGTCGACTTCCGCAAAGGTGCGGAGGGTCTGGCGGCGCTGGTGAGGGACATGATACGCGCCGACCCGTTCTCGGGTGTCGTGTACGTGTTCCGGGCAAAGCGGGCGGATCGGGTAAAGTTGATCTTCTGGGACGGCACCGGCGTGGTGCTCGTCGCCAAACGGCTGGAGGATGGCAAGTTCCGTTGGCCGGGAGTGCGCGACGGCATGATGCGGCTGAGCGCGGCACAGCTGCAGGCGCTGCTCGAAGGGCTCGATTGGCGACGGGTCCACGAGCCTCGGCGGAGCGCTGCGCCAGCGGCGGCGAGCTGAGGAGAAAATTACGCCTGGCCTAGTTAAAATGATCGCAAGTGATTGGCAGATATGATTCAATCTGTCTGTGACATCGTCCGCTACGACCCTTCCCGATGACCCCAGCCTGCTCAAGGCGATGCTGCTGGCGGAGCGGGCCGAGAGCGACCGGCTGCGTCAGATCATCAGGGAACTCCAGCGTCATCGCTTTGGCCGCCGCGCCGAAAGCTTACCCGTAAGCGCTCGGTGGAGACGCCGGCTCAAGCGGCTGCGCGATCGACGACGGCGGGTTTCCAGTTCCAGGGAAGGAGCTCGGTGATGCGGCGCGCCGGGTGATCGGCGATACGGGTGAGCACGTCGGTGAGGTAATGCTGCGGGTTGATGTCGTTGAGCTTGGCGCTTTCGATCAGCGAGTACATCGCCGCGGCACGGCGACCGCCGGCATCGGAGCCGGCGAACAGGTAATTCTTGCGGCCGACGGCGATGCCGCGTAGCGCGCGCTCGGCGGGATTATTATCGATCGCCAAGCGGCCGTCATCGAAGCAGCGGACAAGCGCAGCCCAGCGCGCCCGCATATAGCGGAACGCAGCGGCGAGTTCGGATTTGCGCGAGAGCTTACGTGCGGTGTCGTCGGCCCAGGCGGCCAGCGCCTCGGCGATCGGCTTTGATCGCTGCTGTCTCTCTCGTCGGCGATGGTCGGGCACGAAGCCTTTGATGGTTTTCTCGACGCCGTAGAGCTGGCCGATACGGTCGAGCGCCTCTTTGGCGATCGGCGATCCGATTGCGGCGTGCACATCGAAGAACTTGCGCCTGACGTGCGCCCAGCAACCGGTCTCGGTGATGCGACCGCCGGTGAACAGTTCGTTGAAGCCGGCATAACCGTCGACGTGGATGACACCGGCGAACTTCTCCAGATGCTTGCGCGGGTGCTCTCCCTTGTGATCCGACGAGTAGAAGAACAGCGCCGCCGGCGGCCGATCACCAGAGAAGGGCCGTTCGTCGCGAACGTAGGTCCATAATCGCCCGGTCTTGGTCTTCCCCGCGCCCGGCGCCAGTACCGGCACCGGTGTGTCGTCGACGTGCAAGACATCGGACCCCATCACCTCAGCGGCGAGCGCATCGACCAGCGGCGCCAACGCCGCGGCGGTCCCTCCGACCCATCCGGATAAGGTTGAGGTCTCCAGGCTCACGCCCTCACGGGCGAAGATCTCGGCTTGACGATAAAGCGGCAGGTGATCGTCGTACTTCGACACGACGATATGTGCCAACAACCCCGCCCCGGCACGCCCGCGGGCAATCGCGTGATCGGCCGCCTGCGCGGCAACGACGGTATCGCAAGCTCGGCAAGACAGCTTCGCGCGGACGTGCCGGATCACCTTGAACCGGCCCGGTACATAATCGAGTGTCTCGGTGATGTCTTCGCCGATCCGACGCAAGGCGCCCCCGCAACCGGGGCACACGCAGGGGGCCGGGTGCGTCACGTCCTCCCGCGGCAGATGGTCGGGTAGCGCTCGGCGTGCCGGCTTCTGTCCCTCGACAGCCGCCTCGATCGCCGCGGCCACCACCGGCGAAGCGGCGGCGATCCGCTCGACCTGGTCAGCCTCCAACGTCTCTATCGCCAACTCGAGTTGATCGGCCTCGCGCTCCAACTTCTCCGAAGAGCGGCCGAACTCGGCCCGGCGGTAACGCGCCAGCTGAAAGCGCAGCTTGGCGATCTCCGTCTGTGCGGCCAAGGCATCCTGCGCCATTGCGGCGATGATGCGCTTCAGCGCATCGGGATCATTCGGAAGCTGACCAAGCGAGATCGGCACACGCTCATTGAATCACGACCAACCAGCGTTGGCATGCCCAAAACCCCAGCCCATTCAATTAGTCGCGGATCATCTCGCCATCTGCGGCCGCCAGGTCCGCCGCGGCATCCGCCAGTCGATCCCTTCGAGCAGCATGCCAAGCTGAGCGGGGGTGACCACCACCTTGCCGTCGGCCGGCGACGGCCAGACGAACCGGCCTTTCTCCAGTCGCTTGGCGAGCAGACATAGACCCTGGCCGTCCCACCAAAGCACCTTCAGCAGATCGCCGCGACGGCCGCGAAAGACGAACAGATGACCGCAGAACGGGTCCTGCGCCATCCGTTCCTGAACCGAAGCGGCGAGCCCGTCGAAGCCCTTGCGCATGTCGGTCCGACCGACCGCCAGCCACACCCGCGCGCCCGAGGGCAGTCCGATCATCCCAATAGCTCGATTACCTGGCGGAGCGTCTCCGGTGCGACCTCGCCGCGAATAAACACCTTGGCGCCACAGCCGAACTCGATCTCGATAAGGCCGCCGGTGCGACCCGCCCGGCGACGAGGCCGCGCCCGTTCCGGCACGATCTCCACCGGCAGCATCGCGGCGACGGTAATCGTGCTGGGCGGCTCCTTCGGCAGAAGTTCCCGACGCCACTGGAACAGTTGGTTCGCATTGACGTCATGCCGACGCGCTACGATCGATACTGACGATCCCGGCTCCTGCGTCTCCGCCACAATCCGGCGCTTCAAAGCCTCCGACCACCGCCGTCGCCTGCCCCCGCCCGGCCCTTGCTTAGTGTCCACTAACTCCTTCGTGGACACTTGTTCTGCTTCCCCTGCCATCGGCCATCATCGCATCGACCGACGATCCGTGGGAGGCGCCCTTCACCGAGCGCTTACGTAAGGTCTGGCTCTGCAGCTACACAAACTGGCATTCTCCCGGACCCCGGGCAGGGCGGCAACCGTTCGTTCCAATCAGTTCAATAATAGCGGCAAGATAGCGCCGGCAACATCCCGCGCTACGGCCTGATGCAGGTACGAGGTAAAGTGCGGCCCAACCCCGTAAAGGCTGGTGTTCCAGCTTGTTGTATTATTGAAGAGTGGTTCTCTGCCGGCGAGGTCATATACTCGGACGTTCGGCGCGAGGGCACCCCCTTTGGCGACTACGAGCGCATTGCATGCAGCTAGGGCTGTTGCTGTAGCTCCTTTGTTTCCGTTCGGATTCGTCAAGAGGATTTGGTAATCCCACGCTTTGTGACTTGATCCGCCATTGGCGAACTGTGCCATGGAAGTAAGGGTGTCGTTGAAATACGAGATGCAGTCAGAGTCAATCGGATCGTTAGCACTCGGCCACCAGATAAGAATGTTCTTTCTTGCGGCCGACGACCAGAACTGATCGACGTGCTTACCCCAGTTCGAGATATAAGAAGCGTTTGGTCGACTTATCCAGCCGCCATTCGTAACGCGGACACCGAAAGGGGCGAGCAGCCTGGAAAGAACGTGCGGCCAGTTGTTCAGACCATCGCTTGAGACTTGCGCCAACGAATCCGAAATTACGACCAGATTGTATTGGTTCGCCTGCGGCTTCAGATCAGCGAGCGCATATAAAGAGGCCCGTATCCGGCTGATCTGGTCCTGCGTGAGGGCTGCGGCCCCGATTCCTATTGCCGCAAATCTGTGACTGCCAACAAAGGTTGGCATGCTCGTAGCTTGCTGAAAACCGATATATCCGCCCGCAAGTGCGTTGGACGCGGCGTTGCCGCTGGGTCCGAATTGGTTCTCCCCCACACCCCATGCGAAACCCGCATCCAACGTAGTGCTACCATAAGCCCAATAGACTTCCGGCGTGTCGTAGGCGTACTCGGCACTCGCAAAATCATCAAACCACCTATTCCCGCTTCGATAGGCCCGCAAAGATGTAGATCCACCTTGGTGACTCAAGGTCACGGCGCCGCCAACCCCTGTTAGCTGGAAATTGACCGTACCAGCTTCGGCATTCGCCATCGAGGCAAGTTCGTAGAAGCCGAACGCATCAGAGCTTGCCGTTACTGTATTCGGCAAAATAATCTCTGGGATCTTCCCGGAACTCGCCACGTTTTGGCTGGTTACCATATCGACGATGATCGTTGGGACAGTACCGATCTTGTCGCTGACGCCAAGCAAGGGCGCTGCGGAGATCATCACCTTCGCGCCACTATTGATCGTGCAGCAGCCACCGCTCATCGAGATGACGTTATTGACCTGGGTAACCGTACTGCCACCAGTCGCGCTCGTCGCCAGCCCAGTTCCCCCATTGTTCGGGATATTGACCATCACGATGTTATTGCTCATGACGGATGACGTGATCCCGACGACGCTTAACGTTCCGTTAGCATTGATCGCATTTGACAGGCCAGCTGCTGCCGCGCTTGTGCTGGTACCTGATGGCGTAAAGCTCGAGGAAGTCTCTGGGCTCGTGAAAGTGGCGGTGATCGCATCGGAATTAGCTGCCATCGTTATCGTGATTTGAGAGCCTGCAGCGCTTACGTACTGGGCCGGAGCCAGGGGCGGATATCCCTGCGTATCCACCAGCAGGCCGACCGGGTTGCTCGGCAGATTTGCATATCCTTTGGCTGTGATCTGGATAGGCTGACCGGCTACCGTGCTAGCTTGAACCGTGTCGACCACTGGCGTCGCGTAAGCGGTAGCATCTCGCCCTGTGCTATCGTTACTATAGATTCTTTTGATACGACACAGGTCACCGACGTAAGGTGACACGTCTACAAGGGCGTGAGGGATACTCGATAAGGGCAGGGTGTAGTCGAGATCGTGTGTGATTGCTCCGTCTGCCGCGCCATCCGATATGCAGATTATCGTGACTGCATGGCCGGTGTAGGCTGCATTCTGCTTGATCAAGCCGCCGGTAAAGGACTTCGATGGCAATATATCGCCCGGCAATTTTATAGCATTTATGAGGTATCTTGGCCCAGCCGCGACACTCTCACGCCAAAAGCTCGGCGTGCCGGTACGCTGACAGGTCCACACCTTGCCGCTAAATTGCCACATAGAGCCTTGAACGGCAGTCGTTGCGGCGACAGCGCACGCGTCGGAAGGGAGCGGGGCACGCAGGAAAGTCTGCGCCCTGAGGCCAAGACGAAACCGCGACTGCATTCGGAGTGCATTTGAAGCGTAGCCGGGCATCGACGGTGCTGGGGCGCCCGCCTCCGCCTCTCGAATTGGCGGGAACGTCCACATCTGCGCGAGCACAAGCAAGAGAACGCCATGATAATATCTCATATCGACATCCGACCCAAGAAAGCCAGCCATTGCAGAGATTTTGGGCGAGGTCCCGCTTGTTCAACAATCGCAAAGTTGGTCCGCTACGCCCTCGATCCGTGGGCGCGCGTTCGCTCGCTGAAGAAACTCGTTGGAGTTCATCCAGCCATCAACGATAGCAAGGGCTCCAGCGGCATCCGGGATTGGACCAACCCGGACGTAATCGCGCTTGAAGGGGCTTCACGAAAGCCTCGGCCATGCCATTCTCCCCGTCATTCGACTGGGGTGAAGCACAGCACCAGACTGAGCGCCAGGGCGATTTCGATGGTTCTGTGGGCGGCGAAGATCGAGCCGTTGTCGGAAAGCCATTGCACCGGATGCGGTGCGCGAATGCCGCCAAGATGCTGTCGACGCGGCGGGCCATCATGTCACGGATCATCCCGCCGGAGATGCCGGCGGTCGTTGCCACCCAGGAGATAGCCTCGCAATCATGGCAATCGAGGGCAAAGGCGACGCGCACGATCTCGCCGTTCCAGTAGGTGAACGCCAGCGCATCCGAGCACCAGCGGCAATTCGAGCGGATCGTCACCACTTGGCCGTATGCTCGTGCGGTCGCTGGCGTCCGGTATGGCGTTCGAGCGGGAGGCCATGCTTCTTCACCAGCCGATAACAGCTTGGCAATGACCGGGGCCATACCATCGGCTCGCCGCTTACGCTTGAGGAGCGCAGCGATCCGCTGGTACCCATGGGTCGGTCGCTCGTCGACGAGAGGGCGGATTGCACCGGCGAGTTCGAAATCGCCGGGACGCTCCTGTGGCCCGTGATTGGACAGGTTTCGACGAAGGTGACGAGGCCTGCGGTTCAGGCTCTGCCGAACTCGAAGACGACGAAACCATCGAAATTGAGCTGTCCTTCCATAACGGCGACGACGCCATCCTGAAAGCGCGCCGCGAATGACTTCTGCTAAGCCTCTATCGATCCGCCCGCTTGCCGAAGCGCATATGCCCGACGGCATAACGCGAGCCACGCAGGTTCTGCATTCATGTAATTAAGAAGCGCAGATCTGTCGAGGTAGCCGTATATTAACCCTGGCGCAACCATTGTTGCCGAGCCTGGCAAGCATTTGGCATTCGCCTCACAGACGTATAAGAGGGTATTGGCACCGTAATTTTGTAATAGGCGATACATTTCTTGCACATGCTCGTCTGGTGTGCCATGTCCATCATCCTTGTAGAGGAACGTCTTTTCCGCGTCAGCGAGATCTTGGACCAACTTGTCCCGAAGAAAGCGCTGCCGTCGGCAGACCTGTCGACGTAATGCGGCTAAATCCGTGTGAGCCGAGATTGGGACAAAAGTATGCGATAGAATAGCGAAGCGGATGTCTCGAGACATATACTCGCGCTGTGCAAATGGGCCAAATGGGTCAGCTTCCCGGATTTCTGTGTTTTCCTCGCACCCGACCCCCTCGAAACGGTCTTTCAATGCGTCGATGAGTTGATTGGCCTGGATACCTGCCCAACGTAGTAGGCTAAGCGGTTCGGCGCCGTATTTGCGCTGTACAAAACCGAAGGTACAGTCGCAACCCAAGCTCTCGAACTGCATCAGGAGATCGCGCTCAATATCCATTCCGATAGCGGGCTTCACACCATCAGGCATGGGCCCGCCTTCGGAACCTGCCAGGGCGATCTTCAGTCTTGTCTCCGCCAGTTGAGTAGCAATGAGCGGATTTCCCGGGAACCGACGCTCCGCCTCAATTAGCCTGAGTTCGGCTTCCTGCCAGTCGCCACGCCGAGCAGCAATCGAAGCATAATTGAAGAACAGCTCGGGGTCGTTCGGGAACCGTAACATGCCGCGGGCCACCAAGATCTCGGCTTCATCGAACCGGCCCGCTTCACTCAGCGCTCGACCTGCGCCGCTAAATCCGCCCGGGTACCCAGGGAAGCGCGAGGCAACCGCTTCCCAGCGCACGGCTGCATTTAGAAGATCCCCTGCTTTCTCCGCAGCGCGAGCATGGTCCAGAGCGATGTCAAGGCTGTCGGGAAATTTCGCGGCGGCGGCGGCCCGCACGACATCAGCGTCGGTGAAGAGAGTGTTGGCCTCCAAGGCAATGACCAAGCCAATCAGAATGCTGGGATGTTCGGGGAACCTATTCTGCGCCAGACGCCAGCGGCGCAGAGTTTCCTCCGGACCTCGGCCAAAGTGATCCGCGGTCCACGCGTAGTCGATGAACCCCCGGGGATCGTCTGGGAAGCGGGAAATCACCTCCATCAGCAGCGTCTCCGCCTCATCACTGCCCATTAGGTGATGGCGCAGGATGGCGGCCTCCGCGAGCAGTACATCGGCCGTATTAGCAAATTGGATGCGCAACCGGCGGAGTCGACCTAGTGACTCACGCCAGTTGCGCCGCAGATTTGGTAGGCTTGCGTACTCCACCGCCAGCTGCACATCATCCGGAAAATGCTGAACCGCCGCCGCCAGAAGCTCGTCCAGCGCTTCTCTAGACCCTGCCTCACGCAGGACCGTTGCGTTGTTTCTCCACGCATCGCGAACCTCGGGAAATTGCGACCGTACGATGGCCCAACGTCGCGCCGCCTCATCCCATTCCCCACGATCCTGGGCGCAATAGGAGTACAGGATCGACGGCTCTGAACTTTGCGGGAAGCGCACTATCGCAGCGGCCAACAACTCATCGGCCTCCTCGAAGCGACGGACGCCGCGCAATACTCGTCCGGCTTCGAGCCAGCCACCGATTTCATTTGGAAATTGAAAACGCAGCTCCTGCCAGCAGAGCAGCGCCTGGTCCCAGTCGCGTCGCCGCATTGCTTGCGTCGCCTCTTCAACCAGACACTCTCGATTAGGCACGAGATTGGTCACATCGACTTCCTCAGCCGGGGTATCAAAGCCCACAATCGTTATCGCACTCATTTCCCGACATCCGCTGCGAACCGAAATCATTAAATCGGACGCGCTTTGCCCGATCCGAGCGCAATTAATCCCTTCCGTACGCTTGCAGTAAGCCAATGGGGGCACCTATCGCAGGAGCCCGGGTCACTATGCTTCGAAGATGCATCACTTGCACGGCAGCATGATCTACTCGTTCTCGGAGCTGTTCAAGACCGTGAAGAGTAGTCTGGTGAGAGGATCGTCAGCGTCGCGCTCGGTGGTCGAGGCGTTGGCGCCGAGATGGAACACCGCCTCGACCTCGCGGCCGAATTTGTCGAGCCAGGCGGGGAGGCCGTCGATGGTGACGATCTCGAAAAAATCGCGCTTGGCGATGTTGCGCCACTTGTCGCCGGTCCCGAAGTGATCGACGATGACGACGTTGGCGCGTCCGGCCTCGTTGAGCGCCCAGACCAGCACCTTGACGCCGAACTCCCAGCGCGTCCTGGCCGTTGCCTTTGCCGATGCACTCGACCTCGGGCGCGTGCAAGGCGTAGAGCTTGCGCTTGTCGGTGGGCTTCTGAGCCAGCAGGCGGGCGATAATTTCATTGTCTCGGCGGAGATTTCGCATAACCCCGGCTGGGCATCAAGCTTGCGGCCGAGATCGCGGTGCAGCCGGCCGAGGAAGGTCTTGAGTTTCCGGAGATGACGCATCGCCTGTTTGTGGCCGCCGGTATGGATCAGCCCCTCGCGCTTGGCATACTTGCCAAGGGGTGCGGATGACCCGCACCCGAGTGCAAGAGAGGGCAGGGGGGAGAGAGCCCGGTTTTGTTGGGTAGACGCCTGGAACCGGCGGGGTTGATTCGGTACGATGGCGCGCGCGCACCTTGACAGAGGAAACGCAGCGACATCCGGCCTCCGGTCGGGTTCGCTGCGCCTGCAAAAGCGGTCGGCTATCACGATACGGCTCCGTCCCTTGCGCGGGCTTCGATTGGACAATTACGCGGCGATCCTGTAAAACCTGAAACTGACCTCAATACTGGAACAGTCCCCATGTCCGTGACGATAGAATTGCCGCCGGAAATTGAAGCCAATCTTGCTGCTCGCGCGCAGGAGCAAGGTATCTCTGTGGGTGAATACGTGAAACATCTGATCGGGGAGCCGTCCGCCGCTAAAACGACGCGGCCTCTGACGCCTGCTGAACGGGCAGCTGCCTGGATTGAGGGATCCAGGAACTTACCCGACACGCCCGCGACGGCCGACGATAGCCGTGAAACCATCTACAGCAGCCGCGGGTAGTGAGTGTTCTGGTCGATACCAATGTTCTGCTGCGCCGGACACAACGGCTGCATGAGACGCATGCCGTAGCCATCCGGTCGATTGCGCATCTGCTCGCGCAAGGCGAGCCCGTGTATTTCACCCTGCAAAACATCGCCGAATTCTGGAATGTCGCGACGCGGCGGGTTGCAAATAATGGCCTCGGCCTCACGGCCGCCGAGGTGCGGACGGAGGTGGAAAAGATTGAGGAGTCGTTAATATTTTTGCCCGACGTGCCGGCGCTGTACGAAGAATGGAAGCGCCTCGTGGTACAGCACGGCGTGATGGGAGCGAAGGTCCACGATGCCCGCCTGGTTGCGGCGATGAACGTGCACGGGATCCGGCGGTTCCTCACTTTCGACGCGGGCGACTTCGCAAGATACGGGATCGAGGTGCTGCAGCCTGCGGCGATGCTGGCGTAGGGGCTGCGCACCGAGTCCCCGGCCATTCTCGAGCACGAATATCGTCCCTTACAGGCGACATGATCTCGGAATGACCGAGCGACATCATCGGAATCCGTAGCACCCGGGAGGCCTTGGCCATCCGGGTCAAGCGAGGGCTCAACTCTACCGACGTGCTCGAGACTTTGGCCGACCTGATGATCATGCGCGGGCTGCCAACCTTTGTTCGGTCAGACAACGGCCCGGAGTTCATCGCGATCACCCTGCGAAAGTGGATCGCCGCCGTCGGCTCTCGGACCGCCTATATCGAGCCCGGCAGTCCATGGGAGAACGGCTACTGCGAGAGCTTTAACAGCAAGCTGCGCGACGAGCTGCTCGACGGCGAGATCTTCTTCAGC
>Ga0182024_10010356_pt1 | contig 19002 bp, 10 predicted proteins | sample P32metaG_FD_120480 | JGI IMG/M metagenome (GOLD analysis project Ga0182024, IMG submission 120480) | Permafrost microbial communities from Stordalen Mire, Sweden - P3-2 metaG (Illumina Assembly) | ecosystem: Environmental > Terrestrial > Soil > Wetlands > Permafrost | place: Sweden: Stordalen... | reverse complement strand
TGCATGGAGGGCTCGCTACAAGCCACAAGCGGGATTACAGCCTGCGCGCCACAGTACGAAAGCCCACCACGCAAACCACCGGATCAGCCTTGGCGAAAGCGCTATGAGCGACAGACTCCTAGCAGCTGCAGAAAAATCTAATGATCGGCTGGGGTGGGCAAAAACCATCCCTCAGGGGCTAAAGCCCACAGTGATTTTTTGCGGCATTTGCGGCACGACTGAAGTCGTACCCTGATACAAAGCTGCCGGAATCGAGTTTTTTCGCTGCCCGTCAAGCCCATTGTTCATTATCAGCTACCTTGTGGCACGGCTGAAGCCGTGCCCTTGCAAAGCTACTTTGTCCGCCGAGCTTTTCAGCAAGCTGCCTGGGAGGGTGCCTTTTTCCGAAGTGACCGGGGACTGAATCCCCGTGCGGCTGTCGTCCCGGCTTCCCAGGCATTTACAATAACGTCTATGCCTCAGGTGGAGATTGCTTGCCGCCCTGGCGTGTCCAACCCTATGACTCTGAGAATTCTTCGTATTTTCGCGGCTTTCGTGTTCGGCACGCTGCTGCTCGCAAGTTCCACGTTGGCGCAAACGCGCCCAGCCGCGCCTGAGAGCCCATATGGCGGCACCACGGTCGAGGAGATCATAGCCCGTGTGAACGACCAGATCATCACGCGCTCGGACTACGACCGCGCCATGAAGGAATTGGATACGGAGGCGCGGCAGCACGGCGCTTCGATGCAGGACATCTCGGATGCCCACAGGGATTTGCTGCGCAATCTGATCGACCAGCAGCTCTGGCTCTCGAAGGGCAAGGAACTCGGCATCAACGGCGAAACCGAGCTGGTGAAGAGGCTGAACGAAATCCGCAAGCAATATAACCTTGAAACCATTGAAGATCTGGAAAAGGCGGCCAAGGAACAGGGCGTCTCTTTTGAGGATTTCAAGGCCAACATTCGCAACAGCATCATCACGCAGGCGGTGATGCGCGACCAGGTTGGCCGCAAGGTTCAGTTCACGCCCGGCGAGGCGCAGCGCTACTTTGAAGAGCACAAACAGGAGTACGTGCAGCCGGAGAGCGTGCATCTGAGCGAGATTCTGGTTGCGGTTGCCGCCCCCACGCCCGCACCCGCTATTCCGGGGATGACGCCGCCTGAAGATCCGGCGCAATTGGCTGCGGCCAAGGCCAAGGCCGACGACATCGAGGCCAAGCTGCACGCGGGAGGCGACTTCAGCCAGTTGGCGAAGAGCTTCAGCGATGGCCCAACGGCGGGCGAAGGCGGCGATCTCGGTCAATTCCAACGAGGCAGCCTGGCGAAGGTTCTGGAGGACGCGACTTTTGCTCTTAAGGCCGGTGATGTTACGGAGCCGATTCGCACACGGCAGGGATTCGTCATTCTCAAGGTGACGCAGCATGTTCCCGGCGGCGTTCCGGCGTACAAGGATGTCGAGCAGCAGGTGGAAGAGGCGTTCTATACCAGCCGGATGGAGCCGGCCATGCGCGACTATCTGACCACGATGCGCGAACAGGCTTTTATCGATATCAAGCCGGGCTATAAGGACACGGGAGCAAGCCCCAACGAGGTGAAGCCGATATGGAGCGCCTATACTCCGCCTTCACCCAAGAAAAAGAAGAAGGTGGAGCGTACACGTTTCCGGGAGTCCACGCGGACCTTCAGGCAGAAGACGGCGCAGGCCGAAGCGCCGGCTCCAGCGGCAAATGACCGGAAGAAGAATGTTAAGCCGGTCAACCTGGTCACGATGAAGCCGGGCAAGAAGGAAAAGATCCGCTACGGGCAAGCGCCGACCAAAACGCTTCCCACCGCGCCCGGCGAAACCAAAACTGAAGACGCTGGTGCAGTGGAGCAAGCCTCGAACGCGCCGGAGCCGGTGAATCCGCTGGAGACCAACACCGCGCCGGTGAAGAAGACGCGCTTCGCGGATCGCGCCCAGCTGCCCAAGCAACCCAAGCAGCCGAAGGCCCTGGGACCGAAGGTGGACAAGCAAGCGCCTCCTGCGCCAGACGCCGCCGAAGTTGCCGACCGGCAGGCTCAGGCTGCTCCGCTGGGGCTGTCTGGCGATACGTCGGGGAAGAAGAAAAAGAAGTCCACCACCAAAGGCGACAAAACGCGCCTGGCGGAGAAGAGCAAGAAAGCCGAGACTCCGGCTCCGGATGCAAACTCGACGCCTTCGGCTCCGACGCCTGCGCCCCAGCAATAGGCGCGACAGCTTCGCAAGCTAGCCGTGGCCGGGCCTGGGATTTGATTCCCAGGCCCGGCTGCTTTTTGAGGGGAGTGCGGTTGGGGCGCTGAGGGGCAGAGGCGGTTCCTGGGCGCACAAGTTGCGAAACGGCGCCGTCATCGGCAGTGGGTCCGTTTGAAATAGCTCTCCCTCGGGGGCTAAAGCCCTGTTGATTATGGCTGGTATTATGTACGGGCTGAAGCCCGTACCCTTCAACCTAAAGCCCGTACCCTTCAAACTGACCTACTGTCCCGTCCTCCTGTTAACAGCGGACAGGGCTATAATCTGGCCTATGGCGGCGAGTACACATTCGGATTTGGCCCAGGTCGAACACACGCTGAGAGCGCCAGAGATCGTCCTTGCCGATGCGGCGGGTACGGCGCAAAAGCTGTGCGCTCTAGAAGCGCGGCTGGAGGGCCTGGGAAGCCTGATGGTGGCTTACTCCGGCGGTGTGGACTCAGCATTTTTGGCGGCCACGGCACACCGCGTGCTGGGCTCCCGGATGCTGGCGGTGCTGGCCGACTCGCCCAGTTTGGCGCGACGCGATATGGAGCAGGCCTGCGCCTTTGCCGGTTCGTTGCAGATGCCGCTGCACGTGGTCGATACTCAGGAGCTGGACCGTCCCGAGTATGCGCGGAACGACGCCAGCCGCTGCTTCCACTGCAAGGATGAGCTTTTTGCGGTGATGGAAGCGCTGGGCGCGAAGCTCGGCTTTGCCCGCATTGCCTACGGCATGAATGCCGACGACACCAAGGATTTTCGTCCCGGACAGCGCGCCGCTGTGGAACACGCCGTGCTTGCGCCGCTGGCGGAGGCTGGACTTACCAAGGTCGAAATCCGGGCGCTAGCGAAGGCTGCCGGTTATCCGCTGTGGGATCGTCCCGCTGCGCCATGCCTGTCTTCGCGCGTGGAGTACGGCCGCACCGTAACCCGCGAGGTTCTGCAGCAGGTGGAAAGAGCCGAGGAGAGCCTGCGGCAACTGGGTTTTCGCGAGCTGCGCGTTCGCCATCACGGGGAGCTGGCCCGCGTGGAGATTGCGCGCGCGGAACTGCCCCGCGCCCTGGAGATGGGGATGCTCGACTCGATCTCCGCGGCTCTCAAAAAAGTTGGGTTCCAGTATGTGACCCTAGATTGCAGCGGGTTTCGCTCGGGATCGATGAATGAGCTGCTGTCGGCGGATGTTCTGGCCCGGCGAGATAGATGACGCGCGATACGCGGCCGACCGGTTAAAATCACAACGCGATGCGTATTGCTTACCTCGATTGTTTTTCTGGCATAAGCGGGGACATGCTGCTGGGCGCGCTGGTGGATGCGGGCGTTCCGTTCTCGTGTCTTGAGGAAGCGGCTGCCGGCTTGAATGTGGGCGCGCACCTGGAGATGCGGAAGGTGAGCCGCGGCGGGCTGGCTGGGACCAAGGTTGACGTGCTCACGCCGGATCGGCAGGCGATCGAGCCGGCTCACTCCCACGAAGAGAACTCTACTCATGCGCATCAGACGCGCACACACGAGACGCACACCCACGAGGGACATTCCTCGACGGATTCTCATGAACACGAGGAACATGGCGCGCATTCTCATGCGCACACGCACGCCGCTCATCGGCATCTCTCCACAATCCTGGAAATCATTCGTTCCGCTCCGCTGGCCGTAGGCGTCAAGGAGCGCTCGATACGCGCTTTTCAACTGCTGGGCGAGGCCGAGGCAGCTATTCATTCGATCCCTATTGAGAGCGTGCATTTTCACGAAGTGGGCGCGGTGGATACCATCGTCGATATCGTTTGCTCTGCCGCGGGCGCGGAGTGGCTTGGCATCGATCGGTGGATGGCTTCGCCGCTGAACGTGGGCAGCGGAACGGTGGTGTGCGAGCACGGAACGCTTCCCGTTCCAGCCCCGGCCACGCTGGCTTTGCTGGGCGATGCGCCCGTTTATGCCTCGGGCAAGCCCATGGAGCGGGTGACGCCCACTGGCGCGGCGGTGCTGCGGATGCTTGATGTGTGCTACGAGCCGCTGCCGCCGATGCGCATTCTGAAAACGGGCTACGGAGCGGGCGGCCGCGATACAACTGGTGAGCCTAACCTGCTGCGCCTGCTGGTTGGCGAAGCAACCGAAAAGCTGACAGCCGGCGACGAATCCGCAGCGGGCGAATCCATCGCGGTGATTGAGACCGTTATCGACGACTCAAATCCCCAGGTGATCGCTTATGTAAGCGAACGGTTGCTTGACGCCGGCGCATGGGATGTCTATCGCGTTGCGGTGCAGATGAAGAAGGGGCGCGCGGGCGTGCAACTGACCGTACTTTGCCGTCCCAATCTTTTGCCCAGGCTGCGCGACCTTCTCTTCCGCGAAACCACGACCATCGGCCTGCGATGGAGGCTCGAAAACAAGGCGTCGCTGGCGCGCGAGTTTCTCAAGGTGAATACCCAATGGGGCGAGGTGCGTATCAAGATTGCGCGCTGGCCCTCGGGCGCGGTCGCCAACGCATCGCCGGAGTACGAGGACTGCCGTTTACTTGCGACGCTGCATACGATTCCGCTGAAGCAGGTGATGCAGCAGGCGATGCGGGCCTATGCGGAAACGACGGGAAAGGATGGGCTCTGATGGATCGGGCAAGTATTGAAACGCTGCTCAACGAAGTGCGCGAAGGCCGCACCGGCGTGGATCAGGCGCTTGACCGTCTGCGCGATCTGCCCTTTGAGGATCTCGGCTTCGCCAAGGTCGATCATCATCGCGCGTTGCGCACCGGGATGCCCGAGGTGATATTTGCCGCCGGCAAGACCTCGGCGCAGGTAGCTCAGATCTTTACCCGCATGGCCAGGCAGGGTGGCAATGTGCTGGCTACGCGGGCCTCGCGCGAGATGTTCGATGCGGTCCATGCAGCCGAGCCCCGCGCCGAGTTTCATGAGACCGCCCGCGCTATCACGCTCACCCAAAATCTCAACGTTCCTCAAGGAAAGGGAACGATCGCCGTGGTCTGCGCGGGAACCAGCGATTTGCCGGTGGCGGAAGAAGCGGTGGTGACGGCGCGACTGATGGGCAACACGGTGGAGCTGATCGCCGATGTGGGCGTGGCCGGCATTCATCGGCTGCTGGCGCAAAAAACTTCTCTGCAATCGGCCCGCGTGTTGATTGTGTGCGCCGGCATGGAGGGCGCGCTGCCCACCGTTGTTGGCGGACTGGTGAATGCGCCGGTGCTGGCCGTGCCAACGAGTGTAGGCTATGGCGCGTCGTTTGGGGGCTTGGCGGCCCTGCTGGGCATGTTGAACACGTGCTCACCCAATGTCTCCGTGGTCAACATCGACAACGGCTTTGGCGCTGCCTGCATCGCTTCCCTCATCAATCGGCTGTGAGGCGAGGGTTGATTCTCGCTGCGCGAAACCCCTTCGCGCGTGAAAGAATCATTCTATGTCCAGTTTGCAGAGCGGCGCGCTTGGTCTCTACATTTCGATTCCTTTTTGCCGGTCGAAGTGCACGTATTGCAACTTCGCTTCGGGGGTTTACCCGGCCAGCGAACATGCGCGCTACGTGGAGCGGCTCATTGAGGATCTTGGAGCAAGTGGCGAATGGGCGGCCGGGATGAATTTGGATCTGCAGCGCACTGTGGACACGGTTTACCTGGGCGGAGGTACGCCGAGTTTGCTGGCGCCGGAGCTGCTGGAGCGGCTGTTTGCAGCGATGCGCGCGGAGTTCGACTTTGAGCCGGACGCCGAGATTACGGTGGAATGCGCGCCGGGACAGATTGCAGATGAGACGCTGGGGGCGCTGGTAGCGGCGGGCGTGAATCGCGTGAGCCTGGGCGTGCAGTCATTCATCGATCGGGAAGCGGCGACAAGCGGGCGGCTGCACGGCCGTGCGACGGTCGAGACGGATTTGCAGCGGCTGCGCGAGGCCGGGATCGCCAACCTGAATGTGGACCTGATTGCTGGGCTCGCAGGGCAGACGTTTGGTTCGTGGGAGGAGTCGCTGGCGGTGCTGGCCGACTCGGGCGTTCCGCATGCCAGCGTGTACATGCTGGAGGTGGACGAGGACTCCCGGCTGGGGCGCGAGATGCTTGCACACGGCGCTCGCTACCATGCGGGCCTGGTTCCCAGTGACGATGCGATTGCGCAGATGTATGCCGTGGCCATTGAGAAGCTGGGCGCGGCGGGGCTGGGACAGTATGAGATTTCAAACTTCTGCCGGCCGGGGTTCGCTTCGCGGCACAACTTGCGCTACTGGCAGCGACGGCCGTATCTGGGGTTGGGGCTGGATGCATCGTCGATGCTGCGGGAAGCATTGCCTACAGCGGATTCTGACGGACCCGGCTATGTGCTGCGCACGACAACGACAGACGATTTGGCAGCTTATCTTGCGGGGCCGGAGCCGGCGGAGACCGCGTGGCTCTCGCCTGAGCGGCAACACGAGGAGGCATGGTTTGTGGGCCTACGGCTGAACGTGGGGGTCGAGTTGGCCGCGGTGGAGCGGGAGTTTGGCCGGGAGCCGGTGGCGAGGGCGATGGAGGCCGTTGGGCGGCTGGTGGAGGATGGGCTGCTGAGTTCGGATGGCGATACGGTTCGGCTGACGGCGCGGGGGCAATTGCTCTCGAACGATGTTTTTCAGGAGTTTCTGGGGGTTGGGGCCGAAGAGGGTGCGATGAGCCTTGGGACGCATGGCGATTGATGCAGTTTCCTTTTCAGGTGCAAAAAAGCCTCTGAAATGAGAGCGATCCTATAGCCAGCCCCGTCTATAATCCCAGCTAGCCAGGAAAAAATAAAAAATCATCTGAACATGCTAGCCCTGGATGGTGGGATCGATGCCCGAGGCCTTGAAGACACGCCTGCTGTTATCTCTTGCCTTTTTGCTTCTGTCACTGCCGCTGGCATTGCCGATGGTGGCGCAGACTGCCAAGCCGGCGCCACCGGCGCCTGCGGCCAGGCCCGTCCCGACCCACACCACGTCGGCGCATACTGGCAAGACTCCGGAAGCCCTGCCCCCTGCGCATGAAGCGTTGCCGCCTGGAGAGAGGCCGTCTGAAGCCGGCGCTGGCGGCGCCGCTGAGCGGACGGCCGAGCCGGAGCACATTGCTGAACCGGAGAACAACGCCGAGCCGAAGATTGAGAGGACGCCGTGGCATCCCGAACCGGAAAATACTCCGCAGGTTGCTGACAGGCCACGCGAAAGAACGAATTCCAGCAGCACAACTACAAGCGGGGACGGCTATTCCACCACCAGAGGTACGGTTCGCGGCGGTTCCTCGAGTAGTGCGAGCGATGATCCCCGCGAGGGGCGACGCGCGGCCATTGATTCCGGTTATTCATCGACACACTCTACTCTGGTTGGCCCTGCGGGCATGAGGCGTTCGATAGAGCAGGATCCAGAGCAAGCCGAGGCGACTCTGCGCCAGGTGAACGAAGCGCGCGCCAGGCTCAGCGGCGTAAACAGGATGCCCATCCCTGAGGGACGGGTGATTTCCACTCCGCGCAGTACGATTGTGAATACTGTCGATGGACGCCAGTATTCACTGCGCGCTGACGGCACACTGAGGAGTTTCCGGAGCGGGCTGCCAATGGTAGGGCAAACCCGGCCGTATGACGGCTCTGCCCCGAACTCCGTTCGAGCGGTGCCGAGGTTCCCCATGGGACTCGGGGGAAACTTCGCTACCTTTCGGCATGACGGCAGGATTCTTTCTCTGCGCACGGGCGGTCCCGATGGGCTCAACATCCAACACGTCGCGCATGGCGGACGCGTGATTGTCGCCCATCGCCCGGACCAGAGCACCTTGGTGAGCACTGGGCGGCGGAGCGGCTATCTTGAGAGGACGATCAATCAGGATGGGCAGGATGGGCAGGATGGCCGAACGCTGATACAACGCACCTATGTCTCCGGCAACAGAACCTGGCAGCGCACCTATGTGGGTTCTGCTGAGGCGCCACCCAACGCTGCGGCTGTTAGTTCCATGGTGCGCTCTCCGGGTGGCATCGCGATCAACCGAGTTATGTATAGGCACTATCTTCCGCGTTATATCTATGAGCCGGCCTTCTATGGCTGGGCGAATGGAGGATGGGCGGCTCCGATCTCGTACCAGTGGGGCTGGGGGAACCGGCGCTGGTACGTCTTTTACAGCTTGTTTTTCGCTCCATGGCCGGTCTACCCCGATGGCAGCTATTGGCTTACCGACTACGCTCTCGGGCAGACCCTGGAAGACGGCTACGATATGCAGCAGCCGGATGACGGCTCCGCGGGCGCGGATGGGAGCGCCATCACGAATGTAGACAGCGCTTCGGCGGACCCTGGGCAGCAGACGGACGATGACACCGTATATGCCGTGGCAACCACGGCCATCACGCCAGAGATCAAGCAGGAGATTGCGGCAGAGGTGCATCAGCAGCTTGCCTTGGACAGCGCAGCCGGCGCAGACGCCGATTCGGTGCAGGCCGCCGCGCCCGACGATCCCGAACAGTTCATGGAAATTGGCCGCACCTTTGTCGTGAGTGCGCCGATCGTAGCGAGCGTGCGGGAGGAAGACACTCGATCCACGAGCGCTTTGGTTGGCGAATTCACAGGTCCGCGATGCAACCTGTCGCCGGGAGACGTGCTGCGGCTGACGAGCATCGCTGGGCCTCCTCAAACATCCACGGGGAGCGTGAGCGGATTTTCGGGAATTGCATTTTCCGGCGAACTTGAGGTGGCGGCCAGCCAGCGCGGAGATTGCCCGATGGGAGTTCAGGTGATGTTGACCACGGTGACCCTTCAGGGGATGGAGAACGATTTTCAGGCGCACCTGGACGATGGCTTACACGTGCTTTATAGCCAGCAGGGCAAAGATGGCCTGCCCGCAGCGCCGCCCACCACTGCAACGGGGCAGCCTGATCAGGCTCCGGCCGTTCCTGCTGCCAGCTCGGCTGACCTGAGCGCACAGATTCAGGGCTTGCAGACTCAAGCCAATCGCGCAGAGGCGCAAATTACGCAAACGGTATTGAGTACGCAGGCAGCAACGAATCAGCCTTGAAAACTGGCACGGGCATCTCAGGTCACTTTGCCGGAGCCCCGTGGCAGTTGGGCCTGTACGATTTGTATTTTTCCTCTCCAAAAAATTTTGAAAATTCCCAAGCCAGTTGTGGAAAAAATGGACTAGACTCCATAGGGTGTTCACATTCGGAGGGCAGGGCTATGTTCGATATAGGCCGAAAGGTAGTGATTATCACTGACAATGCAATCACCTTCGAGGGTACCGTTATCGGCAGAGCCAAAGGCGACAACGGGCCCGGAGCCTACAAGATCGCCCTGAAAGATAGCGACCCTGACGTGCCCGGCGAGTGGCACAAGGCCAGCAACGTCTTCATTGCGGAACAGACGGCGGAGGAAGCGCGGGAGTCCTGGGACGGCTTCATCACTGGGACAAATGGATAGTTGGGTCGGGGTCGACGCATCCTTTTAGCCCGAGCCGTTCATCGGCCTGCGTTCCAGTTAACGCAAAAAAGACATGACCGGCTGTTTGTTCGGGGATACCGCGCTGAGTTGCTGTTTGAATTCCCTAGCGGAGACAATGAAGGGCACCCGTATAGGTTGCCCTTCATTGTTATTTCGCTCACTCCCGATGCACTCAGAAGTTGAACTTCGCGGCGATCTGTACGGCTCTGCCGGGGACTGGATCGTCGTTGACGTCGGCCGAGGTTTGGACCGCCGAAACAGTTCCAAAGAAGGGGCCGTCGGTAAAGTTGCCATCCGGTGCTGCGAAGTTGGCGTGGTTGAATGCGTTAAACGCTTGTAACTGGATTTGCACGAACCGCGAGGCCTCGCTCCCCAGCGGGAAATTCTTGTAGAGCTGGAGATTGGTGTAGTTGAAGCCGGGCCCGTGGAAGAAGTTTCTCTTCACATTGCCAAAGGTTCCGGTTGCCTCCGGCGAGAAGACAGAGCCATCGAACCAGAGGCCATTTGTGCGCGGATTCTGTGTGGGGATATGGAAGGTGGACGTGTTCGGTGTATCCGGGCAGTAGTAATAGCCAAATTCGTCGCACCAAAGCGACGAGAATGCCCCTATGTCTGTAATGGTGACCGGGAAACCGGTCTGTAAAGCCGTCACCCCGGCCATGTGCCAGCCACCGATCGCCTCGTTGAGGTAAAGATTCTCATGCCAGGAGTGTAGGAGGGGAATTTCATAGTTATAGGAAGCGGCTAAACGGTGTCGCGCATCGTAGTCGGAGTCGCCGTAGCTGAGGTGCTGGTATCCGGGAACGAAATTAGCCCCAAGCCCAAGGAAGCCAGAGCTTACAAGGCCCGAGGCATTGTCAAGCCCGTGGCTATAGGTGTAGGCCAGGGTGAAGAACAGTCCGTGTGAAGGACTCTTCGTGAGGCTGGCCTGGAGAGAGTTGTAGCCGGATATGCCGTTCGTACCTTGCTGGCCAACGCTCAAATACCAGGGAACGCCGGGCGCGGCGACGGCCGGCTGCAGCGTGTATTGGGGATAGTCAATGTGGATCCTGGCTCCATCCTTCGAGCACACCGGGTCCGCGAGACAGGCAGCATGACCTGCGGGGGTAATGGTATCGCCTTCGTAGGCGCGCACCAGGTGGCGGCCGACCGAACCGACATACCCAATCTGAGCGATCATATTGAATCCCAGGGAACGCTGGATATTCAGATTGAAATTGTAGATAGACGGGGTGGAGTAGTTCTTAGGGTAAGTGCTGAGTTCCATTTCGGCGTACGCCGGCCAGTCGAGCTTGCTCCCAGCCTTTGGCCAGACATAGGGGAACGGATTGGGCTCGGAACCATTGCCTGCAACATCCGAGAAAGGATTGGCAAAAGCCGGGCTGTAACTGCCCCCCAGATCTTGAACGCCGAGGGAGTTCTTCAGTCCCGGCGGATCGTCCAAGTTCTGTAGCTGTCCCTCCTGGGCATCGCGGTTGTAGTAGATTCCGAAGCCGCCGCGAATGGAAAGGTTATGTGCGCCATGTATGCCAATCAGCGCGCTGGGGCCAACGGACGGAGACCAGGCAAAACCGACGCGGGGGCCAAAGTGGTCGTACTTGGGAGTCGGTCCTCCAGCCGTGTTGCAGCCGGGATCGCCGTTGTAGGTGAGCCCTGGAGGGCCGCCGGGGAATACCGTGGAGGTGGTGCTATTCGGAGCCCAGCAAACAACACCCAGCCCGTTGAATTGTCCATTGCTGTAGGGTGTTTCGATGTCCCAGGAAACTCCGCCATTCAGCGTCAGATCGTGCGTTGCCTTCCAGCTGTCCTGGGCATAGGCATAGTACTCATAACCGCGCGAGTCGATAAAGCTCCCGGAGGTTTGGTCGTATCCGTCCGGAATACCCATCACAAAATCAAGAATGGGATCACCGGAAGAGTAGATGCCGCCTCCCGAGTAAGAAAAGACGCCGCTATTGTCGGCGTTATACGGATTGCTCACAATGAACTGCTCAGCCGAGACACCGAACTTCAGACTGTGGTTGCCGACGATCTTGGTGAAGTTATCCGCGCCGGTGAGATTGGTGTCTTTCCGGGGTTGAGGCCCTTCATAGCTGAAACCGAGGAAGTGGTAATTGCTGCCGTTAGGGTTCAGCCCTGTGAGGCTGATATTGGGCACGCCGGCGGAAGAGCTCTGCGGGGTAATGTCGAAGCCCAGGCTGCTGGGCTGAACAACGTTTACCGGATCGACATCGCCAAAATTGAAGCGAAAATAGCCGGCGCGAAATTCATTGAGCGTGGAGGCGTTGAAGGTGTGCGTCCAGGAAGCCGCGAAGAGCTTGAAATGCTCAGCGTCGATCATCCCAAAGCCAGGGAAATCCGATCCGCCAAAGCTGAGAGTCTGGGCATCGGGCGCGGACTCAAAGATGCTCGACGCCCAAATTGTATCCTTCCCGCTGAGGTGATAGTCCGCCCGAATGACACCCTGGTCCTGGGCTCCTGTGTCCGCGGTATTGAAGTTATAAAAATACGATTTCGCTCCCGATTTAGGATTTACGATTAGATAGTTCTCGGGCGGGACATATTTCTTAAGCAGCGCGAGAGCGATGGGATTATAGCTGCCCTGGGCAATCTGTACCGTTCCCCCAGGGAAGCAGGCTGCCCATGGTGTCCCAGCCGGGCAGCCATTGATGGCAAAAGGAATGGGGTTTGAAGTAAGGCCCGGAGTGGGGTTTTTAGCAGTTGGGGGAGCATTGTTAGCCAGATCTGTTTTTAGATTGTTGTCGAAACTGAAATTGCCGGCCGCCTGGTCCGGAGTGAAATCGGGGGCGTTCACAGTCCCACCCGTTCTGTTGCGAAAACCCTGGTAGGCGAGAAAAAGGAAGAGCTTGTCCCTCAGAACCGGACCCCCCAGCGTGCCGCCATAAACATTCTGGTGAAACGGCGGACGGAATGCCGAGAAATAGTTTCCATTATTCAGGAACGTGTCGCGATAATTCCAAAAACCGCTTCCATGAATGGTATTTGTCCCCGACTTCAGGGTCTCATTGACGATGGCTCCGCCGTTGCGGGCAAATTCAGGATTCAATGTGCTGGTGACGACGTTCAGTTCGGCCAATGCATCGGGGTTGACAGCGATGCCTTCGCTCTCGATCGGACCATCGTTTAAGTCGATCCCATCCAGCAGATAGGAGTTGCTCTGCGTCTGACTTCCGTCGGCGGAATAGCTGCCGAAGCGGTCGCTCGATTCGACGCTGCCGGGCGCGAGCTTCTGCAATCCCGAAGCATCGCGGTTCAGAAGTGGCATCGTCTCAATCGTCGCGGCTGTCATGACCTGCTTCAGTTGGGTGTCCGATGTCTCGACCTGCAGCGCGGAAGCCTGCACCTCCACCGACTGAGTCGCTGCGCCCACTTTCAATTGCGCATTGACCTCGCGGTTGTCATTGAGATTCAGGATCAGGCCCGCCGAGCGAAATGTTTCGAACCCCGCCACAACAATGCTCACGGTGTAGGGACCGCCGATATGCAACTGCGGAAAGATGAAATATCCATGGTCGTTGGTCTCGCTCGCAGTCGAAACGCCTGTGCTGGTATCGAGCGCCGTGACCGCGGCTCGCGGAACAACCGCGCCGGAAGCATCGGTTACGGTGCCGTGCAAGGCGGCGTAGGTCTGCGCTGCTGCATGGGGGGCAAGGCCAAGGCCCAGTGCTGCAAGGACGGGCAGTACTGCATTCCGAAAACGGAAAAATCGCATCACATTCCTCCAAAGATTAGCCTGGGACCGAAAGCATCGTACGAGAACTTCACGATCTGCGTATTATGCTTCGGCGTCTAGGTTTTGGAATGAACCTGGTCCGCAAGCTAGATTACAAAAAAGACAACAAAAGGTCCAAGACAACGGCTCGGTCGCGTCATAGCTATTGGGGATTGAATCTTTCAGACGATGATCTTGCCGGTAGGTTGGATGCTGCAATTGCCCAGCGCATGAGGATATGCGCCGCCTCCGGTGGGGCCGAAGGGCAGGCAGGTGAGAAGGGTGGTCATCAACGTGGGCGGCGAATTCGGAACGTGTTCCACCTGGAGATCGGGCGTGCCACAGGAGCCAGGGTTGCGTTCGGCAGAAATCTTCCTGGCGCAACCGACACGCACAAAAGCGGGACGCTAAATGCCCCAGGGATCTCTCGCCTTTGTTGTAGGCCAACAGAAACCTGCGGCGGAAATCATTCCCATACCCATAGGGTCTCCCCATCGCTTCACCGCCGCGAAGTCTCGCCGTAAGCAGCATACACAATTTCGCGAATAGTGTATGTCGAAATTTTGTTTGGTATCCCACCCATCCCGCAGAAAACGCGGGATGGATGGGGCACAGAAGTCTATAGTAAAAGCGAAACTGCTCTAGAACTCCACGCGCAGGGCGAGCTGGAGTACGCGAGCCCCGTTGTTCAGGTTGTTAGTAGGATCAGACGTAAAGGAGACCGCGCCGAACCCGGCCCCTTGCTGGAAGTCTTCCTGATCGTAACCGTTGAACACATTTTCAGTCGGAATCGCAAAGTTCGGATGGTTGAGCGCGTTGAAGGCGTCGGCTCGGAACTTGACGGCAAGCTTTTCCGGGACGACGCGGAACTCCTTGCCCAAGCCAAGGTCGGCATTGAAGAACCCAGGGCCCCGCTCGCCGTTGCGCGGTCCAATTGCGAATCCAACCGGTCCCGAGAACTGCGCGGCGGCCAGCGCGGCATTGGGGAACATGCTCACCGCACCTCCATATATCTTGGTCAAGTGCGTAAATGTCGCCCCAGGGTTGCCGGTAAGGAGAGCCGGAGCATCGTTGGAGTAGCTTGCAACGAAGGCACTGGAAGCCGTTTGCCACGGATATCCGGTATGCCGGGCCACGACACTGCTAATGGCCCAGCCACCGATGATTTCGTCCTCCCAGGAAGAAACGCCATTCACGAACATCTTGCCGTTGCCGAACGGCAGCTGGTAGGTTGCATCCGCGCTGACGAGCTGCCTCACATCGAAGTCGGAGCTGCCACGGCACTCGCGCGGCCGTATGTCGTCGCAGATCAGGCCGCCGCCGCCGATGCCTGTATCGCCCTGGCCGCTGGCGAAGAGCGAGACGTTATCGATGGAGTGGGACCAGGTGTAGTTGAAGTCGAATTGGAGGCCGTGCGAGAGGTTCTTCTGCAAGGTGAACAGCAACCCATTGTAAGCAGAAAATCCTTTGTTGGTATGGAAGGAGTTTTCCGAGAACTGCGCGCCCATTCCCACATTGGCCGGAGTAGCATAGACCGGCGGGGCCGTGGATCCCGGTGGGCTATATAACGTTAAATTGGAAAGGGCCTGAGTGAAGTCACCGAAATCGCCGTTGTGGATCAGACCGCTGAGGTTCGATTCATACAGGAATTGCGTGTTGCTGGTGTTTCCAAAAGACGCCCCAAGGGCGGGATTGAGAACGTTCTCAAACCATGGCTCCGGAGCGACGTTTGCGCCTTTGACTCCCTGCCTGTTCTCATTTGTAACATTCGCGAAGGCTGTCGAGAAAAGTTCACCGGATTTAGGATCCGGGAAGTCGAGAACTTGGTTCGCGTCGGCCTGTCCCAGCAGTCTGCGTCCGAGGCGGCCCGAATAGCTCATCTTCAGGACCAGGTCCCCGCGCAGCTGGCGCTGAATACCGAAGTTGTAAGAAATCGAGTACGGTGTCGTCAGTGCGGGGTCAATGGTCTCGTTAAAAGCCAATCCGTTCTGAAGGCCAAACGGCACGCCGCCGGCCGTAAATGGCTGATATGGCGGCGCCGGTGTTGCAGGGGCAGTGGGTGTAAATGGCAATGTGCCATCGGTCTTGGACAGCCGCGGGTCGCTAATGAACGAGTCGTACGGATCTCCGGTAATTCCTTCGCTGGTCGACTTGGTCTGCTGGAAAAGATAGGAATACGCGTCCTGGAGGTGCTGAATCGAATTGATGACGGTGCGATCGTAGATCACGCCTGCACCACCGTTGAGAACCAGCTTTTTGTCAAAGCCCGGGTTCCAGGCAAAGCCGACATGCGGGGAAAATTTCCTCCATTCCGGCTCATACAACCCCGGAGCGCTGCCGCCGTTGGCCTTACCGCCCAGGAGGTAGGAGATCAAAGGAACAGCACTGGGGCCTGTCGCGGAACTAGCGCTTTGCTTAACGCGCGCCGCCATGTATTGGTCGAAGCTCATTGTCTCAACGCTCTCAAGACCGCGAATCTCATAGGGCACGCTGAAGTATTGCCAGGTGATGCCGTATGTGACGGTCAGGCTAGGTGAGACCTTCCACGCGTCCGAAAAATAAAGCTGGGTCTGGTAGTAGCGGTAGCTTCGTTGATCGCCTGTAAGTTGATTCAGCGCCGCGCCCGCTGCATTGAAGTTGTAGTCGCTCTGCACATTGCCAAGGCGGCCTAGCATGAAGGCGAAGGTCTGGTCCCAACTGCCCGGATTCGCCGTATCGATATCCGCAGGGCGCATGCTGGGGTTGGGAACGCCGCCGGTTAGTCCGCAACCCGGATTGGCGACTGTAACGGTCGGGCCGCAAAGAGCGAAGACTTGACCACCCAGACCGATCTCCGTGGTGTTGTAGTCGGCCACGTCGGTATCGTGGGCCAGGATGTCCTTGAAGGTTCCGCCCCACTGAAGTGTGTGGCTCCCCTTGGTCCAGCTGAAGTCATCCCCGACCATCGGAATGGGGACCCGGCGAGCCTGCGAGTTGGGATTCAGATAGAACGAAGAGGGAACCCCAGAGCCGTCGTTGTCTGCGCCGTCTCCAAAGGTAAAGAAAGTTGCTTTATCCGGATCGAAGAGATTCGGGAAAGACAGCTTCTGAATTGTGTCGCCGTAGAAAACCCGGTTGGTCTTGTTAGTGCCAATCACCCAAGTGTGGCCGATGACGTAGGCATACGATTGATCCAAGACCGGGTCCGTTGACGGGTCGCTGGGAAACTGGTTCGGATACGCCACCGCATTCTCACGGACAATCGAGAATCGCCCGAAGATCTTCATACTCTGGCTGAGGTTGTAATCGATCCTGGCTACATAGTTCGTTTCATAGTCGTTGTTCGGGGCGTTGAACGCATAACCGCCAAAGTTGATGCCATCCCCGGCGGCAGTGTTGTTGGAGTGTGGATAGCGGGCATTTACTGCCGCAAGCCAAGTTGCATCCTCTCCAACCCCTTGCGGGTCGAATCCCTTTACCTGGGCAGCTGTCTGGCTGTCCGTGCCGCTACAGGCCGGGGGTGTGCAGTAGCCGATTGTGCCAGCGCGCAGGCTGTCGAGCGGGACGATCCTCTCCTGAACCGCGCCGCTGATGATGCGATCGTCGTTGAAGTCGAAGAAGAAGAAGAGCTTGTCCTTCCCGTTGAACAGCTTGGGCAGGATGATCGGTCCGCCGACGGCGCCGCCGAACTGGTTCTGGATGAGGTGGTTGCGCGGAATACCCGCATCGTTGCCGAACCAGGTGTTGGCCACCAGCGACGGATCGCGATGATACTCATTGAGGTTACCGTGAAATTGATTGGTGCCGCTCTTCGTCACCAGCTGGAACTGGCCGCCGCTAGCGGTGGTAGTTGAAGCACCGAGGCCGCCTACTGCGCCATTGAACTCCTCCACCGAATCGACAGGCGCGTGTCCAACAATGGTGGCGTTACTAAATCCCATTTGGAGTCCAGTGCCCCCACCCCCCGTGTTGCTCTGCACGGCACCGCCATTCGAGATATCGTTCACGTCCAGGCCATCCAGCGTGACGTAATTCTGGTCAACGCGAGCGCCTGTTACCGAGCCTTGCTGGGTGACGCCGGGCTGCATGCTGAACAGTGCCGTCGGGTCGTTTCTCGCCTGTACGGGAAGGCTGTTGAGCTGCTGTACGTCGAAGGTATTGCCAATAACAGCGGACGTGGTATCGATGGTGACTTCCGAGCTTGAGGCCGTCACCTCAACCGTCTCCGCGCGCTGGCCCACCTTCAGGCTCGCATTCTGGGTGCGGACTTCAGCCACAGTAAGGTAGATGTCCTTGACTTCATACGTGGCAAATCCCTGCGCCGTGAAGGTAGCCGAATAGCCTTGGCCCGGGGGAATGTTAGAGAAGCGATAAAAGCCAGCCGCTGTTGTGGTCACGGTAAACTTCGCTCCCGTGGTCGCGTTCTTGAGCGTAACGACGACATTTGGCAAAGTGGCGCCGGACTGATCGGTCACAGTGCCGGTCATGCTGGAGGTGTCTTGTCCGTAACAGACCGGCACAGATGCCAACGCGAGTATCGCGAACAAACCGCAGAGGAGCCTCGTAGCGCTTTTCATGGGTTTCACATCTCCTAAAGATTCTGGATTCAATGCGAACTTGAAAAATGCTGGCTCGAAATGTCCTGGGCCAGCGACATAGGCTGCATGATTACTATTGAGTATGACGGAGGGTTGGCAGCATGACGGATGCCAATCTCGCGATTGGGTCGAAGATTTTTTAAAATGCTGAAAATTAAGAGGTTAAATGCGGGTCCAGCGATATCGATGCGACCGTGCAATATGAAATTCGGGATAATATTTCGCGGCTATTCCAAAAATGGGCAGCACCTCTCGTTTGTGGGAAATCCTTAAAGCACCCCCGGCTGAGTGGGGTATGCTCCTCCTCATGCAGCTGACTCTTGCCCATGTAGGTGCTCGGGCCAATTCCAAGGACGGATTCAATGCCCTGGCGCAGGCTTATCTCGATCGCTGCGCGCCCTTTGTGCGGTGCCAGGCGGAGGCATTCCGGACCGAGGAGGGGTTGCTGGAGTGGCTGGGCCGGCAGCAAGGCCGCACCACCGCTGTGGCCGTGCTGCTGGATAGCCGTGGCAAGCAGATGACCTCGGAAGCCTTTGCTGGTTGGCTGGGCGCGCGCCGCGACGAAGGGGCGCAGCACATTGTGCTGGCGATCGGCCCGGCAAGCGGGTGGTCGGAGGCGGCGCGGGAGCGGGCCCAACTGCTGATCTCGTTGGGGCCGATGACGATGGCCCATGCGCTGGCGAGGCTGGTGATGGCGGAACAACTCTACCGGGCATTTACAATTCTCTCTGGCCATCCCTATCACGGGGGACACTGACAGAGATCAGGGGGCAGGGATCAGAGATCAGTTGGCGATCCTGGTCTCCGATCCCTGCCCGCTTCCCCCTGAGGTTTCATGACAGACTCGCGGCAAGGATTGATGTTGATTAACACGGGCCCTGGCAAGGGCAAAACCACCGCTGCCATGGGCACGGCCCTGCGCGCTGTGGGCAATGGCATGAAGGTGCTGATGCTGCAATTCCTCAAGGGCTCGTGGCACTACGGCGAACTGGATGCGGTGAAAGCCTTCGGAGAGAACTTCGTGCTGAAACAGATGGGCCGCGGCTTCGTGAAGATCGG
>Ga0182024_10010355_pt1 | contig 19003 bp, 23 predicted proteins | sample P32metaG_FD_120480 | JGI IMG/M metagenome (GOLD analysis project Ga0182024, IMG submission 120480) | Permafrost microbial communities from Stordalen Mire, Sweden - P3-2 metaG (Illumina Assembly) | ecosystem: Environmental > Terrestrial > Soil > Wetlands > Permafrost | place: Sweden: Stordalen... | reverse complement strand
TGCCGGAGTCCTTCGCTGATGAAATGGGTCCCAAAAGCCGATTTCCCCGTTCCAGAAGCCCCCGCCACCAGCAGAGAGTCGCCCAAGGGGATGCCGCCGTTCATCATCTTGTCGATTTCGGCAATCCCGGTGGAAAGCCGAGGGCGGCGAGCGGGGCGGGTTTTTCGGTCTATCAGCCCGAGAGTGCGCGAGTAGGCTTGGAGGCCGTTGTCGGTGATACGAAAGGTGTGCAATCCCGGCACGGACGCTTGACCGCGCAGCTTGACGACTTGCAACTTTCGCACCACCGAATTCCGTTCCGGCACCTGAGACAGCCAGATCAGCCCATCGGCGACGGTGAACACCGAGTTATCGCGGATTTCGGCCTCGACATATTCGCCGAGCAAAAACGTCGTGGCCTCCCAACTCGTCAGGTATAAAGCCAACTGTTGAACGAAGAACTGCACGTCCATCTCGGTCGTGGCAGTTTCTCTCCGCACGGCGGTACGAAACGAGTCCACCACAACAATGCCGGCATTGGCCGCCTCCACTTGTTTGACGATCTCGTCAAGCACCGCGCTCAACTCCTTCTCCAGCACGATTTGGCTCAGATTGATAAAGCGGATCGCGCCGTTCATCTTGGCTGAATCGAAGAACGAATATTGCTGCTGGTAACGCAGCATCTTGATCGCCGATTCGCCGAGGACCGTGAAATAGAGCGCGGGTCGCTCCAGGGTCGCATTGGCGAACACGAATTGATGCGCCATCGTGGTCTTGCCGCACCCCGGACTGCCCGCGATGATGTTGAAGGAGAATTCCGGCAACCCGCCACCCAGGATCTCGTCGAGACCAGGAACCCCGCTCGGTAGCTTCCGGATCACGACCTTATCCGGATTGCTCGGGGTTTTTTCCGACCGCGAGCGTCCAGCCCGTTTCGGTGTCCTCATCACTCTCTCTCCGGTCCGGAATACAGGCCGCCAAGCGGCGCTTGCGGCCACGCCTCGTGCAGCAGGTGCAGCGTGAGTGCCTCACCGATGAAAGTTACCAGCAGCCCGATCAACTGCGCCACGAGAACGGCCTCTCCTTCAGCGATTTCCGCATCGGTCAGGTGCACCTCGTCCAACCCCTCCAATGATCCATCCGCACCGACGTGAATTGCTTTTAGCCATTGAAATTCATCGCCCGCCAGCGCCAACGCACGAGACAGAAGCGATCGGAAACCGGCCACTCCCGCGAACGTTGAGAGAGCCTGCCGCAGCTTTTCGCAAACGCGGAACGCCGCCGATCCCTCCGACTCTCGGGTCTCTCCCGAGGACGCTTCGAGAGCAAGAAGCCGCCGGGCAAAGTCTTTCAGGGGGGTGGCCGCGCGCATCAGAATTTCGGGGCGACTAACCACAGGTAATCGACCCCGAGAGGTGCCGTAATAAGAAGGGGCGCCGGAGCCGCTGCGATACGCGGGGTCAAGCCACTGGGCATCGTGGAGATCCTCAACGGCAAAAGTATACGCTCGCCGGAGAGCTGAATTCAGCCTCCCGTCAGCGCTGACTGTAGACTCGTTGAGGGGTCTTGTCAGTAATGTAGATTACCGACTCGGCGGCTCGCTTTTAGACGTATGTCTCCGGGAGGAGAAAAGCCGTGCGCGCCCGGACCAACTGATAACATTCGCACGATGCCGCGACGAGGCCCGGCCGATCCAGTATCGTGACCTGCCGCCGGCCACGCACGATCAAGCCGGCGCCTTCCAACTCCCGGGCGGCATTCGTGATGGTTGGCCGCTGCACGCCCAGCATTTCGGCGAGCAGGCTTTGGGTGATCTGCAATGCGTCGTCGTCAGAACGGTCACGCATCATCAGGAGCCAACGCGCCAGCCGCTGCTTGAGGCTGTGCGCACCGTTGCACGCCACCGACATCATGACCTGCTCGAGAAAGGCCTGGACGGAGGCGTACATGAGGTTTCGGAAGGCCGGCATCGACTCCAGGGCCCCTGTGAACGCCGCACGCGACATCTTTGCTGCCCTTCCCGGGATCTGCACGAGAAGCCGGGCGGAGGAAGTCGTGGCGCCGAAGATGGCTTCCGCAGAGGCCCAACCCTCCCTGCCGATGGTTGCCATCTCGATGATGCGGCCGTCCGCATAAAGCGCGACCACCGAGATGACGCCGCTGTCGGGGAAGAATACATGGTCGAGCGGGCTGTCGGCGTCCATCAGGATCTGCTCGCGGTCACAGCGAATACGCTCAAGCTCCGGCAAAAGGCGATCGAGATCGGAGGACGGCAGAGCGAGTAGAAGCCGATTATCGGGCCAATTAGATCCAGTACTCATACGCCCTAACTGGCGCCCGATTCCCTCTCGCTGCAAGAGGAATGGCAGTAGGTATTTCTACCCATATTACGCCGTTTACCTATTTTTGTGCCCTTCTGACCAAATGAAAATTTAGGTAAGATCGTTGCTCACCGCAGGTATTTCTTCTCAGCCGCTTTCATCGCCGCGACGCGCTGCAGGTCGAAGATGTCTTCGACCGAGGCGATGCGGCTCTCGACCTTGTGGATGCCGCCGTCGCGGCGGATCGCGGCGAACGCCTCGCGCATCGCGCCGACCGCGGCGCGCACCGCGTGGTTGGCGTAGATCACGATGCTGATCTTGCCGAGCGCCTTCACCTTCGCCTCGGTCAATTGCGGGTACGCGGTCGGCACGATGACGAGCGGGATCTGGGCGCCCCAGCGTTCGGTGAAGGCGACGATCTCGTCCGGCGTCTTCCGCTTCGAATGAATGAGGAGGAGATCGGCGCCGGCCTCGGCATAGGCGGCGCCCCGCCGCAATGCCTCCTCGATGCCGAGATCGGCGATGAGGGCCTCGGTGCGCGCGATGACGAGGAGGTCGTGGCCCGCTCCCGCCTCGCGCGCCGCCTCGATCTTGCCCTGGAACTCGTCGACCCGGACCAGTTCCTGGCGGGCGCCGGCGAGGAGGCTGGTATCCTTCGGGAAGGTCTTGTCCTCGATGACCACGGCCGCCGACCCGGCCCGCGCATAGGCGCCGACGACATGGCGCACATTGATCGCGTTGCCGTAGCCGGTGTCGAGGTCGGCGATGAGCGGGACCGCGACCTGCTCGATCATCGCGCGGGTCATGTCGAGGTGCTGGGTGAACGAGAGAAGGCTCGCATCGGGCACGCCATAGGCGGCCGACAACTCAAACCCGCTCGCCCAGATGCCGTCGAACCCGGCCTCCTCGGCGAGGCGCGCCGACAACGGATTGTGCGCCGCCATCACCGTCACCAGCCCGCCGGCCGCGATTTTGTCCCCTAATGCGTTAGCCATCGCCCGTGGATCCCTCCAGCGCCGCGCCGCGCTCGTACCAGCTCCGGGTGCGCAGCACCAGCCACACCACCGACAGCATGACCGGCACCTCGACGAGGACGCCGACCACCGTCGCCAACGCCGCGCCGGATTGGAACCCGAACAGCGCGATCGCCGCGGCAACCGCCAGCTCGAAGAAGTTGGAGGCGCCGATGAGCGCCGCCGGGCAGGCAATGTCGTGCGGCACCCCGAGGGCACGGCTGAGGCCGTAGGCGATGCCGGCATTAAGATAGACCTGGATCACGATCGGCACGGCGAGGAGAAGGATGATCAGCGGCTGCTGCACGATCTCCTCGCCCTGAAAGCCGAAGAGCAGCACCAATGTCGCAAGCAGCGCTAGGAGCGAGGCCGGTTGCAGCCGCTTGAGGGCGCGGGCGAGCGCGGCCTCGCCGCCCTGCGCCAAAAGCCAACTTCGCCACAGCTGCGCGGCAATGACCGGCACGACGATATAGAGCACGACCGACAGGAAGAGCGTCGTCCACGGCACCACGATCGAGGAGAGGCCGAGGAGGAGCCCGACGATCGGGGCGAAGGCGAACACCATGATCGTGTCGTTGAGCGCAACCTGGCTCAGCGTGAAGTTCGGGTCGCCGTCAGTCAGGTTCGACCATACGAAGACCATCGCGGTGCAAGGCGCGGCGGCAAGCAGAATGAGCCCGGCGATGTAGCTATCGATCTGCGCTGCCGGCAGGAGCGGGCGGAACAGGAGCCCGATGAACAGCCAGCCCAGGAGCGCCATGCTGAACGGCTTGACGAGCCAGTTGACCCCGACCGTGACGGCGATGCCGCGCCACGCCTCGGCGACCCGGTGGAGCGCGCCGAAATCGACCTTGACCAGCATCGGCACGATCATCAGCCAGATTAAGACGGCGACCGGGATGTTGACCTGGGCCACGGTCATCCGGCCGAGCGCGTGAAACGGCGCCGGCATTAGGCGTCCGAGCACGATCCCGGCAAGGATGCACAGCGCCACCCACAGCGTCAGATAGCGCTCGAAGATGCCCAGCCCCGGCGCCCTCGCGCGCCGGGTGGCGTCGGCCAACGATGTCATGTCTGACCCCTACCGACAAAGTCGAGAGCCGGCGTATTGGACAACCTAGCCAGTGCAGCAAGCGGCGGCGGTCTTTGCCGGCTCGCAACAGGCACCCTGGGCGGTGACCTGCTCCAGCTCGTTCTGCGCGCCCCTAGCGCCGTAGACCGTGCTCGCGCCATACGTGAAAAAGGTCTCCCAATGGACCCCCTGGGGGTCGGCGATCCACTGCTTGTCGGATTGGGCGTAACAGCACGTTGTCGCCTTCTCCTCGAAGATCGGCCGCTCGGCCAGGGCAAGGCGCCCGTAGATCTCGCCGAGCTCGGTCTCGTCTTCGGCCTGGATGCCGAGGTGCGAGATGCCGGCGGTCTCGCCGCAATGGGTGCTGATCGCGAAGTTGACCCGCGGATCGTCGAGCATCCACTTCGCGTAATCGTCCTTCAATACGGTCGGCTCGGTGGCGAACAGGGTCGAATAAAACCGGACCGATTGCGCTATGTCGTCAACGCGCACGTGTACGTGAAACCGCTTCATCGTCGTCTCCTTTGGCAAAGGCGTCGGCGGGATTGCAGGTCGGCGCACATGCCGCGCCCCGGCCGCAGCAATTTTCGGTCAGATAGAGGAGAAGCTCGTTCATCCTCGCGTATTCTGCGGAATAGATGAGGTTCCGGCTGAGGCGCCGCTGCGTGATCAGCCCGGCATGGACGAGCTCCTGCAGATGAAACGACAGCGATGACGGCGGGACGCCGATCTGTTCGGCGATGGCGCCGGCCGCCAGCCCTTGCGGTCCGCAGGTAACAAGCAGGCGGAACAGCGCCAGCCTCGTCTCATGGGCGAGGGCGCCAAGGGCGGCGATCGCTGTGATCTGGTTCATTTGCCTCATTTCGATCGTACGACAATCATCGAAATAATACGGACGCCACGATCGCGTCAAGCGATATTTCGTGAAATATCGAAATATGATCGGCGAACGATCGCCGCGCCGGGTCAATTCGTCTCGCGCCGCTGCCGGCACCGGCGGGTCAACCCGATCGCCATCCGCTCTAAACCTTGTTGCGCGACCAGGTAATCGCTTACTCTCGCGGTGCGCGAGAGGAGCGGCGATGGCGGATCTGGCGGCCGCTGGCGAGGGTATTGGCGCGGCAGCTCGCCGTCGCCTGCAGCCGCTTTTTGGCATCGCCGGGGCGTTCGCGGCCGAAGGCGACCGCCGAATCCTGTGGCTCCCGGTGTTTTTCGGCACCGGCATCGCGCTCTACTTTGCCCTGACGTTCGAGCCGCCGCTCTGGGTCGGCGGCGCCGCGACACTCGCTGCCGCCGTGATCGCCATAGCACTGCGGCGCTGGCCGGCGCTGCGCAATCTCGGGATCGCACTCGCCTTTGTCGCTGGCGGGTTCGCGGTGATGCAAGAGGCGCGCGTCGAGCGCGGCACCCCGATGCTGGAGCGGCGCCTCGGCCCCGCCGCGATCACCGGCAAAATCGTCGATATCGACCCGCTCGGGCGCGGCTGGCGGATCATCCTCGCACCCGATCCGCTGCCCGGCCTCGCGGACGATGCGCAGCCGCGCCGCGTCCGCCTCCATATCGGAGCGACCAGCGATGCGCTGGTGCCGGGCGACCGGGTCAGCCTCAAGGGCCTCGTCTATCCGGTGCCGCCCCAGTTGCTGCCGGGCGGGCGCGACATGCAGCGCGAACTCTATTTCGCCGGCATCGGCGGGGTCGGGTACAGCTTTGGCGGTGCCCACCGGATCGCCGCCGCTGAGGAAATCCCCGGCGGCGGCTGGCGCGAATGGCTGTTGCGGCTGCGCGCCGAGATGACGGCGCGCATCAACGCCGCATTGCCCGGCTCGACCGGCGGCGTCGCCTCGGCGGTGATCACCGGCAAGCGCGGCACGATGAACGAGGAGGTCAAGGAGGCCTTCCGTCAATCCGGGCTGTCGCATCTGCTGGCAATCGCCGGGCTGCATCTCGGCCTCGTCGGCGGCTTCGTGTTCTTCACGGTGCGCGGCACCCTCGCGCTGATCCCCTGGCTGGCGTTGCGCTATCCGATCAAAGTCGCAGCGCCATGTTTCACCGTACACCACCGTGCCTCACGGTGCGTCGCAAGCCTCTGACCGAGCTTGCAAAAATCGTCTTTGTTGCGCCCTACTATCATCATCGTGGACTGCCGTGACCCACGGCATACCGACCCCTTTTGACCCTTTTTTGACCCTTTTTGGAGAGTCAGATGCACCTCACCGATCAACGTGTTCGCTCTTTAGTCCATCCCGATAAAGGCCAGAGAGAGTACGCAGACGACGCGATCACCGGCTTGTCCATCGTTGTCGGCAAGACCACTAAGACGTTCCGCCTCATCATCGGCGTAGGCGAGGAGCGAAAGCGCTTCACCATCGGCCGATACGATCCTCCGCGCTTCACGCTCGCGATGGCTCGCGAGAAAACCCGCGACCTCATCGCAGCGGAGCGCATCAACAAAACCGAGCTGCCGCGTATCACCTTCAAAGAAGCCGTCGACCTTTACGAGCGCGCGCATCTTGCTCGACTGCGGCCGTCCAGCGCTCGCAACATCAGATACGCGCTCACGCACTCATTCGCCAAACTTCGCGGGATGCAGCTCGGCGACATCAAGCGCACCGATATTTCGCCCTTGCTGGACACGATGCTTGACCGGCCGCCTACGATGCTGTGCGCGTTTCGCTTTCTTCGAGCGTTCCTGAATTGGTGCGTCGAACGGGGTTACATCGAGCACGCACCGACCGATCGTATGAAACCACCGAAGTCACCGCCAAGCCGCGACCGCGTTCTTTCCGCGCAGGAGCTTGTAGCCATCTGGCATGCTTGCCCGGATGACGACTATGGCCGGATCGTGAAGCTCCTCATGCTTTCTGCACAACGACGGGATCAATGGGGCGCTCTTCGTCGGGAGTATGTGCAGGAAGACGTTATTAGCTGGCCAGCCATCGCCATGAAGATGGGCAAGGCACACACGCTGCCCCTCACTCCCACCATGAAAGCCCTCATGCCCGATCGCGTCGGGCTTATCTTTCCCAACACGCACGGCGTGAGGTTCAACAACTGGGCTCGCAGCAAAGAACGGCTCGATGAGGAAAGCGGCGTTGCAAAATGGACGATCCACGATCTCAGGAGAACATGGGCGACTGTCACAGCGGACGAACTCGACATTCAGCCGCACATCATCGAATCGGTCTTGGCTCATACCACCGGAACGGCGGTAGGAAGGATATATAATAGGGCTCGCTACATGGAGCCAATGCGAAAGGCATTGCTTGCTTTCGACGAATGGCTACAAAAGCGCTTATCAACAGCGGAGAGCACCAATGCCAGAGACATTCGAGACGTACATCGCATCAGAGCGGGAACGACTTGGTAAAGAACGAACGGCCTTGCTCGCTCAACAAACGGAGCTGGCAGGCAAACTCACTGCCATTACCCGTGAGTTTGAAGCCATCGAGGCCTACGAAGCCGCTAAGAAGGGGAAACCGGCCGCCGCGCGGCAAGGCGCCGGCCGCGGGTCGCGGGCACGCAGCGGCAGCAAGCGCGACCAGCTCTTGCAGCTCATCAAGGACGGACACGGCCTCACGCGTGGCGAGATCCTCGAAAAGATGGGGCTCAAGGGCAACAAGTCCGGCGAGATGTCGGTATCGAACGCCCTTACGGCGCTTACGAAGGGCGACCAGGTCGCGCGGAGGGATGGGAAGTATGTCGCCGCGTGAGGCACTGCAAGGCATTGAGTCACCGCGAGGCACGGCGTAGCATCCTCCCCGCCTAGGCAAGACCCTAGGGCATCGCGATGCCCCTTTTCGAAGGAGCAGTGCGATGTACTTGAACACGAAGCAGATGCAACAGCGGTACGGAGTTGCTCGGGAAACCATCCGCCGATGGGAGAGGAACGGCCGCATCCCCAGACGGAGAAACCCAAGCGGTTTGCCGAAGGGACGCCGGTTCTGGCTCAAAGACGAGGTTGAGGACTACGACCGGCGCTTCTGACGGACACGACACGCCTCCCGAGAGGGAGCTGACTAGCCCTGAGGCAACTCAGGGCTTCTTTTTTGTTGACTCTTTCACTCTTCCTGCGATGGAATCTTGGGAAATGTAGGGGGAGACGTTGGAAGCGACCATCGAGATTAGAGAATCCGAATATACTGACCGCAAACAGGAGACGTATCTGGGTCTCTTCGGCCGCGTCAAATACCGCGACGTGATCCTTGGACAAAAGAAACACTATACTGTTTACCTCACTCTCATTCCCTCCGAAGAAGAGCGGGCGATCATCCTAAAATATAAGATCGACGAGTTGGCCATCGAGGAGGAACGTACGTTTTCTGATGAACAACTTGCTGAACAAGAACGCGATTATCGTCTCCATTTGCGTAACTTCACCGAAGAACAATTTCAGCAGAGCGGAATCGCAGCTGGTCTTCGGGAAATGCGGCAAGAGAAGAAACAAACTCTCCTGAATCAATATTTTGACAACCCCTACACGAAAGGTTTTGATACCCGACAGGACGCTCACACTTACGCCGACAAGCTCGAAAAAGAAATCCTGCCGATGATCAAAAGCCAAATTGATTATTACCGACTTGAATCGGTGCGGCAGGACAAACGCACCATCACACTGTAGAGCGAATCGCGATGAAAGATGACGGCTTCATTACCGTTCTGAAGCTCGTCTTTTTTATGGTGTACTACCCACTTAAAGGACTTTTCTATCTATCTCGCTGGCTCTTTGAATCCGCACAAGACGCCAAAGGCGCAGAGCAAACTCGCCAGTTCGCAGCTCGAAATGCGACCTGGGACCAACAGCGAGAGATCGAGCGACGTAAACGCAACACGCTCTATCGCGGATTGGACGAACCCGTATTCACGATTTCGGAGCAACCCAAAGAACCACAAAGGTCTGCACCTTTAACTCATACTGAAATCGTTCGAGGTGTCCGAGACCTGATCAAACACCGCCGCCGTCGCCTTGGTACGCACACCCTAGAACGCGGCCTTTGGTCGCTCATCGTCGTCGTTCTCCTTCTGCCTTATATCCCTCTAGTATTCCACTATGCGAATGCACATCTTGTATTTTCTCAATCATATTACCTAAATTCGATCGCCCGCACATCAGGTGCCGTCTGTGTCTTACCTCCTGGTCAAGGAATGATTTGCTATCCGCCGTCAATGGTGCTGGTCCGATAAAATGGACCGCAATAGCGCCACGGCTGACCTAGAAGCGGCAGTAGAGGAGTTCTATGAAACCTTTCCGTATCCTCAGGTTCCAGACTTCGGTTCACAGTTTGCTATTGATTTCGAGCTTCACTGCGCGCACAAATTCAAGCGGGCGCCACCGCAGGCACTGAGCGAGGAAATTGCCGGTCTTGTGGCCCTGCTCTACCAATACGAAGCTCCCGCTTTTGTCTTCGAGAGAGAAACTCATTCCGAATCTGTCGCCCACGCCCGTTATCGGGACAAGCTTCTCGCTACGCTCAAGTTCAAAGACAAAGACCATGCGCGGCGGCTGCGCGAATTTACTTACGTCTTAACCGTCGTCTTCGAGCCTCTAGTCGCGGCGCTTCCCGCGCAGGTGTGCATCACCGCAGACAACGATCCGCCAGAGCAACCCACCGTCCCGCTCATCTCCCTGCTACCTGATTTCAAAGCCGTCCTTACTGCAATGCTCACCCCATTCACCGGCGCCGCCGAGCATGACGACTATTGGCATGACGGCACGATGGGAGCCTGCTTTGGAGCCTTCATTGGGGCGAATTTGAAAAACCGCAAATCGCCCATCGCGGATACGCCGCTCATCGCATTTTTCGATGCGCAAGTTCCGGCGCTTCCAGAAGAAAAGGAGCCCGAAATAGGCGAGCCGCAGATAGACGAACGGGACTGGTACAGCCACGCCCTCTTACTCGCCCAACCTGGCGCCGGGAAAACAAACGCTATCCGCTGGCGCATCACGCAGCTCATCCCGCAGATCAGGGATGGCAAAGCTTCGCTCATCGTCCTGGACCCCAAGGGCGTGCTCACCCACGAGATGCTCACCCTGGGCCGCCGACAAGGACTAGAAGACCGCACCGTCTTCATCGACCCCGAACATGCGCCTGTCTCGGTCAACCTCTTCACTCGTGACGGCACTACCAACGAAACGATAGCTCGCCTCTCGCGCGTCCTTGGCACGCTCACGACCGACCTCACTCCGATGCAGCGGGACAATCTCACATTCGCGCTCCGTGCGCTTTTCGCCATGTCGGATAGCCCAACTCTCACCGGACTGCGGCGAATTCTGCGGGAAGGCAAAGGCGCCTTGCAGATGGATAAACTCTCGCCCGTCGTGCAAGAATATTTCGAGTACGGCTTCAAAGAGCCTGATGGCCGGTTCATCCTCGCGCGCCTCAACAGCCTGCTATCGAACGAGATCTTCGAGACGCTCTTTTCAGAGGAGCGCCCGAGCTATGACATCGGCGCTGACATGCAAGCCGGACGGCTCATCGTCATTAATTCTGGAAGTGCTGAAGCGCTCTACGGCAGATTTTGGATTGAGGAGATTGCCCGGACTATCAAGCCGCGCATCGCCATGCTGGGCCGCCAACTGCCAACGACGCTCATCATCGACGAAGCGCCGACCTTTGTCGCCGAGGATAGGCACTTCGCGGAAATCCTCGACACGGCACGCGAAGCGCGTCTCGGCATCTTCATCGCCGCGCAACACATGGCACAGATACGAGACCCTCACGTTACAAATTCTCTCTACAACTGCGCGCTGAAATTCGTCGCCAGAACCAATGCTGATATTCACAATCTCTGCCGTTCGATGGGAACGACCGAGCCCGACTTTTTAGGAACTGTCCCGCAGTATCACTTTGCCTTCCACAGCCCCGCGCTCCAAAGCGCCGTGCTAGTAAAACTCCCGCTTGTTGAATTTGCCCGTGCGAGGCAGGAGGACATCGCGTTTTTTACCGGCCGGAAACCAGAACCAGAACCAGAGCTGAAGCGAACACCTCCTCGCGACGATGAACCGAACGTCCAAGAGCTCGCGCTTGCCGATACCTATGCCCAGCTCGCTCTCGCCATACGGCGCGGGAACACTGCAAGAGCCGTCGAACTGCAAGATCATATCGATGCACGAGCGTCTAGTGCTACTGAGCGGGTCGCAGCGCTTTCGCCGCTAGCAGCCATCCTAGAGACACGTCGTATTTTCGAAGATGGAGTGCGGCAATTCTTTTTAACCTTGCCAAACGCCATACCGACGACCGCAATGATCGATATGATTGACGCTCTAAAGACGAACAGACTTATCGACGACGATATGGGTGACGTGCTTCACAAGCTTCGACTATTTGGAAATAAGGCCGCTCACGAGACCGACGCTGCCGCCCTCACAAAAGAGCAGGCAATCGAATTTCGCGAAGCGGTCGATTACGTCATCGCACGCCTTCAATCTCGGCGCCCTCCATCCGCCGGTGCATCAGAAGGTGCCACCGGCTGGCGGTGATATACCATCGGTAACGGGAAAAGAAGCCGACCAGTGGGAGGCATTTATAGCTCGGCTGTAAGGTACAATTGGGCTGTTCCCTGTTCTTTGAAAGGTTCAGCCATGACGCTCATGCTTCATGTCAATGCGAAGCCTGTCGAATATGATGGCCTTCGCGAGCTCGAAACGCCACCGGCAACGCAAACGCACGTACCGATCGCCCATTACCGGGTCGTCGACCTCGTGCGCTCGACCGTGGCCATGTACGGTCACGAAATCGTCGGGGAGCACCACGGCATCACCGAGGATGGCTCACGGTATTTCGGGCTCCTCTCGCTCCGCAGCACCTACGGCAACTACGAGGACACCGTGGGGCTGCGCAACAGCCACGACAAGTCGTTCCCGATCGGCATCGCCTTTGGGAGCCGCGTGTTCGTCTGCGACAACATGGCCTTCATGGCCGATCACGTCGTCAAGCGCCGGCATACCGCCAACCTGAAGCGCGACCTACCTGGCTTGGTCGGCGAGCTGATCGAGCCGCTGGCCGACCATCGCGAGCAACAGCACCGCACCTTCGAGCGGTACAAGCACACGATGCTCACCGACGAACGGGCCGATCACGCGGTCTTGAACATGTACCGCGAGGGCATCGTCAACCTGCAACGCATTCCTGATGTCCTGAAGGAATGGCAGGAGCCGAGCTTCGAAGAGTTTCAGACCGAGCGAAGCGCTTGGCGGCTCTTCAACGCAGCCACCTTCGCCCTCACCGGCCGCGTCACGGATAACCCGAACGCGACGCCACGACTGCACAAGGTGATCGACGGCGTGTGTGAACGACTCAACTGAGCCAACGCATTAGGTTGACACATGTTAACCAGCCTCAGCCTCACCCTCGCGGTGGGGCTTTTCTTTCAATTAGGCTTTCTGAGGCACGACGGGAAATTGACCGCTCGCGCATGAGCTATTGAATCTTAGCTGCCCTCAAGGAGGGGGCAGCTATGAAACGTAATATCGCATTCGCGGTCGCCATTACCGTTTTGGCGACATTGGGAGCGTGTCGCACTCCCGCCCCCAAAGAGATCGGAAGTAAGTACTACGACAACTTCTACGCCGATACCGCTATCGAGGCCGTCTCCGACGGAGAGGCGTATAGCTTCGATGGAAGGGTGAAATGACACAACCAATAAGGTACTACTACGAATGCACCTGCGGCAGCGCGTGGTCGATGGTGTTTGAGACCGGCGACCGACAGGCCCGGACACGGCAATACTTCCGGTGCCGCACCATGTGCAGACCGACTCGCAGCTATAAGATACCGGAGGGCACATGATGAAGCTCTACTTCTGGTGTCGGCGCTGCGGCGAAGAATGGGTGGAGTATTACGAGGAAGGATTTTTAACCGCTCTTGCCGGCGTGTTCTTTCCAAGTATCTATTACCCGACACATGACTGCCCGCGTTGCCACAGCGATGTGCAAGCGTCGGAAAAGTACGACGGGTAATCCGCAATCCCCATCCACACCTCGACGTTCCCGATTCGGTCGCTCCCGATGCACTCACCAGGTTCCGATAAGCGCAACTCGCGCTGGGGCGACGCCCCCGTCGTCGACAAAACCGGCAAGCCTAAGATCGCGGTTGTGACCGAGCGCGACATCGAGCGCATTTTCATGCCGCTCGCGCGCTATCGGTATCTGCCGGCGGACTATCTCCACGCTCTTGCCGGCGGCAGTCTCGATTATCTCGTCAATCGACTGGCGCTGCTTGCGCGGAAACCGAATTCCTACGTCTCCCGACCGCAGCAGCAGCGCGCGAATGCCAACGCGAATTGCCGACCGCAGATTTACGAACTCTCCGACAAAGGCATCCGTCTGATGCACGAGCGCGGGCTCATGAGCCAGCGCCCGCGGACGCCAACGAATTTCGCGCACGAGCTGATGACGTGCCAGCTTATGGCTTCGTTCGAGCTTGGCGTTCGCGAGTCCAGCAATCGGCTGATCACTTGGAGTGACATCCTCCAAAGTCAGAACCTGCCGGAAGCGACGCGCAGATCCCAGCGGCCGTTCCACATTCCGGTGACCGTCACGATCGGGGGCGCCACGATCCCCACTCACGTCATCGCCGACGGTGCGCCATTCGGTATCGCCAGATCCGTCGACGGCCAGGCCTCCTACTTTTTCTTCTGCCCTGGGGTCGAGGCCGACTGCGGAACCGAGCCGATCGATGCCTCGGATTTCCAGCGATCCTCGCTGTTTAAGAAATTCGTGCTTTACCTCGCCGTCGACGCGCAAGGCATCCACCGCTCGCATTTCGGCTTTCCGAACCTGTACATCCCCATCGTGACCACAAATGCCGCGCGCCTTTCCTCGATGATGAAGCTATTGGAGCGCATCACCGGTGGCGCCGGCGCCAAGAACATTCTGTTCAAAACTTTTCCTGCGTTCACATCATCCGGAAAACCACCATCCCCTTCCGGCCATATGGTGACCGAAGACTGGCAGCGCGTCGCCTATCCCCCGTTCAACTTCCTCACGTCCTGATCGGAACGACGAATGGCGGCGAAACCGTTCGGTGCCGATATCGTCGCAGCGCGGGAGCACTCGATCACTTCGCGCCGGACCCGCGTGCACGTCATCGTCTGCCACGACCTCAACGCGCGAGCCCATACGCTGTATGAGATGTTCCGCTTCGCCGACAGGGTGTCACCCGAAACACTCGATGCTCTAACGCGTGAGCTGGCGGACGATATCTTGCGGGATGCGGACCTTCTGATCGCTGAGTTGGAAGGCATCAAGGCATTCGCGCAGCGGCAGCTTGCGAACCTGCCGACGCCGCCGCTACGCGGGTAGCGAGTATCCTATTGGGGATAACCGGCGAGAGGTGCGACGAGCCGGTGATACCCTATTCATATGGACGACCAGCCGCGACCTGTCGCGACAAGCCCCGACAGCGAGTATTCCCTGTCGATCGAAGAAGCCGCCGCGATGTATGAGCGGGCCGGACTTCCCCGAACGCTTCGCACCATCCAGCGCTACTGCGCCAAAAACCATCTCGACAGCCACCGCATCGATACCGCCTACGGCGAGAAATACCTGATCACACCCGCCTCGGTCCTCAAGCACATCGCCTACATCGAGGAGGTGCGACAAGCCACGGCTAGCCGCGACGAGCCGCGGCCAGCCGCGACTATATCTCACCAGGAAAGACCGGCTCCCGAAGAGGTGCGACCAGCCCCGACAGGCCGCGACGAGCCGCGACAAGCCGCGACAGAAACCGAATTCGCGCCGCGCTATGTCGCACTCCTAGAAGGGGAGAACGAATTCCTGCGCGGGCAGATCACCGTCAAGGACGACCAGATCAAAGACCTGACCGAGCGGGCGCGCGAGACGAACCACCTTATCGCCGGTTTACAGAAAATGCTGACGCCGCTCTTGGGGCGACCAGCACCAGCACGGTCGGAGGAAGTGCCTCGCTCGCACGCTTTCCATGACGACGAGCCGGCTGCACGAAGATCAACAAACGAGGCAGAGGAAACTATAGGCGCCTCGACCGACGCGTAATAAACCACTTCTCCCCAACGCCGGCCGTCGTCTGCGCCAGCGCCGCATATAATGAGGGTATGTCCGAACGAACAATCGGGCGCCAACGATCGGCGGAAGGAAACACGCGCGCCGGCAAGCTCTACATGGAAAACAATTTGCTCCGGGCCGCCGGCGCACTTTTCTGTCATGACCAAAAACGAGGAGCGGCACGGACGCAGGAGATACAGCTTGACCGAGAAATCCACGAGAAGCGGATCACGATCCGGCCCGACTCGAAGCTGGGCCAACCGGGGCCGTTGGCGCACAAAGTCTTTGTAGCTTTGATCAAAAAACATTCCGACTACGGCCGTCCGATCTTGAACGAGATCTCGTTCACGCGCCGGGAAATTGGCCGCCTCATTGGCCGCAAGGACTGGGGTGGCAAGGATAGCGAGCAGCTCTCGCGCGCGCTGCACGAGATCCACGACACGTTCATCAAGACGCATTTCAAGAACGGAAGTGGGCGGTATGTTGAACACTCGTTCAACATCTTCCCGCAGCTTTGGATCGAGCGACGCGAATTCGCGAGCGATCCGATTGAGGCGTGTACCGTCTCGCTCGCCGAGCCGATCGTGCAATCACTACAAGACGAGCACTTCGTCTGCCTCAATCACATCCTGATGCAGCAGCTCGGCACGATAGGGCAGGCGCTTTACATGCGGCTCTTCTTCCACTTCGCCAATCTCTATACGCGTCCGGCGCAGCACCTCGTGTTCCAGAAACGATACGAAGACATCTGCGCCGAATGGCTCGGCGGGCTCACCGTCCATGCACATCGCTCGGTCGTCGAGCACCAGCTCGGCGCGCATTTGCATCAACTCGTTTCCACCGGTTTTCTAACAACATACAACATCACGAAATCCAAGATGGACGGCGCGCTCGTCGTGAGCTTCGAACCAGGTCCTGCGTTCTACGACGACTACGATCGCTTCTACCGCCGCGGCTCGCGAGGAGCACGTCATGCCGACATCAATCCGGACAACCGACAGATCGGCGAACCCCTCAAGCTCGCGTACCTGTTCGCCGAGAAGCGGACCGGCCAGCGAGTTTCCTCCGTGGCATTCGTCAATTCCAAGGACGTGAACACCGCAAAACAGATCCTCGCCGAGGTCACGTTCAAGGAGGCACCGGCATTCCTCGATTTCGCACTCGCAGCGGCGCGCGAAACCAACTTCGACGTACAGACGCTCGGCGGGCTGCGCCAGTACCTCGCCCGGTATAAAGCACGCCAAATCGCGGAGGCATCCGAGAAGCGCCAGAAGGTGACCAGCGACAAAACCGAAGCTGAGCGATTGGCCTATGACCACTATCGCCGGCAAAAGGCCCAGGCGCTGTTCCAATCGCTCCCGAAAAAGGAACAGGGGATCATCGACGATATGGCGGAGCGGGCTGCCGCGCGGTTCAGCGGGTCCCTGCGCACCTCAATGCGCGGCGTGTACCGCGCGCAGATCACCGCGCAGCGCCACCCCGAAAACATCAAGACGCTCGACCAGTGGAAGGAGGCGGCCTGAACCAACCCACATCACAATGTGTTGCCAAACGGCGTAAACAAGCAATTCCGGGGTGTGGGTTCTGAGTTAAATTACCGTGGGTTCTAAATCAAATAGGTGTGGGTTCTGAGTTAAATACACCCGCCACAAAATGGCTCTACAACAATGATTTGTCGCGAAAAGGATCGAACGTAATAGTATTCTTATATATATCTACACCATGCCAGCTGCGAAAAATTGTCATCGACGTGCACCCTAGGTGTGTTTTCTCAGAGAGGGAAAGCACCGAGTATTGATCACTAACGCCGCTTGGGAGCGGCGAGAGGGCTTGTGGGCAACCCCTCCTTACGCCCCGCCTTTAGGGTAAGGCGGGGAAGAGGTCGAGAAAATGGCTTCGCAGCAAGTCGCGCGCGTCGGGCTACCCGCCCGACTCCCGAGCGAATTTCGGCGCCGGCCTGGGGGGCTGCGCCGACTTCAGCAGCCGGCGAGTGTGCTGGGGCATCACTCGCCGTCCGCTTCGCCCCCGCGCTCTCCCACCTCGCTGCCGCTGCGTGCGGTCGAGCTTGGGAACACGCTCGGGAGTCGGGCGGGGACGCCGACGGGACAAACAGTAACGATAGGGGAGCGCGGGGCTCGACGGAAAGCAGCGCCGACGCGCGCGACCCTGTGACGAGCCACACCAAGTGCGCTATCGCATCCAGCGGCCCAGCACCAGCCGGCCGCTCGATGGTGCGCAATCGAGCGGAGTAATTCCCCCGAAATTGGATGAGAGCATTTAAACGGCCTCCGCGTGCGTCGAAGATTTTCCGCAGTTATCCTATTAGATATCAGCTGTTGAATGGTTTTCAACGGATAATATTAACAACCTGCACAATTCGATCAGCACAACGCCCCGGAATTTCGGTACCATTGTTTTCTTGCTCCAGGGATTATGGTACAATCAATCCAATGACAATAGCCCTCAGCCTCTTCGCAGGACTGCTCCAAGCAGCGCTCGCGCTCCTCGGTTTCGTCCAAACCCATCCCGACCTCCCGCAACCACTGCACGACCAAGCGGTCCAAGCCGCGCAGCAGGTGGTCACCCAGACGACGCATGCTATTCCCAAACAGCAAGCAATACCCCAGGCGACAAACACAAAAAGCACATTCAGGGCGTACGAAGATACGCCCGGCACTGCATATTTTTTTTATAACTTGCACGACAAATATCAACCGAGTGGCGGTGCGAAGGACTCGAACATGTATACAATTGATTTTGGCGATGGGACATCTGCGCCGATTACCCCCATTGGCTCTTTCACAGATGCATGTCCAACAGGCAGTGTCAATCCATGCACCACCCCTGCTTTGCAAGTGATTGCATGGCATACGTACTCTTCTTCCGGTACCTTCAAAGCAAAACTTCAGCTAAGCTCTACGGGAGCGGATATTGCAGACCTTACGATCAACATTACGGGCGGGACACCATCATCGTCGGATTCAGTTCCCGGCATGAGCAAATACACCGATGCCGATTTCGGATTCTCGTTCTGGTATCCGAGTGGGTGGAAGGTGACAAAAATGCAAACCTCGGACGCATGGGTTCAGACGGAAGGAGGAACGGTGGCTGCTGTCCTCGGGATAGGTAAGACAAATCCTGAGATTAAAATCGAAGAAGTGATTTCTTCTGGCATGACGATTACCGACACCGGTGGTGGGGGACCGCTCGGCTCCATCAGCTATTGGTTTGACACAAACGAACATGCCTGGATGACAACAAAGAACACTGGCGGTCTTGCAGGTGGGGCTGGCGCAAACAATGCCTTTGCAGATGTCCGCAAAAACACAATGGGAGGATTGCATATGTTGAGTGGAACGTCACGTTTTGATACCAGCGTGATTCCTTTGAGTGCTCATAATTTCGTTATCGTCAATGACGGTGGTGGTGTCAATGCTGGATACTTAGCTCCGACGATTGTCGCCACCGATCCATCTGTCGCCACACCGTTGAGCGCGGCCGAGCAAATCAAGACAATCCAGGCCGAGAAGGACGCGTACGCCACGAGCCAATGACCACAACACCACGGCACCCTCGTGGAATTCGGGTCCCTCAGCGC